>Ga0310696_10007076_pt1 | contig 13237 bp, 2 predicted proteins | sample AusTroGonzalo_MG_4_FD_203885 | JGI IMG/M metagenome (GOLD analysis project Ga0310696, IMG submission 203885) | Bovine rumen microbial communities from tropical cattle in Woodstock, Queensland, Australia - Gonzalo_02 (v2) (version 2) | ecosystem: Host-associated > Mammals > Digestive system >... | reverse complement strand
TACGTGCCTTGCGAAGCAGGCTGTTTTTGCGCAGGCGCCTGCGCATACCGATGATGAAGTAAAGGCCCAGTTTGTAAAGGCAGGGATGTTTTGCCATGCCGATTTCATCAGGGGAGGCTACCGGCTTGCCTTTGAGATGGCGGATGGCGACACCAACCGCTATGCGAGGATACTACGCGAGCTTGCCGTCGAGAATACCAACGAGACGGAGTGGGCGATTTCAAGCCTTGGGAAATACAAGACCCTCCAGAGCCTTCCGTTCCTGTATTCCTACTCCACGAATGCAGTTTATGGCGCACGGGCCTTGAAGTCAATATTCGCAATAGAGGGAGTGACGAGCAATTCCATAGCTGCCGCGCAGAACTATTTCTCGACGACGAATTTCTTCACGCTGGATGGCGCGGGCGACAGATCGAAGCTTTGTCAGTCGCTGTTGGAGAAGGTTTATTCCGAACCAGAGCTGTCTGATTATCGCGTGACTGTGTTTGACATGGCGTTGTATTATAACAGATTTGTAAATGTGACAAGTCCGAATTGCGTCGATATTGGGCTCTGCGAGGCAGACCCTTCGTACAAGTACACAAAAAGACGGCTTGCTGCTCTTCGTTCGTATGAGGCGAACGTGAGTGAGTATTTCAACAGTCTGCCAAACACCTCAGAAAGCTATCAGCGTAGAGCCCTCGTGTTCTCATATCAAACAAACTACCTTGCCAATGCCATCAATGAGCTTGTGGCCTATCCTGAGGCGAACCTGCCGGATTGAAGGTTGAACAAGCTGGCAGGGTCCCGCGAAAGTGTTGTTTGCCGCGATTTTTGCTTGTCTAAAGCCTCATTTTCCCGTCGCAAAAATTTTTTACGATTTAAGATTAGATTTAAGATTCGTTTGCTATAATGGTTGCGAACTCGGCGCGATGCACTAAAAGTCTTAGCCGCGAGGAACATGTAGAACGGGTAGATTGATGGAAGAAAGTCGAAAGGTTTATGGCTGGCTGGTCCGCGGCGGAAATGCCGCGGTAGGGTGTTCGTCCATGGGGGCTGACGCCAGGGGAGGAGAATACTACTGTGATAATTTACAGTGGCAATCATGTCGGACCATGTATTTTCCCGTGAAGCCCCCGCCAATCATTGCGGGAAAAAGCCATATTTGCTACAATACCCATTATCAAAAGGTAGTGCAAGACCTCCTTTGTTGATAGTGGATATCAGGCTCGCTGCGTCTCATTCCGCGCCGACGCTGTAGGTCTATATGTGTGGCGTGGATGAAGGATGGGCAAAATCATTTGTCGTGACAATACGAACCAGGGAATCTAAACAAAGGCGCGGAGACTGTAAATGAAAAATGTCTTTGACTTTAGGAAAGAACTGATTGACGAGTACGCCAAGTTTTCTACAAGCTTTGCGAAGCCCTCTGTCGAGGATATTGTTGCGCGGCTTGACGAAGAATATGCCAGTGGACGTTATTGGCGTGAACCTCTCATCCAGATAAACCCTAACTACGAAAAGGACAAGACGGTAGATGAACTTGCCGCAGAGGGCGAGTTGGCTCCGGAATGCGCTGCGATCTTTCAGCTCTTCAAGCAGGAGGTGAAGAACCACGTGCCCGGTTTTACTACTCAGCCGCTCCGCCTTTACAAGCATCAGCGTCAAGCGATATCCCACGTCAAGAGCGGCGAGAGCTATGTGGTTACGACGGGCACGGGGTCGGGCAAGTCGCTCTGTTTCTTTATTCCTATCGTCAATCGCATCATTGAAGAGAAAAAATCCAATCCAACCCCGCGGACTCGTGCGATCATCGTCTATCCGATGAACGCTCTTGCGAACAGCCAGCGCGAGGAGATGCGCAAGTTCCTCTGCGACTATGCCGAAGGCGAAGGGCCCGTTTCGATATGCCGCTACACGGGCCAGGAAAGCCAAGAGGAGCGAGACCGCATCAGGGAGAACCCGCCGGACATACTTCTGACGAACTACATGATGCTTGACCTCATCCTCACGCGGCATACCGGTGATCAGGTCGTGGTGAAGAACTGCCAGGGTCTCGAATTCCTCGTCCTTGACGAACTGCACACATATCGCGGACGGCAGGGGGCGGATGTTGCGATGCTCGTCAGGCGTCTTCGTGCCCAGCTCAGCGCCGATCACCTTCTTTGCGTTGGGACTTCTGCGACAATGGCGGGCGTTGGGCAGTCCTCCGACAAACACAAGGCTATTGCCGAAGTGGCGAGCCGCATCTTCGACGCGCCCATCACCGAGCATTGCGTGGTGGACGAGACCTTGGAGTATGTGACTGACAAGAACGTCTCCAGCGCCGTTATGCTCGCCTCGCTTCCCGCACGTGTCGCCGCTTCCTCCTACGACTGGACCGACATCGATGCGTTCAGGAAAGATCCCTTCGCGGTGTGGATTGAGCGGACGCTGGGGATCGTGGATGTCGACGGTCATCTTGAGCGCGCCACGCCGATTACCGCGAAAGTCGCAGCCGAGAAGCTTGCCGAGACATGTAAAATCGATAAAGATGTTGCGCAAGAGGCAATCGTCAAGTTCCTTGTCGCCATGCAGCAGAAGAACTGGGGCGAAAATGTCAAAGTCCCGTTCGCGTTCAAGCTACACCAGTTCATCAGTGGCCCAGGCGTGGTGATGACGACCCTCGAGAAGCGCGGCGAACGTGTTGTCACGCTCGACGAGCAGCGTTTCGCGCCTGGTCGCCAAGACGAGGGTGTTCTGCTTTTCCGTACGTATTTCTGCCGCGAATGCGGACGTGAGTACATTCCCGTGTGGATTGACGACAAGAATGGAAGGGTTGTTCCCCGCAAGCTCGACGACACCCAGCCGGATTCCACGAAGAAGGACATCCGCTATGGATTCCTCACGCCAATCGATGGCTTGCCTGACGAGCTTGGGACGCCATCCCTTAACGACAGCCTTCCCGACAAGGCGTACCCTGACGAATGCTTTACGTTTACCAATGACGACCAGAAGCTCAAGGATAGCTTCGCCAAGGATGGCGCACGTCCGATAGCGGTCTCGTTGTCGCCTCAAGGTGAATTTTCCGCCACCAGCGCGCCGACGCACTGGCTGTGGCGTGGGCACTATCGCCTCTGCCTTGAATGTAAAGACGTCAATTCGGCAAGTGGAAGGGATACGAACCGTCTTGCCGGTATTTCTGGCGAAGGCCGTTCAACGGCGACGACGATAATCACGCTGGAAGCACTTAGGTTGATGTTCTCCGAACAACCCGCTGCAGGAAAAGACGACTTCAGGAAACTCCTCGGCTTTGCCGACAATCGTCAGGACTGTGCGCTCCAGTCTGGACACTTCAACGAATTCGTCCTGCTCACAACCCTCCGTTCGGCGCTTCTCAAGGCTCTTGAGGAGTCGCCAGGCGGCATCGGCGCAGAGGAAATTGCAGAGCGTGTTTTCAAGGCGCTTGCGTTTGACCTCGACAATCCGCTGGTCAAGCGCGAGTACCTTTCCGATCCTGGACTGTTCGGCCCCGCCCTCGCAAAGGCGCGCGAGAAGGTGAAGTTCTATCTTGGCTATCGTCTTTTCGAGGATCTCGGCCGCGAATGGCGCTACCGCAACCCCAATCTGGAACAGCTTGGGCTGCTGACATTTGACTTCCTGGGCCTTGATGACCTCATTTCCCACGAAGAGGTATGGAATCCGTCCTCTGATATCTTCAAGGGACTCGAAGGCGGGCTTTCCCTCTTCCTTTCGCTTCCTCCCGAGAACAGGCGCAAGCTCATAGTTGCCGTTCTTACAGCACTCCGGAAGCTGAAGAGCATTTCCTGCAAATACTTCAACGAGGCGGAGCAGGGGGCTAAGTGCGATGTGCAGGATTCGGATGGGAACACGGTCATTCTCGACAGGTGGTGTTTGCGGAGCTCTCGGCAGCTTGTTCACGAGAAATCGACGCTAATATATTACAACAAGGACGAGATTGCCGCCAATACGGAGCAGAAGTCCATCCAGAAGAAGGTGGATGAAGGCGCTGCGTTCAAGGCAAGCTCTGCGAGTGCGTTCTTCCGTTCGGTCGAGGTGAATGACCTCTGGGACGGAACTGCGTATGCTTCTCCAAACGGCGGGCGGTTCCGCGCGAACAGCAATCAGGACCGTCGCCATCTGATGGAGGCCATACAGGCCGTTGTGCTGGCCGCGTCCAAGGCAGGGATTACCGTGGCCCATGCCGTCGGCAAGCCCAGAGACGCGAATGGCAATGAAATCGATGGCGTAAACGTCGTGGAGTGTTCGCTTTCCGGCGATGCAATCGTCTGGAAGCTTTCTGTTCCGTCCGACGAGAGCAAGGTCAACGGATATTTCCTGCAGTTGTACAAGAATGTCGCCGCAATCCTTGGCTCCTCGCTGGAAGAGCCGTTCCATTCATTCGAGTCGCATGAACATACTGCGCAGGTCGAGGGCGACCTCAGGCGGCTTCTCGAACAGCGTTTCCGCTTCGGGACACGCGATAAGAGCGACTACAAGAAGGATGGCAACAAGGGCGAACTCAAGAAGCTGCCTGTCCTCTACTGTTCTCCCACGATGGAGCTTGGCGTGGACATCTCTGCGCTCGATCTCGTGTACATGCGCAATGTGCCCCCGACCCCGGCGAACTATGCCCAGCGAGCGGGGCGTGCCGGTCGCAGCGGACAGGCCGCTCTCGCCGTCACATATTGCGCGTCTCAAAGCCCGCACGATCAGTGGTTCTACAACCACGTCTCGGAAATGGTGAGCGGCTCCGTGATGGTGCCAGCAATCGACCTTTCCAACAAGGACCTCTACGACAGCCACATGCACGCGATCTGGCTCTCTTGCGTTGACAAGGAGTTGCCGTTCGGTATTTATCAGCTTTTGGAAAAGGAGCCGGAGGACGATCCTTCGCTTGCGCTTCTCGAGGAATTCAAGGAGCCGTTCTCCGCCCCGGATGCGCTTGCCAAGGCCTGTGCCGTCGCCGGCAAGATCACGGACAAGCTCGTCTCCGAGGGCGAATTGACGCCCGAAAAAGCCCCCTGGTTCAACGGGGCGTATCTACATGCGCTCATTTCTGATTCCTGCCAGAAGTTTGACGCCGCACTCGACCGCTGGCGCATACTTTACAAGGCGACGCTTCGCCAGCTGAAGGAAGCGCACCATATCGAGGAGACGTCCCCGAACAAGAAGGAGCGCGAGACCGCCCACGGAGTGGCGACGGACGCCCTCGAGCAGATCAACGTTCTCACCTCGGCGCAAAAGGAGAATTCTGACTTCTACCTTTACCGCTACCTCGCCAGCCAAGGATTCCTGCCCGGCTACAGCTTCCCGAAGCTTCCGCTGATCGCTTGGCTCTCGAAACGGCAGTTTATCCGCGCAGGAGCGGCGGCGTCCGGACTGGGGCGCGGCACAATGATCTCCCGCCCGCGTTTCCTCGCGCTCACCGAATTTGGCCCGCGCTCCCTCATCTACCACGAAGGGGCGATGTACCGCGTCACGAAGGTGAAGCTGAAGGCGAGCGAGCTGACGCATGTGGCCGCCAACGGTCGCCTCATGACGATGAAGGGCTATGTATGCTCGAAGTGCGGATGCGCCATGTTCAACCTCGACAAGCCGTCCGAGCCGCCCGTGTACAGCGTCTGCCCCTCGTGCCACGAGCCGATTGATTTCTCGAAATCACTCATCCAGGACCTCTATGGCATCGAGACGGTTGAGGCCCGCGAAGCCGCCAAGATCACTGTCATGGACGAGGAGCGCCAGCGGCAGGGATTCGAGACGCTAACCACATACAGCATGGCGAATGACGCGGCAGGCTCGCGAAAGGATGCCGAGATAAAAGTGGACGAGGGGCTTTCCACCAAGCTCATGTATGTGTCGGCCGCGACTATCTGGAGAATCAACAAAGGCCTTCGGCGGAGGGCGAACCCCGACGAGTTGGGGTTCTGGATTAATCCGTACACAGGGCTGTGGAGCAAGCGCGACGATGACGAGGGAGAGGAAGATCTGAAAGATCCGAACGCCGTCGTCAAGAAAGAGGTGCGCATCGTGCCGTTCGTACGCGACACGAAGAACATGCTCGTGGTCGAGCCTCCGCATGAGATCGTCGAGAACCAGGAGGCCATGTCGACATTCCGCGCCGCGCTGCAGCGCGGAATCGAACGCGTGTTCCAGTTGGAATCGTCTGAACTTGCCGCCGAGTACCTTCCGAACAACGACATGCCGTCGCGCATTCTTCTCTATGAGGCGTCGGAGGGTGGTTCTGGTGTTCTGAACCGGCTTGTTGACGAGTCGCAACGCGAGGTCTGCTTCCGCGAAATCGCGAAGAAGGCGCTGGAGGTGATGCACTACCGCCTCAACAGCGCATCTGGCGATTACGAGGAGGTTGCGGACGTCAAGTGCCAGGCGGGCTGCTACGAGTGCCTGCTCTCGTACTACAACCAGACGGAACACGAATTCATCAACAGGCGCAACGCCATCGTCAAGAACTACCTGGCGAAACTGGCGAATCTTGCTCCTGGTGCCATAGCCACGGTGAACGCGGCCGTCGTGTCGCCTGTCGACGTTGCGAGCACGCCGTTCCTGCGGGAACTTCAGAAGCGTCAGATGAAATTCCCGCAGCACATCGGCAAGGTCGTCGGCGAAGGAGAGAACGCCTTTATGATAGACGCGCTCTACGATGATGAAAACGTCATCGTGACCTATTCGTCGTCGTCGCATCAGCTTTCCGCGTTTGCTGCCGACCAGGGATTCGACATCCTCGAGTTCCCGTCGGACGAGTCGCAGTACGATGCGTTCTTCGCCGCCCACGAAAACATCTTCAAGGATTGAAAATGCCAGACTTGACATACACCGTAGGTTCGATAGTAAAGGCCCGTTCGCGCGAGTGGATCGTCCAGGGCGGTTCGACGGCTAGTCGACTCAAGCTCCGGCCGCTCTCCGGCTCGGACGCGGACGAGACGGTAATCGTCCCGTCGCTTGAGCCGGTACCGCCGACATCGGCCTCGTTTGCGCCGCCCGATCCGACGAAACGCGGCAACGCCGCCCAGGCGGAGCTGATGCGAGACGCGCTTCGCATGAAGCTCAGGAGCGGCGCGGGGCCGTTTCGCTCGTTTGGCAACCTCGGCGTCTCGCCGCGTCCATACCAGCTCGTACCGCTTCTCATGGCGCTCAAGATGCCCGTCACTCGGCTTCTCGTGGCAGACGATGTTGGTATCGGCAAGACCATCGAGGCTGCGCTTGTCGTCCGAGAGCTGTTTGATCGCGGCGAGATTTCGCGATTTGCCGTCCTCTGTCCGCCGCACCTCGTCGACCAGTGGACGAGCGAGCTGAAACGCCACTTCCACTTCAACGCAGTTGCTCTTACCAGCCGCACTGTCACGCGCCTTGAACGCGACATCCCCGTCGGCGAGTCGATCTTCGACCACTACAAGGCCGTTGTCATCAGCCTCGACTACATCAAGAGCGAGACGCATAGACACAACTTCCTGAGCGCCGCGCCGGAATTCATTGTGGTCGATGAAGCCCACACCTGCACTTTCGGCGGCGTAGGGCTTCAGTACCGCTACGAGCTTGTAAAGGAGCTCGCCAAGGATGTCTCCCGGCACATGATGTTCCTGACCGCAACGCCGCATTCAGGCGACCGCGAGGCGTTTTACCGGCTGATCGCTCTTCTCAAGCCGGAATTTCATGCACTCATGGACGAACGCAAGGATGACAAGGACCTCCGTGCCGAGCTAGGACGCCACTTCGTCCAGCGCCATCGTATCGACATCGAAAGCGAGTGGGGCGGGAAGTCGATTTTCCCAAAGCGCGAGACGCGTGACGTCAAATATTCACTGACGCCCGACTGGTCGGCGTATCTAAAGCTTATTTACGATCATTGCCGGGAACTTGCTAACCGTGCGGCAGAGGGTGGCGGCAAGGCGGCGTTCTATGGCTACACTGCCCTCGCGCTGCTTAGATGCGCCTCATCTTCCCCTGCGGCAGCGGAAAAGGCGTTCCAGAACCGTCTTGACCGACTGAATTCAGACGATGAACCTCCGGCAGAGGATGAGGACGACGATTCCCTGCCCAATCTCGTCGGGTTTGAAAAGGCCTCAGATCTCCGCGATATGATGCAGATGGCGTCGCAGCTCTCCGATGCCGCCGACCCGAAGCTGGCGGAGCTGGACAAGACCCTTGACGACCTCTTCAAGGGCAAGGAGCCGTTTCACCCGGTAGTCTTCTGCTCCTTCATAGAAACGGCCAAATATGTTGCGGAGCATCTGCAAAAGAGGTATTCGTCGAAGGGGTTTGAAGTACGTGCCGTAACGGGCGAGATTGCCTCCGCCGACCGGGAACTTGTCGTTAACGAGCTTACGGAATCGGGGAAGCGCATCCTCGTTGCGACTGATTGCCTCTCAGAAGGCATCAACCTCCAGCATGGCTTCGATGCGGTCATACACTACGACATGGTCTGGAACCCCACCCGCCACGAACAGCGCGAAGGGCGCGTGGATCGCTACGGCCAGCCTAGGTCGGAGGTCAGATGCGCTATGCTCTATGGCACGAACAATCCCGTTGACGGACTCGTGTTCAATGTAATAACGGAAAAAGCCAGGGAAATTCGCAAGGAACTTGGCGTGTGCGTCCCGGTACCGGCAGATGACGCGAGCATCAATTCGGCAATCCTACAGGCGTTCCTTTTGAAGAAGAAGCCAGGAGAGCAGCAACTCGACTTCTTCGAGCAGCTGTTTACGGGCAGTCCGGAGTTAAAGGCTATCGATGACTTGTGGACTGATGCACGCGAACGCGAGAAGAAGAATCGCACTATCTTTGCCCAGTCGGGGCTTAAACCAGCTGATGTGGCCCCCGAACTGGAGAAGACGGCGGCCGTTCTCGGGACGGAGTCTGATGTAGCGCGTTTCGTTTCTCATGCGCTTGCCGCCCTTGATGCGCCACTGGGAGAGCAGGCAGGAATTTACACATTCTCGCCTAATCTCCTCGATAAGGCCATCCGCGAACGTCTTGAAGAGGCGGGCGTCGCCGTGGCAAAGCCGCGCAAGATCGCGTTCTCGCAATCCAGCGCCGACGGGCACCCCGGCGTTGAGTTCATCCCACGCACCCATCCGCTCGTCTCGGTGCTGGCAGATTATATGCTCGAAAGCGCACTCGCCGATGACTCTTCTGGCAAAGTGCTGGCCGTGCGAGCATCTGCGTTCCGCACAAAGGATGTTTCGTCCAAGACAATCCTCGCCGTGCTCAGGCTGAGGCATCAGCTCAAACGCACAAGAGATGGCGTGGAGCGCATGATGATCGGCGAAGAGACCATCTCTCTCGTCTCTACGGGCTCTTCCGGTTTCTCCTTGGCCGAGAAGAACTTTGTGTCGCCAACTCCATCCGGCGATCTCTCGGCTTCGGCTGGCGAAAAGCAGATCACTGACGCTCTTGCGTCGATCAAGGCTTCTGACGCCGGTATCGCCGATATCGCGAAGGCGCGCGCTGATGTGCTTCTCGCCGATCATCGTCGTGTTCGTGACGCCTCAGGAGACAAGGGCGCGTATTCCGTCAGCCCCGTCCTCCCGCCGGACATCATGGGCATCTACGTCTTTCTTCCCCAAGTCTGAGGAGATCATTTCATGGCCAAGCATCATTCAATTCTTTCCGTAGAGACCTTCACGCTCGAAGGGACGCTCTTCGCGCCAGATATCCTCGACCGTCTCTTCAAGGGTCAACTTGACAGTGACTATCCTTTTGGCGTCCCCGCAGGGATGAGCGTCGCCGACGAATATGGACGAGCCTTCCGCATTGCCGTCGCTGCGTGGAAGCAGTACCAGCTTCGCCGCGAGAAGAACCCGCAAGCCGCCGAGCGGAAATTCCTTGTCTCTCTTTTCCATGACGCCCTCGGTTATGATCTGCCAGAAAGGCCGGAGGACTTCGTGCCGTTCCGCCTTGCGGGCGAAGGCGTCGTTCCGATCTTCTATTCCTGGTATGAGGATAGATTCGACGAAACCGCCCCACGCTTTTCCGGAGACGGACTCACTCGCCGAAAGCGCTCCGTCACACAGTATGTGCAGGAATGGCTGAACGCCAAGGATGATCATCTTTGGGCCATTGTCACGAACGCCTCGCGTATCCGGCTTCTTCGTGACAACAATTCCCTCACGCGCCCATCTTATGTGGAGTTCGACCTAGAACGCATCCTTTCCGAGGAACGCTACCCCGATTTCGTATTCCTTTGGCGGCTTCTCTACCATGACCGTGTTGGCGCGGCTCCGTCCGGCGACGACTCCGTCTGGGAGAAGATGCGTCTGCGTGGCGAGAGTGAAGGGGTGCGCGTGTTCAACGACCTTCGCGGCGGTGTCATACACGCTTTGCAGATTATCGGCAATGCCTTCTTGAAGAATACGCTCAATGAAAAGCTGCGCGGCGCGTTCGACTCCGGGACGATCACGGACCAGGCGTACTTCCAGGAGCTTCTCCTTGTCGCCTACCGATTCCTCTTTCTCTATGTGGCGGAAGAGCGAAAGTCGCTGCTCTTTCCCGCGCACGATTCGCCGTCTGATGCCGACGAGACATACGAGGCCGGCTATTCGCTCCATCGCCTTATCCGCCGCGCATTCCGCGCGTCGGCATACGACCGCCACATCGACCTCTACGAAAGCGTCAAGATAGTATTCGCCGCGCTCGACCACGGCGAGAAGGAGCTTGCGCTCCCCGCGCTCGGCGGCCTCTTCCGCAAGGATCGGCTCAGCTGGCTGAACGGATGCGTCCTCGACAACCGGGCACTTCTTGAAGCTACGCGCGCACTACGCTGGACGCAGATGAACGGCGCGTATCAGCTCATCGATTACCGCAACCTCGGTGCGGAGGAGCTGGGGTCCGTGTATGAGTCGCTCCTCGAACTCGTGCCCACGGTCTCTCGTCAGGACCGGACCTTCGGCTTCGTGGGCATCACGGAGGAAGGGCTTACCGCAGGCAACGCCCGCAAGACCTCGGGCAGCTACTACACACCATCGTGCCTCGTGGACGAGCAGGTGACGCGTGTGGTCGATCCACTCGTTAAGAAACGTCTGGCAGAGGCTGCCGACAAAGAAAAGGCGATTCTCTCCATATCGGTTCTCGACGTTGCTTGCGGTTCGGGGCATTTCCTTCTTGCCGCTGCGCGCCGCCTTGCTGAACGCCTTGCCGAGATTCGCGCCGGAGACGAAGCCGTAACCTCGACCCTCTACCGCGAGGCGCTGCGCGATGTAGTCTCGAACTGCATCTACGGCGTCGACCTCAACCCGATGGCCTTGGAGCTTGCGAAAATCGCGCTCTGGATCGAGACTCTCGTCCCAGGACAGCCTCTTGACTTTCTCGATTCGCATTTCGTCTGCGGAAACTCAATTCTCGGCATTGCCCGCCTCAAACAACTTGAGAGCGGCATACAAGTCGAGGCGTTCGAGGCGGTGGAAGGCGATGATGCCACCGTTGCCAAGAATCTCAGGACCGAGAACGCTGCCGCGCTTAAGGACCTGAAGGAAAATCCACATTCAGTTTCGCTCTTTACCCAGCCAGACAACTCACTGGCCGAGAAGCGCGCCGCCATTGAGGCGATGCCAACAAGTACCATTGCCGAGATCGAGGCGAAAACGGCCGCGTGGGAATCGTTCTACGCCGAGGCGAAGTCAAACCGCCTCGCACTGGCCGCCGATCTCTATACGGCGGCTTTCATCGAGGAGAAGAAAAGCAATCTCGTCCCCACGACCGCTAACCTCCGAGCGCTTCTCGCTGGCGAGGAACTCAACGCACCGTCGCCCGCGATGCTCGACGCCGCGTCCGCCGCATGCCGCCAGGCGAATGCCCTGCATTGGCCGCTTGTGTTTCCCACTGTCTTCGGGAAGGGTGGATTCGACGTGATTCTCACCAATCCGCCGTGGGATCGCATCAAGGTACAGGCAAAGGAGTTTTTTGCCATTCGCTATCCTGACATCTCGCAGACAGAAAATGCCACCAAGCGCAAAAAGCTCATTGCACAGCTTGAGCAAGGCTCGGTAGCTGAGCAGAAACTCTTCTCGGACTTTAATGCTGCAGTTGCCGCCAGTGAACGCACGAGTGCGTTCGTCCACGCAAAAGGCGGACACTACCCGCTCGCGGGCACTGGCGATGTGAACCTCTACGCGCTCTTTTCGGAACTCGTCCTCCAGATTCTCGCGCCCGATGGGCGCGCCGGTCTTGTCGTCCCAACAGGCATCTGCACCGACAACTCCACCAAGGAATTCTTTGCGGTGGTCACTTCGGAAAAGCGTCTTGAATACATCTACGATTTTGAGAACCGCGAGAAACTCTTCCCAGCCGTCGATTCCCGCTACAAGTTTGCGCTTCTTTCCATTGGACATTCCCAACGACCCGATCTTGCGTTCTTCATGACGCACCCGAAGCAGCTTACTGAAGCCGAGCGGCACTTTTCGCTTACTGAAGATGAATTTGCGCTAGTGAATCCCAATACGCATACTGCACCTGTCTGCCGTACAAGCTACGATGCGGAGTTGATGAAGAAGATTTACCGTAAGATAGGCGTGCTTGTGAAGGAAGGCAATGCTGAGACGCCAGACGAGAATCCGTGGGGAATCAAATACAAGACGCTCTTTCACATGTCCAACGACTCGAAGCTTTTCCTCGAAGCGCCTGCTGATGGTCTTTTCCCGCTTTACGAAGCGAAGATGATGCACATCTACGACCACCGCTGGGCGACATTTGTGCCAGAGCATAAGACAAAGAAAAAGTGGGAACCTGACGATCTAACCCAGGAGCAGCGCAACGATTTCTCGTTCACACCCCGCCCAAGGTATTGGGTGCCCAAGCGCGACACCTACGTGCGGCTTGCCGATGTTCCGCCCGCTCTCTTCAAGGCGGCGAAAAATTGGGATGTGGACGCCATGCGCGTCGCCCTTGCCAACTGGGCGATCCGCACGATTCACTGCGAGACGATAGGCGCGGAGAAGAATGTTCGAGAAATCTTCGGTGACGATTTCCTAGAATCGCTTCCTACAAACTGGAAAGCCAAGAAGTTTGACACGGCCTGCCGTCGCCCTCTTGAACGTGTTGAGCTTGATGGAACTTTTGACGATGACTGGTTTGAGTCATTCCTCGCTGAACGGTCTCCTAAATACTTGATAGGATACCGTGTTATTTCTAATGCAACAAATTCTAGAACGGATATTGTGGCGGTCATCCCAACAACAGCTGCGGGCAATTCAATAGCTTTCCTCACTAATGTGAATGATGGAAAAATTAACGCATGCCTAATTGC
>Ga0310696_10007074_pt1 | contig 13243 bp, 12 predicted proteins | sample AusTroGonzalo_MG_4_FD_203885 | JGI IMG/M metagenome (GOLD analysis project Ga0310696, IMG submission 203885) | Bovine rumen microbial communities from tropical cattle in Woodstock, Queensland, Australia - Gonzalo_02 (v2) (version 2) | ecosystem: Host-associated > Mammals > Digestive system >... | reverse complement strand
TGATTATCATTGATGAGCTGGATTTGTATGATGTAGTTTTACGGATAATGATGGTAGTTCTTTAAGATCAATCGCAAATGAATCACAAAGCGAGACTTTTACGTGAATAGTTAATTATTTTAAAGAAAATACAGACTATGATGAAACAGATCCATCTAGTGGTGATAAAATAGTAATAAATGAAAAGGGATCAGCGATAAATTTAAAAATAAAGTGTGAAAATATATGATCTGCGTGAAATTCATTAAGTAATTTAATTGTTGATTGATTAATATGAATGAGTAATGAAGCAGGAGTTTGAGTTGTAACTAATAATAGTTCCAAGATGCAATATTTTTCATCAGCAAATATAAATAATGCAACATTAATGAATTTTGTTAGACAAAAGGCAAATATATTGTGTAGGTGAAAACGATATAATACAATTCCAGATAACTTAAATATGGATGATATTAAAATTGTTTGTATAGATGGTAAAAATGGGGATATAACCGTAGACGCTACAAATTCTTTGTTAAATTGAAAAACATTAATTGTAAAGAATGGAAACGTAGTAGTAAAACCAGTTGATGATGCTAATAATACCAATTATTATGATATTTTTGTGGATAATGGATCTTTAAAAATAGACGAAAGTGGAGACCCAAAGCAATTCGTGTTTAAATATAATTGATTTATCTCTGATAGTAATGAATCTACCTTTAATAACGCTGTTATGGCTGCAGTACAAAGTAAGGTTGAGTATCAAGGGGAAGATGTCGCAGTATGAGTGTTATTGAAATGAAATTTTATAGTTAATGGGGATATCGAATCATTGCAAAATTATTATTTAAATAAAAAATATTTTATTTATTGAAAGTTGAATGTAAAGTCACTGGAAAATTTGTCTGATGCCTTTTATTGGAGTTGTAGAAATTGAAATTGAAGTGATGGTAATCAATGTCCTGATTCATGCAAATGATGTGCTTATAAACATTCATATACGTTAGCTTCTTTGGTTGTAATTGATCAGAATTATGATTCTCCGTTATTCTGGTAATGAAAATGTTAAAATGCTGACTTTTAATTTAGTCAGCTTTTTGTTGAGTATTATAGTAATATTTATTTCTTTATGATGAATGCGATGACTATAAATGTAAGGGAGTTCGTTTACAATAATATTACTCCATATGATGGAGATGCTTCATTTCTTCAAGGTCCAACTGAAAGAACAAAAAAACTTTGGGAGAAATGTTGTAAATATTTAAAAGAAGAAAGAGATAATAATGGACTTAGATCTGCTGATCCTTCTACTATTTCTACAATTATTTCTCATAAACCTGGTTATATTGAAAAAGATTTGGAAACTATCGTTTGACTTCAAACAGATGAACCACTTAAAAGAGCAATTAAACCATTTGGAGGAGTAAGAGTAGTAGAAAAAGCTCTTAACGAAAGATGAATTGAACTTGATGCTAAAGTTAAGGAAATTTTTAAATATGCAAAAAATCATAATGATGCGGTATTCTCCGCATATGATTCTGAAATCAGAACTTATAGATCAAAACATGTGCTCACAGGATTACCTGATAATTATGCTAGAGGTAGAATTATCGGAGATTATAGAAGATTAGCTCTTTATGGAACGGCTAGATTAATCGAAGAAAAACAGGCAGACTTTTCGGCAATTGAATGAGAAATGGATGATGCTAAGGTTAGACTTAGAGAGGAAATCTCAATGCAGATTAATGCACTTAATGATATCGCTGAAATGGCCAAAAGTTATGGATTTGATGTAACTAGACCTGCTGAAACAGCTCAAGAAGCTATTCAGTGGACTTATTTTGCATATCTTTCAGGAGTGAAAGAACAAGACGGAGCAGCAATGTCTCTTGGAAATGTATCTTCATTTTTAGACATCTATATTGAAAAAGATTTAAAAGACTGAAAAATCACTGAAAGTGAAGCTCAGGAAATGATTGATCATTTTGTAATGAAACTTAGACTCGTTAGACATCTTAGAATGTGAAGTTATGATGATGTGTTTGGATGAGATCCAACTTGGGTGACTGAATCAATTGGAGGGATGTTCTCTGATGGAAAAGTAAAAGTTACCAAAACTTCATTTAGATTTTTACAAACATTATATAATCTTGGACCATCTCCAGAGCCAAATCTAACAGTTCTTTGGTCAGATCAATTACCAGAAGGATTCAAAAGATTCTGTGCTCAGGTTTCTATCGATACTTCATCAATCCAGTATGAAAACGATGACTTGATGAAATCAGTAAGATGAGGAGATGATTATTGAATTGCGTGTTGTGTTTCATATCAAGAAATTGGTAAAAGAATTCAGCATTTCGGTGCAAGATGCAATCTAGCTAAAACGCTTCTTTTAGCTATCAATGGAGGTAGAGAAGAAGATGAAGGAGTTCAAGTGATGGATGCTAAATTATTTGAAAACTGTGATAATGAAGATTGAACTTTGGATTATGATAAAGTATATGAAAACTTTAAAAAAGCTATGGCTAATACAGCTAGAGTTTATGCAAAGGCTATGTATATTATTCATTATATGCATGATAAGTATTATTATGAAAAAGCTCAAATGGCTTTCATAGATTCTGGATGTGGAATCGATATCGCATATGGAATTGCTGGAATGTCAGTTGTGCTTGATTCATTATCAGCTATCAGATATGCAAAAGTTAAGGCAATTAGAGATGAAAACTGATTAGCAAAAGATTTTGAAATAGAAGGAGAGTATCCAATGTTTGGAAATGATGATGATAGAGTAGACTTAATGTGAAGAGAAATTCAAGAATATTTTATGTCGGAATTATCTAAACATAAAGCTTATAAAAATGCAAATCCTACATTATCACTTCTTACAATTACTTCAAATGTAATGTATGGAAAGAACACAGGATCTACTCCAGATGGAAGAAAAGCTGGAGAACCATTTGCTCCTGGTGCAAATCCAATGCATGGAAGAGACCATTCATGAGCAATTGCATCTTTGAATTCAGTAGCTAAACTTGATTATCGTTATTCACAGGATGGAATTTCAAATACATTCTCAATTGTACCAGCTTCTTTATGAAGTAGTAAAGAAGAACAAATTGATAATTTGGTAAAGATGCTTAACGGATACTTTGGTAAAGATGCTCATCATTTGAATGTAAATGTTCTCAATAGAGAAACATTGATGGATGCGTATGAACATCCAGAAAATTATCCTCAATTAACTATTAGAGTTTCATGATATGCGGTAAATTTCGTGAGGTTATCTAAAGCTCATCAATTGGAGGTTATTAAGAGAACTTTCCATGAAAGAATGTAAAACATCAATAAAAAATAAATCAGAAAACTCAGTGAATAACTGAGTCTTTTTAATCTTGAAAGTGCTTTTATTTTTCTTAACATTTGGAGCAAGATATTTACATATATGTGATATAAAATAAAAATAATCAATAAAAACAATCATAATTATGAGTAAAAAACGTGAGCCTATTTTAAAATCTATAGTGTTTATCTTGATAGCGATGGCATCTATGGTTATAGGTATTAAGCTTCAAAATGCGGGTGTGTCTAGGATTTGTTGTGCTATGCCTATCGTTATAGCGATGTTATTTGTTGCTGTGATGGATGATTTTGAACGATTTAGGCGTCGGCGTAGAGAAATTGCAAGAAAGGCTCTTCTGGAAAATAAAATTTCAGAGGAAGAATTCATTATTTATTTGGTGGCAATGGATCGCAATGATATTTCAGACGAAGATATTTCGATTGTTCAATCGGCTTTAGAATCTGATGATCCTGAATTATTAGTGAAGGCTAGAGAAATATTGGGAAATCCTAAATTGAAGGAAAGTGCAAAAGATTGTCTTAATGATTCTGAGGTGAGAGAGGCGTTAAGAAAAATCTTTAAAGAAGATTCCCCTTGATAGTGTATGCCACTAAATTTAAGTACAACTATTCCAATCATTCTCGATTGATGGACCGACCAGAATTTCTGTGTCGGTTTTTTGATTTGAAATTTTGGATTAATCCTTCAATAGAGTAAAGATTGGTTTGATAGTATTTAAAAAAAGAACTATCAGATTCTGGTAGTTCTTCATTTGGTGATTTTAGCCGTTAATTAAATATGCAGATACTGCACAATAAGCAGCGACTAAGAATAGAAATAAGGCCATTAAAAAGTATACTTTCCAAGTACCATCTTTATCTTTTTTGTCAACTCTGGAACATCCGAAGACGAAGAGTGCTATGAAAAAGAAACAGGTAGCAAGGGCCCAGCCAACAATTGAAACAAATATTCTCATGTCGTACATATTTTGTATTTTTTAGTTCGCGCAGAATATATATGGATATATATAAGATATTCAATATAAAAATTAAAATGTCAATAATTGTTAAAATGGTAGGGTTTTTAGAAATCCTTGTTTTTTTGTATTGAATGCGTATCATTCAAACTAGATTTTTTAATCTTCTTAAAAATAGATTATGGCAACTTGGCAAGATGTAGCAGATTTATTACTTCCAGGAGTAGATTCAGATATTCAAAAACTTCTTGATAAATATCCAGAACGTAATTGTGTATGTGTACGTATAGCACCTTCTCCAACAGGTTTTTTACATTTCGGGAGTCTATTTACAGCGCTGATAAACTGGAAATATGCAAAACAAAATAACTGAGTTTTCTTTTTACGTATAGAAGATACAGACCAAAAAAGGGAAGTAGAATGAGCTGCAACATCATTAGTTCAATCACTTAAGAAATTCTGAATTGAAATAGATGAATGACCACTTGGAGATGATGAATCAGATGTTTGAAATTACGGTCCATATATCCAATCAAAAAGAGCAGATTTTTATAAAGTTTTCATAAAATATTTAATCGAAAAATGACTAGCTTATCCATGCTGGATGAGTGAAGAAGAATTGAATGAGATTCGTGATCAACAAATGAAAAATAAACAGATTCCTGGAATTTATGGAGAATTTTCAAAATACCGCGGTTTCTCTCCAGATGAAGCAATCGCGAAATTTCATGAAATGTGAGATACTTTCTCAGTAATCAGATATCGTTCTCCTGCAGATTTAACCAAAAAAATCATCTTTTCAGATGAACTTAGATGAGTAGTTTCAATGATAGATAATTATAATGATATCGTAATTTTGAAGTGAGATTGATTACCAACATACCATTTGGCACATATCGTAGATGATACTTTAATGAGAACTTCTCTTGTGATGAGATGAGATGAATGGCTTACTTCAGTTCCACTTCATTTACAATTATTTCAATCATTTGGATTAACTGCACCTAAATATGCACATGTTGCACCTATTTCAAAGTTAGATGATGGAAAGAAAAGAAAGCTGAGTAAAAGACATGATCCAGAAGCTGATGTGAGAATCTTATTTGAGAGATGATATTCTACTCAATGATTAATGGATTATATTTTGACTTTAGCTAGTTCGTCATTTGAAGATTGGAGAAAAGAAAATCAATTGGCTCCAATTTCTGAATTCAATTTTGAACTTCAAAAAATGTGAGTAGCTGCTCCACTTTTCGATGAAGTGAAATTACAATGGATAAATAATCAATATCTTTCAGCTATATCTACTGATAAATTATTTGATGAGACTTTGGAGCGAGCCGAAGCATTCGACCCTGAATTTGCTGAGCTTTTGAAATCTAATCCAGAATATTATAAAGCAGCAATGAATATTGAACGTCATACAGAGAAAGACCCAAAAAGATTTACAGTTTATCCTGATGTAAAGAATCAGATTCTTTTCTTTGATGATGAAAATTGGAAAAAATGAGCAGAAACTAGAAAAGCATTATTAGCTGAAAATGAAAATTTCTCAAAATTACAAGATTTCGTTCGCACATATATTGATGAAGTTAAACTTGAATGAGTAGACACATTATGACGATTTGAGCAGCTAAAAGAAATCTGAAAAAGATTCGGTTATGCAGCAAATAACGCAGAATTTAAAGAGTGATGATATGTCTGAAAAGTCGGAGATTTAGCAATGTTCTTGCGTATCCAATTATGTAACGCTAAACAAACTCCAGATTTATTCTCATTAATGTGTGTAATGTGAAAAGATAGAGTTTGTGAGAGATTAAGTGAGTATTTAAATTAGTTATAAATTTATTTTTAATACAAATTTAAAATGAAAAAAACTTTATTGGTTATTATGCTATGTCTTAGTTGTTTATTTTCTTTCAGTTTTGCTGCAAATAGAACTGATAAATATCAGGCAATAAAAGAATGATGAGAATATTACAACAAGTTGTTAGAAATATATCAAGATGAAGATTATAAGAGTAGACATAGTAATGCTGTTAGTAAATGTATAGATAATAGCTACACTAATAACTATATACCTACCACTAATAATAATTCAAAGGTGCATGGCTCAATTCCGACTGCTTGCGTGCTCGCATATAATTGAGATTTACATGAATTATGATGAACATGTTGAGATAGAGATTTTGTAAGAAAGTTTTGTGAGAATCCATCAAATTGAATGACAGATGAAGAATATAAAATATATGAGTTTATTACAAATGAAGAGACTGCTTCAACTTGGGCAATACTAGATAATGAATGTTATCAATCTATGAATTGATATTATGATGAAAAGGAGAATAAGTGTCTGTGTGAAAATTGAAGTCATTTAGAAAATAATGTTTGTGTAAAAGATGAAGTAGAAGAAACTAAAATTGGAGAAACAAATCAAGCTGAGAGAATAGAGAAAGCTGAGGAAGAAATTGAAGAAGAAGCTGTAGAAGAAAAAGTGGAGCAATCGGAAGTTATAGAAGGAAATAAAGATGATAGTACAAAAGATGATAGTACAAAAGATGATATTCCAGAGCTTAATCAAGCAGTTAACTGGATGTATGAGAAATGACTTACAATTTTTAATGAACCAGAAAGCTTTATGGCTTCAAGATGATTAAGGAGAGACGAAGCAGCTAAATTCTATGTACAATACGCCAAACAAGTAATGTGAAAAATTCCAGATTATTCAAAACAATGATGTAATTTCAAAGATTTGGGTGAAGCATGGTCTGATTTAATAGATATTATTGTTGAATCATGTCAATTGTGATTATTCCAATGAAATAATTGAAATTTTATGCCAGCTCAACAGTTAACAAATGCTCAAGCAATAACGGTATTTATGAGATTACGTGAATGATACAAAGATGAAACAGGTTCTCATTTTGCTAATAATTATTATGAATCAGCTCATGCTCAATGATTCTTATTCGATACTCTATTAGATTATAGAGAAAACTTTGATAAATACACAACAAGATGAGATGTCGCCAAAATGCTATTTAGATGACAAAAAACTAATTAAGATAATAGCTGTAAATCTTTTCAAGCCCCTCTTTAACAAGAGGGGTATTTTTTATTGTGTTTTCCATTGAAAAACTAAAACATAACGCTAAAATTAAAGTCAGATTTATTATTTCATTAGAATAAATAATGTTGGACCAAAATGTGATTCTATGAGAGTTAGAACAAGTAAAAACTGCTGAAGCTTTGGAAGAACGATTCCAAAAATATTTAGGTAAAAAGTGATTATTGCCTGCTGAATTTAAAGTTATGTGAAGTCTTTCTCCTGAAGAAAAGAGAGAAAAATGACAGCAACTTTCAGCATTGAAGACCGCTTTAGAATCTGCTTATGAAAAGAAAAATTCTGAAATGTCGTCTGCAGCTATTAATGAAATGCTTGAAAAAGATTTGATAGATATTTCGTTACCAGGAGCTAAATTAGACCAATGATATTATAATTTACTTGCAAAAACGAGAAGAGAAGTAGAAAATATTGCTCAGTCTCTTGGATTTATAGTAGATAATTCTACAGACATAGTGACTAAATTTGAGAATTTTGAAGCAGTGAATATTCCTATTACACATCCTGCTACAGAGATGCACGATACTATTTATGTGGACAAAAAAGACCACAGATGAGAACCTTTTGTTTTAAGAACTCATACTTCATCTGGTCAGAATTTCTTGATTAGAAAGTATGGTCTGCCTATGAAAGCTGTAATCCCATGAAGATGTTATCGTTTTGATGAAATGGATGCTACTCATGATACAATGTTTTATCAATTGGAATGACTTTACGTAGATAAAGATATTTCTATCGCTAATTTTAAAAGTATTATAACTACATTTCTTTCAGCTATACTTAAAAAAGAAGTAGAAATCAGAATGAGACCAGCATTCTTCCCATTCGTGGAGCCTGGATTTGAGATCGATGCTAGATATGATATGGTAGATCCTAAAACTTGAGCTAAAACAAAATCTAAATGGCTTGAAATTTTGGGAGCTGGAATGGTTCATGAAAATGTATTGAAAGCTGCATGAGTAGATGTGAGTGAATGATGGACAGGATTTGCTTTTTGAATGTGAATTAATAGAATTGCTGCGATGAAATATGGAATTAGAGATATTAGATATTTCACGAACGGAGATCTCAGATTTGTAAAAAGTTTCTAATTATTTGCATTTTTTGAAAAATTTAAGTATAATGTATGTAGTTTTATTTTATAATTTATGAAAACATGACAGCATTATGGGTAATTCTATGACTTATTGTGATTTGTGTAGTTTGGTATGTAAAATTATACAACAATATTGTATGATTAAAAACAACTAGAGATAACGCATGGTCAGATATTGATGTTCAGCTTAGAATGAGATTTGACTTAGTAGATAATCTAGTAAATACAGTTAAATGATATGCAAAGCATGAAAAGGATACTTTCAAAGAAGTAATCGAAGCTAGAAATAAATTCGCTACAGCAACTGACGTTAAATCAAAAGCTGAAGCAGATAATATGCTTAGTAGTTCTTTGAAATCATTATTTGCTTTATCTGAAGCTTATCCAGAATTAAAAGCTAATGAAAGCTTCTTAAGTCTTCAATCAGAATTATCTGATATTGAAAATAAGATTGCATCAGCTAGAAGATATTTCAATGCTGCCACAAGAGAATATAATACAGTTATTCAACAGTTCCCTGCAAATATCTTATTTCATAATAAGCCAGAAGATTATTTCGAAGGAATCGAGGAAGCTAAGAAAGCTCCTAAAGTTAAGTTTGATTAGTATATTTATTTAAATTAAGTAACGGGCCAGTTGGTCCGTTATTTTGTTGTTTTTTGTTAGTATAAAAATATAATGTAATTATGTTTTATGTGTAATGTTATCAGATGGCAGTATATCAATGAATACAGAGTTTTAAAGCTGAGAATCAAAGGAAGACAGCATTGTTGCTAATTCTTTTTCCAGCATTTTTATTGGTTATTTTTTGGGTGGTTCTATCGCTATTTTTTACGGATAGTGGCTCATGGTCAGAATGATGGAATATGACGTTAGAAATATCTCCAATAATTGTGCTTGTTTTAATCATTTGGTGAACTGTATCGTTTTTGCTACAGAAGGATATTATGTTTTGATTATCTGGAGCTAAGGCTATAACAAGAAAGCAAAACCCTGAATTGTATAATATAGTTGAGAATTTGTGTATTACAAAATGACTTCCTATGCCTAAAATTGCTATAATGAATGAACCATGAATGAATGCTTTTGCTACATGATGGAGACAAGAGGATTCTCGGATTGCATTTACTTCAGGTTTGTTGGAGAATTTGGATAAAAGGGAAATTGAAGCAGTAGCAGGACATGAGCTTACTCATTTAATAAATAAAGATTCTCTTTTAATGTATGTAGCGTATGTGTTTATATGAATCGTTTCTATCGTATGACAATTTATATTAAGAATTGGAGGATGATCGAATTCAAAAAAAAGTTGATGAATATTTATTCTTGGGTTAGCATTCTGGATCTTAGGATATTTATTTTATCCATTAATTAGGCTGGCTATTTCACGTAAAAGGGAATATATGGCAGATTTAGGATCTGTGGAGTTAACTAGAGATAATCAGTCAATGATTTCAGCATTAAAAAAAATTTCAGATAATTCTTATGTATCAAAAGCTAATAGTTCAATTTCTTCATTTTTTATAGCAGAACCTAAAAAACCTAGTGATATAAATTGGAAAGGATTAGATATGGATTTGGATGATCAATGAAAGAAGAAAATAAAAACATCAATACGGGATTCTCATCCTAGTATTGATGATAGAATTGAAAGATTACAGAATTATTAGGAGGATAACCTATCTTTGATTTCTTCGATTTTCTTTTTATTAATCCTTACTACTTCTTTATTCGTTCTTTTTATATTTATTTGTTTGCTTATAATCATATTGAAATACAAAAAAATGATTATAATGGATTCTATTAACGTTAGAAATACTAATATTGGATATTGAAATTGAAATATTCATAGAGCGAGAAGTATTAAAGAAGTTATTAATCGAAAATTAAAACTAGAAGGTTTAAAACTAAAAAATTTTTTATCTTCTCCTTCAACGCCGGGTATGCAAGCAAAAAATCTTCATAATCCAGAAATTCAATAAAGAGTGGTTAGAATACAAAATACTATATTAAATCGTAGTTCATTGAATGGTAGGCTCATTGTTATTATTTACGTTTAAATTCTTTCGGCGAAGACCATCATTCTTTTATCGGTTCTTCATATAGGGTAGCATCACATTAAAGTGATGTATTCTTTGTTTTCTTCCCCAAAATTAACGTATGTGTTGTTTACGTTTCTTGGTTTTACTACAACAGTTTTAATTACTTTGTATTCATAAAGGTTTCAATTTCGAACAATCTGAATTTTATCATTATGTTGTAGTTGCGGAATTTTACGGAATACAGTTCAGTATGGATTGTTTTTCCAATATTCTTGTGATGTATGACCAAAGAAAAAGGCGTTTCATCATTCTCAAGGACTTGGAGTGGTTGGGTATTTTACGACCCCATTTTCTAAGTCTGCATCAAATGTGGATTCAGTAAAATCTGTATAATTATTTATGTCGGTTTCTATGAGTGGAACATCTAGGTTTATAGATGGAATAATTAACCTGTTTGTTGGTGGCAAAAGATTAAAAGAAAATTCGTAGCTATTTAGATTATGTTGCAGAAAATGATCCATATCGGTAGCAATATCTTGTTGTATGGAAATTAAATCTCCATATTCTTCTAAAAGAGAATCAACTTGGTCCATGCTATTATTAATTGATAGATCTTCAGAGTTGAGTATTGCTGTGGAATTTTCTTCTGAAATTCAGTGAACTTGAGTTGGGGCAAAACGGTCTGTAAAATTATCGATTACTAATTGTGCATTAGTAACTAAATATGTTCATAAGAAAAGTAATGTAAAAATTAGTCAAAGAATTTTAAGCTCATTAAAAAATTTTGAAAGTTTTTTCGGTTTCTGTGATAGTATACATTCTAGTTCGTCTAATGTTTGATACATTCAATTAAAATGTGAATATAAACTTATATTTAATTATATTCACAGAAATGAAAAAATGCAAAAAATCGTATACTTTTTGCTGGATTCTTTGGTTTAATATAAAAAATGAGTATAATTATTATTGACTTAGTTTAATTTTTTACATTGTTTGATAACTTTTGGTTATGAAAAACCGGCACAAAGAGTGCTGGTTTCTTATTTTTAAAATTCTAATTTATTAATTTAATGCTGATCAATTTGTGATTTGGACTTGGAGAGCTCAAAGTTCTTCCATGTCTGCCTGATCACCCATTTCAGTAGTTAGATATCCAGGATATTTGTCAAAAAATACATGAGATCTAACTTCTATTTGTTCTCGTTTTTCATCTAATCCGTACATTGGGTAGAGTTTCAAATGTAGATGGTTTACTCACATTCATTCCATGATCATTCATACACGTTGAACTTTTAGACTTTTTTTGAGCATATCGATTACTTCTTTTGTCGCTGCCATTAATTTTCAATAGAATTTTTCATCATCAATTTCGAATAAATCTGAGTCGTAGTGCTTCTTTGGAATGACTAAAGTCTGTCCTTTTACATTTGGCATAATGTCTAGGAATGCCATAAAATCTTCGTTTTCCCAGATTTTGAAGCATGGGGATTCTTTATTAGCGATTTTACAGAAAATACAGTCAGACATTGTTATTATAATTATTGTATAAAATTAACAAAATACTAATTCACAATTATGGTTTTTTGCCCAGTCTTGAATAATTTTTTTATCATTATTAGCGAGACTTCAAAAACTGATGGAATCGAGAATAAATAAAGTATTCTTATTATTATTTTCTCATTTTATTATTCAATTTAAAATGTCGATAGAAGATTCATAATGTTTTGAAATATTTCTTTCGCTAGTGATATCTCATGAGGCTAGAAATTCATCAAGTGAAATCTTTTCATTCAATAAATCATCATAAGCTTGGAAAATAAATCAGACTTTATGGGCAATTTTCACTTTTTTATCTCATCTTTCTTCCAGTTTGTTTGCTGTAGCTGAAAGCTTTTTCTTTTCTTCAATCACAAAATCATCATCTTCAGGTCGTAATAACTCAAGTAGTAAATCAAAGTATTTTTGCATATTTATTGTATCATAGAATAAAATTCTTTTTTTTCTTCTTCATTGAATTCCAGTTTTTCTATAATCTGTTCAGAGTAAGAATTGATAATCATATTAATAGCCTTTTCTGCAGATAGTCAGCGACTCTGCATATAGAATATTCTCTCTGGAGAAATGCGCTGAATCTTAGCTCAATGAGAAGCGATTACATCAGGTGAGTCAACTTTGAGTCATGGTATGAGAGAAATGTATTTTGCATTTCCAAGTAATAAAGTCTCTTCATATAATCTAGCTTCTACATTATTAATATTTTTTTCGATATGTAGATTTCCATCTAGTGTTATAAATGCATTATCACTGGCTAAAGCGATAACATTAATTAGAATTTTTGTATTTCTTGCTTTAAAATTTGTTTGAATATCTAATTTAACATTCTGATTTTTTGCTGCAGGAATTAGGAAGAAACATTCAATATTTGTATTTTCATTATAGGCATCGAATAGAAATGAAATTTCGCTGTTTTTTATCACAGCTCAGCATTTAATATTTATTCATGATTGTGTAGTTACATGAAAATCATTTTTTTTGTTTTCAAATTCTCGTAGTATGTGATTCGACTTATCCCAATGAATTTCCTGCATTATTATTCATTGATGTTTGTAAATCAAAATTCTCACCCAATATTTTCGTATCCATTACTATTGTTAAAAAGATTTTCCAAATCATTCATAAC
>Ga0310696_10007073_pt1 | contig 13247 bp, 10 predicted proteins | sample AusTroGonzalo_MG_4_FD_203885 | JGI IMG/M metagenome (GOLD analysis project Ga0310696, IMG submission 203885) | Bovine rumen microbial communities from tropical cattle in Woodstock, Queensland, Australia - Gonzalo_02 (v2) (version 2) | ecosystem: Host-associated > Mammals > Digestive system >... | reverse complement strand
AATATTACTTACATCAAAATGTGGAATGTCTGTCATAAATTATTCCCTCCCTCTAAGCTTTTTAGCTTGTTCAGCTGCTACTTCGGCTTTACTTCTTCTCTTTTGAGCTTGAATATTTAGCTTACTCAAACTACCTACATCCATAGGAGTATCAACTCCAGGTCTTATATCGTGTGTATATTCAGTTTTTAATCTAGCACCTATTTCTTCAGTTCCATAAGGTTTATTAGGATTACCGTGAGGAGAAGCAAAGATTTGGTCATTATACGGTTGATATACTTCTTTACCCATTGCATTGTATGCAGCAGGTATAGCTGTCTTATTTAACCAACCTACACCTGGAACACCTCTAGCAAAACTTGCTATCATTTCATCTATTTCAGCATTATCATCTATTATACCATCTTTGTATCTTACTTGTTTTCTAAAGTCCGGAGTGATATCTTTCCAATCACTTCTCTCTTTGATTCTACCGTACTTATCTTTAGCGCTAAAGTTGTCTATAGCCCATTGAATAGTAGCGTTAGTTCCAAACTTTTCAAGATATCTTTCAGGTTCTGCACTAGCTTTAATAGATGTTAGGATAGGTACTATTTCGGTTTCAGTAACTTTATTGTTACCATTTTTATCAACTCTGTATATCTTGCCGTGTAATGGGTTGGAAATATCTAAACCTTCAGCTAAAGCCTTGTTTCTATCCCAGGCCCAACCGCCTAATACAGCTCCTTGAGTGTAGGCGTAAGCTACAGGGTTATGTTTCATAAGCCAGTATGATGATTGCGTAGCCTGGTCTACCCATCTAATGAATGGGCTTACAGTTTCACCTAAATCAATTAACCATTTAGGCATTAATGTCATATCACCGTATATCATAGCTGCTTTTTCAACATCATTAAGAATATTGTAAATTTGTTCTTTAGACATATTATTCTTAACCCATTCCATATTTCTATTTTCGAATGGTACACCAGCTTTTCTAAATGCTGCGTGAGCATCTAACTCCGCAAATACATTTTGTAAGAAAGCATCAGCAGTTCTAACAAGATTAGTACCAGTCCATACATTTAGAGTCTTACCCCCTTTAAGAGCTTTTTCGGTAATTTCTCCAAGAGGAGTTTTATCACTTCTGAATCTTAAAGAAGTATCTAATAATGTAGGTTTTTCTCTGTAAGTTCCTAACTGTTTGATTAAACCACCTTTTGTTTTTATAGCATCAGATATATCCTCAAACATTCTTAAATTAGAATTAGTAATAAATGAATGTAAACCACCAAAGAAGTTTCCACCCAAGTATATACCACTTGATATCAATCCTTGTTTAAAGTTTGAAGTTAAATCCTTTAACCAAGCCGGTACTTTGAAGTAAGGTGATTGGTTAGGATAAAACAAATCTTTAAAGGCTTGTAAAGTGTACTTATCTATAGCTATATAATCTGTAGGATTTACCCCTTCAGGAATATTTTTTAATATTACACCTTCATTATTTAAGTTTTTGAGTTTTGTAGAATTACCTAAAGTTTCTCTTGATACATATCTGATATCTTCAGGAGTAGCTACTTTACTCATAATTGGTTTACCCGTTGTTGTGTACTCATCAAAGAATTTATTTATTTGTTTATCTCTGATAAGCCCTCTAACAGCTCTGTTTAACATCTCGTCTGGAGCAGTCCATTCCTTAGCAATATCTTCAGCTCTAGCATTACCATAGATTCTTTCGTTAAATCTTTGGTCTGCTGCGTTAATTTTCCCTTTACTAGGCGGAATTACTCCTTGATGATTAACTTCAGCTAATCCGTGAGATATACGTTGTAATTTCCCTTCTTTAGCTAACATATAGCTATCATAGAATTCCTTAGCCACAGGGTCATCTAATGCCCTAGCAGCTAAAGCATCTAAATTTTCTTCAGGAATTTCAAAACGAGTATTACGCAAATCAACCTCTACAGGTTTACCTGTAATAGCATCTTCAGCTATTTGGGGTTTAAATTTAAGGTCTCTTTCGTATTGAGCTACTTCATTAACGTACTGCCTAACTTCTCCTAAAGTTGCTCTTCCTTCTAAGAAATCCGTGAATTCTTCAGGAGTTAAGTGCTCTCTTACGATTCTTTGAAGTCTCTTTGGCAAAGCATCTAAAGTAGTAGCATTTTTAATTTCGTTATACTTTCTAGCATCTCTTATTGCCTTAGATAGAGAACGCCCCCTATTTACATTCTGAGGGTTTCCTATATCGGATACTGGTTCTTTAGAATACTTACTGCCACGAATATCTTCTAAATCTTGCACAAATCTTTCTGCAAAGCTTTCTTTATATTCTTCAGGTAGTTGTTTAAGAACTTCATCAAAACTGGTTTCAGCAGCTATTAAGGAGTCTCTATCACCTTGAATAGTATCTTTAATTATTTTCTTATACATCAAGTCAGCTTTAGAAACGTCATAATCTAATTGTGCATAAGGATTAGTAGAGTTAGCTTTAGCATATTCTCTTTCGACCTTTTTAAGAGCCATATCATAGTTGAATTTATCAGTCATTCCATTACGTCTGTATATTTGTTGTAATGTTGGGTAAGACTGAGGTTCGCCTAATTGAGATATAGCCTCTGATGGGTTTTGCTCAGCTTTATACACAGGATTCTTTACTATCTCTCCAGTTTCTTTGTTTACATACTGTCCGTAATCGTATAATCCTTCTTGCTTATAAAGATTATCAACATCTCTATAAGTTGTATTTCTACCTTCATTTTGAACGTTTCTTACTCCACGAGTAACAATTTCTGTTATATTCTCTGGAGTTGCGGTAGTATACTTTTGAGCTAAAGAATCCCATTCATCTAATAAAGGTTTGAATTGATTATATATGGTAGTTTGTTCTGGGGTTAGGTCGGCTAAGGACTTACCTTCAAAACCTTCCATCTTTTTAATTAAGTCCGATAATTGAACATCAGAGACATTATAGTTTTTATAAAGGTCTCTTAAATCAGCCTTAAATTTATCTTTAGCTATAGAAGTTTCGATTTTATCTAAAACCGTATCTTGAAGTAATTGAGTCTTAGCTTGATTAACTTTTAATAAATCTTTTCCTGCACCTTTAGCAACTAAATCGTCAAGTTTAGATATACCTTTACCTATAACTCTTCCGGTAGCTCTTCCAGCCCCTGTAGGCCCTAATATCATAGCCGTATCAGCTAATCCACCTTCATAAATATGTTGACCATATCTTTTAAGAGCTCCTTTAGGGTCTTCCACTATCTGAGATATACTTTGTCCTGTCAAAGGTTTATACAGAGCTACGTCAGATACGTCACGAGCCACTTCTAAGCCTGCTAGCAAAGGATTCTTACCCTGCATAACTTCTTGTACTTTATTAGTACTATAATCAACTAAAGGCCTTCCTAATTCATCTATAGGGTGAGCAAAAGAGTAAGCTAGTCCGGTAAACAAATCAAGTGGTCTGTTGACTAAAGTATTTCTTACAAAGCCTCCAAGTGTTTTTCTCTCAGAATCATTATCGCCAGAAATAGTCTGAGGTGAAGAGTTGGATTTAACCAACCCTTCCTCAGCTAACTTCTTAGCATTACCTGTAAGCTTGCTGTAAACATCAGATAAACTCTCTTGTGGAATATTAGCATTAGACACAGGAGATTGAGATTGTGCTTCTGGTCTCATATATCTATTCTTAATATCCTCAAAAGAAATATCTAATTGAGGTCTACTTACGGTTCCCGGAGCATTTGTAATAATTGGATTATAAATAGAATTAACTAAGTTGTTATAATCTACCATCCTAAAGGCCCTCCTAAAATGCCTCTTAAAGCCCATTCAGCATAATTTTGAGAAGCACTTCTAGATTGAGCTTTTTTATCTCTCTCTTTATCTTTAGCTTCCCAATTCTTTTGGGCTTCTTTAAGTTTACTTGAAATAGAATTATTAGTTTGTTGTTTTTGTGCTGGTTGTTGTTGTTCTACAGAAGAGGTATCACCAAAATAAGCATTAACTAAATCGGCAATCTCATCATTTGTATACATACCAGACATCTTTAATTGTAGTATAAAATTATTCATAGTGTCAGGAGTCTTAGGTAAAACCTTTTCCTTTCCTGTATCAACCATTAAACTCTTAACTACATTAGTAGCTACTTGAGCTTTAGCTTTCCTATCAGCTTGTTCTAATTTAGCTTGAGTTGCAGAATTACTACCTCCGCTAGCTTCTTGCTGTGCAAGTTTATCCAAGGCATTCAATCTAGTATTATCACTTACGTACATATCAGTGTTAGCGGAATTTATGTTTTTAGCTAAACCACCAATTTGCCCCATAGTTTCAGTACCAACCGCTGTATTACCTTGAATTTGAGCCTGGATAGGAGCTTTTGCAAGCCCTCCTTCCATCTCCATTTTCTTAACTGCTAATTCAGGATGCTTAGCAAGCATTTCATTAGTAGCCTTATTACTTTCTTGAATAATTTCAGCACCCGGTTTATTAACAGCTATAAGATTCTTATTAGCATCTTCTAGAGATTGTATATAGTTTTGATTAGCAGCTACAAGGTTTTCATATTGCTTAACTCTATTCTTCCCTATATTCTCTAAGCCTGCTCTTAAATTTTGTTCTGCTTGTTGATTAGCTTGATTGTAAGCAGACATTTGGTTAGGAGCGTATGCCTCTAAATATTTACCCATACCTTTAGAAGCATCCATAAGTTGCTGATAAGGTACTCCGTATTGATTAGCTAATTGCATTTGATAGTTAGCGTTAGCCATCTCTAACATCTTTTGGGCGGAATTAGAAGGGCTATTATTTGCTACATTAAATGCCATAGCAGCTAATTGCGGATTAGATTTAGCATTAGCTAATGCTACGGAATTTAGATAAGTATTTATACTATTGTCTCTAGCCACAGCTCTTTGGAATTCTTGAGGGTCTATTTGATAACCTCCTACAGGCTGCCCTGTTTGTTGAGCTTGCATATATTGTTGTAATACTGGATTACTTGCAATATATTGTTCCATCATAGCCCTATTCCTTTCGTCTATTAAAGCTGCCATATCTTCAGCGCTCCTACGGTTATTGTAGTCTTGTTGGAGTTGATTTAAGGTATCTTGAGCTTGAATATTTCCAATAGTATTACTCAAATTAGCTTGAGCATTTGCTAATTTAATATCTTCAGGAGAGTACATACCTCTATCCATTTGTGTATTAACCGCATTAAGATTAGCAGCGGTCTCGGCATCTATATTAGCTTGTGCGTTTTGCATCATCTGAGCTATATTATATCTATTAGCAATTTCTCTAGCTTGTTCTTGGGCCTGTTTAGCTACTAAGTCATTTAACATAGTAGTACCTGCGCCAATACGAGCTATATCTCCTACAGGATTCATTAGAGACGGGGAAGGCTGCATTATCGGGGCTGCCTGCCCTATCGGGGCTGCTGCGCCAGTGATGGCATTGCCATAAAATCCTTGACTTGCCAATTTATTACCTCCTATTCCTAAATCTTGTTTTGTTTGTGGATGCAAGTTAACACCTTTAGAATTAGTAACTTCTATGTGCGTATGAGGGCCAGAAGATGTTCCGGTATTACCCATAGTAGCTATAACTTCTCCAGGTTTTACTCTTTGTCCTTTTTTAACTCTATTAGCAGCGTTATGAGCATAATGGTAAAAATTACCATCATCCCCCTTAATGATTACTATATTTCCGTAACCGTCCATATTACCAGAATGATATACAGTTCCTCCAATCTCAGGTCTTACTTTTCCATCAGGGAATACTACATCCATTCCACGATGATTAGTAGAAGCACCTGCTACCGGAGCTTTTCTTTTGCCTGGTTGTCCTGTTACTTTAAGATTATTCCAGTAAGTCATTGATGATTAACCTCCGCTCAATCTCTTCCTAGAATTAGACACAATGTTGTTTACTCCACTCATATCAAAGTTGAGTCCGTCTCCTTGGCCTCCTCCAAATAAAGAGTTGATAGAGTTACCTTGGCCTCCCATTCCGCCTAAACCAAACCAGTTAGAATAATTATTAGCAGAACTTGCAAGGACTCCGTTGATATCAGTAACCGCCCTAGGGTCAGCTTGATAGCTACTACCAAAAGCCGTTTTACCTAAGTTAGTCATAGCATCTTCATAATTGGTAGATAAAGCATTAGCCCCCAACTTACCAACTGTACCTATAGCTTTCCATTGTTTTGGAGCTAGAGCTTCAGCTAGATTAGCGTGAGCATATAATTGGTCAACCCACCATTGTTTATTTTGTTTATCAACCAGTTTATTATATTCATCAATAGCATCAGGCTGTGAAGCAAATCCGTGCTGTTGATTTAATAAATCATAATAGTTAATAGCCGAATTTCTATCGTTAGACAACATATTCTCTACCGTATTTACTCCTTGTGTATAGAGTCTAGAGTTCAAATCGTTAGCAGCTCTTTGAGTATCATCATAATACTTTTGACCTGCACTAGAATAACCTCCTCCGGTAGAGAAATAATTATTTGCCGTTGCTTGTGCCATCTGTCTACGGTAGTTACGCATAGCATCATTCCAATTAGCATTAGAATTAAAGAAGTTATTTATTCCTTCTTGTCTATATTGGTTTGCATTATTAGTTAAATCTGCAATTCGTTGCCTTTGAGGCTCGATATCTCTATAAGCATTCCTACCTAATTTTTGTTGTTCCCGTTGATATTTAGTTACGGGAGTTTTTGCCTTCTTTCCAAAAGCCATTTTATTTAATCCCTTTCAAATTATTTAAGTAATCTCTAACAGTATTAACACCACCATATCTAGCTTTATACATAAGCTCTGCCGTATCTGCACCTAAGGCTTTACCCTCTCTTAGAAGAGTGCTTAGTTCGTTTTGAACTGGCTTAGATGAGCTAGCTATTTTTCTCATTGTTATAGACAAAAAAGGTTTAGCTGCTTGTACTCCCTTAGCCGGTAAACCAACTTCAGGAGCTGCAACACTACCCAATGTCAAACCTACATCTAAAGCTGTTTGGTAAGGATGTTTCCTTGCGTATTCCCATCTTTGATTAAGATAATCTTGCAAAGTACTCATTATACAGTATACCCCATATTTCTTAAATATTGGTTTCTTTGTTCGATTTCTTGTTCAAACATAGGATTGATAATATTACGATAAAACTCAGGATATCTCATATAATTATTTTGAATCCATTGTCTATCATTAATATTATCTCTGATAAGTCTTGCTCTTTGTTGTTCTGGAGTTTCTCCTAATATATGAGAATATGCAGTTTCGACTCCAGGATTGAAAGAAATTCTGTCTAGTTGCTCTATATAAGGATTAGGCTGCCCTATTGGAGCTTGTTGCCCTATCGGGGCTGCTCCACCTGTTACAGTTCCGCCTAACTTCTTATTTAAGATATCGGCCCATCTTTTAGCTCTGTCTATTTCAGCTTGTGTATAAACACCACCTTCATAAGCAGGAGCATTAGGGTTATTATATGTGGTATTAGGTTTAACTTGCGGAATACCATCATACGCTGTATAAGGTAACATAGGCAATCCCATAGCTTCTTGTTGGTTATTCCATCTGTACAATTTAGCTCTATTCTCACCTGTTACCGTCGGTCTACCTTGAGCATCAACACCATTATATAGAGCTCTGTAGTCTAGGTTTTCATTGATATTACTCAAACTATTCATCTCCTTTCTTTGAGTTGTTGATATCTTCTAAAATATCAATGTACCATTCTTGGGGAATATATTTATTAGCCCACTTAATGCCGTGTTTATCGCACCACATTGCGTAGCTAGTTTTACTCCCCTTTTTGATTTTTTGATTAGCATTGTAAAATACCATTCTAAAATCAATTTCAGGATGTTGCTTAATGACTAACAGCATCTTCATTCTATCTTCTACCACCCATCGACCTTTAGTCTCAATGACTATGTGTGGTGAAACGTGAAAATCTGGGGTATATATATGCTTAGTTTCAGGTTGTATATACTCCAGTTTAGTTGCCTCATAGTTAGGTTCTAATTTATGATTTTCGATATCACTCATAATATCGTTTTCTAAACCACTACGATATCCGTGCTTGATGCCATTAGAATCAACTGTAATTTTTTTACTCTTATATCTTACCATACTCTTCTCCAAGTATAAAATAATACGTCATACATTTTTTCTTCACCCTTCAAATTTTTATAAGGCAAAACTTTCGGTACGTAACCAGTCTTTTTAAATCCTAACTTCTTTAGAAGAGCTATAACAGGTCTACAATAAGAAGGGATAGAACAATATAAAGTATCGAATATAGTTCCTCCCAACATCTGATAGTACACATCTAGGAAATCTTTACCCCACATATCCTTGCAGGTTACTAGGTGAAGTTCTGAAGAATTACCATCATCTGACATTCTAACTCCGTCATAAATAACTAATCCGAATAAATATTCCTCATTATCATCCATTATTCCAGTTACAAAACTTTTACTATCTTCAACAAAGCCTAATACATAGTCTAAAACTTCATCTCTATCTGAGAAATTGATAGGGCATTGAGAATCTTGTATCTGTAAATTATCAAAATAACATTGACAAATATCATCCTCAAAGTTACATACATCATACATCGTTAAAGGTCTTACTTTCATCTGTTATTCTCCCCTCGAAAAGTCAGGCAAGTTAATAGCAACTAATTGGAAAGATGTGTTAGGTTCAAATTCTAATCTAATACTTAAACCATCTCTTCCGGACAGCGGAGCTGATATTCTAGTTAAACCAGACTTCTTATAAGTCCACTTAGCATTTCCATCCACTCCGGTCATTTCTCCTACCGTGTTAGATAAAACGGAAGGATGTACGGTATTTGAATATAACATATTTTTTAAACTGCTATTAGAATCTTTATTTAAGAATGACGGTGATACGTTTTGTGAAGAGTACCCAGAGTTTGCTATAGTTATATTAAATGGCTCATTATTCAACTCAGATACTTCTACAATACTTCCACACAATAACTTATTACCATTCAAGCAAATAGGCTCAAACTCAGCTATTGAAGATATGTTAGGAATTGTAGTACCTCTCTTAAAGTCAGATATAACGGTATTTACATAACTCGTTACTCCTTCGTTTGTTATTTGTTCTTGAAGTATTCCAATGATACCTTGGTTAAACATAACTAAAGTATTTAGATATCCAGATATTTCTCTTGGATATATTGATAATCCTCTAGTTATTACTAAAGCATTTTTAAAACCTTCTCCGTAGTAAAATAACAAAACTTCTTCTTGAAAGTTGTAACATAGCAGTCTATTCACAGTAGAATAAACTCCTAAATTTTCACTATCTAATTCCTCTCCGTGTAATAGAATATCTCCCTGCTGTACTCCGCCTAAGTAATTTACGTAAGCAGCTTGTACTAAGTTTCCAGAAACAGCATCATAAGCTATTACTTCTTGGCCTATTACACAATGGTCACCTGCATACTTTTGAGATACATTATTAATCTTCGATACTGAGAGGTAGTCTGTGATTGTAGAACTAATACTACCAGCATCAAAAGCATTAGTTTTAAAAGTAGCGTGATACATACCATTTTGTTTAACTATTAAAGCTCCATTAAAGTACTCTTCAATGGATAAAATAGCTGAAGTGTCGTTGTAAAAACCTTTAAAATACCCTGCTCCATTAGCTTCTTCAAAGTTATCGAATCGGCCTACGGTAGAATAAAATATAGAATTATCCCAATTAACAAGCCATAATCTATTGAGAACACTTGCCATCAATTTTGGTTTAATAACTACATCTTCATCTACTCCAGTATTCTCAGGTATCCATTTAAAAGAGTCATTACTATCAAATTCTTTAATAGTAATTTCACCTAAATCTGGATGCTCTCCCGGATTAAATATCCACTCAATATTCTCAAATCTTAGACGTACCGTATAACCAGTACTTTTCTTGTCTAGAGAATCTACATACACTCTTCTATATGTTGGAGTAACGTCACCTACTGGAGTATCGTTCTGGAATACCAAGATTTTATCCAACCAGAAATACTGAGCTTCCTCATCGGATATATCTATTTCTACCCATTTATCTCCATATAGTCTAGTAGTATAACTATCACCTGTTAAAATAGGTATATAATTATCATCTACTGGAACTACCGGATTATCTTCGGTAGGAGTAGTTTCATAACATCCACCATATACAAAGAAGTTTTCTTCTCCATCATATACAAACATATTTAGCCCATCATAAGTATTAAGTGGAGTGCTCATAAGTTCTGGGAAAGAGGTTTTATATTTCTTCAATCCTTCAAATGTATTATATCTCCAGACTGTATGACTTAAATCAGAGCTAACTAATAGTAAGTTTTGAGCATTCATAGAATTTTCAGAAATAAACTCAATAAAGTAATTTCCAATCTCTCCTACCGTTTCATAGCCAAATTGGTTAACTAGAGCACCTTTATTAGTCCAAATATTTCTCCCTCCAACTAGAGCTAAAGAAGCTAGTTGTTCTTCTAACACTCTTGGCACTTCTTGTTTATAGTAGCCATAAGAAAAATTAGAAAAGATATACTGCCCCTTAAATGCTCTAGCTTTTGGTAATTGTCTTTTAAAAATACCCATTATTTCACCTATCCTAACAATCCTCTGCGAGGGTCATAATGGCCTGCTCTTGGATTACGTAAATGTGGTTTCTCAAAGCTATTACTATCTCTCTCTACAAAAGTTCTTAAACGTTCTTTATATAGATTGCCATAGAACTCACTAAGAGGGTTATTACATCTAGCCATAGTAAAAGCACAAGCTCTTAATACAACTAAATCACAAAATGCTTTACTTGCCATAATAGAATCTGTAATTGATGTAATTTCTCCCTTAGAAGAGTCATCGTTTCCCCAAGCTAAGTTAGTAGTAGATACTGTAACTTCTATTTCGTATTGTTTATCTGGAGTTGGGAAAAATCTAACGTCTCCCCTGTCAATTACATAAGAAGTAGGATATGCAAATTTTTCTTGTCTCAGAATCTGGCCCGAAGTATCTAAGGCTCTATTAAATTTAATAAACTTTCCAATTAACTGAGATTGGTTTCTTCTTGTGTACTGTATGTTTTTAACCATACCTTCTACGGCATATTTATCAACTCTTGGAGAGGTTATAATAGTATCACGTCTTTCTAATACATTATTACTTATATAGATGTTATCTATTACATTTAATAATGCTTGATTAAGCATTTCTAATAAGAAGCGTTCGGTGTCCGGAGCATCCTGTTCATTTGTGTATAAGGGAAATCCAGTATTGATTGCTAACTTATTATATAATGTTTCAACTAACATTTATTTTAAAAATCCTCCTTTAAAAAGAAAAGAGAGAATATACTTATTTGCCTTATTTAGTATTAAATTATCAACAAACAAAGTACATCCCCTCAAAGTAATATTATAAGCTATCATTTAGATAGCGACATATTAGTTGTCATCAGTATCAGTATCTGCATCGGTATCAGTATCTGAGTCTGCATCGGTGTCTGAATCTGAATCTGAATCTGAATCAGCTGGTTCAGCTGGAGTACCATATTGGCCGTATCCAGTATTGTTAGCAAAACCACCAGCTACAACGTCTCTACCAATAGAAGCGTAAGGAGCTCCAGTTACAACATCAGAATCAACTGCTGGTACATTTACGTACGGCAATTCTTCTTTATATTGTAAGTTAAGAGTTCTTGCATCTTTATTTGTTCCAGAGCCCATATAATTATTTCCTCCGAATGTTAACATCTTATCCGCAGGCACTTTAACGAGAACTACTACACCGGCTTGAGGTACTGCAACCATTTCGCCATAGATTTCCATACAAGTATACTTGTCAGCGAATTCTACTTCGCTTTCTTGTTTTCTTATAGGAAGAGCTCTTGAAGCTCTAGTTACTAAGTTTTTAGTACCTACAACTATAGCACACAAAACATCTCCTTCAGACATCATTTTAGTTGATGTATCTGGGATATTAGTGCTTTTAAATCCTGCTGCTATAGCTGCTAATTGAGCACAGTGAACATTAGAGCCTGTAGATAATTCATTAGCAGTATTAAGGATAAATCCGCCAAATTTTTCATATTTACCATCTCTGATTACACTTTCAGTAACATCATCAATTCTTGTGTATTGAGAATTTAATAATGCTAATTTAAGTTCTGGAGCGATAAACATTGAAGCACTAGCTCTCAATTGTTCAGTAGGGTTAGCACCAAAAGAGTACTGACCGTTTCTGTCAACTGCACCGCTTCTTTCCAATTGCATTTGAACAGCGTTAACAATCTTGAACAACTCTTCAGCAGGATTTTTAGGAGCTAAAGCTGTGCCATAAATATCAATAGGCATATTACGACCCAAAACAGGAATATCAGTATTAGATAGGATTAAATCAAGAGTTAATAAGTTATGAGTTTCTCTTAATTTTTGCCCTGCTAAAGTTGTAAGAGCAGATTCTCTGTTCCATTTTTCTTCTATTCTTGTAAGGTGTGAAATTTTAAAACCATAAGCTAATGATTTATCAATAGTCATAGTAGCTTCGCTGAATGAAATATCAGACAATTGCGGTTTAACTATAGTTTTGAAGTCTCTAGCTTCAATCTTAACTGAGTTAGGGTCTATAGCAACTATTTTAACAGTATCACCATATTGGAAAAATTTCTTTTCGTGGTCATTGTTAACCAATTGGTCTGTAACGTCCGCATTAACTTGTTTTAATTGTAACGCTAAGACATCCTCTAGGGCTGTATGTTCCTGCGGAGCATATGCGCCTTGTCCGTATACTTCTCCATTAGGGCCTGCACCATTAGGGCCTGCTGCTTGAAATCTTTCTACCATAATAAACATCCTTTCTTTTAATTAACTTATCCGCTACTCGACCTTTTACTTGTTACGAATTACCAAAGCCCGACCGTCTGTGTCGCTCTGCCATAAAGGCAATAAGTAAGAAGTAGTAGCTTCGTACAACATATATTTGAATAATTTAACCTATCCGGGATAGGAGGAGAGATAGATTAAATCATTCTCATTTTTTCTTTATAAGCGTTAACTACTCTCATTGCTATAAGCTTTTGTGGGTTTGTGCTTCCTTCTTTAATATCTCTTAACCCATAAGCTATTGAAGTTTTAATAATTTCTTTTACAGCTATAGAAGATGGTATGCCTAAAGCTGTCATTGCTGTAATAGCTACGTCTGTAATCATTTCTGCTTGTATATTATCAGCCT
>Ga0310696_10007072_pt1 | contig 13247 bp, 10 predicted proteins | sample AusTroGonzalo_MG_4_FD_203885 | JGI IMG/M metagenome (GOLD analysis project Ga0310696, IMG submission 203885) | Bovine rumen microbial communities from tropical cattle in Woodstock, Queensland, Australia - Gonzalo_02 (v2) (version 2) | ecosystem: Host-associated > Mammals > Digestive system >... | reverse complement strand
CCAAATGGCTCAGCTTGCCGTGAATGACCGTACTGTCGCTGAAACCCGCAATCCACTTCGGATGCTGTGAAAACTTCGTGAAGTCCAGTCGGTCGATGATGCGGATACCGCCATAGCCGCCCCGAGCGAGCCAAATGGCTTCAATCTCCTCGTTGTCAAGATATTCCTGAAGCACGGCAGCCCGAAACTCATCGGTTCCGGCAAAGATATGATGCACGGCGAAAAGCCTTTCGTCATAGACGGGCACAAAACCTTGCTCCTTCAGCCACTGGATGGCATACGCCATCTCGTCGGGCGTCACGCAACGCGCCGGCGCGACGATGGCCATCTTGGAGCCTTGTTTCAAATAGGGTATCTGCTTCATTCCCTGATGATTTCGTTTTCTTCCAAAGCCTCGCCGTCATATTTCACCTCCGCGCCTTGGTTGTAGGTGACGGTGAAATACAGCTCACCCGTGTCCAAATACTTCTTCCAGTCACCATGGCGCACGCCGGCGGCGTAGGTCTGAATCTCGCGCAGGCGACCATTCTCATAATAGAAGAAATGCTCCCCGTCGGGATAGCCCGCGTTGAACTTGCCACTGAAAGCCATCTTTCCGTTGTCGTAATACGACACCCACTCGCCCACCTGCTTGTCGTTGCGGTACTCGCCCTCGGTGCGCATGTCGCCAATCTGCTCGGTCCACTTGCCGGCCTTCATGCCATCGAAAAAGGTTCCTGAAACGATGACGTTGCCCTTGGTGTCGTATTCTTTGTAAGGCCCGTTCGACTTGCCTTTGTAAAACTGCTCTTCAATCTGCTTTTGTCCGTTGTCGTAATACCATGTCCAGAGGCCGTCAGGCTCGCCGTCCTTGTAGGTTCCAATTTCCTGAACCTTACCGTTTTGGTAGAAAAACTTCCACTCGCCGGAACGCTTGCCATCGATGAAAAGGCCCTCGGCGCGCAGGGTGCTGTCGGGATAGAATTCCTTGTAATCGCCGCGCCGCTTGCCGTCGGTATCGACCACGCCCTGACTGATCAGCGCACCTTTTTTGTAGGTCTGCGAATTGACGACATTGCCTTCCTCGTCAAACTCACGCCAAACGCCCTCGCGCTGACCGTCGCGGAAGGAGGCCTCGCGCTTCACTTTTCCATTGGGATAATACTCGTGCTGCACGATGAGCGGCTTTTGGTCGCCCTCCAACACTTGCTCCACATCGTTCACGAACTTGGTGATTTTCTTCAAGTTACCCTTTTCATCGTACTCCTTGTAGAAACCGTCGCGGAGGCCATGACGGTAGTAGCACTCGGTATGCAAACTCCAGTCGTCGAAAAAGGTTTTCCAATAGCCGTGTTTTTTACCTTCGCGGTCGTAGCGGTTCAGCGCCTCGCGTTTCAGCATGAAGCCTTTGCGGTAGGTGATGAGTTCCTTCAGCAGTCCTGTGGTGTCGAAAACGGGCGAAAAACCCTCCTCGAAGCCATTGACGAAGTTCATCGTCTGCAACACGCGCCATTGCCTGTCGTAACGCTTCCCTTCGCCCGAGCGCACCTCATTAATATAGGGCTCTTCCAAAATCTCGTCCTTCTTGTAAGTGAATTTCGGACCGTTTTTCAAATCGTTCTTATAGTTGACAATCAGGCTGGTATCACCGTTTTCGGCAAAAAACACCCAAGTGCTGTCCAAAAGGAAGTCTGTGCGTTTGCCGATGGATTTCAGTTGGCCGTTCTCGTAATAGGTCTTCCAAAGACCGTCGGGCTTGCCGTTGCGGAGCGTTCCCTCGCTGGAGACTTGTCCGTTGGGATAGGTATATTGCTGATATTCAGACTGGCACAAGCCTGGAAGTCCGAAGAGCAGCATTATGGCAATGATGAGGATTGTCTTGGTGTTTTGCATCCGAATAAGGGTTTTCTGCGCTTCAAAAGTACGGAAAAACTGCCATTTGAAGGGTGTTCACATTGATTTTTTCCACTTTTTTCAAAAAATCACGTTTGGTTTCCCAAAAAATATCTATTTTTGCAGCCGCAATTGAGAAGCCACTTTAGCTCAGTTGGTAGAGCAACGCATTCGTAATGCGTAGGTCGTTGGTTCGAGTCCGACATGTGGCTCAGGAAAGAGTTTCAGAAACGAAACTCTTTTTTTGTTGCTTCCTGCGAAGGAGATGCAATAAAAAAAACCTGCTGAAAATCAGCAGGTTTTGTGAGGTACCTGGCGGACTCGAACCGCCGTCCCCGGTTTTGCAGACCGGTCCCTAACCACTCGGGCAAGGTACCCTTTAGCGGCTGCAAAGATACAACTTTTTTCGGATATGCAAGGGTTTTCGGAAAAATTGTTCGCGAACAGGCATTTTTCACTTGCCCAACAGGTCATTAATCACCACCGAAGCGCAGAAAATGCCGAAAGTGGCAGGCAAATAGGAAATGGTGCCCACGTTGGAAACCTTGTTCTGCTCATCAACGCCATCGGTGATGATGGCAGATGCATCGACAGGCTCGGGCGAGAAGACGACCTTGATACCCTCGAAAACGCCCAAACGATGCAGTCGCTTGCGGATGTAAAACGCTAACCTGCAATGGTTTGATTTAGCAATATCACAGATTTCAACCTTTTCGGGATGGAACTTGCCGCCTGCGCCCATGCTGCTCACGATGCGCTGGTTGTTCATCTTGGCATAATAGAGCAGAAACACCTTAGGGGCCACAGTGTCAATGGCATCCACCACATAATCAAACGGTTGCGCCATCAGGTCTATGATGGCTTGGTCTTTCAGGTATTGATGAAGGACGGTCAGCTCAATTTCAGGGTTGATGTCGCGGAGGCGTTCGGCCATCACCTCGGCTTTTGGGCGACCGAGAGTGCTCTCCAAGGCCAACAATTGGCGATTGCGGTTGGTGACGTTCACCACATCACCGTCCACGAGAGTCATACGGCCAATGCCAGCGCGAGCCAATTGCTCGGCGGCGTATGCCCCCACACCCCCCAAGCCAACCACAAGCACGTGCTTGGTTTTCAATGTGTTGATACCTTCGTCACCGATTAAGAGGCGGGTTCTGTCTTGCCAGTGTTCCATGGTTTTATGCGTTTCTTGTCGTCGCTTTGCGTCATTGCGAGGAGGTACGACGAAGCAATCTAAAGTAAAAGTTTAATGCCTAGACTGCTTCGTTCCTCGCAGTGACGCGAAGCGTGGAATTGTATCCAAATAATCGTGCAAAATTAGCAAATAATCGCCTTTGCAAAACAGCAACGTCAATGTCTAATAACTTTGCCGCCTGTTCGTAAATCGTTTCAATCCTCACCTCTAACATATCAGTTTCCAGAAAAAGAAAATCCAAATCAATGAATTTGAATGAATTGTAAATCTTCCTCTCTGAATGTAGTAAACTCTCTCCAATAGAAAGATATAGCCCTTGCCCAGTCAATTGTTGAATATCCTGCTTCGTTCCGTTGAAGCCGTGCAGAATCCAAGGCTGTTTGGCTTTGTGTTTTTTGCGCAAAGCAAGAATCTCGTTGTGGCTTTTCACATCATGTAGAATCATCGGCTTTTGCAAGGCTTCTGAAAGCTTGATTTGTTGTTCGAAAACAATGATTTGTTTCTCGAAACTTTCTTTGTGCATCTTATCCAAACCAGCTTCACCTAAGGCAAGGACATTCGGTGATTGTAGTCTTTCTCCCAATATCGTAAAGGCTTTTTCTACCTGAAAATCAGCCTTGTATAATGCCCACGGATGAATGCCGTAACTGTAATAGCCTTGCTCGGGACAAAATGTTTCCAAATTCAAATTGATAATTTGAAGAAGATTTTCGCCGGATTCTTCCGTATGCGTGTGAATATCAATGAAATCTTTTTTCAACATGTGTTAAGAAGCAGGAAAGATCATGCTAAGATTTGAAAACAATCAAAACAAGGATATAACTTACCAATGACATTACTAAAAACAGAAAAACCGAAAAACCTTTTAGCCACCTGAATTTTTCATTTCGATATTTGGAATCACATTCATCATATACCTTTTTGCTATTTGGAAAAAGTTTTGAAAAGAATATAACTTCAAGTATTAAAGGTATGCATAATAGAATAATAATAAGTTTGTTCAATCCCTGACCAAATTGAAACAAAACAAATTGTGTTAACGCTAATAAATAACCCGTAAATGCAAAGAACATCAAAAAATATCCTTGACCAATATAGTCATGCATTTTCATTTTCTTGTAAGCGTATGCTATCCTATATACACAGTAATTGAAAAGTTCTTTCATGGGTACTTGTTTTAATCATTCTGGCAAATATAGATACTTTTCTTGAATTGCAAACGGGAAGCGGAAAGATTTATTACTTTTGTGCCGTGGAACAGAACCTGCTGCAAACGAATATCGCGTATTTGAAGGGTGTCGGGCCGAAGAAGGCCGAAATCCTCCAAAAAGAGTTGGGTGTGTCCACTTACCAAGATATGCTCAACCAGTTTCCGTTCCGTTATATCGACCGCAGCCAAATCCAGAAGGTGGCCTATATCAATGATGATAATGTTTATTATCAGTTGGTTGGCACCATCTCTAACATCAAACTCATCGGCGCACCGAGAGCCACACGCGCCACGAGCCTTTTCACCGACGACAGCGGCAGCATCGAGGTGGTGTGGTTCCGTGGACTGAAATGGATTAAGAACCGCTTCAAGCCGGGCGTGAAGTATGTGTTGTTTGGCAAGGCTAGCGAGTTCAACCACAACTTCAACTTCGTCCACCCCGAAATCGAGGAGTACGACCCCAAGGACCCACTCATCGGCGAGGGCTTGCAAGGCGTTTACAATACCACGGAACGCATGAAAGACCACGGATTAGGGACGCGCACCATCGCCAAGTTGCAGAAACAGATTTTGCAGCAGGTTTACGAATACATCCCCGAAACGCTACCCAAAACCCTCATTGAACGAGAGCAACTGATTCCGAGGAAATACGCTTATTATCAGATACATCTGCCAGCCAACAACATCGAAATCCAACAGGCCACGCGCCGACTGAAATACGAGGAGCATTTCTTCTTCCAACTCAAGCTGCTGCGTAACAAGATGCACCGCGAGCAAGCAATTAAAGGGCACATTTTCAGCGTGGTAGGCGACTATTTCAACGGCTTTTACAAAGACCATCTGCCCTTCCCGCTGACCAACGCCCAAAAGCGTGTCATCAAGGAAATCCGCAAGGATTTAGGCTCAGGCCACCAGATGAACCGCCTGCTGCAAGGCGACGTGGGTAGCGGCAAGACCATCGTCGCGCTGATGGTAATGCTCTTGGCTTTGGACAATGGCTTCCAAGCCTGCCTGATGGCGCCCACGGAGATCCTGGCCACACAGCATTTTGCCACCTTGCAGGAACAACTGAAGGACATGCAAGTCAACTTCGCCCTGCTGACGGGTTCCACCAAAATCGCGGAGCGAAGGAAGATTTACGCTGGTTTGGCAGACGGCACCATGCAAATCGTGGTGGGCACTCATGCATTGATTGAGAGCAAGGTGGTTTTCAAGAACTTGGGCTTGGCCATCATCGATGAGCAGCACCGCTTTGGTGTGGAGCAACGCGCTAAGTTCTACGAAAAGACTGAGATTCCGCCTCACACCCTCGTAATGACCGCCACGCCCATCCCGCGCACTCTCGCCATGACACAATACGGCGACTTAGACGTGTCAAAAATTGACGAGCTCCCACCTGGTAGAAAGCCCGTGCAAACGCACCACGTTTACAGCGATGACCGCTACCGCATCATGATGTTCATGAAGCAGCAAATCGCCCTCGGGCGGCAAATTTACGTGGTCTATCCTTGCATCAAGGAGTCGGAAAACACGGATATGATTGCATTGCAAGAGGGTTATGAGGCCCTGTTGCACGACTTCCCCGAGCCGCAGTACAAACTTTGCGTCTGCCATGGTCGGCTGAGCGCCGAAGACAAGGATTTTGAGATGCAACGCTTTATTAATAGGAACGCGCAAATCATGGTGGCCACGACCGTCATCGAAGTGGGCGTGAACATTCCCAACGCCACGGTGATGATTATTGAGAACGCCAACCGCTTCGGATTGTCGCAACTGCACCAATTGAGAGGTCGTGTAGGTCGCGGCGCCGACCAGTCGTATTGCATCCTCGTCACCGACCACAAGCTGACCGCTGACGGCAAAACCCGCATGAAGACCATGTGTAGCACCAACGACGGCTTTGAAATCGCCGAAGTCGACCTCGAACTGCGCGGCCCCGGCGAAACAGGTGGCACAAAGCAATCTGGACAAATCGAAATGCTGATTGGTGATTTGCAAAAAGACGGCGCATTAATCCCTCAAGTCCGCGAAGCCGCCATACAACTTTTGGCCGACGACCCGAAGCTCATCAAGACTGAAAACAGGATGTTGCGCGAACATTACAAAGAACTATTTGCCCAGACATTTGACTGGAGTCAAATAGGTTGAAATTCAATGAATTACATCAACTTTTGATAAAACTGCCACCATTTGTCGGGCAGTTCGTTGTGCATGGCTTGGTCGTAGTCTTCCTTTGAGCAGGGAATGAAATGATGCCGCTCAAGGCGCTCGTTGTCGCTTTGCAGGAACGACATGTCCATCCACCATTTGCCCGTGATTTTATGGCAAAGGAAGACCACATCTGTCTGACCCTCACCGATTTGCACGTTGTAACGCTTGAAGTCGGTGCTCTCCAAGGTCGGGATGTCGTCTTGACGGTTGGAGAAGCCCTCGAAGAAGTACCAGATCATCTCGGCAATCAGGTTCGCCGTGCGCGCGTTGATGTCATAGTGCGGGTTGTATTCGAAAAATCCAATGGATGAGAGTTTGAAGCTCAGTCCGGCGTAGCGTGTCATGCGGCAGGCCTCCTCGCCGTTGAAGCCGTTGGGCGAGGCGTTTTTCACGCCCGGCGCATCGGCGGCTCGGACAGCGCTGATGTCGAAACTCAGGATGTTCGAATTGCGGATGAGCGGCTCTGTCATCTCGATGTTGCTTTTCACGCTACCCAAGCGATAAGCATCGAAAAGCAGTTGTTTCATCAGGTCAATATTCTCTGTATCAACGTAATACGTTTGATAACCAATATTGGTGAAGTTAAACAAGAAATTGGGCTGGTGCAAAATGATATGGCTCAAGTAGGAGTGGGAGTTGAGCGGGTCTTGGTCATTCCCGATGTCAAACATGGAGTCGATGGAGGCCATATTGACGAGCTTTCCCGTAGGCTCATATACTTGGTACATCGTATAGGTGAGGTCTTGTCCCGCCCCGATGACGATGGGCACAATCTTGTTTTTCAGCAGTTCCGTAAGCACTTGGTTGACTGCAAAATACGTGTCGTTGATTTCCTTTCCGATTTTAACGTTGCCCAAGTCTATGATATTCAGCTGTGGCCAGTGGTTGAACAGCGAATAAAGGGCCTTGCGGATGCAGTCAACGCCATCGGCGCAGCCTTTGTTGTCGATGGCACCGCGCTCTTCTTTCACACCGAGGATGGCCAAGTCGACACCCTCAAGGTTGGGAAACGCTTCATCGGAACGGTAAATGGTGATGGTTTCGCCCAAGGTGTTCTTGCCCGGACGGAACGACTCGCTGAAACACTTTTCAGGAACAGGCTCAAGGAAGATGCTGATTTCCATGGTGGTTTTCTGCCGCTTTGCGTCATTGCGAGGAACGAAGCAATCCAGAGAATAATACTATAGCCCTGGATTGCTTCACTGCGTTCGCAATGACGACAAGCGCGTCTTATGATAAATTATTTTTGATATAACTTCTGCCAATTCTTATACTCGCGCTCGCGCCACGGTGCGTTGTGGTAGGCGTAGCTGACGATGGCGGGGATGACGGTGGTGCCTTCGGCGTAGACCATCTGTTGCAGTTCCTCGCTCACCTTGCCCCATGAGCCGGCCTCAAGCAACGTTGATGACGAGCAGGCGCCGTCGCGGACGTCGGCCACGGTGATTTGGATGGCGTATTTGTGCATGGGCACTTCGTGACCAAGGATTTCGGCGCAGACGACGGTGTCTTGGGCGAAGTTCTTGGGCGTGCCGCCGCCGACCATGAAGAGGCCTGATTGCGGGCTGTTCATCTTGATTTCGGTCAGTTCGAGGAAGTCGGCTACCGAGTCGATGCTGACGTAAGGCTTGCCGGCCTTCTTGCGAAGCCACTGGTGCTTGCCGATGCCGAAACCAGCCGAACTGTCGCTGAAAGCGGGGCAGAAAATCGGCACGCCGCACTCGTAGCAGGTCTGGATGAGACTTTCTTTCTTCACGCCGTGACCGTTGGCCAGCCATTTGCCGACCTCATAGAGGAACTCGCGGCTGCTATAAGGACGGCACTCCAGGGTGTCGGCCACATCGCAGGTGGCTTGGTCGCAGGCCTGCAGCTCTTCCTCGTCGATGAAGGTGTCATAAATGCGGTCGATATAGAGTTCGCGCAGCTTTGTGTCGGGGATGACATTCTCCTTCGTGCCAATGTAGTGCTTATAGCCCAGGGCTTCGAAGAGGTCCATATCAATGATGCTGGCACCCGTGCTGACCACGGCGTCAACCATCTTATTGCGCACCATCTCCACGTACACCTGCATACAGCCGGCGGCCGAGGTGGAACCAGCGATGGTGAGGATGTTGGTGCAGTCCTTCTCCGCAATCATCTGGCAGAGGATATCAGCGGCGCGGGCAGTGTCGCGCGAGGTGAACGACATCTTGCGCATGGCGTTGATGAGTTCGGTCGAGTCGTACTTCTTGATGTCGATATGTTCGACAACGTCTTTCAGTAGGTCTTTCTTTTCCATTGTATTTCAGATTTAAGATTTAAAACTCAAAGATTTTATGGCGGGCTTTCGACAGGCTCAATTTCTGAACGGTTTAAGGTCCCTGAGCGTGTCGAGGGCCGAACCTTATTTACGATTGCAAAAATAGGAATTTATTTGATTCCATCACGCAAAGTGCTTAATATCTCCTTGGCCTTTTCGCGGTCAAGTTCGAGCTGGGCTTTCAATTCGGGAAGGCCTTCAAACTTGAACTCGTCACGGATGCGGTCGATGAAACTCACGCGGAGGTGCTGGCCGTAGAGGTCGCCGTCAAAGTCGAAGAGATTGACCTCGATGAGCAAGTCGCCCTCAGCACGGTCGCCGATGGTGGGTCGGTGCCCAATGTTCGCCATAGCCTTGTAAGTCAGCCCGTTGTACTGCACCAAACAGGCATAAACGCCGCCTCGGTTGAAGAGCATGTATTCCTTCGGAAGGTCCAAATTGGCCGTCGGGAAGCCGATGGTGCGCCCGATTTCGTTGCCGCGAATGACTTCCGCGGTCACGGAATAGGCATAGCCAAGCAGTCGGTTGGCACTCTTCACGTTGCCCACGGCGAGGGCGTTGCGGATTTTCGTCGAGCTGATGGCGATGTTCTCAACATCCTGGGCTGCAATGCGTTCCACCTTGAAGTTGTATTTCTTCTTCAGGTCGGAGAGGAGGTCAAAGTCGCCCATGCGGTTCTTGCCGAAATGGTGGTCGTAGCCCACCACGATATAGGCCGGATGGATGTTGTCGATGATGTAGTCCTTGATGAAAACCTCGGAAGGAGTGCGCGAAAACTCCCGCGTGAAGTTGATAATCAACACGTTGTCGATGCCAAACTCCTCGAATTTGCGGAGCTTGTCTTCGGGTGTGTTGATGAAACGCAGGTTCGAGCTGTCTATGTTAAGCACCTGACGCGGGTGAGGGCTGAAGGTGACCACAACCGTTTGTCCACCAACGCTTTGCGCCAAGCTCTTCATCTTCTTGAAGATGGCTTGATGCCCAAGATGCACGCCGTCGAAGGTGCCGATGGTGACTACGGCGTTGGGGATGTTGCGGACTTCTATGATGTTGTGAAAAATTTTCATTTCCTAAAATACTGACTGATAATATATTGTGCAATCTGCACCGCATTGGTGGCGGCACCCTTGCGGATGTTGTCGCTGACAATCCACAGGTTTAAGCCATTGGCTATGCTGAAGTCGCGGCGGATGCGGCCCACGAAGACCTCGTCCTTGTCGTAGGCGGTGAGGGCCATGGGATAAAGGTTCGTGGCGGGGTCGTCTTGCACCACCACACCAGGCATGGCTTCGAGCAACGTTTTGACCTCATCAAGCTCAAAAGGCCGTTTCGTCTCCACGTTGACGGCTTCGCTGTGGCCGCCCGTGACGGGAACGCGACACACCGTAGCAGTGATAGCTATATTGTTGTCACGCAGGATTTTGTGGGTTTCGTTCACCAATTTTTCCTCCTCGGTGGTGTAGCCGTTTTCACAGAAGTCGCCGCCGTGAGGCAGGACGTTACGGTAGATTTGGTGCGGATAGGCGTTTGTAGGGGCAGACCCATGTGTCTGCCCTGGAACATTATTGTTTTCTTCCCGATTGAGTTGGTTGATTCCTTTCAATCCGCTGCCGCTCACGCTTTGGTAGGTGCTGATAACCAATCGTTTGATGCCAAAGACTTTATGAATCGGAGCCAAGGCCATCACCATCTGGATGGTGGAGCAGTTAGGGTTGGCGATGATGCGTGTCTCGGGGGTGATGGTGTCGGCGTTGATTTCGGGCACCACCAAGGGCACGTTGGGTTCCATGCGCCAGGCCGAGCTGTTATCGATGACGAAAGTGCCGTTTTTGGCGAACTGCGGCGCGTATTGTTTTGAGGCAGAGGCACCTGCCGAGAAGATGGCGATGTCGGGCCGCTGGGCGATAGCATCTTCCACGCTCACCACTTTGTAGGTCTTGCCCTGATAGGCAATCTCCTTCCCTACCGACCGTTCCGAGGCGGCCACCATCAGTTCGTCCATCTGAACTTGCTGTTCGTCAAGCACTTGAAGCATCTTCGAGCCTACCAATCCGGTGGCTCCCACCACTGCGATTCTCATTTTCCCTTTTGTTGCGATTAGGCCGCAAAAATAGGAAATTTTTTGAATGCGGATAGTTTATTCCTTCACCACCTTATCCGAAAACACCTTGCCGCCCTCCGAGGTGACGCGCAGCAAGTAAACGCCCTGCGGCAGGCCTTCCAAGTTGACTTCATTGGTGTTTTGTAGGGTGGAATAGAAATATTACTACATAAAAACATGTGGGTGTGTCTTCCTTTATGGAATTTCTTCAATACAATGTAATTCAAACGTATTGGTGTTATAACCGTTCAACGGATGTACGGCTGCTGCCACATGCTTCTTTCCAGGTTTTCTCCATTCAGAAGGAATGTCTTGCTTTTTAAATCCGATGGTGTCGTAGTATTCTACAAGCCATGTTGATTGGTCTTTATCCAACACTAAAATTGCGTTCGTTTCCGTCATAATTTCATCACTGTTAGGCACATCGATGTATGGGTTGTTGGAATATAATGAGATAGTTATCGGTTTATCGAAATACTGAAATGTTCCTATAAAGTAGAAATTACCATATTCTTCGCCGATTTCTCCGCAATTACTTACTTTTGCTTTATTGCATCCATAAATGCCTAACCCTATTAGCACAATCAGAAATGCCGATTTCATTATCCGTTTCATAGTTGTTCTTATCTATTTTATTTGACAATTATTTCGTAATGACCAGTTTTCCAGTCTCCATTATTTTTTTCATAACGTTCCTTTTTAACTTTATTGTTATCTATCTATCATCAAAGCATGATTCATTTTTTCATTAGCATTTTTGTTACTGATTTACCTTGTCCATTTATTATCCTCACATAATAAATTCCTGTTGCAAAATCTTGAATGTTAATGAAACCTGATTCTGTATCCATTTCTTTTTTTACTAAGCATACCCCAAGAGATGAATACAACTCTACAACACTTATGTCTTCTCCAGAAATTGTAATGGCATCTTTTGCGGGGTTAGGACAAATGGTGGCCGCATAAGAAGAGTTTTCTTCCGTGCCCATAAGCGTAAACTGACGGTTTTTGAGAACTATCCCGTTTTCACATGAGATGAAGAAAGTAGTGTCGATTCCGTCAATGTCATAAAGCCTGTAAGAAGGGAGATCATATCCAGAATAACTTGTCCATGACAAGCCGTCGTCCTCTGTATATGAAACACTTCTGCCGACTCCAGGCATGTCATTCTCCCAATGCATGCTCACTCCCTTGCCATTGCCGGTAAACTTGGCTCTCAAATAAAATTCTGCAAATTGCAAGTACCCAAAGCTGCCGTAGCCTGTTGCTTCAAAGGTGTCAAAGCCGTCGTGAGTTTCCAATATGCTTTTATAGCCGTATTCAGGAGTGTAAAAGTTGCCAAACAAACGTATGTGATTCTTGTCGTAAAAACGGGCAAATGCCATGTCATCTGTAATATTAGCAACGTCCTCCATGAGGGTCCAAGTTTCTCCATAGTCTTCCGTTTTTGCCAAACCTGGAAACCTTTCTCCTGGAAATACGAAATCTTCCTCTCCATAACCCCATACCAAATACCCAACATTTTCATCAAGGAAAAGCCCGCGCGTTTCGTTGACGGTAAAATCATTGGCCAGTTTTCTCATGGTAAGACCTCCGTCTGTACTTTTATAGATGCCATCGAATGAGACCGCCACAACCAAGTTGTCTGCATCAATCGGAAACACCTCTGTACGGATAAACTGGTTGCCTAATGCCGTATAGCTCTCAATCCATGAAAACACAGGCTCTCCCACTTCATTCCAAGTTTCTCCTCCGTCGTTGGTCTTCACCAAAAACCATTGATGGGAATAATCGTCTAACGCGGAATCGCAGACTGCATAGCCAATATTTTTGTCGTAGAAAGACAGTTCGGTCGTTTTGCAACCTGTTTTGCGGTACTTTTCTTCCCAGCTTTCTCCTCCGTCGATGGACTTGAGTATCACCCCGTTTTGTCCGCATGTAAGAATCGTATTGCCATCAATGCAGCACACATTGTAGAAGTTTTCTGTTACTCCTGTGTGGAGTACATCACATTGTTGGGCTTTTGCCCACGTTGTTGCCATCAAAATGGCGAAAATAAAGGTAAGCTTTTTCATGATGATTGAATTTTTAGGGTTGTTGCCGCAAAAGTATATAAAAAATCCGCGAATTTTTCAAGGCTTGGGCAAAAGTACAAGTTTTTGTCATTCGAAAAATTGTCAAATCATTGAACAATAATGATTTGTAAATTTCAAAAGTACAAGTTTTTCTTAACTAAAAAGGTTGGAAATCGAGCTGGAACCTACCTTTTTTCGGATGTTGGTACGGTATTTTGCCACCGTGTGGAGGCTCAAATGTAAGAGTTCGGCCTCCTCCTTCATCCTGAACCCAAGGAAGGATA
>Ga0310696_10007070_pt1 | contig 13248 bp, 10 predicted proteins | sample AusTroGonzalo_MG_4_FD_203885 | JGI IMG/M metagenome (GOLD analysis project Ga0310696, IMG submission 203885) | Bovine rumen microbial communities from tropical cattle in Woodstock, Queensland, Australia - Gonzalo_02 (v2) (version 2) | ecosystem: Host-associated > Mammals > Digestive system >... | reverse complement strand
TTTTTTGTTCTGTTGCTCCACTTGATGCTGAGTGCAGCCGCCTTGGTGGGATCAACGTTCGCTATTGTAGAGCAATACAAAAAGTGGAAACAGGAAAAATCTGAAACTTTAACAAAATAATCGGTGAATGATAATGGAAGATAACAGCCGTAAATCCAAACATTTGCCTTGGCCCTTGCTGATTGTGATGGGCATAGGCGGAACAATCATTGCATCGCTGTTGACGAGCATGGTGGCACTTGCTGTGCGAGGCAATGTGTTTGTATATGGGGTGCTGTCGGCCATTGCGATTGTTTTGGCGATAGTGATTTCGCGAGACGATGGGTCTGACAACAATGATGTACAATCGCTGTTGGTGGCGTATCCATTGTTTATCTCCGGGTTTGCATTCGGGTATATCGCAGGCGATCACCACTTGACGCTAACTCTAGTGTTGCAATTTGTTGCAGCCCTTTTATCACTTGCGCTGAGCAAGATTCATTTATGTCGGCAGATGCTGCTCTGTTATGCTTCGGTGGTGCTGCCGCTTATTTTCTTCTCGTATTATGATATTTTATTCTCTGGCCGTGCCATGAAAGATGGCAATATCGAAATGTTCTGTTTTGCGATTATCATAGCCTATATGGGCATATTTGCCGCTACCATCAAAGATAATTGGTTTGCCTCAATAGGGATTAAGGACGAATTGAAAACCATTAGGTTTGCGACCGCCGCTGTATCAGTAGCGCTTTTATGGTTTATTCACAGAGATAATACTACTTTTGCAATAGTCTTTGCAATAATCAGTTTCGTTATTGCCTGTATCTTGCTGCGTAAATATGTTACGGGCAAAAGGCTGATCGAGGGGTATGTGCTTGCATTGCTATGTTGTGCATCTACAGCTGTGTATCCTGCGATGGCGTTTCCGATTGTGGGGTTGCTTTTGTCGTTTCTGATTCTCGACTATGTGTGCCTGGTTATCTTTTCTGCAGCGTTTATTTGCGGAATATCATTCTTCTATTACGATTTAGAGATGTTGCTGATAAACAAGTCGTATCTGCTGATGGCTTCGGGGGCGTTATTCTTGCTGGTGTTTTACTACATTAAACGAGTGACCAAATGAGTAAAAAGTATAAAATTGTATTGGCCGCCAACCTGATATTGGTACTTGCGTTCTTTGCCTTTTCGGTGGTGCAAAAAGAAACGCTGATTGCTAAAGGTACTGAAGTTTTGCTGCGTCTCGCGCCCGTTGACCCACGCTCGCTTATGCAGGGCGACTATATGGCGTTGAATTATCAAATCTTCGACAAGATTGACCGCCACTTTAAATCCGGCTACATCGTGGTAAAGGTGGACCGCAACAAGGTGGCAAAATTTGTGCGCCGACAGGACAGTAAGAAAACAAATAACGGAGAACTTGTGATTTTTTATAAGAAACACGAGGGAATGTTGACTATCGGGGCCGACAACTATTTTTTTCAAGAAGGTTCTGCTAAAAAATTCGAAAATGCCAAATATGGCTTGCTAAAAGTAGATTCCGATGGCAACAGCATCCTCGTTGGATTATGCGATAAAGACGGGCGATTGATAGAATAGATGAAACGTTGTAAATTGTTGTCGGTTGTAAACTACAACAATAAAAAAAAGTTTACTTTAAAGCCTAAAATTTTTTTTGAAAATAGATTTATACAAAACGTTCCTAATTCCAGGAACGTTGGTGATTGGAGTGGCTATGAAAAAAACAATGATAGCGGTTGGAATGACCGCGGTTCTTTCGTTTGCACAATGGGGCGGCGGATTCGGCGGGCCACAAGGCGGTGGCAGTGTGCCAGATGCCGACAAAACGGCCGACGTGAACTACGTAGGTGACGGAAAAACCTATCATACGCTGGACATCTACATTCCTAAGCAGGCTAAGGATTCATATCCGGTGGTCATCCATACTTACGGCAGCGCCTGGAGTAGCAACAACATGAAGGGCTCGGCGGACTTGAGCACTATCTGCGCGGCTTATGCCAAAGCGGGTTATGCGGTCGTGACACCGAACCATCGTGCGGCAAGTGATGGCAAATATCCGGCTCAGTTGCACGACATCAAGGCTGTGGTGCGCTTCGTTCGCGGCAATGCGGCCAAGTACAAGTTTGACACGAATTTCGTGGCCGTGTCCGGGTTCTCCTCGGGTGGTCACCTGTCTAGCCTTACCGCGACAACTTGCGGTTTGAAAGAGGGCAAGTCCGGCTCGGTGACGGTTGACCTTGTCGGCGACCTCGGTGAATTTACGTCGTTCAGCAGCTGCGTTGATGGTGCTGTGCTCTGGTCTCCTCCGACTGACATCTACACGATGAACCCCATCAGCATGGGCGGCTCCGGAACAATGGAAGGTGCTTTCATCGGTGTGGAACGCGAAGGCAACAAGGACAAGTGGATGGTCGCCAGTTCGCCTTACTACGCTAGCGATGACGATCCGCCTATTATCATGTTCCACGGCACGTCCGATAACGTCGTGAACATCGAACAGAGCCAGGAACTCTATGATTCCCTCAAGAACCACAATGTGGTAACGGAATTTGTCAAGGTGTCGGGCGGCTCCCATGGCGGCAACGTGATGAATTCGACGGAGAATTTGAACAAAGCTGTCGCCTTCTTGGACAAGGCCCGCGAGGCGAAGGCCGCTAAAGCTTCGACAGATACCACCGCAAAGGATACGACTGCGAAGGACACAACCGCAAAGGATACCGTTGCGAAAGATACGGTCAAAAAGGATACTACTGTAAAGGACACGACTGTAAAGGATTCAACGGACAGCTATGTGCAAAAATTTGCCAAATCCTTTGACCTGGAAATTTACGGAAATCACTTGTCTGTTCACGGCGTAGCCGGTACGTTCCGTTACACGATTATTTCTGTGAACGGATCGCACAAGTTTAGTGGCTATTTCCGCAAGGATCTTGATTTGTCCGTTTTGCCGGTTGGAATTTACGCCATCAAGGTGGAGTCTCCTTCGGGCGTGATAAATATCATTCGATTTGCGAAAAAATAGTGCATTGGGTACAGTTGTAACCAGATTGCCCGATAAAAATTGGGCAATCTTTTTTTTTAAAAGATAGATTATGTTTGGTGATAAATAACAGGAGTGTCTTATGTCCAAGTTCGGCTTGAAACAGTATATTTCAACCGCCGTGGCCGCGTTTTCGTTGGTCTCGTCCGCATTTGCGGCGACGGCCTTTATCAACCAGGTCGGTTATCGTACCTCGGATCCGAAAGAATTTGCGTTGGTTGACGGAACTGGCGATATCGAAATTGTCGATGCGGCAGGGCAGACTGTTCTCAAGGTGACGCCGAAGGCTGCGACTCATTGGCAGCCGAGTGACCAGGATGTCCAACTTGTTGATTTTTCCGAATTGACGAAGGCGGGGACTTACAGCATCAAGCAGGGCGGCGAAGTCTTGCGTTCGGACTTGAAAATTGCAGACAAGGTTTTTGAAGATGTCGCGAAGGCCTCTCTCAAGTGGTACTATTACCAGCGTGCTTCGATGGCCTTGGAAGAACAGTATGCGGGACAGTGGGCACGAGCTGCGGGACACACGAACGAAACGGTAGATTTTCATAAATCTACGGGGGCAACGGGAACGATGCAGTCGAGCAAGGGGTGGTACGATGCAGGCGACTATGGCCGTTATATCGTGAACTCTGGCGTCACCACATACACGCTCCTTTCTCTTTATGAACATTTCCCGGAATATTTTAAGAAACTTAAGTGGAACATCCCTGCCGAAGGGAATTTGCCGGACTTGCTTGCCGAAATCAAGTGGAACTTGGACTGGATGCTCACCATGCAGGCCGAAGATGGCATGGTTTATCACAAATTGACGACGCTCCAGTTCCCGGGCGACATCATGCCTGACGAAGACAAGTCGAAGCTTTATGTTGTCGGTAAAGGTACGGCTCCTGCGCTTGACTTTGCCGGTGTGATGGCCGCAGCTTATCGAGTCTATAAACCCTTTGACGAGGCTTATGCGAACAAGTGCCTCGAAGCAGCCAAGAAGGCTTACGCCTGGGGTGTCGAAAATCCAAAGATGGTGTTCAACAATCCGAGAGATGTTGGCTCGGGCACTTATAGTGATGGCAAGTTGGACGATGAAATGGTATTTGCCAGCATGGAACTTTTCCTCTCTACGGGGGACGAGTCTTACAAGCCGAAACTTAATGCGAACGAAACCAATATCGTTCCGGCGTGGCCGGAAATGTACGGGCTTGCAGTTTATGGTGCTGCGGGACATCCGAACGAAGCAGGCTCTGAAGCCGCTACGGCAAAGAAAATGCTTACGGATTTTGCCAATGAATTTGCGTATGGCGCCACGAAGGGCTTTGGTGTCGTGATGTCGAACGAAGACTTTGTCTGGGGCTCGAACTCTGTTGCTGGAAACCAGGGCGTACTTCTTCTCCACGCCTACTACTTGACTGGCGAACAGAAATATTATGAGGCGGCCAAGAAAGTTGTAGATTATCTGCTTGGCAAGAACCCGCTTGACATGTCCTTTGTGACGGGATTTGGTACAAAGTCTCCGCTTTTGCCGCATCACCGCCCAAGTACGGCTGATGGTGTTGAACCGCCGGTTCCGGGGATGGTTGTAGGTGGGCCGCAGCCGGGTGGCGAAGATATCGGAAAAGAGACTTGGATGTGCAAGGATTACAGGACTGGAAAAAGCGTGGCGACCGCTTATATCGACGATCGTTGCAGCTATGCGACGAACGAAGTGGCTATTAACTGGAACGCCCCGTTTGCTTATCTTGTAGGTGCTCTTGAGGCTTTAAATGCCGGTTATGCACCGTCGTTTGCCGTTGATGGCGTTGCCAGGGACGGAACATCTGCGCTCAAGCCTGTGGTGTCGAGAGCCCGTGTGAATGCGAACGATGGCGTGCGTCTCCGTTTTACAGACCAGAAACTTTACGTCGAGAAGAACGGCAAACGCTTTGACTTGAAGGGTCATCGCTTCCAGTAAGAGAATGTAACAATCAATCCCCAAAAAATCCAAGTTCATAGAATGCAAAACGACGCCCCGCTCTTCCGAGGCGCCGTTTTTTTATGGTGAAAATTATGGTGAAAACAAACACTTGATACAGTTCTATTTAAAAGACGTCTCCAACGCATGGAATCTTTGCTCGTTCTACTCTATATTTTATACCGGTGATTTTTTGGCGAGGATGTTTGTGAAAAGTTTTGTGTTAAAACCTGTTGCGCTTGCTGCGCTCGTTGCAGTTTCTGCATTTGCGGCGACTGCCTACATCAATCAAATTGGTTATCGTCCAGGCGATTTCAAGGAACTCGCCCTTGTCGATGCTTCTGGCAATGTGGATTTCGTGAATTCTGCAGGTCAGGTGGTGCTTTCCGTCACGCCGAAGAGCGCGTCTTATTGGGATGCCAGCGGTCAGAATGTCCAGCTCGTCGATTTCTCGAAACTATCCGAAGCGGGAACGTATAGCGTCAAGGTGAACGGAAACGTGCTCCGTTCCGATCTCGTTGTGAAATCCCAGACTTACGAAGAGGTCTTTAAGGCCGCAATCAAGTGGTTTTACTACCAGCGAGCCTCCATGGCTTTGGAATCGCAATATGCGGGCAAGTGGGCGCGAGCGGCTGGCCATACGAATCCTATCGCTGAACTCCACAATTCTACAGGAGCGTCGGGCACGATCAATTCCAGCAAGGGCTGGTACGATGCGGGTGACTATGGTCGCTATATCGTGAATTCGGGCATCACGACTTATACGCTCCTTTCGCTATATGAACATTTCCCGGAATATTTTAAGAAACTCAAGTGGAATATCCCTGCCGAAGGCTCGCTCCCGGATTTGCTTGCCGAAATCAAGTACAATCTCGACTGGATGCTCACCATGCAGGCCGCAGACGGTGGCGTTTATCACAAGCTCACATCCCTCGGATTCCCGGGTGACGTGATGCCTGCGCAGGATGATTCCAAGATTTATGTTATTGGCAAGAGTACCGCTGCAGCTTTTGACTTTGCCGCCATTATGGCGATGGCTTCGCGAATTTACGAACCGTTCGATGCTGCTTATGCCTCTAAATGCCTTGACGCCGCTAAACTCGCTTATGCATGGGGTGTGCAGAATCCAAACCGCAATTATCTTGCGAATCCTGCGGGTGTTTCGACTGGTGCTTACGAGAACGACAATCCGAATGATGAAAAACTTTTGGCGGGCACGGAACTTTTCATCACGACGGGGGATGCGACGTATAAGCAGTCCGGTACTTCGGAATATGTTTCTTACTGGGGCGATGTCTCGGGGCTTGCCACTTACGAAAAGGCGACCCACGCGAATTCCTATGGCGGTGATGCTAAAGAAGCCAAACAGAAAATCTTGGGAACAGCAGACGACTTTGTCAACCGTGCCGAAAGGGGCTTTGGAGTCGTGATGGCTAAGGATGACTTTGTATGGGGCTCCAATTCGACGGCCGCAAATCAGGGCGTCTGGCTTTTGCATGCTTATTATATTACGGGTGAACAGAAATATTACAAGGCTGCCGTCAAGGCTCTTGACTATTTGCTGGGCAAGAATCCGCTCGATATGTCTTTCGTGACGGGTTACGGCACGAAATCTCCGAAAAAGCCGCACCATCGTCCGAGTACATCGGATAACGTAGAAGAACCGATTCCGGGCATGCTCGTGGGTGGCCCGCAGCCGGGCGGCGAAGACGTTGGCTCTGCTGCCGAATGGAAGTGCGCCGATTATCGTACAGGTCAAGCAGCGACGGCTTACACAGATCAACGTTGCAGCTATGCGACGAACGAAGTCGCTATCAACTGGAACGCCCCGCTGGCTTATCTTGCGGGCGCCATTGAAGCGCTCAATGCCGGCTACGCTCCCGACTTTGCGGTTTCCGGGGTCGCCAAAAAAGATGTTCCCGCATCCAGTTCCTCCGAACAAAAAAGCAGTTCCTCGGTGGCGCCTACTTCGGTAGCTTCGAGTTCTGCAACGGTTCCGACGTCTTCGAGCGTTTCGCAGAGTTCCGCCTCGAATGTCAGCAGCTCTTCTGTGGTGACCACGAGTTCGTCCTCCTCGATTTCTGGGACTTCTTCCAGTTCGCTTGGCCCGAACTCCATTTACGCACCGAGAGAATACAAGGTGGTGCGTCCACATCAGCCGCGCCTCCGCTTTGAGGACCAGGAACTCTTCGTCGAAAAGAACGGCAAGCGCTTTGACTTGAAAGGTCACAGAATTAAGTAAGTTCTCTCATATTCATAGAATGCAATGCGGCGTTCCCATTTTTAAAATGGGAACGCCATTTTTTTGCAGTCATCCCGCACTCCGTTGCGAGATCGGCTTTCGCATAACCATTTCATATTTACTAAATTAGCAGCATGATGTCGAGCATATTGAACAATTTGTTGATGTTTGTTTTGGGGCTTTTGGCCTTGAGTTTTTTGGTGACCATCCACGAATTGGGTCATTTCATTGTGGCCAAGTGGAACAAAGTCAAGGTGAACACGTTCTCGGTGGGCTTTGGCAAAAAACTTTTCCGTTATAAGAAAGGCGAAACGGAATACTGCATTTCGGCGATTCCTTTTGGTGGTTATGTGGCCATGGCGGGTGAAAATCCCGACAAGCTTGAGGAAGGCGAAACTCCGGGCGAAAATGATTTTTTGGGAAAATCAGTGGGAGCGCGTGCCGCCATTGCATTTGCGGGGCCGTTTGTAAATATTGCCTTTGCGTTTGTTCTTTTGATATTCCTTTACATGGTGGGCGTTCAGGAACCCGATAACAAGAGTCTAATTATCGGTTTTGTCGCAAAGAATTCTTCTGCAGAAATTGCGGGTATCCAGCCGGGCGATACAATTACGGCCATCAATGGCAAGGCTACTCAAGGTTGGGACGATTTTCGCGAACAGATCGGTGTAAGTCTCGGCGCTGACGTGAAACTTGAAGTCCACCGTGGTGGTGAACCTCTTACGATAAGTGTCATCCCGCAAGAACTTGTGATTCCGGCTGCGGATTCCACATCCGAACCCATCAAGATGGGCATTGGCGATATTGGTATTTATCCCCGCAACCGCGTCATCGTGCGTTTGCCGCCCAAAGAAGGTTCCGCTGCCGAAAAAGCGGGAATCATGCGCGGTGATACGATCTTCGAAATCAACGGTGAACATATTTCGCGCTACGAAGACGTTGTTCGCCTTATCGACGGTTCCAAGGGCGCCGAAATCAATGTGACATTGAAGCGTGATGGAAAAAAAGTTGACGTGAAAATGACTCCAGCCTACAGCGAGGAATTCGACCGTTATATTGTCGGAATCCAGATGGGCTACGTGATGTTCAGCGAAACGCATCTCGTGCGTCGCGGTCCGATTGAAGCGTTCGAAAAGACGTGTGCAACCAGCTGGAAAATGACGACGAGCATTTTCCGCTACTTCCAGCGCCTGTTCAAGGGGCAAGTCAAGGTCGAAGCGTTTTCTGGCCCGGTCTCCATTGTCGCTGTAATGGGTAACGTGTGGATGAGCGGTTTTCAGGATTTCCTCATGCTGCTTGCGCTCATCAGCATTAACTTGGGCGTGATGAATCTGCTCCCGCTCGCGATTACCGATGGCGGACTCCTCATGTTCCTCGCCATTGAAAAAGTGCGTGGAAAGCCGTTGAGTCTAAAAACGCAAACAGTGATTCAAAATGTCGCTGCGGCGTTTTTCATCAGTTTCTTCGTATTCATCACGATTCTCGATTTCGGAAAAATTTCGCTGTTCTTAAAATGAGAATCAGCTAGTTTAGCCGTTCACCAAGTACCACAAAAATATTCTCCAGCCGTTAATAGCTGAATTTCGTTCTTCTTCGCTTGCGCCATTGTAGATGAAACCGAAGCTGTTACGGGCGACTTGATTTAAGATGGCGGCAAGAACGTCTGTAACGACTTTGGGGCTGTATTGCCTAGACGGTTCAGTCGCATTGGGGTATTTGTTTTCTAGCGAGATATTTTTGACGGCGAGTTCCCTTCGGTCATCCATTTGGCAGATAATCGCAGGAATTACTTGCGTGCCTAATCTCTCTAGTTTTACGTAAGCCTCTTCTGCTTTGGATGCTGTCAGCATGTCTTCGATAAGGCTTTTTACGGAATCAGAAAGTTGTGCGAATGGGCAAATCTCTGCATAGAGTTTGTTTTCGATAATCTCTTTTTGCATCGCAATTTCTTTTGCGGCTTTGTTTAAGTTTTCTTCGGTTGCTAAGGAAATGGTCTTTACGGAGCTTTTTATAAAAGCGTATTGGCCAGGTTTCGTTTGGCTCTTGACTATAGGTGCTAAAACTTTTTGCCCATTGAATAAAAAGAGGTTGGAATCGTTGCAACGATTTTCTTTCCCGTTCTTGTCGCAAATGAATTTTCTGATGGTGATTTCTTTTTCAGGTAAGTTTCCTTTAAAAACAGAGTCGATAGTAAAAGCGAACTCGATATAATCGGCTTTGCTACTCTTGATTTCATTGATTTTATTTGTATCGATATTCAATGTGCCGGTAACGATATATTGGGCTGCCGCGACATCTTTCCAAAGGTTATCCTTCAAATTTACGGAAGGCTTCTTTTTTTGAGATATTTTGTTGTATAAACCAATAACTTGGGAGGCTTTTTTCCAATTCTCGATGGAATCGTTGAATTTACTCGAAACGTAACTGCTTGCAATGCCGATGTCGTAACCATAAATGATGGTGACTGAAAGGGTCTCGCCATCTTCAAATTTAAAACCTGAATCGAAAATGACTTTTGCAATTTTCATGGCTAATAAAGTATCGTTTTCATCTTTGTTGATCTTGGCGGCGGTGACTTCTATGAGTTTGACTAGGGTTGTCTCTCCATTTAAACTTGTGGTTGTTGTCTTGTTGCGGTACATTGATATGCTTGAAATTGGCAGTTCGTGGCTTGCAATGCTAATAATCTTTTGCATGTCCGTGACATATATGAGCTTGTTTGAAACTGTAGCACTGCCTGCGAGGGTTACAATTAAAATTAAAATCGGCAATGCGGCACCCGCATAGAGAAACACTTTTTGGTTGGTAATGTTGATGTTTCCTTCGCTTTTTACGGAGACGACAAATGTCTTTGCAATCATATCGTGCAAAGACTGTAAGGATTTGTTGTTGACTATGATAAAGTAAGTTTCAAGAACTGGAATGGAAAATAGGATTGTTCCGAGAATGAGGCTTGGGTAAAGGTCCGCAGAATCAGAAACCGGCAAACCGTTTAGCAAAATATAAGCGGCAAAAGGCAAGGCCCTCAAGAAACTTTTGGGAACAGAAATTGCTTCGGAACTTTTGTCGACCACGCGGATTTTGAGCAACTTTTTAGCGACTGTCTGACCGTTTAAAATCTTGCTGTTGCCAATTCCGAAGTAAAACAAGACTACGATGAAGCCTACGATTTTTCCGAGATTTCCAAGTTCAATGAAAAAATCTCCGAGTAACAAACCGAGCAGCTTGCCGAATAAAGCGATAATTAAAGAATCTATCAAGAATGCGAAAAATCTTCTCTTTCTTGTCGCAAGATTTACTGTAGTTGTTTCGTCCATTTTCTCTCCTAGATTTGTCGAAAATGCAATCCGTATGAACCCTGTAAATATACATTGTTGACAGAGTTGCCATGAGATTTTATTTTGATGGAACAAATGAAATGAGGTCCATGCAAAGTATGGACTTTTAAAAGTGAGGAAGCTTTTATGAAACGTTTAAGAGATTTCTTTGGATACCTGTTGGGCGGGGTCCTTTTTGTGATGTTTATCCCGACAATCATGTGGCTTGCATCGGGAATGCCTGCGCTGTGGCCGGTTAGCGTCGCTCGCGGTGTTTCCGCTGCGGTGTTGATGCTTGGCGGTCTTGTGCTGAGTGTCTGGACAATCGTCTATATGCGCAGTCGCGGCAAGGGAAACCCGATGGATGCATTCGGCCACGAAGTGGCCCCGCGTACGCAGTACTTGATGGTCGAAGGTCCGTATAAGTTAAACCGCAATCCGATGCTGACCGGGACGTTGATTTACCTCGTTGGCGCTGCTGTATGGCTTTGGAACTGGCAGGCTTGCGCCGTATTCGTTGCCTTCTTTGCCATTATGATGGTGCAGGTGCTGAGCGAAGAAAAACGCCTCCGCCGCGACTTCGGCGAGGAATACGAAGAATATTGCCGCCATTCCCGCAGGTTCTAAAGATTACGTCCACAAGCTTGTGATGAACATTGGGCTTGCGTCGTTTGCTCTTTTGAATCCGCAGTGGGCGTAAAAATCCATCTCCTTGTCGTAAGCCACGACAACGATACGCAAGTAGTCCTTGTACGTTTCCTTGATTTTCTCGACGAGTACTTTGCCGATACCTTTTCCTTGATATTCCGGGCGCACGAGCAAGTAATGGACATACGCATTCATGATGCCGTCGTCCATCGCACAAATCATGCCGACGAGCTTGTCGCCGTCCCACGCCGATACGACCGTCTTGAAGTTTTTCATCGCGATAACGAGTTTCTCGGGAAAATGTCCCGAAGACCATTCCACCGACAGGAACAAGTCCTTCAAGTCTTGTTCCGAAAAATCATGAATTGTTTTATATGTGATTGCCATAAATAAACTAACAGCTGTAATCCCGTTCAATTTTTAGTTTGAAACTCGTGGAAACATGTCATGCCCGCCACTGAGCGGGCATCTCCTTTAGCATCAAATATAGCATGTCATGGCAACCTCCAATTGATTTTGAATATTTATATCGTCATTGCGAGGGTTGAAGCCCCGTGGCAATCTATGAGTTTTTTAGATTGTAGCAACAGACGATATCGCAATGGATTGTATATGAACATTCTGATTCTTTCAGGGAGCCCGCGCAAGGGCGGCAATACGGATTTGCTGGTAGATGCGTTTACCAAGGGAGCTTCGCCAAGGCATCATGTCGAAGTCGTTTCCGTTCACGATTATAAAGTCAATCCTTGCATCGGGTGCAATTCATGCTTTACCCGCGAAGATTACAAATGCTGCCAGAAAGACGACATGCAGATTGTCTATGAGAAAATGGCGAATGCAGAAATGCTTGTTATCGCGTCGCCGGTGTATTTTTATGGCTTGAGCGCCCAGCTGAAAGCGGTCATCGATCGTTTCCACAATCCGATCCGCGATACATTTCACATCCACAAGATGGCTTTGCTTTTGGTGGGGGCAGCCTCGCTCTCGGAACTGTTCGACAGCATCCTTGCGCAGTATGAACTTTGCCTCAAGTTCTTCAAGCTAGAAGATATGGGACGCGTACTCGTGCGTGGAGCAAAGGACAAAGGCGATGTCAAGAACGGCGATTCGTTGCAAAAAGCATTTAAGTTAGGACAAAGTATCTAAAAAAGAATCGCCCTTTATCAGCGGTTGTAATCTACTTTTTCAAGAGCTTTCGGCTCGTTGTTTTCGAGCACCCATTTCACCGCCAACTCGGTCAATTGATAGAGCGTTTCCTTGCCGCTCTTGTTGCTTATCGTTTCAGCGAGAGCGCAGGCTTTTTCTGCAGTTTCTCCGCCGGCTGTCTTGAAATACGCTGGCAGCGAGGCCGCCATTTTCCTGTAGTCTTCGTCCCAGTTGACTCCGCCGTTATCGAGAATCTCGTTCGTGATACGCCCTATGGCGCGTATGACTTCGCCCTGCACCGTGTCCGCATGGCCGCTGCCAGGGACAAGGAGTTCCCAAAGCTCGTCAAACTGTTTTTGCCATGTCGAACTTTTCACGGTTATCGGCTTTTTCCCGTTGTGGAGTTCTCGCCTCGGCACTGGCGTCACGTTGAAAATTTTGTACAGTTCATCAAGAGCGTCGCTGAACTCTTCTACACGGTCACGTGCAAATTTCGAACGGTAGAATTCAAAGCTCTCGCCGATTTTCGTGACAAAGCTTTTGGTCTTGTCGGAAGTCCTTGCGCCTGCCGCAAGCAGAGATTTGGCTATGTGTACCATGCTTACGATGTTCGCGTTGTTGCATGAGCGGAGTGATTCGTCAAGGGCAGTGAATTTATCCCAACCGCCGCAAGACTCGGGATCCGCTCCGCATGCGAGGAGATTCTCCACGGCCTGTGCCTTGTGGTTGCGTGCGTTGGCAAAGAGCGCGTTTCCGGCACGTGCATCGGCTGCAAAGTTGATATCGGCTCCGTGTGCGATTAGAATTTTCAGCAGATTCACGTCGTCCGCAAGCTTCGTCGCCGGCGTTTCGCCCCAGCCGCAATCCGCATTCAAATCGATGCCATTCTCGGCAAGGAATGCGACGTGTTCCT
>Ga0310696_10007069_pt1 | contig 13251 bp, 8 predicted proteins | sample AusTroGonzalo_MG_4_FD_203885 | JGI IMG/M metagenome (GOLD analysis project Ga0310696, IMG submission 203885) | Bovine rumen microbial communities from tropical cattle in Woodstock, Queensland, Australia - Gonzalo_02 (v2) (version 2) | ecosystem: Host-associated > Mammals > Digestive system >... | reverse complement strand
CGACTACTACAATCCCGTGTTCATCCGGAACGGGGAGCGTGTGGTCCGTCCCGGCTACTCCACCGACGTGACGACCGATGTGGCCTTCGAGTGGCTGGAGAACCGTGACCCGGAGAAGCCTTTCTGCCTGTTCCTCCATTACAAGGCCCCGCACCGCAGCTGGATGCCGGACGTGCAGGACCTGGGCATCTACGATGACGTGACGTATCCGCTGCCATCGACCTTCTATGACGACTACGCCACCCGCGAGGCCGCCGCGAAGCAGGAGATGAGCATCATCGCGGATATGAACGTCGTGTACGACCTGAAGATGGCCGACAGGGAGAACGAAATCCATACCCCGGAACAACCCTCGCTGGAGCGCTACGGCCGGGACCTGTACCGGCGGGACCTCCCGCCCGGCGAACTGGTTGCCGGACGGATGGATGCGGCGCAGCAGGCTGCCTGGGATGCGTACTATGACCCCGTCATCGCCCGGTTCAAGGAGGCGAACCTGTCCGGTAACGCCTTGTCAGAATGGAAGTTCCAGCGGTACATGCGGGATTATTGCAGCGTCATCCATTCCGTGGACCGCAATGTGGGACGCGTGTATGATTACCTGAAGGAGCATGGCCTGCTGGAGAATACCGTCATCATCTATACCTCCGACCAGGGGTTCTACATGGGCGAGCACGGGTATTTCGACAAGCGGTTCATGTACGAGGAAAGTTTCCGCACACCGCTGGTGGTCCGGATGCCGGACGGGAAGCCCGTGAAGGCCGCCAGGGGCCGCACGAAAGTGCTCGGCGCCGACTTCGGACACCGTTCCAATGACATCGATGAGTTCGTGCAGAATATCGACTATGCCCCCACCATCCTGGACATCGCCGGACTTCCCATTCCGGAGGACATCCAGGGCGAGAGTTTCCTGCCGCTGCTTCGCGGGGAGAAACCGGGGAGGGTGATGACTTCCGAAGGAAAGGGCTGGAGAAAGTCGCTTTATTACCATTACTACGAGTTTCCGGCCGAACATTCAGTGCGCCGCCATTACGGTGTGCGGACGGAGCGCTACAGCCTGATGCACTTCTACAATGACATCGACGAGTGGGAGCTTTTCGATTTGGAAAAGGACCCGCAGCAGTTGCACAATCTCTACGGGGAACCGGGGATGGAAGCCGTCACGGAGGAACTCCTGGCGGAACTGCACCGGCTCCAGACCCTCTATGCGGACCCCATTTGACGCAAAAATGACGCATTTTTGCTGAAATTCCCTTTTGGGGAACGGCCTTCCAGCGCACTGGGAGGCCCTTTTTCATCTTTATCCGTTTCCCTTTTTGCGAACACGGATAGGTTTCCGGTACTTTGCATCGAAAGGAACCGGACTGATTCCGGCGTATGAAACTTATGAAACGATTACTGTTATCCGGGTGCCTTCTCGGCGCCCTCCTGTCCGCCGCCTGCGAACGGCTGGACCATGTGTTTGATTCATCCGCCCATGAGGAGGAGGCTGTCATCAGGCAGGGCGAAGTTGTCTTTACCCTCGATGACGTCGCCCGCCTGCTCGCTGCCGTCCCGGTCGGGAAATCGCAGATGGCGGAAGTCCATGATGCCGTATCGGCCTCGTCCGGGAACGGTTACGACGAAGAATACACGATGCGGAACCTGTTCGAAGCGCCCGGAGCGGGCATCGGAAGCGAGCCGGCCACCCGCGTCGAAGCCTATCCCGAGCCGCTGCGGGACCTGTTGTCGGCCGAAGTCCGTCGGCAGTACGGTACCCGCGCGCAGGACCCCGATGCCTTCCTGGAAGCACTTTCGGCATCGGACGTGCAAATCTACTGGCCCTTCTCGGAGAACTTCGATGTGACGGAAGTGCCCGTCATCACCTGGAACCCGGGCGGAAGCGAGACCCGGAACACCGGTTATCTCCGAAAGGCCGACGGTACCGTGGAGGAAGTGATTGTCGATGAGGCGATAGCCCGGGAGCGCCCCGTCTGGGTGGTCAACCGCAACATCGACGCGGAATACCAGTCCCTGGAGATGCTCCGCCGGGAAGACCCGGACTGGGGCCAGGGAGGGGGAAGCATCGTGGTCGGACCGTCGGCCGGGACCCGGGCCGATGCGGCCACCCCCGACGGAGAGAAGGATTTCAAGACGCTTATCCTGCGGAGCCTGAAAGCGAATCGTCAGATGGACAGCTGGCTGGCGGGCGGCAGCGAACTGTGGGTCAAATGCGGAGCGGTGGAGGATTTCTGCGCCACGACCGAAGCGGAACTGCGGCTCTACACCCCCTCCATCACGGACTTCCTCATCGTCATCCGCCGGAACCAGGTCGGCAAGGAATTGGATTTCAACGCTATCCTCGTCTCCGAATGGACCGGCATGCTGGATAATTGCGCCTTCTGCATGGTGGAAGACGACGGCGGCACCCTCACCTCCTGGAAGTGCTCCGCCATGGTCAAGTACAACTCCAAGAGCTACGGCTTCGACATCGAAATCCCCCTCCACACCCGCGACGACATCATCTGGCGCGGCGCTCTCACCCGCTCCTACATCGAGAAGTATTCCGGCATCGTCGGCCACTTCGGCGACGTGGACCTGGTGTTGGAATTGATCTGATTCTTGACACAAAGAGAGACTTTTCTTTTAAAACTGGCAATCCCGGCCACCTGGTTACAACGTGGCCGGGATTTTTAATGGCAAAGTACTTTTTAACGGACAGATAGACAATCTTTCTTTCGAAAGTGCCGGTCCACGCTATTCTTCCCCGATGGGCCGGGCTGGAAAACCATATGTCCTGACGGACATGTTAAAAGGATGGACATAGAATCCGGAATTGCCGATAATCCCGTAGGTAAAATAGGAAACCAATTCTTCTTTCGTATTGGACGCATACGCCGGCGTGGCAGAAGTATGATCCGCATATCTTCCTACACCGACGATATCACCATTTGAGTAACTTCGACTTCCTGTCCGGCTCATGAATACCGTTCCCTTGGAATGATCGAACGGGTCAAGATAGAAATGTAATCCCAAAAGCGTATTGAAGGCGTTAAAGTCTTCAACGGAAAGGTCTTCTCTCGGGTTATTTGCATTTCCGGCATTATGCACGGGAACATCATCCCCTGTTTTGGTAAAACCGGAAAATGCGTTTTTATTGGGAATCTTGAATCCCGGCGGACATGGGTCATAGATTGTCTTGTTTACATACACTTCTTCTGTAAATTCACTTCCTGAATATACTGAGGAGGTAAATGTCATTCCACTTGCAGGGTTATTTACGTTTGTGTTCCACAGGTTGTCATAACGGGAGCACCAGTTTTTTCCGGCATTGTTAATCACGATAAAAGACCCGGGGTTTTGAATGGCTTGACCTATCGTTACAATTGCTCTTAAATTGGCCGGACGGTTTATTCCGTCTCCATGGATATCGTATAATTGTTTATCGAGGGTTGTGCCGGAACTTGCCGTCTTATAGTTGATGATTGCCGGTGGCATGGGATCTTTCCGTCCCCATTGGTAGTATGTGTTATTATAGCTTATTTGTCCTAATTGGTTGATGGAAATCACTTTCTCATTGCCTGAAATATCCTGTATAAACTTTATTCGTACATTTCGTGCGCGAACGGCTCCCTGGGCGGAGTCGCAGAAACCAAGGTTCATCGGCAAGATGGACATCGGATCTTGAACACTGTGGTTTACGGTTGGATGGGAATACATCGTCTTGGCGGCAAGTCTGGTTTCCGGATTATTGACTATCCAGATGTGCCAGCTCCAGACGATGATACCGCCGGCCTTCACTGCCAGGAGGGCATTCCCTTGGAAGATATTCGTCTCGCTTACGTTGAAATACAGATAGTCAGAATCATACATGACGTCCGTAATGAGTCCCGCTCGATCTTGCCAGATAAGGGAAGCGTCGTCCAGGATTATGTTGGGACTGTCCGATTCCGTTCCGGATCGGTTGTCCTTGATCCAAGGACTTGTTATATGTGCGTCAGCATGATTGAGGAAACTTCCCGTCAGCAGGTATTCGCCGCTCCCCGGGCCGTAGTATGCGGACGGATTGTCCATAGCGTTCTTGATGGCATTGCCGTAAACACAGGGGATTCTGTACCAGCCGGGAGCGCCGACAACGTAACAGTTGGCTGTGTTGTAGGGGACTGTTCCCTCCACGCCTCCGGTGAAATTCCCATAGATATCATAGCAGGACAGGTCACGGGCGTTGGTTCGCTCCGTCGAAACCGGAGTCAATGAACCCTCCCATTGCATCGGGGTATTGTTGGCGGACAACGTGGCGCTCTTCTGCTCCCAGGGAGAGGCGGTGGAGCCGGGACCGTTTGCCGTGAAGTTCGTCAGCCAGGAAGGTTTTTCATCCGTCCAGTCGCCCCCATCCACGGAATACTGTGCCGTCCAGCCAACGGGTTTCTTGAAATCCGGATCATCGGTATTCGTCCGATAGCTTGATACGGTGTAGTTCGTATTCCCTCCTGTCATAGGGACGGAAGTCGTCGGCCCCGTCGCATCCAGCGTGTAAATCCAAAGATCCCCGGGGACAGACAGGTTGCTGATATAGGCTTTCTTGCATGCTTTCACCGAAATCCAGCCTTCAGGGTTTTCCGGTGTGATCCAGGAAGTGTCTTTCAGGTCCAGTTTGTGCTTGAAGGAATAATCTGCTCCGAAGGAGAGGACTAACGTCAATTCCGTCTGGTCCATGGGGACAGTCAGGAAGGTAAACCTGACGGGTGTTGTCCCGGAAAGAGTGCAGCCGCCATCCGGGAGTGTCATCATGATCGAGTTACCCGTCGTTCCGACCGTTGCAATAACAGGAGTCGCATCGGGTGCAAGGAGCGCCGAGAACATCCCCGTCAGCGGGGTGGACGCGGAATAAAGCTCAATGCGCGTCAATTTCTTCGTTACCGGGAAAGCGCCGGAATTCTTCAGGGTGAACTCCAGCGTCGTCACCAGTGGCTGGAAGGAAAGGCTGATCGGACTGGCGGGCGCATGGGCGTCCACTTTCTTTTGCGCATACATGTACGCATAGTTCATGTTCGGCTTATAGGTGGAACTTCCGCTATCCAGGAGGGCCTCCTGAACCGATGGAATCACGCCCGTTACCGTTGCCGTATGGTTGCTGGCTGCAATCACGGCGTTTTCCGGTTGCACCGGATTGTTTTGTTGGAACGGATAGTTCGACTCCGTTCCGGGTGCGGGATAGAAAGCATAGAAATAATGGTCACCACTACCCCAGAGAAGCCCGTCTCCTTCATCCGGCGTGATGTCCGCCTGGCTGTACCGACCGTTTTCCACCGGGACACCCAGCGTATAGTCTTCGCCGATGCCGGAAAGAACCGTCCCGCCGTCCGCGTCTTCGCATACGATCCGGATCTTGTCTCGTCCTTCCACCCAGTCAATCCGCTCATAATCGGATCCGGAACTTACAATTTGGGCATTCTCGTCCCGCCCGCTGTATTCCGTGCGGGTTTTGTCCCCGTTCTCCCATTGTGTCGATACGCCGAACCGGATCGGGGTGCCCGGCTCAGGATGGGTTATCGTCTTTCCTTTCACGCAGCCCGTCAATGTCACCACAAGGGCCGCGAGGGCTGACAGGGCCCGGTTTTCCATTCTTTTCTTCATTTTCGTTTCCTCCTAATCCCACATTGTGTTGAAGGTACTTTCAGGATATTCTACTTCATAGAATTCGTCGATGATTTGACCTGCGATCTTTACGCCGATTTCAGGCGAGCCGACAAGAAGACTCCGCTCTGTCATGAGTTGAGCGGTCTGTAAAATGCACGGTGCTGCATAGCGTTTTTGATTCCGTTTGAACATAATGGTATGGCTTTTTGAGTAAATGAATGGGTCATTGCCTGTTGGATTATGTGCTGTATCTGTAGAACTCTTTCATGATGAAACGGATATCCCCGGGCAACGTTATCATCGCTTTCCATTTCAGCCCGGGCGGAATGCCCCATACGGCTTCCGCCATTCCCCCCGTAAGAGGCGCCAGCGTATTCGTGTCGCCTCCGAGGGTGACGGCATGATGGAGGGCATCCTTGAAGCCGTTCGAGACGGCGAGGCAGGATATTGCCGCAGGAATCGCGTTCCGGTCCGTGTCAATGCATACCTGGCCGGACTTGATTCTGCCTGCGGGTTCAATGCCGTAGCCGAATCTGCTTTTCACGTCGGCAAGAAGGTTTTCCAGGAAGTGTTTCCTGTCCTCCTTCGAAAGGCCCTTTGCGCATCTGCATTTGTGGATACAATAGGCAACGGCCTTTGCCCTTTTTATGCTTTCGTCGTCTTCGTGGGTGATCCTTGCCGTCATGCCGGCGAGAGCGAGCGCCATGACCTCGTCATCGGCAATGAAACCTGCAGGGGACACCCGCAAGGCGGTGCCGTTATCATCTCCGCCGCAGGATTTATCGGGGTATCTGCCGTGCCATTTCGCGAAGGTGGCGGCCAGCCTTTCAAGATCGAAGTCGGGCTGTTTTGCCGTATAGACCGGTTTCTTGAAGGCTTCAGTAATCCATTCCGCGACCGCTATAGTCAGGACGGTGTTCCCCGTGAACCGGCTTTCAGGCCGGAGGTTGAACTTCGTTTTGACGGGAGCGTCTTTGTATCTGGTGCCCGCGATGTCTCCGATGATTGTTCCTAGCATATTTGACGTTTTTATTGTTTCATCCAGCATTTTGTTCACAGTTTTCTCCGTGTCCGTCGAATAACATTTTGTATGTCGCCGGCAAATATAATATAAAATGTTATATTGACAAAGTAAAAACTTGTTCTTTGTGGAACATTTTTGCAGGATTGTTGATTTTGTATCTATTTTTTGGCGGGGTGATGCCGGCGATTGCGTAAAAAATTATATCTTTGTGGCAGAACATTTCTACATAACCATTGAAACGAACACCGGCGTGATGACACCAAGGGAGGTATTGAAAACACTTGCCGCCGATTGGCTGCAGAATGATTTGTCGTATCACGACATAGCGCGCATTACCGGATACAAGTATGCGACGATCGCCAACTACATGTCTCACAAGAAAACATATTTAACCCCGCAGCAGGCAGAGAGGTTCAGGCCCCTGGGGTATAACATGGACTTCTTGATGTTCGGTAAAGGGACGTTGCGACTGGAGGAGGACCCGGGGAAGATAAGCGCAAACGGGAATGACTTCCTTCCGGATTCGTACAAGGTTACTTTCCTGATGTATGTATTGAAATCCATCGCGGACTATACGGATGATCCCCTGACGCAGGTGATTCAAAAGAAAGTATATCGGGCATTCACGACGACGGATAAGCATGAGTGCGCCGAGGTGCTGGCGGAGATCCAGCATGTGATTGCCATGGGACTGGTCAACAACGGTATCGCACAGTCTTTCTGATTACAGGATTTTTTGCTAACTTGCGGCCCGATAGAACAAAGCCTTATTGTTATGGTCAAAAGAATCCTCCTCCTTGCCGGCCTTGCGCTGATGGGCATGGCCTGCACTTCCGGGCCTGTGACGCCCCCCTCCACCCAGTCCCTCATCGTCGAAGAAGGCGGTACGGGGCCTTACAAAGTGGTGATGCTTGAGGACCCCACCCTTGAAGCCCATACGCTTTTCGTTCCGCAGGACCTGACGCCGTTCGGCAAGAAGAATCCGCTGCCGGTACTGGTCTGGGGGAACGGCGCATGCACGAATTCCCCGTGGGAGCACTACAAGTTCCTGAATGAGATTGCCTCGCACGGCTTCCTCGTGATCGCGACGGGATACATCCCGATGGAGGAGAAACCGTACCGGGGGCCCATGTCCACCTCGGCCCAGCAGATAGAATCCATTGACTGGGCGATTGCCCGGAACGCCGACAAGGAAAGCCCGTACTACAAACGCATTGACGTGGACCACATCGCGGCGGCCGGCATGTCCTGCGGCGGCCTGCAGACCCTGGACAATGCGACCGACCCGCGCCTGGCGACGATCATGATCTGCAACAGCGGCCTGTTCATCAATCCGCGCACCGCCGTCCCCAACATGCCCATGCCTGCGAAGGAGCGGCTCCAGGAAATCACCGTCCCTGTCCTCTATATCCTGGGCGGACCGGAAGATATCGCCTACGAGAACGGTATGGATGACTTCCACCGCCTCGTGAAGGTCCCGGCCTTTGCTGCGAACTATCCCGTCGGCCACGGCGGCACCTACCGCCTGGCGCACGGCGGCGAGTTCACCGTCCCGGCCCTCGCCTGGCTCCAGTGGCGGCTGAAGGGTGACCAGGAAGCGGCGAAACTCTTCCTCGGCCCCGATTGCGGTCTTGCGAACCGCGAAGGCTGGACCGTGGAGAAGAACGCGCTGATCGACGAATAGCATTCTACTTGTGATTCTTACGGATAAACCCCATTGACATGCGTACAGCGATTCTCAAGACAGATTTCTCCTTCCCGGGTCAGACCGGCAAGTATGTCGGCAAAGTCCGTGATGTGTATGAAGTGGGCGACCTTATCGTCATGGTCGCGACGGACCGGATTTCCGCATTCGACTGTGTCCTTCCCAAGGGAATCCCTTTCAAGGGACAGATTCTCAACCAGATAGCGGCCTCCTTCCTGGAAGCCACGACGGATATCCTTCCCAACTGGAAAATCGCCGTTCCGGACCCGGCCGTGACGGTGGGCTACCGGTGCGAGCCATACAAGGTGGAGATGGTAATCCGCGGCTGCCTGACCGGACACGCCTGGCGCGAGTACCAGGCCGGCAAGCGGGAGCTCTGCGGTGTCCCGCTTCCGGACGGGATGAAGGAGAACGAGATGTTCCCGGAGCCCATCATCACGCCTACCACCAAAGCGCCCCAGGGGCACGACATGGACATCTCCCGGGAAGAGATCATCGCCTCCGGCCTCGTTCCGGAGAAGGCGTACGGGGAAATCGAGGCATACACGAGGGCCCTCTTCGAAAGAGGCCGCCGCATGGCCGCCGGGCGCGGGTTGCTCCTGGTCGATACCAAGTACGAATTCGGGAGCCGGAACGGGCAGATCATGCTCATGGACGAGGTCCATACGCCGGATTCGTCCCGATACTTCTACCGGGAGGGATATGAGGAGCGTCTGGAAAGGGGAGAGAAGCAGCGTCAGCTGTCGAAGGAATTCGTGCGCGAGTGGCTGCTGTCCTGCGGCTTCAACGGCGGTGCCGGACAATCGGTTCCGGAAATGACGCCGGAGATCGTGGACAGCATCACGGCAAGGTATGTCGAGCTGTACGAGCATCTGCTCGACGAGACGTTCGTCCCGTCGGAGCGCCCGCTCCGGCAGATGGAAGCGGCAATCCGGGACTGTATCGCCGCTTTGCAGTAAAAAAATTTAAAAAACTCTTGCGTTCTTAAAATTTCTTCGTAACTTGCACCCGTAAACAGGTTGGCCGTGGCATATACCCGTAATAATCAGCAGAATCAGCAGTCCTGGAACCAGCAGGTCCCGGGTGTTTCTGTGTGCGTATTACACCAGCCAAATAGGGCACAAAGATAGACAGAAACATATTTCAGACCGTTCAGAGGCTGGCCCCGATGGGGATCAGCCTCTTTTTTTTGCCGGAAACCATACGTTCAACAAATAAAGTGCAGTGTATTATGGACAGATTTGATTTGGTCAAGGAATCCTTCGTGAGGAAGGAGGTGCCGGCGGAGATCCCCTCCGGCAAGACATCGGACTGGTACGGAGAACTGGTGTTCGACCGGGCCAAGATGTGCAAGTATCTCGATGCGGACAGCCTTCATGCGTTGTTGGACTGCATCGAAGGAGGAAAGCCGCTCGACCGCAAGACGGCCGACGGTGTCGCCCGCGGGATGAAGGAGTGGGCGATGGCCCACGGCGTGACCCATGTCACCCATTGGTTCCAGCCCCTCACGGAAGGGACGGCCGAGAAGCATGACTCCCTCATCGACTATGACGGCAAGGGCGGTGTCATCGAAACCTTCGACGGAAAAATGCTTGCCCAGCAGGAGCCGGATGCCTCTTCCTTTCCCAGCGGCGGTATCCGCGCCACCTTCGAAGCCCGTGGCTATACGGCCTGGGATCCCACCTCCCCGGTCTTCATCCTGGACGATACGCTCTGCATTCCGACGGTCTTCGTGTCCTATACCGGCGAGGCGCTGGATTACAAGATGCCGCTCAAGCGCGCCCTTAAGGCCGTCAGCGACGCAGCCGTGCCCATCTGCAAACTGTTCGACCCCTCCGTGTCCAAGGTCTATTCCTACCTGGGCTGGGAGCAGGAGTATTTCCTCGTGGACGAGGCGCTTTATGCCGCCCGCACGGACCTGATGATTACGGGACGGACCCTTTTCGGTCACAACTCCTCCCGGAACCAACAGCTGGACGATCACTATTTCGCGGCGATTCCTACGCGCGTAGCCGCTTTCATGCGGGATCTCGAAGTCGCCGGCCATCGCCTGGGAATCCCTATCAAGACCCGGCATAACGAGGTGGCCCCCAACCAGTTCGAACTGGCGCCCATTTTCGGGGAAACGAATCTGTCCAACGACCAGAACCAGCTCGTCATGAATCTGATGAACCGGATTGCCCGGAAACACGGGTTCGTGGTCTTGCTGCATGAGAAGCCTTTCGCCGGCATCAACGGTTCGGGTAAGCACAACAACTGGTCGCTGGGGACCGACACCGGTACCCTCCTGATGGCTCCGGGCAAGGACGCCAAGGGCAACCTCCAGTTCATCACGTTCTTTGTCAATGTGCTCGCGGCCGTGCAGAAGCACAACGGCCTGCTGAAGGCCTCCATCGCCAGCGCGACGAATGCACACCGCCTGGGCGCCAACGAGGCTCCGCCCGCCATCGTGTCGGCCTTCCTGGGACGAACGATGACCGAAGTGCTGCACAAACTGCTCGAGGTCCCTTCCGACACGCCGATCGAGATAGCCGGCAAGAAGGGAAAGAGCGTGGGGCTCGTCGAGATCCCGGAGATTTTCGTGGACAATACCGACCGTAACCGGACCTCTCCGTTCGCCTTCACGGGCAACCGTTTCGAGTTCCGCGCCGTGGGTTCCAGCGCGAACTGTGCCGGGGCGATGACCACACTGAATGCCGCCGTGGCAGAACAGCTTATCGCTTTCAAAGCAGCCCTGGATGGGGAACTCTCTGCCGGAAAGTCCCTGCAGGTGGCCGTGATGGACACCCTGAAGCCCATCATTGCCAGCATTATCGACACGGTCTGCTTCGACGGGAACGGTTATACCGAGGAGTGGAAGGAGGAAGCGAAACGCCGCGGCCTGGACGTGGAGACGAACGTCCCCAGGATGTTCTGCGAGTTTACCAAGCCCGCCGCCGTCAAGATGTTCACCCAGACAGGCGTTTATACGGAGAAGGAGCTCAAGGCCCGCAACGACGTGAAATGGGAGACCTATACCAAGAAGGTCCAGATCGAATCCCGCGTGATGGTCCGGATGGCCGTCAACCATATCATTCCGGCAGCCCTCGAATACAAGGCCCGGCTCCTGAAAACGGTCTCCCTGGCCAGGGACATCTATGGCAACCTTGACAACTGTGCCACGGAGATGCGCCTCCTGGACGACATCAACAGGTATGTCGATGCCGTCCGCGTCAAGGCGACGGAGATGCGTCAGGCCCGCAAGATGGCCAATGTCATCGAAGACGACTACGAGCGTGCCCTCGCCTACCATGAGATCGCCGAAAGCTTCCCGGCCCTGCGCCGTCCCATCGACAAGCTTGAGGAAGTGGTGGACAACAAGTTGTGGCCGCTTCCGAAATATCGCGAGTTGTTGTTCATCAATTAGCCTGATCCATGGATAGAGGTCTGTATGACGTGGCGTCGGAACACGACGCCTGCGGAATCGGCATGATCGTGAACATCCGGGGGGACAAGACGCACGAACTGGTTTCGAACGCCTTGTCCGTCCTGGAGAACATGAGCCACCGGGGGGCGGAAGGAGCGGACGGAAAGTCCGGCGACGGTGCCGGCATCATGATCCAGATTCCACACGAATTCATTCTGCTCCAGGGTGTTCCCGTTCCGGAGAAGGGCCATTACGGCACGGGCCTGGTCTTCCTTCCGAAAGATGCCGGCGCACGGACGGATATCCTGGACGGCATCCGCGGGGAGGTGGAGCGCGAAGGTTGCCGGCTTACTTTCGTGCGGGACGTGCCTGTCCGGTCGGACTGCCTGGGCGAAGAGGCGGCGAAGGGGGAGCCCTTCACGGCCCAACTCTTCGTGACCGGTCGGGAGTACATGGAAGAAGCGGACCTCGAGCGGAAGCTTTACCGGATTCGCAAGCACGTCGAGCGCAAGGTCGGGGATTGTTACATTTGCTCGCTTTCCACGCGGAACATGGTTTATAAGGGAATGCTGACCAGCCGCCAGCTGCGGGAGTACTTCACGGATCTCACGAGCCCCTGGTTCACGAGCGCGATGGCCATCGTGCATTCCCGTTTCTCCACCAACACGTTCCCGCAGTGGAGCCTTGCGCAGCCGTTCCGGATGCTCTGCCACAACGGGGAGATCAATACCATCCGCGGCAACCGCAGCTGGATGAAGGCGCGGGAGAGCGTGCTGGGTTCCGGCGCCCTGGGGGACATCTCCGACCTCACGCCCATCGTGCAGCCGGGAATGAGCGACTCCGCAAGCCTGGACAACGTGCTGGAGTTCCTGATCCGGAGCGGACTCGGTCTCCCGCAGGCTGTTTCCGTGCTGATGCCGGAGAGTTTCGATGCGACCAACCCTCTCTCGGAGGATCTCCGCGCCTTCTACGAATACCACTCCATCCTGATGGAGCCCTGGGACGGCCCCGCCACGCTGCTGTTCAGCGACGGCCGTTACGCCGGGGGTATCCAGGACCGCAACGGCCTCCGTCCGGGACGCTACACCATTACCAAGAGCGGTTTCCTGGTCGTGGCCAGCGAGGTGGGCGTGCTGGATTTCGATCCGACCGAAATCGCCTGCAAGGGCCGCCTGGAGCCGGGCAAGATGCTGCTGGTCGATACGAAGGAAGGTCGCATTTACCAGGATGCGGAAATCAAGGCGGCGCTCGCCGCCGAACACCCTTACCGGCAGTGGCTCTCGTCCGGACGCATCCTGCTGGAGGACCTGCACAGCGGCCGCAAGGTCGAACACAACGAGGAGGAACTGCTCCGCAAGGAGCTGCTCTTCGGATGTACGGCCGAAGATGTCGGGAGCACCCTCAAGCCGATGTGTGAGCGCGGCCAGGAGCCTACCTCCTCGATGGGCAACGACACGCCGCTTCCCGTGCTCACGGAGCGTCCCCAGTCCTTCTTCAACT
>Ga0310696_10007068_pt1 | contig 13252 bp, 11 predicted proteins | sample AusTroGonzalo_MG_4_FD_203885 | JGI IMG/M metagenome (GOLD analysis project Ga0310696, IMG submission 203885) | Bovine rumen microbial communities from tropical cattle in Woodstock, Queensland, Australia - Gonzalo_02 (v2) (version 2) | ecosystem: Host-associated > Mammals > Digestive system >... | reverse complement strand
CGCTCCGGCAAGCAAGGATTAGGTACTGCATACATCGCCGGATTCAAATGGGCCATCGAACATAAAGCCAATTTTATCTTTGAGATGGACGCTGATTTCAGTCATAATCCCCAGGACCTGCTCAAGCTCTATGACGCCTGCGCCAACTGCGGAGCCGACCTCGCTATCGGTAGCCGTTATGTCACCGGCGTGAACGTCGTTAACTGGCCCATGGGACGCGTGCTCATGAGTTATTTTGCATCCAAATACGTGCGGATGGTCTTGGGCATGAAGGTCCACGACACGACGGCCGGATTTGTTTGCTACAGACGCCATACGCTCGAGACGATTGAACTCGATAAGATTCGTTTCAAAGGATACGCTTTCCAGATTGAGATGAAATTTACCGCCTATAAATGCGGGGCGAAGATTACCGAGGTGCCGATCGTGTTCGTCAACCGCGTGCTCGGCACCAGCAAGATGAGCGGAGGTATCTTCTCCGAAGCGCTGCTCGGCGTTGTGCGCCTGAAGATATCTTCGTGGTTTAGAAAATATCCGACGTTATGAGTTTAGAAGAACAGATATCGAAATTGGCAAAGGCGGCTGTGAAGTCGCTGTATGATATAGAAGCAACGGACGCGCAGATACAGCTGCAGAAAACGCGCCCGGAGTTCGAGGGAAACATCACGCTGGTGGTCTTCCCCTTCGTGAAGGCGGCACGCAAAGCACCGCAGGCCGTCGCTGACGACATTGGTAATTGGTTATTGCTAAATGGTGAAAAACTCATCGCCAAATACAATGCTGTACAGGGATTCCTTAACCTCGTCATTGACGATGCCTTCTGGATCAACCAACTTGAGGCCATTGACGCGGACAACAACTACGGCCGCTTCCAATCACCAATCACCAATGACCAATCACCAATAGGAGAGGCTCCCCTCATGATGGTCGAGTATTCGTCTCCCAACACGAACAAACCCCTGCACCTCGGCCACGTACGCAATAACCTGCTCGGGTATTCGATTGCCCAGATCCAAGAAGCGAACGGATGGAAAGTGGTCAAGACCAACATCGTCAATGACCGCGGCATACATATATGCAAATCCATGCTCGCATGGCTCAAATACGGCAACGGCGAGACTCCCGAATCGAGCGGCAAGAAAGGCGACCACCTCATCGGCGACTACTACGTGCGTTTCGATAAAGAATACAAAGCACAGATAGCGGATTTAATGGCGAACGGGCGAATGGCGAATGGCGAACCTTACGACGAGGAGACCGCCAAAAAAGAAGCACCGCTCATTCTGGAGGCCCAGGAGATGCTCCGCAAATGGGAAGCCAACGACCCCGAAGTACGTGCCCTATGGGCGAAGATGAACGAATGGGTCTATGCCGGCTTTGACGAGACATACAAACAGATGGGCGTTTCGTTCGATAAGATCTACTACGAATCGAATACCTATCTCGAGGGTAAGTCCGAAGTGGAGAAAGGACTTGCCGCCGGACAGTTCTACCGCCGCGAAGACGGTTCCGTTTGGGCCGATCTCACCAAGGACGGCCTCGACGAGAAACTGCTCCTGCGTTCGGACGGCACTTCCGTCTATATGACCCAGGATATAGGTACCGCCAAACTCCGTTTCCAAGATTATCCGATTGACAAGATGGTCTATGTGGTGGGCAACGAGCAGGAGTATCACTTCAAGGTGCTCTCTATCCTCCTGGACCGCCTCGGTTTCCCCTTCGGCAAAGAACTCGTTCATTTCTCCTACGGCATGGTCGAACTGCCGAACGGCAAGATGAAAAGCCGCGAAGGAACAGTAGTCGATGCCGATGACCTGATGGCGAAGATGATTGAGGACGCCAAGGAGATCAGCAAAGACAAGGTAAATACGCTGCAAGGCATCACGGAGGCTGAGGCTGACGAGATAGCCCGCAAAGTGGGCCTCGGTGCACTCAAATATTTCATTTTGAAAGTGGACCCGCGGAAGAACATGCTCTTTAACCCCGCCGAGTCCATCGACTTCAACGGCAACACCGGCCCCTTTATCCAATATACCTACGCGCGCATCCAGAGTGTGCTCCGCAAAGCGGAGGGAGCGGTTACGGGTGAAGGGTTACGGGTTACGGGATTAGATCCGAAAGAGCTTGCGCTGATTCAGCGTCTTTGCGAGTACCCCTCCATCGTCCGTACGGCAGGTGAAGAGTTCTCACCGGCTGTCATCTGTAATTACGCTTATGCCCTCGCATGCGACTTCAACTCATTCTATCACGACCTGAGTATCCTGAACGAACCCGATGCCGCTAAGCGTGCGCTCCGTTTGTTGCTCGCCAAGAATGTAGCCAAAGTGCTGAAGGCGGCGATGGGACTCTTGGGAATCGAAATGCCGGAACGTATGTGATGAACACGATCTGCGCTATATCCACTGCATACGGGACGGGAGGCATAGCAGTCATCCGCGTCTCGGGAAATGAGGCTATCACGATTGTCGATAGCCTTTTTGCAGGACGTAAGCGCTTGTCGGAGGCCCAAGCCGGCACTGTTCATCACGGGCAGATCGTTCGCAACGGCGAGATATTGGACGAGGTGCTCTGTTCGGTTTTCAAGGCCCCGCATTCGTTTACAGGCGAAGATACGGTAGAGATAGCATGTCACGGGAGCCTGTTCATCCAGCAGGAGCTGCTGCGCTGGCTTATCGATGCCGGTTGCCGCGCTGCCGAGCCCGGAGAGTACACACGCAGAGCGTTCCTGAACGGCAAGATGGACCTCTCGCAAGCGGAAGCCGTGGCAGACCTTATTGCTGCGCAAAGCAAGGCAGAGAAAGACCTGGCGCTCAGTCAACTGAGAGGAGCCGTCTCTTCTGAACTGGCAGGGCTGAGGGAACGCCTGTTGCATTTTACTTCGCTCGTAGAGCTTGAACTGGACTTCGCGGACCACGAAGAATTAGAGTTTGCCGACCGCACAGAGCTGAAAGGACTGGCCGCAGAGATAGAAAACAAATTAGGAGCCTTGATGGCATCTTTCCGTACCGGAAACGCGATACGTCACGGCATCCCGGTAGCCATCATAGGTGCGCCCAACGTCGGCAAATCGACCTTGCTGAACGCCCTTCTGGGCGAACAACGTGCCATCGTCAGCGACATACAGGGCACAACGCGCGACACGATAGAGGACACGCTGGTCCTCGACGGCATCCTCTTCCGTCTTATCGACACCGCCGGTCTGCGCGAGACCGATGATACATTGGAGAACATGGGCATCGAGCGCAGCCGCAAGGCCGCCGAGCAGGCGCAGATAGTGGTTTATGTAAGGGAGCCTAATGGTGACGCTTTGCTTAATGGTGAAATGGTGAAGGGAACCGTCATCAACGTTCGCAATAAGGCTGATTTATTGGAACAAGGAGCAAGGAACAAAGAGCAAGGAGGTCTTCTTATCTCTGCCAAGAACGGGGAGGTAGAGCCGTTGAAGCGCGAGTTGGTGCGTGTGGCGCGGGAGCAACTGCAGACCTCTGCGGTGATGCTGAGCAACGCGCGGCATTATGAGGCTGTCACCCGGGCGCATGAAGCGATAAGACGGGTGCAGGAAGGATTGGACAATAATCTATCCGGAGAGCTGCTGTCGCTCGACTTGCAGGATTGTCTCTCCGCGCTCGGCGAGGTAACCGGGCAAATAACGAACCAGGAAGTTTTAGCAAACATATTCAGCAAATTCTGTATAGGCAAATGATACTATCGATGACCGGTTATGGCAAAGCCGAAAGCCAACTGAGAGGACGCAAACTGATTTGCGAGATTCGTTCCCTTAACTCTAAATCCATGGACATTAATGTGCGCCTGGCACCTCAGCTGCGCGCCCGCGAACTGGACCTCCGCACTATCCTCACCCAGCGTCTCGAGCGGGGGAAAGTGGATCTGCTGATAACGAATGAAGGAGTTAACGAATTAACGAATGATGTAGCACCGATTAACTGGGCAGCGGCGCAGACATATGCAGCGCAGTATAAAGCGCAGTTCGGTGTGGCAGAGGTACCGGACGAGATCATGGCAGCTATCTTGCGCTTCCCTGATGTCATCAAACAGCAGGAAGACACGTCTGACCTGACGGAGGAAGAATGGACCAGCGTACAAGACTTGCTCAACCGCGCCATCGATGCCTTCATCGCTTTCCGCACCCAGGAAGGGGCTGCTCTGCAAGCTATGTTCACCGAGAAACTGGACGGTATAGCCGATTTGCTGGCGCAAGTGGAGCCGTTCGAGAAAGGACGCGTAGCGAAGATCAAAGAGCGTCTGGAGCAGAACCTGGCGCAACTGTCCGCTCAGACACAGGCGCAGGTTGACCGCAACCGGCTTGAGCAGGAAATGATTTATTACCTCGAGAAACTCGATATCACCGAAGAGAAAGTGCGGCTCACGAATCATATCAAATACTTCCGCGAGACGATGGCCGAGAGCCTCGACACGCAGCCATCCCAGGCGGGTAGCGGAAGCAGCGTCGGGAAGAAACTGGGCTTTATTGCGCAAGAGATGGGACGCGAGATCAACACGCTCGGTTCCAAGTCCAACCAGTCCGAGATGCAGATCATCGTGGTCAAGATGAAAGACATACTGGAGCAGATTAAGGAGCAGGTGCTGAACGTGCTCTAAACGTTAAACCTTAAACGTTAAACTTTAAACATTATGATATACATCTTCTGTGCACCTTCGGGTAGCGGTAAATCGACCATGGTGAAGCATCTGCTCACCAAGCATCCAAACCTGTTTGAACTGTCAGTCTCTTGTACTACGCGTCCTCCGCGTGGCGAAGAGCAGCATGGAAAAGAGTACTATTTCATCACCGTGGAGGAGTTTCAGAAACGCATTGAGCATAATGATTTTATAGAGTTCGAGCAGGTCTATGAAGGTCTTTACTACGGCACGCTCAAAGAGGAAATAGACCGTATAGAAGCGGCCGGAAGACAGGTGCTTTTTGACGTCGATGTAAAAGGCGGTCTCAATCTGAAGCGTATCCTTGGCGACAAGGCAACCTCTATCTTTATCTGCCCGCCGTCGATTGAAGAGTTACGTCGCCGTCTCGAAGGACGCGGAGACACCAGCCCGGAGATGATAGAAAAACGATTAGCGAAAGCAGAGCTGGAACTTTCTTACAAACCCTATTTCGACCGCGTGGTGGTCAACGATCAACTCGAGCATGCTTTCGAGCAACTCGATGCCATCATAGACGAAAACTGATGGCTAAAATCGGCATATACGGCGGTAGTTTCAATCCTGTGCATTTTGGGCACATAGGATTAGCCAGATGGGTCATAGAGAACACGGACCTCGATGAACTATGGCTGATGGTCAGTCCGAATAATCCGCTGAAACCGGCGGGTCTCTTGGCGCCGGAGGAAGAACGTCTGGCGGCAGTACGCGATGCGATAAAAGACATACCCGGACTGGTGGCATCGGATTTTGAGTTCTCCCTTCCCCGGCCGTCCTATACCGTCGATACGCTCCGGGCGCTGCAGAAAGCATATCCCGAACACGAGTTCACATTAGTCATCGGTGAAGATAACTTAGCTATCTTCGACCAATGGCGCGAGTATCCGTACATCTTGGAGAATTTCCGTATCTTTGTTTACCCGAGGAATCTGTCAGGCGAAGCCGGTCTAACAGCGAAGCGGTCCGGCAGCGTAGCGTTCTTACAGGCGCAGCCGGTCAAGGAGATTCGTTTCTTAAAAGAAGCGCCTTATTTCGACATCTCTTCTACGGAACTGCGGGCCGCTCAATCCACTTCACATACGCTTTGAAAAGCAGCGGCGGGATGGTCATGGCCATCAGAAGGACAATACTCATGCCGATGAGTGTGACCACGCCGAGCGAGTGCATCGCCGGATGAACGGCCAGCACAAGGATGCCTATACCCAGAAGCATTATTAATGCCGAGAGAAGGATGGACTGCCGGTACTGTGGCAGCATTTTTTTGCCGGTCCGGTGTTCGTACAGCAGACCTTCTACAATGAAAATGGTATAGTCGTCTCCCTGCCCGAAGATAAACGTAGCCAGGATAATGTTGACAATGTTGAACTGCAGCCCGAACAGGTGCATGATCGCAATAATCCATATCCAACTGACGGCCATCGGCACAAAGGCGATAAGCGCGAGCCACAGGTTACGGAAACTCAGCCAAAGGAAGACAAACACGATGATGCTGCAGCAGATACCGATGTAGTCGAAGTCATTGCTCAAGCGTTCCGCTATATCTCCCGTATCAAAAGCCTTCACGGGCTGCCAGGTCCGCAATGTGGTATAGAAAGGCTCAAAGGCTTCGGGCTTGAATCCTTCCTGCGCGGCAAGGGTCTGCACCGTAGCGATTACTTGTTCGCAATCATGCGTCTGCCAGTACTCCGTCCACAAAGGCGCGTCTCCTGACTTGAGTTCAAAAGAAGTCATGTCGGCATCCTGCTGCGGCGTGATATAATTGATATTATGCAGGTCGGAATCAAATAAGGTGTACGGTGTATGGTGTATGGCGTAAACCAGATACGCGCCGAGCAAGACCGTGATGCCGACAATGGACCATTGGCCTATGCTTTGAATTTTGTCTCCTTTCCCCTTGAACCATTCGCCTTTCACCTTTATCTCCCGTATAGGTGTCGGTTCGGCAGACATAAGGTGGGGAAGGACGAAAATACAAAAGAGTATGGTTCCGATGAGCATGGATGCGGCGAAGATACCGAGGTGTCTCAGCGCCACCGCCTGCAGCGGCACGAGGGTGAGGAACGCGCCTACGGTGGTGATGTTTCCCACTACCAAAGGCGAGAGCACTTCGTCCAGCGTCTGGCGTACGGATGTCGTATAACGCTGGTGTACCAGCAGATGAAGCGGATAGTTGACTGCGATGCCGATGAGTACGCTGCCGATGCCTAAGACGACGGCGCTGACAGAGGGCGTGATGAGACGCAGTACAGCCATACCTACCAACCAGCCGAAGGAGACGGACAGTACGATAAGGAAGATGTCTCTGCGGCGCGGGAAAGCAAAAAGCAGCAGGGCGACGATGAGCACCAAAGACAGGCTGATACACAGAAGCGAGTCTGACTTGATGCGCCGCGCGTTCGCCAACGACACCACCGGTGCACCGATCCAGCGGATATTGAGGGACGGGTAATCTTGGGCAATCTGCTCTACAATGCTCGTTAAGGAGTCCACTAACGGCCCGTTTTTGATGGTCTCCGTACCTCCGTACGGACTGTCGTAGAACGCGTAGGTGCGTGGTTTATTGGTAATTGGTGATTGCTGATTGGTAAATTGGGAAAGATCCACCAGGCCAAGCGGGTCGTTTTGTATCGCCGGAATGAGGAAAGAGGTACCGGGTGTGGACAAGATAGCTTTGTCGCGCTGCAGTGCCGCTTCAATCGATTCCGGACGCAGCAGGGAGTCCAGTCGGGCATAAGTGCTGTCCGCTATATAATAAGGCATCAAGGCATACAGCGCCTCTATCTGCTCGGTAGGGTCGATATCCGTAATCAGGTCGGGTATCGCTGCTTCGCATGCTTCCAATGCTTCTTCCCGCAGGCTGTCGCCTTCGATGATAATCACCATGCGGGACGCTATCTCTTGCGATTGGTAAGCCTCCAAAGCCTCACGGTCTTCTTCCGTAACCGGCAGAAAATCCATGATGTCTTCGTTATAGCGCAACGATAATGCGCCACCAATCAGTATGCCGAATACAGCGGCAAACCCGATCCACAACCAGCGCTTATGCGTCCGGATAGCGTCATATATGCGAAGCAACCATTCTTTCACGTTTCACCTATTATCTCTCATCGATGAACTTGACGGGTTTGCGGCTTTTGGCAGGGAAGATAATCTGCTGGATGACATCTGCCGGAAGAATCTCCACTTCCGGTGCGACGCGCAGACGGCTGCGGAAATGGTCTTTGAGTTGCTTGATGGCATCGGCCGGACGGATAGCAGGGGCGCTGAGGCTGATGCGCACGATGACGGCATCCGTACCGGCATCGGAAGGACGTACCACCACCACGTAGTTGCCCACAAAAGGCGTGTTATCCAATACGTCGTTGATAGCCGGCGGGTAGATAGTCGTTCCTTTGAGTTTGATCATATTATGCTTTCTTCCGATGAGCGGCGTGAGGCGGTAGCTGTTCCGTCCGCAGGCACAAGGTGCAATGACTTTGGCTGCTATGTCACCGGTCCGGAAACGCAGCAGAGGCATGCCTTCAACGCCGAGCGTAGAGATGACAACTTCGCCGGGTTGGCCGTCTGCTACCGGTTTGTCGTTGTCGCCGATGATCTCGACGATGATGAGCTCCGGATGTACATGTCCGCCGCAGGCATGCTCGCACTCCGAGAAAGTAGCGGACATCTCTGTCGATGAATAGGTGGCATACAGTTCTACTTCCGGCCATTTGTCATGGATGCGTTGCCCGAGCAGGTTGAGATTAAACTGCTGGTCGCGCAGACCTTCACCTATGCCGATGATCTTGCGGATGGACGAATGCCGATAGTCGATGTGATGTTGCTCCGCATACTCGATGAGGCGCAAGATGAAGGATGGCACGCACATGATAGCGGTCGGGTGCAGCCGTTGGATAGTGTCCCACTGTAGTTCGGGTATACCGTTTCCGACACGGATGACACTGGCGCCCATGCGACGGATGCCCATCCAGTAGGCGAGACCGGCCATGAAACGTTTGTCTATCGTTGTCATCAACTGAAGGATATCGCCTTTCTTGAGCCCTGCGCAGGCAAATGACTTATGCTCATTATACGCCAGTCGCTCGAGGTCCGCTTCGGTACAACCGAAGAGCACCGGGGCGCCCAGCGTACCGGAAGTGGTGATATAGTCGATAATGTCTTCGCGCGGCACGCAAAGGAAATCATTGTTATACCGCTGCAAATCGGCTTTCTCGGTGAACGGCAGCCGCTGCAGATCGTCTATCGTACGAATAGAAGCCGGGTCGATACCTTGCTCAGCAAACACCCGCTGATAATACGGCGAGTGGGCTGCCAGATAAGCTATCTGCTTGCGGAGCAGTTCTTCCTGATAAGCGCGTATCTGCTCTACTGATTGAAATTCGATATCCATTGTAAAAATTCTTTTTTCCATTGTCTTGATTCGTCTGTCCCTTTGGTTTCCGAAGCCCCGAAGCCGTGTCCGCCCGTTTGATACCGGATATAGGTGTGCGGTACATTATTGGCTATAAGTGCCGAGTCGAGCAAGCCGGCGTTTTGATATTTGACAATCGGGTCATCCGTACAGTTCACGAGGAAGACCGGCGGGCAGTCGGGTGTGATATGTCGCTCGATAGAGAGGCTGTCCCGCATAGGCCTGTTCCATTGTCCCCAGACGCCTAAAGCGCCGCGGCGCGAACGCCTGTGTACGTAGCGTTCGTCAGAGAAGGTCACCACAGGGTACATGGGACACAGGAAATGCGGCTTGTAGGCCGTGTGGTTATGCGTGTAGCTCATCATCGTGAGGTGACCTCCGGCAGAGAAACCCATTACGCCTATGCGCGTTGTGTCTATCGCCATCGTATCCGCTGCGGCGTACACCTGTTGCAGCGCCCATTCGACATTATTGAGCATATTCGGATACGTATTGCCTATACCGAGCACGCGGTAACCGAAGACATACGCGCTTACGTTCGCTACGTTGTACCTGAGTACGAACGCATTAATGCCGTTCTGCTGCAACCATCGTGCCACGGCTTTGCCTTCCGTTTTCATGTCCAGCCAGGAGTAACTGCCGCCCGGACAAACCACCACAGCGATGCCCGTGTTGTTTGCTTTGTCTGCCGGATAAGGAGTTAATGTGGGGCTTTGGTTGCTGAACAGTTGCCCGATGAGCATGATGATACTAATATAAACCGCTACGAGACTCATTCAAAATAGATTCGATGTCGGGTATTTCTTCTTTGCGATGCAAGAAGGCGCTGTAGAAACGCTCGAAAGCCTTTGTGCGGCGTTTATAGTTGGGCCCGTATGCCGGGTCGTCAGGAGCGACCTCGGGCAGAATATGTGCTACCACATGGTTGGGTTTGATAGCGAACTGCCGGCGGTTCATATAGTCGCATAAGCCTTCCATGATGATAGGCTGAACAGGCAGGTTATACTGCTCGGCATAGTAGAAAGCCCCGCGATGGAAACGGCCTATCTCTCCGCTCTCGGTACGGGTACCTTCCGGGAAGACCATAATCGAGTATCCCTCTTCCATGACGCGTTGCACGAGTGCCTCCCGGGCGTCTCCTGTCAGCGACAAAGGGAAGCAGTCCAGTGCCTTGGCTACCGTATGGAAAACCGGATTGAACCATATATAATCCTTCACCATCACCACCATCTTCGGCGAGAGGGACAGGATAATCATGATGTCGAGCAGGGACTGATGGTTGGAAATAATCACCGACGGGTGCTCCGCTACCTGTATGTGATGCGGGTTGTCTATCTTATAGTACATGCCGCCTAACATAAAGCAGTAATGTTTGGCCACGGGTTGCATCAGACGGTGGTACCGCGCGCGGCTCTCGGGATTATTGCCATGGATAAGGAAGTAGAACAATGTCCATGGGCTGAAGACCAGCAGCATAGTCAGACCGAACCAACCGAAGCTGCAGATCGTGCGCCAGTACATATTGACGTAGCCGAACAGCAGGGCACCGAGGCAGAGGAAACAGTTCAGAATACTGATACGCGTAAAGTCTCTCACCGGCCGGAAATGACTGACACGTTGCTCCTTAGGCGGATAATAGACGTGGATGGGAACGGGAATGAGCTGTACATTATTCCATGCCGCAAAAACGAGCAGTTCCAGTTCTGCTTCGTAACGGCTGGTCAGAAGATTAAGCCCGTACAGGCAGTCCAGGCGATAAACACGCATTCCGGTTTGTGTGTCGGGCAGCTTGATCGTTGTCTGCAGCCGGAACCAAAAATTGGAGAATTTATTGGCGAACTTGCTCTTGTCCGGCATGTTTTCGTCCGTGAACTGTCGGCTTCCGACCAGGATAACCCGTCCGGGATGCACGTCCAATGCTTGCAGCATCACCGGGATGTCTTCGGGATAATGTTGTCCGTCGGCATCGATGGTCAGGGCATAGTCGAAACCCATCTCCATCGCTTTGCGGAAACCCGCTGCGAGGGCGCAGCCTTTGCCTTTGTTATGCTCAAAAGAGACGATGGTAACCGGAAAATTCAAGGTGCCGAGCAGGGCTAATGTATCGTCTGTACATCCGTCATTGACGACAATGATGTCCGCCAGTTGTTTATGGGTGCGGAGTACCACATCCAAGATGGTTCCGGCGTTGTTATACGTCGGGATAAGCGCACATATATGTTGTCGTTTGGAGTAAGGCATCATTTTTTCTGTATCGTAACGTGTTGGAACTCTATAATCGTTGAGTCACCGTTTTTCTCTATCAACTCTACGCGTTGCGCCACTTCGTTCTTGTCATCCATCGTAATATTGACTTCCCGGAAAAGGCGCTTGGACTCTTTCTGCAGTTTGGGGTCATCGGTAGTCCCGCCGGCGATGGCTGACATAATCATGCGCAGCATTTTCTGTATTTGCGGATTGACATTACTCTTCTCGCCGTCTATCTCCCAAACGGCAGTTTGCGGCGTCTTGTAGGCCCATTGCATATAGTCGGGCGCACGATAAACCATGTGGCCCTTGGACAACTGGGGCTCACTCATCATCACGCTTTGCTTCGTCTGGACGAAGTCCGCTTCGAGAGATACTATGACGGCAATAATCAGGGCAAGCATCATTGTTCAGTTTACTACCAGATAACAACCGGCCATGATAAAGAGAATGCCGACCCATTGCGTCCAGGCAATGTGCTCATGAAACACCAGCATGGCTGCGATCATGCCGAAGACATAGGCCAGGCTGCTGAGCGGGTAGGCTTGGGAGAAAGACCAGTGCTTTAATATATACATCCATAGCAGTCCGGCGCCTGTAAAGGAGATACCGCATGCCAACCACCACCAGTTGGTTACTTGACTCCATACGAAAGCCCATGAGCAGGAAGCAGCGCCCATCGCTTTGAGGGCTAGTTTCATAAACATCTGTCCTGCGCAAAGCAGCATACTTTGTATTAAAGCCAGTAGTATTAATTTCATTGCACTCCTTTATATTTTATGCGCATGTATATACGTATGCGCGTGCGATGGCTTCGGTGCGGTCGTTAATCAGCGCCAAAACCTTATCCCATGCTTCAACCTCTTCGTCAAAATCCAGCACCAGGGCCGACCGAATCAGTCCGAGGCTCATTTGGGTCTCTATATCCTTCAGCGCGCAATCCAGCGACTGTTTGCCTTGCGAGTACGTACAGTTATAGCTGTGATTGCCGGTGAGGATGGCGATGAGCGAGGCGATCGTATTATGCGTCGATTGGATGAACGGCGTAGGTTTGAGTTGCTGTTCGTCGGAGTCGAGCATGTCTTGGAGGAACCGCATCGATTGGAGCATACATCCCCACCGGGTGGCGCAGACAATGGCGTCGGGTTGTGTCACTCCGCTCTCAGCCATGGCCCGTCGTGCCGCCGCCACCAAACGACGTGTCTGTATGGTCATACGGCGCGCTTCGGCACCCGAGACCAACTCATTGACCATCTGGTCGTTTAGCATGTCTTCCGTTACGGCTATGGCTTGTACCATGCCGTTTGTATGCGTTTGATGCAGGTCCGTTCCTTGTGCAGAGATAATCAGCGAGGACTCATTGCCTCCGAAGCCGAAGGCATTACATAGAACATGGTTGAGGGAACGGCGCTCTGTATGTGCGACCGGTATAATCAGTCCTTCGGAGGTCTTGTTCCAACGAAGGTTGGCCGGCACAAAACCGTTTTGTATAGCCAGTACGCATATGGCGGCTTCCAAGCCTCCGCTGGCGGAAGTAGTATGACCGGTGAAAGCTTTGGTGCTGCTTACCATCGGCATTTGTTGTCCGAAGACACGTTTCAATGCAGCCGATTCGCTCAAGTCGTTATTGGGCGTTGCGGTCCCGTGAGCGTTGGCATAATCGATGTCCGCGGGTGCCAGACCTGCCATGCGTAATGCTCCTTGCATCGCCAGATAAGCCCCCTCGCCGTTTTCCGAAGAAGCGGTCTGGTGGAAGGCGTCACAGGTGTTGGCGTAACCGCTGATGTATCCTAAGATCTTCGCTCCCCGTGCGTGCGCTTCCTCTTCGGGCTCGATGACCAGATAACCGGCTCCTTCGCCTAAGTTCAGACCTGCTCGGTCGGCATCAAAAGGTCTGCACGGCTCACGATCCAAGAT
>Ga0310696_10007067_pt1 | contig 13253 bp, 11 predicted proteins | sample AusTroGonzalo_MG_4_FD_203885 | JGI IMG/M metagenome (GOLD analysis project Ga0310696, IMG submission 203885) | Bovine rumen microbial communities from tropical cattle in Woodstock, Queensland, Australia - Gonzalo_02 (v2) (version 2) | ecosystem: Host-associated > Mammals > Digestive system >... | reverse complement strand
TTCACAAAGGGCAGCAGTTTGCTGTCCAGGTATTCCGGGTCGCGTCCGAAGTAGTTATATGAATCGGTGGTAACGACCGCGTCGAAAAATTCTTTGTCGAACGGGAGCGCGGTCGCGTCGGCTTTGACGGGGATGATCTGATCCGGAGACAATCCCATTTGATCAAAAAACTCGCGGTTATCTTTCGGATCGCTCCAGAGGTCCGCAGCGAATACTTTGAATCCGTATTCTTTGGCCAGGAATACGCTGGTCAGTCCCTGTCCGCTGCCCAGGTCACAGACCACGCCACCCGCGGGGATGCGATGACCGCTCAACAGTTCTTCTTCCAGTTTCAGGGGATTGGGTCCCATGATCTTTGCCATCAACTCCGGCGTATCATATTTTTTGCTCAATGGGTAATTCATAGATTTTCTATCTGATGTACTCAAAACACGATTGAAGAATTTAATAATACCTTTATTCCTTACTGACTTTAACTTTGTATTCATTGGCCTAATTAAATTAGGCAGAACATATTATATGATTAGAAATATCGAAAAGCAATATTATACACAGCCGCGAAGATATTTGGGTGGAACCAGACAAAAAACAAACTCCCCCGCGCGGGCAGGGGAGCTGTTGTTATAATATCGGAAGAAATACACAGATTCACTTTGGGATATTCTATGGCAAATCGTATTTCTCTAGTATTTTTTTGATTTCGTTTGTTTTCAATACTTTGCCCATTGAAACTATCTTTTCGTTGATCACCAAGACGGGCATACTCATGGCACCGTATGATATGATCTTCTCAAGATCGGTGATGTATTCGACTTCGATAGACAGTCCGACGGCTTCCACTGTTTCTTTTGTGAATTTGTACATTTGATGACAGGACGTGCAACCTGTTCCCAATACTCTGATGCTAAAGATCCTGGAGTGTGTTTTGCAGGAGCATGAATCCGTCGTTCTGTTTTCGATTGTGTTTAGTGTTTTACATTTGCAGGAACATTCGCTGTGAGATGTTTCCTTTTTCTTTTTCCAGTTGAATAATGGCATATACATATTTTCTTGATTCTATATCAATAATCCTTGAAAAGCGTTGAAGAAATATCCTACGAGGATGATCCCAGTAGTGCATATTCCAGTAAATATGACGAGTAATTTTGCTTTGACCGCTTTTTTGAGCATGATCATTGACGGCAGTGATAGCGTGGTCACACCCATCATAAAGGACAGGACAACACCAAGCAGAGCGCCTTTACCAAGCAGAGCCTCGGCGATTGGGATCGTGCCGAAGATGTCCGCGTACATGGGGATGCCAACGATTGTAGCAAGAACGACTCCAAGCGGATTGTTGCCGCCAAGTGCTGTAACGATCCATTTTTCAGGTATCCAGTTATGGATAACAGCTCCGATAGCAACCCCTGCGAGTACATACGGAAATACTTTTTTTGCTGTTGAAATAACTTCATTCCATGCGTGTTTCAACTGGTCTTTGAAATACAGTTTCTCCTGAGGCAGATCAATGGATTTCCCATTGCGAATAAAATCCTGCACCTGATCTTCCAAATGTAGCTTTTCAATTAGTGTTCCTCCAACAACAGCAATAATCAGTCCCAAAATGACGTAAACGACAGCGACCTTCCATCCGAAAATACTCATCAACAAAACAAGAGAAGCCAAATCAACCATTGGAGAGGAAATCAAAAATGAGAATGTCACTCCAAGTGGCAGTCCTGCGCTTGTAAAACCGATAAACAGCGGGATAGACGAACAGGAACAAAACGGAGTCACCGTTCCGAGCAATGCCGCGATGATACGGGCTTCGATTCCATTGAATCTCCCCAAAATCTTTTTACTTCGTTCCGGGGGAAAATAACTTTGTATGTACGAGATGATTAGGATCAGAAAAGCGAGCAGAGCCATGATTTTGATCGTGTCATAAAGGAAGAATTGAATACTGCCGCCGGGCTTTCCTTTTATGTCGAGTCCTGTAAATGTCAACAGACAGCCAATCAGCCGATTCAGCCACTGCATGCCTAGTATTTCGTTCTGTATGAATGTCCACATAATAATTTATTCTTCGATAGATTTAAATATATCAATGTTTTGATTTCTAAAACTAGTCGTGCCTGAAGAATTAAATATTATTCACAGCACGACTTTTCTGTTATATCTGTATGTTCTATAGTTTTTAGATAGTCTATAGCTTTTTCAATACCTTCACCGGATATGGAATAGTGCATCCATATACCATCTTTGCGCCCGTTCACAATACCAGAGTCACATAGCACCTTCATGTGATGTGAAAGTGTTGATTGAGAGATATTTAAATCTTCAAGCAACTTACAGGCACATTTTTCACCATGTGTGAGATATTTCAAAATCTTCACGCGATTTTCATCGCACAATGCTTTGAAAACAATAGGGATCTTTTTGGGATCAATCTCCATACACGAGAATTATTATATCGATTATTTTCGATTTGTCAAAGTTTTTTTGTTAGAATTTTTCTACACAAATTGAAGAACAAACTCCCCCGCGAGGGCAGGGGAGCTGTTGTTCAGAAAAGGTTATTAGTATTTACCGGCCTATTCCCACTCGATGGTGGCGCAAGGTTTCGGCGAGAGGTCAAAGAGGACGCGGTTCACGCCTTTGACTTCGGTGAGGATGCGCTGAGTGATGTGCTGCAGCAGTTCAAAAGGAACGTTTTCCACGGTAGCGGTCATGGCATCACGGGTATTGACGGCACGGATGATGACCGGCCAATCCCACAGACGTTTGCCGTCGCGGACACCGGTGGATTTATAGTCGGGCACGATCGTGAAGTACTGCCAGACCTTGCCGGCCAGACCGTTCTTGGCAAATTCCTCACGCAGGATGGCATCGGATTCGCGCAGAGCTTCCAGACGGTCGCGGGTGATGGCACCCGTGCAGCGGACACCCAGACCCGGACCCGGAAACGGCTGACGGAAGACCATGGAATCGGGCAGACCCAGGGCTTTGCCGACGACGCGGACTTCATCTTTGAAGAGGAGTTTGACCGGTTCCACCAGTTTGAACTGGAGGTCATCCGGCAGACCGCCCACGTTATGATGTGCCTTGACGCCGTCGCTTTCCAGGATGTCGGGGTAAATAGTACCCTGAGCGAGGAACTCGATGTCGCTGAGCTTGCGGGCTTCTTCCTCAAAGACGCGGATAAATTCCGAGCCGATGATCTTGCGTTTCTGTTCAGGATCAGAGACGCCTGCCAGTTTATCCAGGAAACGATCTACCGCATCCACATAGATCAGATTGGCTTTCATCTGATTGCGGAAGACTTCCACTACTTGTTCGGGTTCTCCTTTGCGCAGGAGACCATGGTTGACGTGAACGCAGGTAAGCTGAGTGCCGACAGCTTTGATGAGAAGAGCTGCCACTACAGAGGAATCCACACCGCCGGAAAGGGCCAGGAGGACTTTTTTGCTGCCGATCTGCTGACGCAGGGCAGTGATTTGTTCAGCAATGAAGGCTTCCGCCAGCGCGGGAGTCGTAATGCGCTGCATGTTTTCGGGACGTTTATTGTTTTCCATATTGGATAAAGAACGCACTTTTCAGTTCCCGACCGGGAACGTGCAGAGATATTCTTTGCGTTTTCGTTCCGTATCTCCAGCAAAAAATGAAAAAAAATGAAAAAAAATTATAAAAATTATAACTTAATCTAATATAACGACCTTCGTTTTAATTATGGTCTATAACGAAATATGCTCTCTTTCTGGCATTTTCGCGGATTGAGCCGGTATAGAACTGAATGTCGTAGGAATGGAGGTTTCCTTTTTTGCAGATGTCTTGGATCAGGGGACTGACGGGGTATTTGTCCGCGTCCAGCCCTTTGACCACCAGCACATGATGATCCGGATCCACGCTGACCGTGGCGGTATCATCGCGGAAACGCAGCTCCGCCGGGGTGCTGTCGGTGTGCCAGTTCAGCGGATTGATGCAGACGGCGGCTCCGTCGGTGACAAAGGGGAAGATGGCTTCGGGATCGGTCACGGAGTTGAAGGAGATCGTCACGCCCAGATCGTCCTCGCCCGCGGCTGCCCGGATATGCGGATGGGTCAGGTCTTCCTCGGACACGCGGTAGCCGATGACATAGGCCGCGACCATGCGGGAATACTGTTCATCGGTCAGATGCTTGAGCAGTGTCAGCGAGAGCATGGCTCCCTGGCTGAACCCGGCCAGGATAAAGCGGCGGCCGTTGTTGTAATGCGCCATGTAGTAGTCGAACGCCTCGCAGATCTCGTTTTCCACATCCTTGAACTGGGTCTGGAATTCCGCTTCGGGCAGAAAGATGGCGTTGATGGTGAACTGATGATAATAGGGCGCGTAGAAGTTGAAGGAATCGCCGAATATCCTTCTGTAAACGTAGCTGTATTCCTTGTCCATGGCGACCCGTTCCCCGGCGCTCAGCGTGGCATGGTAGATCTCCTGACCATCGGCATCATGCGCGGAGGCCACATCGGTGGAAAGGATGTAGAAAACATCGACCTGATCCTCGCTGATGGTCTGGCCGGTCTGATACCACCTGTCCGGGGAATCCCATTGCGAAGCAGGACCGCAGGGACCGATTGGACAAGGGCCGGTCATCCTGCATCCGGTCAGGATGACTGCCGCGGCGAAAATGGAAACGAGAAAGAGAGGAAGTTTTTTCATATTACTTATTCTTCCAGTTCTTTTCTTATAGCAGCTAGAGTTTTTCCCTTGTAACTGAAATATTTAGGACCTTGATATGATCGGGATTCAGTTTGTTGATCCTCCGGCAAATAAGTTGCCGTGAAATTGGATAATGACCAGAGACGGCCTTCATACTCGATTTTATTATCAGTGGAGACTTTTACCTTTAACTTCAAAGGATCAAAAGTAACGATGTCTCCGGTTTTTAATCCTATCATGGAAAACTTGAAGGGAGGCTTTTGGGTGTGTTTATTTTTCTCGGCTTCGTCTGCTTTGATTCTTTTATCTTCTTCTTTGCTTTTAGATATCACAGGTTTGCCGTCCTTATCGTAAATAGCCACTTCAGCATCCTCTAAAAGGTCAGCGATATCACGAAGGATCTCAAGAGCCGTTTCAGGATTTATATTAAAGAACTCGCGATTTTGACGGATGCGCAGATCGGTTAATCTGTCGATCTGTTTATGGATCTGTTTCTCAACCTTTTCATATTTGCGGGTCTTGAGTGTCGCGTATATTTTGAACGGCAGAGGCACAGCTGTGTTGTCCAATTCTTTGCTGCGAAGATCCACAGGACGCGCACTTTTTCCTATTTTTACCCAATCATCTTTAAATGAAGGATTTGTAAGTATATATACATATCCTTGCTGATTCGTTTCCGTGTCTATGGATTTATTTTTCTTTGTGGCCATACGCTTATATTTTCCCAATTTAGGAAGATCAAATCCGCAACCAATATATAAGTTTCGTAGTAGGAAAGTAAAACCTAAAACACGAACAAAGAGAAATAAAAAAACAGGGCAGAATGATCTACCCTGTTCTGAAAGTTTTATTTATGCTCTATCGCTTCTCAAAGATAGAGAGGATAGGACGGCCGGTCCAGACCTGAGGCGGCTCCACGTTGAACATATAGCCGATGGTGGGCGCGATGTCATAGACCATCGTGCTGTCGGTGATCTGGAAGTTCTTCTTGATGTTCTTGCCGTAGAACACGACCGGGCGTTCCATCTCGTCCATGGTCATTCCGCCGTGGCCCTTATTGATGCCGCCGTGATCGGAGCTGACGATGATGACGGTCTCGTCCATGATGCCGGCTTCTTCCACCGCGTTCAGGATCTGCTTCAGGTTGTTATCCATTTCGGCCACGGTCGCGACATATTCGGGGGAATTCCATCCGTAGGTGTGACCGGCATGATCCGGGTTGTCATAGGCGACTGCGCAGAGATTGGGTTTCTTTTCCTTGATGTAATTGACGACGGTCGCGGTGGTGTTGGTGGCCGCTGTCTGCACACGGTAATCGGTGGCGGCGGGATCGCTGACAAAGTTCATGCCGTCCCATTCATAGATGTAGCCGATCTCGGCGTTCGGGTTCTTCTTTTTATAGGCCCAGAAGATGTCGGGGAAACGGCCGTTTTCCGTCAGCTCGCGCGCTTTCAGATCGGGTTCCTTGGAGTTCCAGACGGTGTAGCCGTGTATTTCGATGCCGGCACCCATGAACATACTGGCCCAGTTGCAGGCGCTGCTGGAGGGCAGGATCGAACGGCTGTCCAAAGTGTAGGAGCCGTTGGCCATCAGCTCGCGGATAGTCGGAGCGTTGATGCCGTCGCGGATGCACTTGCCGCTCAGGCCGTCAAAGCCGACTAGGATGACGTGCTGAGGACGATCCTTGGCGGGCATCGGCGGCACCATGGCCGTAGTGTTGGTGGTAGTGGGGCAGGCCGTCTTACACGCGGAAAGACCGGCTGCCAGGATAATACTGGCTAAAATCGTGATAATCTTCTTCATAGTAGTTGCTTGATATGGCCGCAATCGAACGGTTGTGCCATGCGGGAAGACTATCAGTTTGATGCCCGGCTGTCCAGCTTTATTCGTAGCGCAGGGCCTGGATGGGATCCAGATTGGCCGCTTTGAGGGCGGGATAGAGACCCGCGACCAGACCGATCACCATGGCAAAGATCATGGAGACGATCATCGCGTCCGCGTGGATCACCGGCGCGTTGCCTGTGGAAACCGAGTCAATGACATAGACCACTCCATACGAAGCGGCCAGTCCCAGGAGACCTCCCAGAGTCGCCAGCACCAGACTCTCGATGATAATCTGGATGAAGACGGCGGCGTTGGTCGCGCCCATTGCCTTGCGCAGACCAATCTCGCGGATGCGTTCGCTGATGGAGGCCAGCATGATGTTCATCACGCCGATGCCGCCCACGATCAGGGCGATCGTCGCGATCAGACGGCCGGACATACGGGTGTTCTGGATGGCCTGCTCGATGGTCTCGGATTGAGTTTCCTGAGTGTTGAAAGTGAAGTCTTCGATCCCGTTATGGGTGATCATCAGGATGTTGCGCGCTTGCTGCAGGGCCGGTTCCAGATTCTCGAAACCGTTCACCTGGATGTCGATATCATCCAGTTTCAGAGAGTTTTCCGCCATACGGAAACGCACCAGAGCGGTTTTCAGCGGGATATAGACAGTGGAGTTCTTGCGGTCGAAAGCCCATCCGCCGCCGCGTCCGCGCCGGGGACCCCAGCTGCGGTCATTGCTGCGAACCATCATGGATGCCGCGTTGGTGAAAGCTCTTGCGGGACCTTTGGGGAGTTTGGCTTCCAAAGCGCGCTGAGCCAGACGTTCTGTCCGGGCGACCTCGCTCTCGTAATGCTGGAACATGCCCACGATCGTAAAGAGCTGAGAACCGATGCGGACGGTCTCGCCCAGGGGGATGATCTCTTCGCCGATGATGTCCGGATTGCCGAAAAGATCGTCACGGATCTGGCTGCCGATGATGCAGACCGGGGCGGCTGTCTCGTTATCCATCTCGGTGAACCAGCGGCCGAACTCGACCTTGTGCTGGTCGATCTCCAGCGCGGCATCGGTCACGCCGGTTATTTCGGAAGCACGGCTGCGGTTGTCGCCGCGTGTGACATAGCGGGAGGAGATCGCGATCTGCGGGCTGACGTATTTCAGCAGGGAACCATTGGCGTTGAGCGCGTCAACGTCTTTCATTGTCCGGCCGGGTGCCATTTCCGCGAGATGCTCCTGCCAGGCGGGGACGGCCTGGTCATTGATGACGACCTTGTCCAGACCGCCGGAGGCGATCAGACCTTCTTTCATGCCGTTTTCCATGCCGTTGACCATGGCGGACATAGCGATCAGACTGGAGACACCCAGAGTGATGCCGAGCATGGTCAGCAGCGAGCGGAATTTGTAGGACCAAATCTGCTTAAAACCAACAAGTATGGAGTTCCAAAGGATCATAACTATTCGTATCTCAGGGCTTCGATGGGATCCAGTTTAGCGGCTTTGACGGCGGGCAGAAGTCCGGCCAGCAGTCCGACGAATACGCCGAAGCTGAAGGCAATGACCATCGAGCTCATCATGATCACCGGTTCATTGTCAGTGGGGATCAGTATCTTAAAGAGTTCCACCAGTCCGTAGGAGGCGATCAGTCCCAGCACACCGCCGATGAAGGCCACCACGATACTTTCTATCAGGATCTGGATAAAAATGGCAAAGGTGGTCGCGCCGATAGCTTTGCGCACACCGATCTCGCGGATGCGCTCGGTGATGCTGGCGAACATGATGTTCATGATGCCGATGCCGCCCACGATCAATGAGATAGCCGCGATGATGCCGCCGGACCAGCGGTAGTTGTTCACCTGCTTGCTGATGTTTTCATCCCAGTTCTCCTGGGTGCGGAAGTCGAAGTCTTCCATCGCGAAATGGGTCTGCATCATGACGTTGCGGGCCTGCTGCAGAGCGGCTTCCATTTCCTCCACACTGGTGATGCGGATATTGAGCGTGCTCAGGGTCGGATCCGGGATGCCGCCTGTGCCGGAAGCGGCTCGGAATTTCATCCACATCGTGTTCAGCGGCATGTAAATGGTGGAGTTCTTCATCATGAAAGCCCATCCGCCGGGACCGCCGCGGCCCCAGCCGGTCCTGCGCTGAGGTCCCATCCGTTCGGGGCTGGGATTGGCCATCTGATATTCACGTTCCTTCTTTTGTTTCTCGCTTTCGTAGCGGGTGAACATGCCGATGATGGTGAAAAGCTGTCCGTTGATGTTGATATTTTCTCCGATGGGGATGATCTCTTTGCCGGTCTCTTCAAAGGAGCCGAAGAGCTGGTCGCGGACTTCGGTGCCGATCACGCAGACATTGCGCGCCAGGTCGTCATCTATCTCATTGAACATCCGTCCGTATTCGATGGTGTGGACGTTCATTTCCAGAGCGTTGGGCCATGTGCCGCTGATGTTCCAGGGACGATAGATCTTCTTGCCGCGGGAGACGACAGCGCCGCGCCCCATGTTCATTTCCGGGGTGATCAGCTTGGTCAGGGTGGCATTCTGCTTCAGGGCTTCCACATCGGCCATGGTGATGCCCACGACCTGATCGGCCAGATGGCTTTGAGCGGGAGGCAGCTCCTGCTGGATGACGGAGACCTTTTCAATGCCGCCGACAGCCTGCATCGCCTCGCGCATACCGTTTTCCATGCCTTTGACCAGAGCGGACATGCCGACCAGACTGGCTACACCCAGCACGATGCCGAGCATGGTCAGAGCCGATCTGAACTTGTGTGACCAGATTTCTTTCAGTCCAACGATGATAGTTGCCCAAATGTTCACTGCTTTGTCCTATCTATTCCAAACCGGCCAGGCGTTTATCAATGTTGATGGAGATTTTGCCGTCGCGGATCTCGATCCTGCGCGGTGTGACGGCGGCAATTTCCGGGTTGTGAGTGACCAGGACGATGGTGCTGCCCTGCTGACTCAGTTCGCGGAACAAATTCAGGATGGCTTCGCCGGTGTGAGTATCCAGATTGCCGGTCGGTTCATCCGCGAAGATGATGCGCGGACGGTTGATCAGGGCTCTGGCGATGGCCACACGCTGCTGCTGTCCGCCGGAAAGCTGCATGGGACGATGCTTGGCGCGGTTTTCAAGTCCCACTCGTTTAAGTGCTTCCATGACACGCTCGCGGCGTTCTCTGGAGGAGACACCGGCATAGATCATGGGCACTTCCACGTTTTGCGCCACGTTGAGCTTGGGCAGCAGGTTAAAGGACTGGAAGACGAAACCGATCTTGCGGTTGCGGATGGCTGCCAGCTGCATGGAGGTGGCGTTCTGGATCTGGATGCCGTCCAGGGTGATCGTTCCGTGAGTCGGGGTATCCAGACAGCCCAGCAGATGCATGAGCGTGGATTTGCCGCTGCCGGAAGGGCCGATGATGGAGATGAATTCTCCGTTTTCGATGTCCAGCGTCACGTCATCCAGCGCGCGGATCTCTTCATCGCCCACTTGATAGATTTTGGAGACGTTTCTCAGTTCAACCAGTGCCATAATTTATCCTTGAACCGGAAGGGGTTTAACGACCGGGACCTCTGTTGCCGCCAGGACCTCTGTTGCCGCCGGGACCACCCGCGCCGGGAGCTCCGGGGAATTGGCCTTTCTGATTATTAGTGGATTCGGCCACCAGTTCCATGGAAGGCGGTTCCAGCGCGACGATCTCATCTTCGTTCAGACCGTCCTGGATCTCAACAAAGGAGAAGTCGGCCACACCGATCTTGACGGTGCGCTGTTCCCAGTTGTCGCCCTTCTTGATATAGACAAAGCGTTCACCGCCTTCGGTGAAGACGGCTGACAGGGGAACAGTCAAGACGTTGTCCGCCAGCGCGATGGGAATGGAGATATTGGCGGTCATGCCGGGACGCACCCGTTCATCGGGGTTTTGGAGTAAAATTCTGCAGGAGAATCCTTTGATATTGTTTTTCAGAGTAGCCTGCGGCGCGATGCGCTCCACCACACCGGTCAGCTTCAGTCCGGTCACCGCTTCCACCTGGATGTTGACTTCCTGACCCAGTTTCATACGGGTGACATCGGCCTGATTGATGTGAGCGTCAATGATCATCTGGTTCAGATCGGCCACGGTCAAACACTCGGTACCGCCGCTGGCACCGTCAGAACCGGAGACCGCCTGTCCCACGGAGACCGGACGGGTCAGCACGGTGCAGTCGAAGGGAGCCAGGATCTGGGTTTTGCTCAGACGTTCATCTATCTGAGCCAGAGACTTTTCAGAGCGAACCAGATTATTGGTCGAAATTTGGTAGGTAGCCAGGGCGCTTTCATATTCCGCCGTGGAGAGCAAACCTTTGTCAAACAGCTGCTGGGCACGGTCATAAGAGCGTTTATCGCGTTCCACCTGCAGACGGGAGCCCTCGATCTCTGTGGTTTGTGTATCACGCTCTTTCAGAAGAGTTTCATCATCCAGGGTGACGAGGACATCGCCTTTTTTCACATTATCGCCGATATCCACCAGCAGGGCTTTGATACGGCCGCTGGTTTCGGGAATGACAGAGACCTGTTCCGCCGGACTGATGTCGCCAGCTGCTGTGATGCTCAGCTGGATAGAACGTCTTTTTACTTTCTGAACGCCCTTATCCTGACGGGTCTGCATGGTCGGTTCCGCGTTTTGGGATGACTGCTTATAATAATACCAACCGCCGCCGGCAAGTGCCGCGATGATCAAAACAATGATCAGCTTCTTCATATAGTGTATATGATAATATACTTAAAATCTAGATTTTATAAATTTATATCCGCTTCCGCTTTTGTTCGCGCCAAAGCCAATACAAACAGGCGGGGAATATCACATCCCCGTGCCCAATACATTATATTATACACTGCAATAAGCAAATAGTTTCACAAAAAACAAAAAATTTTGTACTGACCGTGCTGTTTTTTTTATGACTTTTTTCGGTTTTTTTGGGAGGGGATAGAATTTTTCTTGAGCAAAATCCGATTTTTTTTATACTCAGGGGCGATGAGTATTTTTAAATACATTGCTTTGACGGCTGTGACAACGGCGCTGACGTTGTCGTCCTCCTTTGCAGCAGAGGAAGGATTTACACAGATATTTAACGGAAAGAATCTGGATGGCTGGAAGCTGGTCGGCGGCAGAGGCCCCGGTTATGTGGTGCAGGACGAAACGATCGTCTGTCCCGCGAACGGCGGCGGCAACCTCTTCACCGAGAAAGAGTATTCCAATTTCATCCTCCGCTTCGATGTGAAGCTGACCCCGGCCGCGAACAACGGTGTGGGCATCCGCGCTCCTTATGAAGGCGATGCCGCTTATGTGGGAATGGAGATCCAGGTGCTGGATAACGAGCACAAGGTCTATGAAAAACTCCAGCCCTGGCAGTATCATGGTTCTGTTTACGGCCTTTTCCCGGCCAAGCGCGGTTTCCAGAAAGCTCCCGGCGAGTGGAACACTGAGGAAATCAAGGCGGACGGACGCCATATCACCGTTACCCTGAACGGAACGGTCATTCTGGATGAAGACCTAAACACTGTGACGGACGCGGGCAAGATCCTGAGCCATCCCGGTATGCTGAGAGACACCGGTCACATCGGCTTCCTGGGTCACGGTTCCGAAGTGGCCTTCCGCAATATCCGCATCAAAGAGCTGCCTTATTCCACCGTGGACAATGTCGCTCCCGAAGGTTTCAGACCTCTGTTCAATGGTGAAGACCTGGACGGATGGAAAGGTCTGGTATCCCCCGGAGGTGGTCCTGCGGGTCGTGCCAAGATGACCGCCGAGCAGCTGGCTGATGAACAGGTGAAAGCCGACCAGCAGATGCGTGACCACTGGAAGGTCAAAGACGGAGCTCTGGAGTATGACGGCAAGGGACAAAGTCTCTGCACCGCCAAGGATTACGCCGACTTTGAAATGCTGGTGGATTGGAAGATCAATAAGAATGGCGACAGCGGTATCTATCTGCGCGGATCGCCGCAGGTCCAGATTTGGGATCCGTTTGACGGAGATCCTGCTAACCCGAAGAAATTAGGTTCCGGCGGACTCTACAACAATCAGAAGAACCCCTCCGGCCCGCTGGCCAACGCGGATAACCCGATTGGGGAATGGAACAGCTTCCGCATCCTGATGATCGGCGACAAAGTGACCGTTTATCTGAACAACATTCTGGTGGTGAACAATGTGACCATGGAGAACTACTGGGATCGCAGCATCCCGATCTATCCCACCGGTCAGATCGAGCTCCAGCACCACAACAGCGTGCTTTGGTTCAAGAATGTTTACATTCGCGAGATCAATACGACGAAATAAATAGTCTCCTTTAAGAGACGGATTTGAAAAGAGATCCTCCTTTGACAACAAAGGGGGATCTTTTTATTTTGAACCGGGTGAAAGAACCACAGATGAACACAGATAAGTTATTGATATTGAGTTATTTATTATTTTATTCCACGTTCGGCACGAGGTTGAAGTTCGTCTGTCGTCGCCTTCGGGACTTCAATATGTGTAATATCGGAGCAGGGGTTCCGCTGCGCTGCACCCCCTGCCTGTAATCTGCCAGCCTTTCAGGCTTTTAAAATGGATCCCTTCGGGATGTAGATGACAGCCGCGCACGCGCGGCTCATTCTTTGAGTCCCAACGGGACGACAGATTACAGACGGGGATGGAGCGAAGCGAAATCCCCGGTAACGATTTCCCACAAAATCAAACCCCGACGGGGTGACAGACGGAATTATATGGAACCCCGGATGATTTAAA
>Ga0310696_10007066_pt1 | contig 13255 bp, 11 predicted proteins | sample AusTroGonzalo_MG_4_FD_203885 | JGI IMG/M metagenome (GOLD analysis project Ga0310696, IMG submission 203885) | Bovine rumen microbial communities from tropical cattle in Woodstock, Queensland, Australia - Gonzalo_02 (v2) (version 2) | ecosystem: Host-associated > Mammals > Digestive system >... | reverse complement strand
ATGACCTTGAGCATCTTTTCAGCATCCGATGCGGTGGGGCCGTTGTGGCGTTTGATGAAGTTGTTTCTAATCATGTTGATTTGTTTTAATTGTGATATGTTTATTCGTATTCTTCAATTTTTTGTTCCAATGCGCTGATGGTACGGATGGAATTGAGTTCATCGTCAGGGATGCTGAGCAATTTGTCTTTCCAAATATTGAACGCGTGACCGTCTTTAAGAATGGTCAGATATAAGTAATAGAATTCTCTGGTCTTGAGATTCAGGCTTTTATACTTCCTGTAAAGATTACCGTAGGCACGCATGTGCGTCTCTTTATGATGAATCAAAGTCCAAAACTCCTTTCTGAAATCTTCTTTCGTCAATACCTCTTCTGTCTCCGTCGGCTGAGACTGTGTTTCAGTGACAGTCGGAGTGACTTCGTTTTCCTTGACTTGATTTTCAACGGATTCCTCAATGGGCTGCTCCTCAACTTGAACATTTTCTTCAAGGGTAGCCTCTGCTATTTCTGTGTTTTCCTTAATGACCTCTTCCAACGCAGTTTCTTCATTTTCAAACTCTTCAATCAATGTATCTTCGATGATTAAGGTGTCTTCAATCATCGTGGATGTATCGAAAACTTGGTTTTGGACCGTTGTGTCAACAGGCTGGGCTTGTATTTCGGTCTTGGGTTCCTCTTCAGGTTGTATTACTGGCTTTGGCTTGAGCGGTAAAACGTAGAAGGCCACAATAGCCAAAATGCCAATGAAAGCTATGGATGCCAAAACACACAACCATAAATTCTTTTTTAGCTTATCAGAAAACGAGGTCTTTTCGTATTGGGCAACGATTTTACCGTCATAAAACTTGTCTGATTCGTATGGCTCAAGCTTGAATCCAGTCAGTTCATATCCTTTTGGGGGATAAATATATGAATATACGTCGCGTCCGTCTTGATAATGGGTGTAAGGACAACTTTGACTTTTGGTTCCGATTCCAGGATCGACGTAATATATATGATTATGATTATTGTCTGTATTTGACATGGTCAGATGTGTAATCGAAATGGTTTTCTATGAATTGATTTTGTTGATGAGCGCGTCAACGGATTCGATGGACTGCAGCTGGCTTTCGGGGATTTTCTTCAGATTGTCGTACCAAGCCTTGAAGTGGACATAGTCTTTCAAAATCGTATAACGCAGATAATCAAACTCTTCTCCTTTTACATCCCGTTTATACTTGTTGTATAAATCCGTGTAAGCATCCATGGAAGGATCGCGGTGATGGACCAAATCCCAGAACTCCTGCTTGAACAGCACATTGGGGTCGGTCACGGCAGGTGCGATTGGCTCTTGCGGTTGCGTCGCTTGTTCTGCCACTTGCTCTTGAGGCTTGGCTTCGGGTTCTTGCTTTTGCTGGATGTTTTCAGCGGATTCCTTGTCGTTCTTCATACCCTTCTCTGCCTCTTTTTTGGTCTTCTCTGCCTCTTTTTGAGCTTTCTCTGCTTCTTTCTTGGCTTTTTCGGCTTCTTTCTTGGCTAATTTCTCTTGCTTTTCCTTCTCCTTTCTCTCCCTCTTTTCCTTTCTTTCTTTCTCTCTCAACTCCTTTCTTGAATTTTTCCTCTTGGTGGTTCTGCTCAATGAATTGTCAGTCTTCTCCAATTCTTTGGAAGGTTTGGTTGCGACTTCCGTTTTGGGCTCTTTGGGAGTGCTGTTTGTGGGTTTCGGGTCTTTGAAAACGCTGGTTGCCAATAAGATAATCAAGCCAATGACGGCAATGATGATAACTGCCAGCACGAGCTTCCAAATATTTGATTTCAGCCTGATGTTGAAAGGCTCCTTCGTATACTGGGCGTATAGTTTGCCGTCGTAGATTTGGTTGTTGGCATCAGGGTCGAACCTGAAACCGGAAAAAACATAACCTTTCGGGGGGATGATATAATCTTGCACATCGTGACCGTCCTCAAAGTTGGAATAGGGACAACCGTCCATTTTCCTTCCCGGACCTGGGTCGATGCTGTATTTTTTTTCTTCAAAATCTGCCATTATTGTCTGTTGCGGGTTATTGTAACGTTTTGTTTAATGTAATGTAATCTGGGTAGGCAAGTTGTTGGTTTCCAATGGTGATATAAGGTTTCACCTTGATGCCTACATTCACTGGATTGCTGTTGGCTCCGGCCAATTTGAAAGCTAAGTTGACGATGGCATCAGCCGACTCGCCGCTGAACAATTCAAACAAATCAGTGCTGACAGGTATCGAAATCACGTTGCTGGAATTGGCGGGTACATTTATGCTGTTGTTCATCGTGGTGCTGACCACTTGCTTGCCGTTAAGGGTCAATATGTAATCCATCTTGGACATCGAAGCTGCGATGGAATTGGGGTTCTTGACATCAAGGTTGACATTGAAAGTGACAGGCAAGGACCTGTTCATCAAGGCGTTGGTCAGTGAGAGCAGTTGTGAGACGTTGAGGCTCTCCTTGGTCATGCCCTTGCTCAGGTCGATGCCGAGCATCTGAATCTGGTTGACGCTATTGAAATTGAAGGTGCAGTTGGCAAAGTTGGCCATCTGAGCCATTTGATTCAGCACATCACATGATGAAAGACCCATCGCAACGAAGAGAATGATGAGTGTCCTTTTGACTTTTGACATAACTCTATTGCTTGATTTACAAATAAATACAAAATAAAATACTTGTTGTAACGGAATGTTTTTTCCGCTCGTTTACAAGTTTGCAATAATACGAAAAAAGTCGGACATGCAGCCCGACTTTTGGAAATATTTTTCAGCGTTATTCCTCTCCACGGCGCGAGGCTCGTTTGCGTTCCAATTCGTCGAGGATAATCTTGCGCAAGCGCAGGCTCTTCGGCGTGACTTCAAGATACTCGTCGTCGCGGATGTACTCCATGTATTCCTCCAAGGAGAAACGCACAGGCGGGATGAGGCGGATGGCCTCGTCGCTGCCCGAAGCACGCACGTTGGTGAGGTGCTTGGTTTTGCAAACGTTGATGACGATGTCGTTGCTGCGTGTGTTCTCACCAATGACCTCTCCGGCATACACATCCTCGTTCGGGTTGACGAAGAAGATACCACGGTCTTGCAGTTTCCAGATGGCGTAAGGAATGGCTTGGCCTGTCTCCATCGAAATCAAGGCACCAGTATTGCGGGTCGGCATTTCGCCCTTCCATGGTTCGTAACCTTTGAAACGGTGCGAAACAATAGCCTCGCCCTCGGTGACGGTTAACAGTATGTTTCTCAAACCGATAAGTCCGCGTGCAGGGATGTCAAAATCAAGGCACATACGGTCGCCCTTGGGCTCCATCTGGGTCATTTCACCCTTGCGTGCACTGACTTGCTCGATGACACGACCCGAAAAGTCTTCCGGCACCAAAACGGTGAGACATTCGACAGGCTCGCACTTCACGTCGTCGATGTACTTCACAATGACCTTGGGCTGACCGAGTTGGAACTCATAACCCTCGCGGCGCATGGTCTCGACGAGAATACTGAGGTGCAGGATACCGCGACCGTAAACCATCAGTGAATCAGGCGAATCGGTATCTTCCACCTTCAGGGCGAGGTTCTTCTCTGTCTCCTTGTAGAGGCGTTCGCGCAGGTGGCGAGAGGTGACATATTTGCCTTCCTTGCCGAAGAACGGCGAGTTGTTGATGGTGAACAACATGCTCATCGTCGGTTCGTCCACGTGGATGGGCGGCAGCGGTTCGGGGTTCTCGTAGTCGGCCACGGTGTCGCCAATCTCAAAGTCGTCAATACCCATCAGTGCGATGATGTCGCCAGCCTCGACAGGTTTTTTGGTGCGTTCCTTGCCCAGACCTTCAAAGGTATAGAGTTCCTTGATGGTGCTGCGGGTGACGGAGCCATCGCGTTTCACCAAAGAAACGTTCACACCAGCCTGTAACACACCGCGTTTTAGACGACCCACAGCGATACGACCCACGTAGGAACTGTAATCCAACGAAGTGATGAGCATCTGCGGCGTGCCTTCCTCGAATTTCGCGGGCGGGATGGTGTCGATGATGACATCCAAAAGGTAGGAGACGTTGTCGGTGACGTGCTCCCAATGGTCCGACATCCAGCCTTGTTTCGAGGAGCCGTAAACGGTGGGGAAGTCTAATTGGTCTTCAGAGGCACCAAGGTTAAACATCAGGTCGAAGACGGCCTCTTGCACCTCGTCTGGGCGGCAGTTGGGCTTGTCCACCTTGTTGATGACTACGATGGGTTTCAGACCCAGTTCGATGGCCTTTTGCAGCACGAAACGAGTCTGAGGCATAGGGCCTTCAAAAGCATCGACGAGCAGTAACACGCCATCAGCCATGTTGAGCACGCGCTCCACCTCGCCACCGAAGTCAGCGTGGCCAGGGGTGTCGATGATATTGATCTTCACATCCTTGTAGCGTACGGAGACATTCTTCGAAAGGATGGTGATGCCGCGTTCGCGTTCGAGGTCGTTGTTGTCCAAAATGAGTTGGCCAGGGGCTTCGTCCGATTCCTTGAACAATTGGGATTGATACAGGATGCGGTCCACGAGGGTAGTCTTACCGTGGTCAACGTGGGCGATAATAGCTATATTTCTGATATTCTGCATTTTAGTATAAATTTTCTTGAAAATCAAGGCGCAAAAATACAAAAAATGGATATTACAATTTGATTCTATGCAATAAAATCTGACAAAATCGTCTTTGTTTATCAGGAAAAATATTACTTTTGCACTCGAATTGTTCGCAATTCGCGAACAGCGAACACTTGAATTTAAATATTTGAATATGAAACCACAAGATATTCTAATTCTGCTAAAGAAATTGACTTTTGAAGGGAAAGATCTTTCATGTAGAGGCTTGGCTGCATCATTGGGAATGAGTGCCTCAAGCGTGAGTGAGAGTTTGGGACGCTGCAAAAAGGCCCAGCTGGTTGATCGCCATAAGAAAAAGGTGAATATATTGGCTTTGCAGGAGTTTCTGATTCACGGCATTGCATACGTTTTTCCAGTGGAGGCTGGTCGTATTGGACGAGGTGTGCCAACCCATGTGAGTGCATCGCCCATCCAAGAACATCTTGCAAACGGTAAGGAGAGTTATGTCTGGCATTATGCGAAAGGAACGACACGAGGACAGCAGATAGAACCGCTATATCCAACCGTACCTGAGGCAGCTATGCGCGATGAGGAACTTTATCAGTTGCTGGTGATTGTGGATACTTTGCGCATGGGACGTGCCCGCGAGAAAGAAATTGCTATTGAAGAACTGACCAAAAGAATAAACCGCTATGCCGAAAACCAATAACGAACGTCTGCAAGAGGTAGCGGAGGCTTTGCAAGACCTCAACGAAAGAATTGTTTATGTCGGCGGCGTTATGGCGGGACTGTATGCCACCGACCCGACTGCTACAGAACCTCGAACCACATTGGATGTGGATTGTGTCGTCAATTCGACATCATACAGGGAACATACCGCATTTGAGGAACTGCTTCGTGCAAGGCATTTCCAGAACGACCAATCGCCCGATGCCCCACTTTGCCGATGGACATATAAAGGTGAGAAAGTGGATGTGATGTCGATGGACGAAAATGTGCTTTCGTTTGGCAATCCTTGGTATCGCCCGGGATTCGATAAACGTGAGCCATTCGCGCTGCCTTCTGGGGAAACTATTTATCGGCTTTCTGTAACCTATTACATGGCTACCAAAATAGATGCGCTTCTTTCTCGTGGCGGCAGCGATTGGCGCGGCGCAAAGGACTTTGAGGACATTGTCTATGTGCTCAATTATTGTTCGGATTTCATGGACAGGTTCAAGACGGAAGATTCCAAAGTGCAATCGTATGTTTCCGAACAGTTTGCCCAAATGCTAAAACGGCCCAATATTGCGGAAGAAATAGAATGTGCCATCGCTTCAGATGAAATTGAACGCACGGACATGATTTTGGAACTGCTGAAAACCATTGCCGAATATCATCCCAAGACAATGAAAATACAGTTTGTCAGCGACTTGCATCTTGAGTTTCCTCAAAACAGGGCATGGCTTGCAAAGCATCCCCTTGAGGTGACGGGTGACATATTGCTCATTGCGGGTGATACAGCCTATCTCGACTTGCCAGAATCGGGTTGGGACACCTATTCCCAATACTCGTTTTGGGATTGGGCGGCAAAGCATTACAAGCAGGTGATTGTTTGTTTTGGAAACCATGACTTTTACGGTTATTACGATCTCGCCACCATGCCTGATGGCTATTGCAAACAAATCCGCTCAAATGTCCATGCCTATTACAACAGCGTTGTGCATCTCGAAGATACGGAAATTATCGTATCCACGTTGTGGTCGCACATTGAGCCATACAATTCATATATTACCGAGCACAGCGTGAGCGATTTCTATCGGATTAAATACAACGGTTATCGCCTCTCAAGTGATTGTTTCAACAATGAGCACGAGCGGTGCTTGCGTTTTGTGAAACAGGCAGTTGCAGAAAGCACGGCTAAAACGAAAATAGTGCTAACTCACCATGTGCCGACTCAATTTTGCACGGCAGAGGAGTTTCGTGACAGCAACATTAATGGCGCGTTTACGGTGGAACTGGGCGATTACATTGCGGATTCAGGCATTGATTATTGGATTTACGGCCATTCTCACCGCAATATTGAGGCTCAGATTGGCAAAACCCATATCATTTCCAATCAGTTAGGATATATTTCGCATGGCGAATACCTGACCAATGGTTTTGATTCGGGTAGGTACATAGAGGTGTCGTAGTTTGATGCTGATTGCACACATTTCGATTATTCCGACATCCAAAAGAACTCTTCCTTAGCAACAATCGGCTTAAAATACTCATCAATAATCCCCTGTTCAACAAGCTCTTTCGGTGTGCCTTGGCGCAAAGGCTGGTGCGGTGCCATCACCCAGAGGCGGTCGGAATGGCGAAGCAAGAGGTCGAGGTCGTGGCTGCTGAAAAGGATGGTCTTGTGCTGCTCGCGCGAAAGCTTGTGCATGATGTTGACCAACTCGATTTTGCTTGGATAGTCTAAGAAGGCGGCGGGCTCGTCCATGAAGATGATGGGCGTGTCTTGCACCAAGGCCTTGGCAATCATCACCTTCTGTTTCTCGCCGTCGCTCAACGAGACAAAATTTCGATTGGTGAGGTGGCCGATGCCAACAGTCTGTAAACTGTCATAGATAATCTGCTCGTCCTCGTCTCTCAGCCGTGCCAAGAGGCCAAGTTGTGGGTAACGTCCAGCCGCCACAATATCGAAAACCTTCAAAAAAAGGTCGTCAGGCTTCTCGGTGAGCACGAGACTGAACAGCGAGCTGCGTTCGGTGGGGGAGTAGTCGCGCAAGTCCTTCCCAAACAGTTTGACCTCACCACCAATGGGCTTGATGCTGGCCGAAAGGGTCTTGAACAGCGTCGTTTTGCCTGAGCCGTTCGGACCCGCCAAAGCCACGATGTCGCCCTCACAGAGACTGACATTGACTTCGGGAATCAACGGCTGGCCTTTGTAGCCGATCAACAGATGATATGTTTGGAGGACTTCGCTCATGGACAGGGATTCATTTTTAACTACGAATTTCACGAATTATACGAATTGGATTGCCGAAAATTTGGGACGCAAGCGTCCGAATAAGTACGAATATTCGTCCCATTCGCGGCGCAAGCCGCAAAATTATTCGCCAAATTCGTGTAATTCGTAGTTTCTTTCATAATTATTGTGCTTGACTAAACCGTTGCCGGTGGAAGATGACCCACAGCACAATCGGAGCACCAATGAGAGCCGTGACCGAGTTGATGGGCAAGTTACCTTCAAACGAGGGCAGACGCGCGATGAGGTTGCAGAACAAAGCCAAATCCATGCCGATAAAGGCCGTGGCAGGGATGAGCAGCTTGTGGTCGCTGCTCTTGAAGAGGAATCGCGCGATGTGTGGCACGGCCAAACCCAAAAAGGCAATGGGGCCGCAAAACGCCGTGATAAGTGCCGTGAGGAAGCCCGAAGCCAAGATGATGAGCATACTGCTCCGCTTGATGTTGACACCAAGGTTTTCGGCATAACGCTCGCCCAACAGCAAGAGGTTCAACGTCTTGAACAACAGAAACGAGCCGACTGCACCCGCAATGACAGCGATAGCGAAGAAAGGCAGTTGGGCTTTGCTCACGTTGGAGAAACTGCCCATGCCCCAGATGACGAAGGAATGCAGCCCTTCCTTTTGGCTGAAAAACTTCAAAATGTCGGTCACTGAGCCCGCAATATAAGCAATCATGATGCCCACCAACACGAGGCTGACCATGCTGCGGAGCCTCGAACTCAACGCGAGGATGAGCAACAGCACTGCAAAGGCACCCAAAAAAGCTGCGAGGGTGACTCCGAAAGTGGACCATAACGCCAACGTATTGACCGATAGCCCTGTTGCCGTGCCCAACAAAATGACCAAGGCCACGCCGAGACTGGAACCACTACTGATACCCAATAGGGAAGGGTCAGCCAAAGGATTGCAAAACAAGGTCTGCATCAAAAGGCCTGATACAGAGAGCCCTATGCCCGCCAATAGTGCCGTAATCGCTTGCGGCAAGCGGTAATCCAAAACAATGGCGCGGTAAGTGGAACTTTCACCACCAAAGACCGCCGCCCAAATCTCTTTCATCGGGATGGACACCGAGCCGAAGCACAGATTCATCACGAAAAGCAACAGTCCGACCGTCACGATTCCAATGGAAATCAGTAGGATAGGGGCAGAGTGGCGTTTTTCTATGGATGGAATAGAGGACATATCTGGTCGGCCAAATCTGGCGCAAAGATAAAGTTTTTTATCCTGAAAATTGTCGTAGGTTTTTCTTTTCCTCTCGCATTTCCGCGATTTTTGAAACGCTACATCGGAAATATTTTGTGGGAAACTCGTTTCATGCACAAATTATTGCTATTTTTGCCCTGTTGTTAAGCCGTAAGGCAAGGCGACAAACATATTGAAAGGCGTTGTACTAACGCTTTATCTGCGGCACATAAGAATCTCGCAAATTCATTCCCGTCGTTTGATGAAGCAATAGCCAGCGCCCATTAAGTCAGATTATACTTTTTAGATGTATATTCTAACAGCGTGGGCTTCGGCATTGCTTATTCTCGACGGGAGGGCAATGCGAGAGCCTTTATGTGCGGGATGAGCAATAGTTTTGACTCCCGCGCTTTTTCTTTGTGTGTATGTAATGGTATAGAACAAAGTAATATCAATAATAAGGATTAAAAACGAAATAAAATGAAAAGACTATCAATGATTATGATGTGCTTGCTTGCAATGATGACGGCAAGCCTGAGTGCAAAGGCACAAGAAGTTATGATTACCTTGTATCCAGGTTGGAATTGGATTAGCTACCCCAAGGCAGAAGTGTTGGATGTTAACACTGCTTTGGGTGATTTTGTTCCTGTGAATGGCGACAAGATTAAGTCGCAGTTCAGCAATTCCTCATACCTCAATGGTCAATGGAGGGGTGGCGTTACTCATTTCATGCCAGGTTGGGGCTACATGTATTTCTCCAACAGAACGGAAATTGTCAGTTTTGTTTTTGGTGAACCCGCTCCTCAACTTATTGTGACTACAACGGAACCGACTGATATTACTGCAATTTCAGCTATTAGCGGAGGCTCTTTATCATCATCCGATGGCAGTTACATTGTTGTGTTGGAAAAAGGCATTTGCTGGGCGACTCATCCGAATCCTACCGTGATGAATGATTCTCATACTGAAAATGGTAGTGGAATCAACAGCTTTACAGCAGAGATGACCGATTTGAATTTGAACACCATATATTATTTAAGGGCTTATGCAGTTACAGAAAGTGGTACGACCTATGGCGAGGAGATGAATTTTATTACTCGTGATGGTGTTTCAGTGGTAAATACAGCATCTATTACAAAAATCTTGGGTGGTAGTGCCAATTGTGGCGGCACAGTAACTGATGATGGAGGCTTAGAGGTGTTGGCAAGAGGCGTGTGTTGGAGTACAAGTTCCAATCCCACAATTAATGACAACCACACTATTGATGGCGATAACATAGGCGATTTTACAAGTCGAATAACAGGATTGACTAATAACACAACCTATTATGTTCGTGCCTATTCTTCTACGAATCAATGTACAAGTTATGGTGGAGAAGTGTGTTTTACAACTCTTGATATTCCTGTTGGTGCAATAAGTGGGCTGTTCTCTGTGAGTGCTACGCAACAAGTGTATTTTTCACAAGGCAACTTGCAATTTCAAGCCTCGACAAACACTTGGCAATTTGCATACAATCAATGGGATTGTATTGGGGAAGACAACGGAAATATTTCGCCAACATACGATGGCTGGATAGACCTCTTTGGGTGGGGAACTGGTACTGATCCAACGAATCAAGAGTCACATCAATCATTTAATGAATGGGGTGAAAATCTGGTAAGTAATGGAGGGAATCAAGGTGGAGAATGGCGCACATTATCAGGTTGTATTTATGTTGGAAATTATCTTTGGGAGGAAGATGAGTGGCCTTATCTATTGAATAATAGAACGACAATGTCAGGAATTCGATATGCCAAAGCTCAGGTTAATGGTATGAATGGAATTATTATAGTTCCAGACAATTGGGATTCATCTATATATAGTTTGAATAACACAAATTCTGATGTTGCTCTATTTGTCAGTAATATTATTTCTGACAATGATTGGGAAATCTATTTTGAAGGGTCTGGATGTGTTTTTCTTCCTGCAGGAGGCTATAGGTATTCTGGATCGGTTTATTCTGAAGAAGGGAAATATTGGTCATCATCAAGAAGAACTTATTATATGTATAACTTGTATGACACGGATGCTTTTAATATCAGTTTTAGTAATTCAAGCCTTAATGCAGATAGTTATAGTCCCAGAACTAATGGATACTCAGTCCGTTTGGTAAAGAATTATAATCCATAAAACATAATTGGGAATGGAAGAACTAATTAAAAAAGAAGATTTAATGCAAATTAATCCTGCAAAGGATGAAATGAAAGAGGATTCTAATGATTTATTCACAAATCCAATGGATTTTCATGGGACAATTTGTCTTGACCTTCCAGAGCCAAGAGAAGCAATTCATCATTCAAAACATGATAAGTACATGGTTCCAGTTTTTACAGCCCAATGTATGACTAATTTTGTTGGAAATGGAGTGATAGTAGGCTCATACCTAATAACAGCAGCTCATGTGGCTAAAAACAAAGAAGAGAATTTCCCCATCCTTTATTATAAATATGAGGATGACTTTAAAATGGTCAGTGATGATGATGTCATTTTCGATGGGAGAAAGGTTAAATCAAAAAATGGGAATTGTAATGATTTGATTGTTTATAAATTTGATGGTATTGTTGGAGGTTTTAAATGCAATGATACTTCAGTTGAAAAAGGTACAAAACTATACACATCTTTCTACACTTACCTTGATAATGGAAGAGTTGTGTTTGATGGAAATTTATGTGTTGTTGATTCTTTAGGAACACTATCATTGGATAAAACCACATATTGGCAAAACTGTTATAGAGTTTATAATTCACGAGGGTTCATACAAGGAAATAGTGGTTGTGCATTTTATTGTGATGATGTATTATACGGAATTTTATTAGGTGGTAGTGAACCAAGATATGGCGTATATAAATACACAGTATTAGATGCTAGTTATATAAGACGCATCATTGAGGAATTTGGTGAATAAGTTTGAACTTTATAAAATGTGGCATAACTCCTCCAACATGTCGTTGGCCGTCTTATAGGTGGCCACGCCCATGTGTTTGGAGGATGCGATATTTTTGGGAAAAACAGAATTATCCCTCAATAAGTGCTAAAATTTCAAAAAATCTCCCTATAACAGTGCTTTTTTTATCAAAAATCTCCCTATATGAGGGATTTTTGTTATTTTTGCCGCAAAATAAGGAGGAAATATGATTGACAACACTTTGATTGCCTATATGGAGGAGATGCTGCGCCAAACGCCGAATGACTTTGTGCGCTATATGGCCGACCGTATTGATTGGGACAGCCGCTTGGTTGGTATTGTTGGGCCGAGAGGTGTGGGCAAATCTACCATGCTGCTGCAACGGCTGAAAGCCCATCGCCAAGATGGATTTTGGCTCTATGTTTCGGCTGACCATACCTATTTCGCCAACCATAGTTTGGTGGATTTGGCTGACGACTTCGTGAAAGAGGGTGGCACCCATCTCTATATCGACGAGGCGCATAAGTATCGTAACTGGTCGCGTGAATTGAAGCAGATTTACGATGTGCATCCCGATTTGCATGTAGTCTTCACGGGCTCTTCCGTGCTCGACATTACGAAAGGCGAGGCCGACTTGAGCCGCCGTGCCTTGATGTATTCCATGCAGGGCTTGTCGTTCCGCGAATATCTTGAGTTGTTTCATGGTGTAAAGGCAGAAATACGCTCATTTGAAGAAATATTGGCAAATAAAGTTGAACTGTCCGTCCCGCATCCTTTGCCTATGTTCCGTGAGTATCTGGCTTCTGGTTATTATCCTTTCGCCAAGGAAAGTGGATTTGCCATCAGGATGGAACAAATCGTTTCGCAGACGATAGACTCTGATATTCCGCAATATGCTGATATGTTGGCTTCCACAGCGCGAAAACTGAAACAAATGCTTGCTGTGATTGCGGAATTGGCTCCTTACAAGCCCAATGCTGATAGCCTTGCCGCCGAGTTGCATGTCAGCAAGAACAATGTGCCCGATTATTTGACATACCTCGAAAAGGCAGGAATGATTGGCTTGCTGCGCGACGATACTGGTGGTTTACGCGGCTTGGGAAAAGTGGAAAAGGTGTATGTGGACAATCCGAGTTTGATGACGATTTTGGCTAATGGAAGGCCTGAAATTGGCAGCTTGCGTGAGACTTTTTTCTACAATCAGATGCGGGTGATGCATAAGGTGCTTGCATCTAGGGAATCGGACTTCGTTGTCGGTGATTACACTTTTGAAGTTGGTGGGCGCAAGAAAGGGAAGAAGCAAATTCAGGATATTCCGAATGGCATTATTGTAAAAGATGACATTGAGTTTGGACATGGCATAGTCATCCCGCTTTGGCATTTTGGTTTGACTTACTGAACTTTAGGACATCAAAAAAGCCTCCCAAATTTTTGAGAGGCTTTTTCAAATTCTTAACCGAGATAACTCTTCAGGATCTTGCTGCGGCTGGTGTGTTTCAACCGGCGTATGGCCTTTTCCTTGATCTGGCGCACGCGCTCGCGCGTCAGGTCGAATTTCTCA
>Ga0310696_10007065_pt1 | contig 13257 bp, 14 predicted proteins | sample AusTroGonzalo_MG_4_FD_203885 | JGI IMG/M metagenome (GOLD analysis project Ga0310696, IMG submission 203885) | Bovine rumen microbial communities from tropical cattle in Woodstock, Queensland, Australia - Gonzalo_02 (v2) (version 2) | ecosystem: Host-associated > Mammals > Digestive system >... | reverse complement strand
GGGAAGTTTCGCACGCATCATTCGTGGGTGGAATTTCGGATTCCGTTTGTTGGAAGATATGTGGCGGACTTTGCGTGGGCAAACGAATTTGTGAGCAAGAAAGAGTATTTCAAGGACATGGTAAATGGTGGGAATGTCAAGTGTAGCTTGGTGCCGCGCTTTAAATGTGCTTACGATGAGTTTTGGGCGATGCCGCTGCCAAATATTCTTTACGAGAAAATGAAGAGTCAGGGCAAGTCGGAAATTCTAATGACTTTGGTGCTGTTTGGCGATTCGAGCAGCGATGATTATGGGTTCTCAAAATATGCGACTGACACGTCGAGCGTGCTTGACGAGGATACAATTGACTGGATAGGCGAATTCATGGAGCCGTATTATTACGGCGGTGAGAGTCATCGGATAATTTCGACTGGAGTATTGCGCGATTTTGCGAAAAAAAATTCACGCAAACAACCTCGAGCGAGAAATATTCGAAAGGCAATGTACGTCAAAAAACTGATTGAGAAGGAGCGAAAGAAAGCATCCACTAAAGAATCCCCGCAGACTTGAGTCGGCGGGGATTTTTTGATTATTAAAGTTATTGACAATAATATTGATAAGCGTTATCATTATAGTTAGGAAAGGTCAAAAACAAAAATGAAAAAGAAAAATAGTTTTGGAATGTTGAAGCGTGTCGCTATGCTTTTTGTTCCAGTAATAGCTCTTGTAATTAGTTGTCTTGGTATGGGGAATGCTTTTGCTGATGAAGGGAGGGATATTAGCGATTATATTAATGTAGATAGCTTAGTTTTAACTCTTCCAGATAGTACCGTAGTAGATACTCAGATTGGAGCGTCGGCATCTACGGATCCAGAAAGCTATACAGTTGACGCAGCCACTGTGAACGCTGCTGTTTTGACACTCTCGATGCAGTTGCCAGATGGTGGGACTTTGCAAAACGGTGACCATTTTACCGTGGAGGTTCAGACACATATCACCGGGAACGCCTTAGACCTTTCTTTTCCAAGTAGCACTGGCTATGTTGGTTTATCTAATGGCAATGTTAATATTGGGCAGTGGAGAGTTGAGGATGGTAACATTGTTGGTGTATTCAATGAGAACGCAGTTGGTATGAGCGTAATGCAACCGTTTGAACTTGCCTTTTTGGACGGAAGTATAAAATCGTGGCAGATTGGCTATGCTAGGGTTGGTCAGATAACGATTGGAGACAAAACTTTTTATTTTAAGATTAGTGGCCAGAATCTTCACCGATTGATAGATGCCCGTTGGCAGAGTGGTGCTTTTTCAAACAATTATGTATCTTGGGCTTATAGAATTGGAACATCTCTTAGTAATTCTTTACTGAGTTCTAATGGTGCCTCTGGGGATACCGTTGATAGTCTTTTTGAGGATAGTTATGAAGAAGCGACCAATGTTTCGATTGGTAGGATACAGGCACTTTTGCCTGCTCCCTTAACTTTGGAAAATGGAAGTGTCGGTGCTTCGTTTGGGTATACTTTTAATATTGAGTCTTTTTTCACAGAAGTGACTCAACGGGAGGGGGAGACTTATGATTCTTTTAAAGCTAGGGTGGCTAGGGTACCATTACAATATGGCGTTTATAAATCTAGTGATGGATTATTCTCGGTAGTTGTTTATTTTGGAGAAATTGGGACAGATGGTCCTTTATGGAGGGATATTGATGAAAACTATATCAATTCGGCTGTTGATAAAATAATTAGTAATGGTTATTATCCGGAAGAGCAGAGTTCTGCTTTAGCAAATAGATTAACAGAGAGTTTTGGACGAAATTCTTTAACCCACGAAGCGGTGGCGACCTTTAATATCTTCGTTAGTGCAACGTACCCATTAGCTTTGGAAGAACGAACTCTTTCCTCTGATGCTATTTATACGTATGATGGTGTACCAGTCACTATGAATGGTAGCGCCACGTTGGTCGGTATTTCATCGTCGATTGAAGTAAGCAGTTTCTCGGCTAAATTAGTGCAGGCTGATGCTGAATCTGGTGAAATGGTGTCTGGCGGAACCTACAAATTGCAATTAAAAGGACAGGATGGTGAATATACTGACTATAAAGCTAGCGATGGTGGTGAGTTGATTAGGACTGTTGAGGATGATGGTACTATTGAGTTTGCTAATTTGGGGGTTGGGGTTTATAGGTTTGCTCAAGTTACACCTCCGGAAGGATATAGTAGAAAACAAAGTGAGGGTTATGATGAAGAAGATGGGTTGGTTTATTCTGAAGATTTTGAAATTCATGCAGATGATGAAGAGGGTGTGATTGTGTTGATGCAAATCAAGGAAGGTATTGATGAGGAAGAGGAAGAAGATATTCTAGTGCCGGATACTGGTGCTTTTTCCAGTACGGGCGAGGATTTTGTTAATAATGTGTTTGGTGTCGTATTGGTTGGATGTGGAATAATCGGCGGTGCGGTACTTACGTATTTTGCATATAGAATAGTGAGACGTAAAATGTTTGATTAGAAGGGGGTATGATATGTCGTCAAAATTATCGGTTAATGTAAATAGATAGAGAGCTCTGTATAGGCTATAGTACTGATTGACTTCTTAGTGTTTTGTGCTATGATATGAATACTGGCGCCGCAAAAAAGCGGATATGCCTAGTACATTTAGAAAAGGAATGAAGTAAGATGCTTTATTAGATGTTTTTCGATTATGACGGAATAGTTCTGTAGAGGAGGATGGATGAGTTGGAGCAGGAAGCGTTTTTAAAATCGCGTTTTGAGACTCTGCTGGATGAATTCGAGGAAGCGGATGCGCTGGAACTATACGACATTAATGCGGAAGCGGAAGAATACTGTAGGGATTTTTTGGAAGCTGGTTTCGATGCTGACCTTGTGGCGATGTTGCTTGCGCCTGATGACGTGGTTCGACACTACGATGAACTCACTGAATACGGCGCTACGATTGATATCGAGGATTTGGTTTAGTTTTCTAATAGTCAGCTTCATAAGAAAGCTCAATAAGCAATTCAATCCTTAGACCGCCTCGGCTGGCAGCCAGCCGAGGCTTTTTCATGGCTGTAATTATATCTGGGAAACTTTGATATGTCTTGACAGGATGTTGATAACAGACTATTATTAAATAGTAAAGATTACAAACAAACATATAAAACAAAAAAAGGCAATTAAGTATGTCATCAAAATTATCAGTAAATGTAAATGATCCAAACGCTTCAAATACTCCGGATGAGCCGGCTGATGCTGAACCGATTGTGATTCCGGATACTGGTGGTAATACGATTCTTGACACTAAGAATATTAGTGATAATGGTGTTAGTATGGTTTTGCCGATTGTGGGGACTGCGGTTCTTGCGGTGATAATTGTGGTGACTATTATTACTGCTGCTATTCGTCGGCGCAAAGTTAATAAGTTTTCGGTACATAGTTCACGGCATTTGGTTGCTAAAGTGGCTTCTCTTTCAATTGTGTTGCTACTCGGTCTTTTCGCGATTGCAAATCTGAATAGCGATTCTGGGTCGGTTAGCGCTTTGCTTTTTGGGGGTGGCTCGAGTACTAAAGCAAGTATCCATGACAGCGTCAATGCTTTATCTATCACTACTAATGACATCGCCATTAATCTGGACCTAGAAGATGATAAAGTTTTTGGTGTAGGTGAGAGTGTGGTGTCGATTGATTCGGCCACTACTGCTGGTTATACCTTGATGGCTTATGTAGATAGCGCTTCGACTAATTTGAAAAACGAAACAGATACATCTTCTACGAGTACTATTTCTATGTTGGAGACTTCTTATTCGCAAGCTCTTACTGATAATACGTGGGGCATGGCTATTTCTAAGCCAAATTCCGAAGAAGATGTTTTGTTTAGAGGGTTGCCTTCTACGGAAAAAGAAATTATAACACTTAAAGCTACTAGTGAAGCTACGCCTGCTGGAGACGAGTCAACTTTCTATTATGGCGCCTATATTACTCCGGATTTGGATTATGGTACCTATGGTGGCGTTACGATTAATTATGTTGCGTTGGCAAATGTTGATAGCGATGTAGTGACGGTGCAGTACCATACTGGGTATGGTTCGAATGAGAGAACCAATACAGTTGTTTATGGTGCTAAACCAAGAGTTGCTTATTATTATAATGGTTGTTCAACCGAGTACTTGGGTGAGCCTCAAATATTAAAAACGGACAATATAGATGATGATGGCATAATGCTTGAAAGGATGATGACTGCTTATGATGAGCCAAGATCTATTGAATTTGAAGATGCGGATTATTTGCGTGTTGAGTTGACCTATGGTTTTAGTGATTCTTCAAGAGTTGGGGTCTATTTGCTTTTTGAGGATGGCCGATATTCTTTTTATGGTAATTTTCGTAGCAATGACAGGTGGGAGGATGACCATGAGGTCACTACTGTGGTTTTTGATATTGATTCAAATATTATTGGTTTGTCTACTGCTTCTAGTGGTAGCGACGGGTATACTGGTAGTAACTATGGCTATTATGCAAAAATTACACCGGTGTATGCAAACAAGCCATCAAATGTTAATGTGGTGGAATATGAAAATTGCTATATTGCTAAGAGTGACAATGTCGATGATTCTGGTAATAAGACGAGAAATTTTGTTTCTACTGAAAAATATGTCAGAAATTCTATTGTTGTTCCCGGCGCGGATCGTATTGTGGTTGATGTGAAATATGGTTTTGCAGATTATGATATTGAGTTTGAAATTAGTAATAGTACTGTATACTACCCCACGGATCGTGGTTCAATGTATTCTTATCATGATGCTATTTTGACATCTGCTGATAGTAGGTTTTATCTAGGCGGCACTAGTGCAACTGTTGGTTTTTACCTTTACGATGAAATTGAAAGTCAAAGTGGGGCATTTGGTTACTATATGCGAGGGTATCCGATTTATCGTGAGGAGCGTGAAAACACAATACCGGTTTTAGTTTATGATGCCTATAGAAAAAGTGGTACTTATTATTCGCCTAATTTTGGTGATTGGGCGCGTCTTTCAGATGACCTAAGGCGTGAAGATAAATTCCTTGAAGAGATAAACGTAATTAAATTTATTGGTAATAATTATGAGACCCTAAAAGGTCAAACTCTAGATTTGAAAGAATTAACATATGCGGAATAAATAGTGTATTGACTTTGTGTTTTTTATGCTAAAATAAAAGTGTCTCTTGCTATACTTCGGTCACTGGCAATGAGAAAAGTTTAAGGTTGCGGCTATTGTCATTTATGGTCGTAACTATGAGCCAATAAAACAGAGGCTCACATAAATGACTCTAACAATTAATTATTTGAAGGAGTCAATTATGAAAACTTTAACAAACAACACAGAAAGGGTCGAGGTGATGGCGCTTTTCGGTTACGAGATGACGCCCTGTCAGCCGCTAAGTTTTCGGCGAAGTGGCGATCAGCGAGAAACCGAAGTCACTGAGCTCCTCAGAACGCAAGTGCGTTTTGCTGGACAAGTGGCGCTTCACGTTTTCGACGTTCTGGTTGGCCGAGATAAAATGCGACTTGAGTTCAACTCACGCGATTTATCTTGGCACCTCACACAATAAAATTAGCCCCGCAAGGGGCTAGTTTTATGTTATAATGGGATTAAGCATAATAATTATATTTTTTGAAAGGGTACAATGAACGAAGAACAACCACAAGTAAAAGCTGAAACGCCGGTAGATACAGCCGAGCCGGTATTCCATGATAGCGATAAGAAATCAACCCCGACCGGTTTAATTATTGGTATGGTACTACTCGCGCTTATTGCGATTGGTGGCGTAGCGTTTGGGGTTTGGGAAATGTTGCAAGGTTCTGATAAGGATAAGCAAATCGCAGATTTGAAGACACAAGTGACGAATTGTGCTACTACAAATGGTGGTGATGGAGCTCTGGAATTCGAGAATCCGGTAATAGAATCTACCGAATCGGAAGGATATAATATTTCTTTTCAGTCTGGCTCTGTTCAGGGAACTAGCGTTGATGCTGTTAACATCATAATTAAAGATGGCGGTTTGGCTGGTTGTACATTAATGGATAAGGAATATCTTGAAAATGGTGGTTATAGGGGAACCAACCTTGGAGAGTGTAACATTACTGGTTTGACTGGTAAGGTTTACAAAGTTGTAGAGTTTGGCGCTGGGCAAGTCAATAGTGATGATAGCATCGGATTTATTATGACCGATGGTACAGTACAATACTTCCCACTTTATGATGCTGTAAATAATAGTGATTTCAGTATAAAAGGAAGTTTGGATATTGACGGCTATGTGGTTGACGTAGTCAATGTTGGCGTATCGGACTTGGAGAGAGGATACGGTGGTTATCAATCATCATTCTTCGTATTGTCTGATGGAAGTTACAAAAAATATGACGCATCGATGTTGAAATAGTTTTTTTAAAACTCTTAGAAATTAGCACCCTGCGGGGTGCTAATTTTGTGGGGAAAAGCAGTATATTATATATGGTATAATTGTTGGTATGCAAGATTTGATAAAAAGATTGAATGCATTAGAGGCGGAGTTTTTGAAGGTTTGGGGGAGGCTTGATATTGATGCAAAATTGAAACAAGTGGCGGAGCTAGAACGTGAAGTGGCGGAGCCGGAGATTTGGAAGGATGTGAAGCTTGCAACTGAAAAGAACCAAGAGCTGGCGCGACTAAGTGATGAAATTCAGCCGTGGCAGTTACTCAAAACTCAAATTCAAGATTTGAAAGAACTATTGGATTTATCGGACGAGAGTTTGAAAGATGAGATTAGTGGTCAACTTGAAGCAATGGAAAACCAGTTGGCGGAGTTGAAGAAGACACTACGTTTTAATGGTAAATATGACGGCATGGGTGCAATCGTGAGAATTACTTCCGGTGCTGGTGGCACGGAGGCGATGGATTGGGCAGGAATGCTCGAGCGAATGTACCTAAGATTTTTTGAGAAAAAAGGCTATAAAGCGACATTAATTGAGCGAGTGGAGGGGGAAGAAGCTGGAATTAAAACTGCTGTTTACGAGGTGACTGGTACAAACGCATATGGGACACTTAAATCTGAACATGGTGTGCATCGACTAGTAAGGTTGTCTCCATTTAATGCGAATAATTTACGTCAGACGTCATTTGCACTCGTCGAGATTTTGCCGATTTTGAAGGCGGACACGGATGTAGAAATTGACGAAAAAGACTTGAGAATTGATGTCTATCATTCTGGCGGGCATGGCGGGCAGTCTGTTAATACGACAAATTCAGCGGTGCGAATTACACATCTTCCGACCAATACTGTGGTGGCGATTCAGAATGAGCGTTCCCAACTTCAGAACAAAGAAAAAGCGATGGAAATTTTGCGTGGTAAACTTGCACAAATGAAAATGGAGCAGCACGCGGAGACGATTGGCGAACTCCGTGCGGGTGAGTCGGCAGGATGGGGCCAACAGATTCGAAATTACGTAATGCAGCCATATAAATTAGTAAAAGACACACGCACAAACCACGAAACTTCGGATGTAGACGCGGTTTTGAACGGTGAGATCGACGAATTTATTGACGCTTTTTTGGAAAATGCATAAAAAATCGGTAAAAAGTGTTGACATTGTGTTAATGCTTATGTATAATTAGAAGTGTTGAATTCTATTCAAACAAAAACATAACAAAAAAATAAAAAAACGAAAGGTCTTTATGACAAAGCTAAATATTAATAATAAGCATTTCGCTAGGATGCTTATTGCCATCGCGGTGTTTTTGCCGATGATGGTGATTACTGGCTTGAAAATAATGAACTCTGACGGCGCATATGCGAACGGGATGTGGGGTTTGTACTACCACGCCAATGGTGGTCACCACACTGGCCTCCCGGATACGCAATATTGTGTGCCGGAAGAGGGTGCGGATACTTGTACTTATACAATATCCGATATAATTCCAAAAAGAGATGGCTTTGCGTTTATGGGTTGGGCAACCGATCGTAGCGCTTTGGAGCCTGAATATCAGCCGGGTGACGAAATCACTACCCATGCTTGTATAAAAAATCTTTATGCAATTTGGGGCTTAAGCTTATCATTCGAATTGAATGGTGGCACGGGTGATTTCCAGCCAATTATGTGCCATCCAATTGCTGCGGATGTTTACATTGAAGAGGAAGAGTTAACGCCAGCCGATTCACTTTGTGATGTGACATTCCCAACTACCGAGCCAACAAAAGATGATTATTTCTTCTTGGGCTGGGGTGAGGAAGAATTATCAACTTCGGCTACTTATGCACCTGGAGATAAAATTACTTTGAGCGAGAACAAAGTTGTATATGCAGTTTGGACACCTATTTATAGTGTAATCTTTAACGCAAACGACAAAACCGGTGCGGTTGAAGTATTAACTTGCCACTCTGATGAAACTACTTACGGTGAGTGTGATATTGAAATTCCAACAAAAACTCCATCTAGAGACGGATACAGCTTCCTCGGTTGGGCTACGATTGATGATACTACCTCGGTAGCATTTAATCCTGGTGACATTCTAAACTTTGGTGGTGCTGGTCGCGGTGAAGTGATGCGCGGTCCAAACAGGAACGCTACAAAGGCCGAAACAAAGGCTGCTACCAAAACTCACATTGATGGTCAAAGCATTATGCTCTATGCAGTCTGGAAAGAAGATGTGCCGATTCCAGTGCCAGATACTGGTTTGATGACGACTGACGGTGATAGGACTGGTATGATCAATAACGTTGCTATCTACGTAGCTGTCCCATCTGCTTTGCTAGTATGCGGTTGGATGGTAAAAAGAATGACTACCAAAAAAGTCAATTTCACAAAACGAAAACGCTAAGATTTGAATAGATAACCTTCCGTTTCCTTGCTACGACGCGAGTCGTAGCAAGGTTTTTTGTATTTTTTTGATTTAAGGTGTTGTCAAGAGTAAAAATCTGTGATATAATGTAGGGGTTAAACCTAGATGAAAGGTTAGGTCTGGATAGTCTTAAAAACTGCGAGAGTAGAAGATGAGTCTTGAAGGAAACCCACCTATAAGTCTAGTTTTAGTAGTGCAGTTTTGCCTGATACGTAGAGGCAAAATTTCACGAATAATAAATATAATTTAAAGGAAAGGAAGACAATGCAAGTCATTCTCGGCACCAAAGTTGGTATGACTCAGATCATTGGCGAGGACGGCGTGGTTACTCCGGTGACTATCCTCCAAGCTGGCCCATGCACGGTGACTCAGATTAAAACTGTCGAAACCGACGGTTATAACGCTGTGCAGGTGGGATATGGTCAGGGTCGGAATCTGAGCAAGTCGGTGGCTGGCCACGCTAAAAAGGCCGGTGAAAATATCAATCCTAAAGTCCTCAAGGAATTTCGTGTTGACGTAATCCCAGAAGGAACAAAACTAGGCGACACTCTCACAGTTGAGAGCTTTAAGCTTGGTGACAAGGTAACGGTAACCGGTACTAGCAAAGGTAAAGGTTATGCAGGTACAGTTAAGCGCTGGAACTTCAACGAATCTCGCAACACCCACGGGTTTAAGGGCGATATTCGTAAAGTTGGTTCCATCGGTTCGATGTACCCACAAAAAGTTTGGAAGGGCAAGAAAATGCCTGGACGTATGGGTCACGATACTGTAACCGTTAAAAACCTCGTAGTAGCGTATATTGACGCCGCTAACAATTTGATTGGTCTTAAAGGTGCAGTGCCTGGACCAAAGAAATCAATCGTAACAGTGGAGGGAAAGGAGTAATATGGCTACTTTAGACAAAGACATTTTTGGCTTAAAGGTTGAAAACCACGAGCTCGTGAAACTCTGCTATGATGCATATCTTGCTAACTCTCGTTCTTCGCACGCTAAAACTTTGAAGCGTGGTGAGGTGCGCGGTGGTGGTAAGAAACCATGGAAACAAAAAGGTACTGGTAGAGCACGTTTTGGTTCTACTCGTAACCCAATTTGGCGCCATGGTGGTGTAGCGTTTGGTCGCACCGGTGAAGAAAACTTCACAAAGAAGGTTTCTGTGAATGCTAAGCGTCAGGCAGTGCGCCAAGCTCTTAGTATGAAGAATGCTGATAAGGCAGTTGCTACGATTGCAGATTTTGCAATTAAAGACGGCAAGACCAAAGAAACCATTAAAATATTAGCAAATAATAAAATTGACACAAGCGCAAATATATTGTTAGTTGTACCAGAGAAGGATGCTTTGACAGTTCGTGCAACTTCAAATATTGCCAATCTCAAAGCTGTGCGTCCAACTTATCTTAATGTCTTTGACATTATGAACGCAGATAAGATCGTGATTGTTGAAGCGGCGCTTCCTGTGATTTCGAAATGGCTAAAGGGAGAGGAGAAGTAAGATGGCGGACAAGAAAACTACCGAAATGAATACTGCTTCGCTCAAACTTCATATGTTGGAGCCACGGGCAACTGAGAAAACTTATATGGAGCAGACAAAGCGTACCTACGTTTTCCCAGTCAAGCGCAATATGAGTAAGCAAGCAATCAAGGCATTGGTGGAAAATGAATTTAATGTTAAGGTTACCGATGTGCGAACTCTAATTCGTGATGGTAAGGCTACTAAGTTTAGCAAAGGTAAGCATGCTTATCCTGGCATTACACATCGCCAAGACAAGAAATATGCTTATGTGACGCTTGCTGAGGGCAATTCCATCAAGGTATTTGAGGAGGAGAAGAAATAATGAGTATTAAAGCTTATCGCCCGATTACACCGGCGCAGAGGCAAAAGACGACTGAGGACTATGACCAAATCACGTCAAAGAAACCAATGAAGTCTCTCCTCAAAGCCAAAAAGCAACAAGCGGGTAAAAACAACCAAGGTAAAATTACGGTTCGTCATCGTGGTGGCGGCGTAAAGCGTCACTATCGTTTGATGACTTATGATTTACCAAAGAACGTGACTTTTACAGTTGAGGAAATCGAGTACGATCCAAATCGTTCAGCTCGCATTGCTCGCGTGAAAGATGAAAACGGTGTATATTACTATGTGCTTGCTGACACTAAGATGACTAAAGGTACTACCTTTAAGTCTGGTGAATCAGTAGAAGTAGAAGACAGCAACCGTATGCCACTAGAAAATATTCCAGTTGGTACATTTGTATATGCAATTGAATTAACACCAGGTCGTGGTGCACAAATGGCACGCGCGGCTGGTGCAGCTGCACAGTTGATGGCAAAAGAAGATGGCTATGCCACTCTTAAGATGCCTTCTGGTGAAGTACGCAAAGTACTTGCTACTTGTGAAGCTTCAATTGGTACGGTTTCTAACCTTCAGCACCAGAACGTAAAGATTGGTGCAGCTGGTCGTAAGCGCCGCAAAGGCATTCGCCCAACTGTACGTGGTGTTGTGATGAACGCTACGGATCACCCACACGGTGGTGGTGACGGTGGCCGTCACGGTTCTGGTAAGGCACCTCGTACACCATGGGGTCAGCTAACACTTGGTTACAGAACTCGTCATAATAAGAAAACTAATAAAATGATCGTGCGCAGTCGCCACGAAGGAAAGAGGAAATAATGTCTCGGAGTATGAAGAAAGGTCCATTTGTGGACTACAAACTCGCGAAAAAAGTGGCTGCTCTCTCCGCGGAAGACCGTACTGTGATTAAAACTTGGGCACGCCAATCTGTCATCTCACCAGAGATGGTTGGTAGAACAATTGCTGTACACAACGGCAAGGTTCACGTACCAGTGTTTATTTCAGAAAATATGGTCGGTCACAAGCTTGGTGAGTTTGCGCCAACTCGTAAATTTAAGCGCCACGGTGGTAAGAAAGCTGCTGAGGCTGCTGCTGCGAAAGGAGCCGCATAATGAAAACTCATTTCGCACACGCCTATGAAAAAGGTATTGATAGCTTGCCACGCAAGACTAGCATTGTAGCATCACTTGTGCGTGATCGCTATGTAGCAGACGCAGTGGTGATTCTTGAGAATACACCACGCAGAGCGGCAAAGCCAGTGCTAAAAGCTATTCAATCTGCAAATGCGAATCTATTAAATAACTCTGGTGTTTCGATTGACCCAAAGACGATTCGGATTGCAAGGATTTTTGTGACTAGCGGTACGAGGATGCGTAGGTATGTACCAGCATCACGTGGTCGTGCACTTCCATATGAAAAAATCAGCAGCAACATCTTTGTAGAAGTTGCAGGTGAAGAAAAAGCAAAGAAAGCCGACAAACCAGCTGAGAAGGTCGAAAAGGCTGCGGCAAAAGAGTCTAAGAAGACAGAAAAGGAGAAAAAGTAATATGGGTCAGAAGGTTAATCCCATCTCTTACCGTCTCCAGGTCAGCAAAGACTGGTCGAGTAAATGGTTTACTCGCAAAAGTGACTTTCGCCGCTGGCTCTATGAAGACGACAAGATTCGCAAGGTGATCGAGGAGAGATTTAAAGCTCGTCCAACGATTGCGCGAGTCGGTATTGAGCGTTCGGCTAATCTTACTACGATTACTATTACCACCGCTAAGGCTGGTGCAGTAATCGGTAAGCAGGGTGCCGGCATCAATGAGCTCAAAAAAGAGCTTGAAAAAATCGTTGAAGGTCCAATCCGTATCAACGTCGAAGAAGTTAAAAAACCAGAACTTAATGCAAAGCTCGTGGCTGAAAACATCGGTTTCCAACTTGGCAAGCGTATGAATTTCCGCCGTGCTGTAAAGATGGCACTTCAATCTACGATGAACGCTGGTGCTAAAGGTGTTCGCATCGAGGTTGCTGGTCGTTTGAACGGTGCTGAAATGAGCCGTCGTGAAAAGTTTATTGAAGGTTCAGTGCCTCTACATACCTTGAGAGCTGACATTGATTTCCATTGTCATCATGCTCCAACCATTGCTGGTATCGTAGGTGTAAAGGTCTGGATCTACAAGGGAGAGAAATAATATGGCTATTTTACTTCCAAAGAAAACTGCGCACCGCAAGGTTCGCAAAGGTAAAAACGAAGGTATTGCTACACGTTGCAACACGGTAGCGTTTGGTGATTATGGTCTCATGTCGCTTGATAATGAGCGTGTAACCTCCAAGCAAATCGAGGCAGCTCGTCAGGCAATTACCCGTTACATTAAGCGTGGTGGTAAAATTTGGATTCGAATTTTCCCACATACACCTGTGACTAAGAAACCACTTGATGTGAAAATGGGTTCTGGTAAAGGTGAACCACAATTCTTTGTAGCAAAGGTGAAAGCTGGTACAGTGATGTTTGAAATCGCTGACGTGACTGATGAACAAGCCAAAGAAGCTTTGAGACTTGCGTCACACAAATTGCCAGTGAAATGTAAGATAATTAAGAGAGAGG
>Ga0310696_10007064_pt1 | contig 13257 bp, 8 predicted proteins | sample AusTroGonzalo_MG_4_FD_203885 | JGI IMG/M metagenome (GOLD analysis project Ga0310696, IMG submission 203885) | Bovine rumen microbial communities from tropical cattle in Woodstock, Queensland, Australia - Gonzalo_02 (v2) (version 2) | ecosystem: Host-associated > Mammals > Digestive system >... | reverse complement strand
AGGCACAGTGTTCGATGAAAGCAGAATCAGTATCGTGAATGCAGCTATGGCTGGTCGCAGTTGTCGTACCTATTTGAACGAAGGCAGATGGGACAAGGTGTATAACTCGTTGCAGCCTGGCGATTTCGTGCTCATCCAGTTCGGTCATAATGATATCAGCCCCATTGATGCGCCCAAATATCGTGGTGCCATCGCTACCGGACTGGATACCTGTCATGTCTATCAGATGAAAGCTGCCAAGGAAGATCTTTCGAAGCAGAACATCATCGACCAGACGCTGAAATCGAATACGATGGTGGGTTCCTATGAGGTAGTCTATAGCTTTGGCTGGTACCTGAAGAAGTTTATTCAGGATGTGCGTGAAAAAGGTGCTACCCCCATCTTGGTATCGCTCACCCCACGTAATGAATGGGAGAATGGTAAGATTGAACGCCGTAACGATTCGTATGGTGTCTGGTATCGACAGGTGGTAAAAGAAACTGGTGTAGAGTTTGTTGATTTGCACAATCTGGCAGCCGATTTCTTAGACAAAAAGTGTGGCGGTAAGGCCAAGGCAGAAAAGTACTTTAAGCGTGATCACACTCATACTTCCCTATTGGGGGCTAAGACCAACGCTCAGTGTGTAGCCAAAGGTCTGAAAGACAATAAGAGTGCGCTGGCTGGTTATTTAAAGAAGAAATAAAAGATTTGAGGAATGATGATGAAAAAGATCTGTATTTTGACTCTCCTGATGATGGTGGTGATGTCAGCAGGGGCAGCAAAGGCTAAGAAAAAGACATCGATAGAAACATGGCCTGACGGTACCGTCATGGACGCATGGTTCACGGATACTGCCAAGGTGGATGTGACCACACTTGGACGTCAGTATGTGATTACGGACTTTGGTGTCAGTAAAGACTCGTCCATCGTGCAGACATCTGCTATACAGGCAGTCATCGACCGTGCTGCGCAAGAGGGGGGTGGGGTCGTTGTCATCCCTGAGGGGACCTACCTGACAGGTGCCTTATTCTTTAAACAAGGTACGCACCTGCACGTGAAAGGCCGTCTGAAAGGATCAGACCGCATTGCTGATTTCCCCATACTGACGACTCGTATAGAGGGTGAGACCTGCCAATATTTTGCAGCACTCATCAATGTGGATGGACTGGATGGCTTTACCATCAGTGGCTGTGGAACGATCGATGGCAATGGACTGAACTACTGGCAGGAATTCTGGATCCGAAGGAAGTGGAACCCCCAGTGTACGAACAAGGATGCCCAGCGTCCACGACTCACCTATATCTCAAACTCAAAGAACGTCACCATCCAGGATGTGCGTCTGATGAATTCACCCTTCTGGACAAACCATGTCTATAAGAGTGGCCATGTGCGCTACCTGGATTGTTTCATCTATGCGCCTACAGAGAATGTCTGGGCACCAGAGCCGAAACGCGGTGCGCCCTCGTCAGATGCTATCGATATCGATGCCTGTACCGATGTACTGATCAACGGTTGCTTTATGCATGTGAACGACGATGCTGTGGTACTGAAAGGCGGTAAGGGCACTTGGGCAGATCAGGACGAGACCAACGGCGATTGCGAACGTATTCTGATTCAGAACTGCCGATACGGGAAGGTGCATGGTTGTCTGACATTTGGTTCGGAATCGTTGCACGACCGCAACGTGATCCTACGTAACTGTTACACAGAAAGAGCCGACCGCGTGCTGTGGCTGAAGATGCGTCCTGACACTCCGCAGCACTATGAGTATGTCTTGGTTGAGAATATCACGGGTCATTGCAAGCGTTTCCTATTCATTCATCCTTGGTCACAGTTCTTCAAACCCGAACAGCGTGATGATATGCCGTTATCTCGATGCAATAACATCATGATGCGCCACATACAGGTGGATGCTGAGACGCAGTATGACGTGAAGACGTCAGACAAATATGAACTGATCGACTTTTCCATAGATGGAAAGCCTATCGCATTTGAGAAAACACCAGTGACAAATGAAACAAATCAAAATATAGTTTATGAGTAAGCAAAAATTCTTTTTCTCGGTTGACTTAGGGGCCACGAGTGGCCGGACCATTATCGGACAAATCCATGATGGTAAGTTTGAATTGGAAGAGGTGACCCGTTTCCCCAATAACCTCATCGTTCAGGGTGGTCACTACTACTGGGACATCTATGCCCTCTATTTCGAGATCATCAAGGGTCTGAAAGAGGTGGCTCGCAGGGGACTTGAGATCACCAGTATCGGTATTGATACTTGGGGCGTTGACTTCGTGTTCATCGGTGAGGACAACGCCATACTCCGCAATCCGCGTGCCTATCGCGATCCGATTACCTTTGAGGCGATGGATGACTATCTGAAGAATGTGGTTTCGAAGAATGAGGTATATGATATAACGGGCATCCAGTTCCTGAACTTCAACACCCTCTATCAGCTCTATGCTATGAGAAAAGAGGATAACAGTGCATTCCGTCATGCCAAGAAGATCCTCTTTGTCCCCGATGCCCTGAGTTGGATGCTGACTGGTGAAGAGGTATGTGAATATACCGTTGCTTCCACCTCGCAGTTGTTGGATCCCCGTTCCAAAGAGCTCGACGGAAGGCTGTTGGCTTCCATTGGTGTTCCTCGCGAGATGTTTGGTAGGATGGTGATGCCTGGCGACCAGATCGGTGTGCTGACGGAGGAGGTGCAGAAACTGACAGGTCTGGGTGCTGTTCCAGTCATTGCGGTTGCAGGACATGACACAGCCTCGGCTGTGGCTGCCGTGCCGGCAAAAGATGAGCAGTTTGCCTACCTGTCGAGTGGCACCTGGAGTCTGATGGGTATTGAGACGAAGGATGCCATCATCAATGACCTGAGTTATGAGCGTAACTTCACCAACGAAGGTGGTATCGAGGGAACCACCCGTTTCCTGAAGAACATCTGTGGCATGTGGCTCTATGAACGTTGTCGGTTGGAGTGGGCTACATCTGTGCAATATAAGTTCGCAGCTGCGATGAGCCATCCCGAATTGCAGGGTACAGCCATGAAGGTGGAGGCTTTCCGTTCGATCATCAACCCCGACGACCAACTGTTTGCAGCCCCGTCATCCATGATTGAGGCCATCCAGCAGTACTGTCGTCAAACCAATCAGCCAATACCGCAGACACCCGCAGAAATCTGCCGCTGTATCTTTGATTCGCTGGCACTGAGATATAGACAAGTCTATCTGTGGTTGCAGGAATTTGCACCTTTTAATATCGATGTGTTGCATATCATCGGTGGCGGTAGTCTGAACAAATACCTGAATCAGTTTACGGCCAATGCCACTGGTGCTACCGTACTGGCCGGTCCCCAGGAGGGTACGGCTATCGGCAATATCATGCTCCAAGCCAAAGCTGCCGGACTGGTGAAGGATATTTGGGAGATGCGTCGTCTGATCGCCAATAGTCTCGATCTGGTCAGATACGAACCTGAGGATCAGACATTATGGAGATTGGCCTATGAAAGATATCTGAAGATAACAAACTCAAAATAATAAAACAAAATCAAGAAGATTATGGCAAAACCGTTAGTTGAAACAAAAGCAAAGGTAGGTGTATTCTCTATTGCCCTTCAGGCATACCTGCCACAGTTCCCTCAACTCGTTCCTGAGTTCGAGGCTCAGTATGAAGCGTTCAAGAAAACGTTGCCCGATACCATCGAGATCATCGATGGTGGTATGGTCACCAGTAAGGAGCAGTCGATGGCTGCCGGCGATAAGTTCCGCGCTGCCGATGTCGATCTCGTCATCCTACAGATGCTCACCTATTGTACCTCTTATAATATGTTACCTGCTGTTCGTGACCTTGACGTACCCGTTGTCATCGTGAACCTGCAGAAGAAACTCGCCCCTGACTATGCCAAGACCGATATTCCCACCTGGTTGGGTGAACTCTATGCCTGTGGTGCCATCGGTGAGATGGTTGCCGACTTGAACCGTGCCGGTAAGCGCTCTGCTGTGATTACTGGTGTGGTGGAAGGTGGCGACCCTGCTTGTCAGGCAGAGATTGAGGACTGGTGCCGTGCCGCTCAGGTGCGTCGTCGCTTCCGCGATACGAACATCGCCCAGATCGGACGTCCCTACCCAGGTATGATGGACCTCTATATTGATGAGACCAACCTCTACCACCGCATGTTCGTCTATACCAAGCAGTTTGACTGGGAGAAGATGTGGGCAATTGCCGATCATATCACTGATGAGACTGCCATCCGTGCGAAGGCAGAGGATATTCTGGCTACTTTCGACATCGAGGGTGGTGGTACCATCGAGAAGGTATGGGATATGGCAAAATATGTTGTTGCCTTTGAGCAGTGGGTGAAAGACGAGCAACTCGGTATGATCGCCTCTCACTACGACGGTTTCGCCCAGGGCGTTGCCGGCAAGCTCGACTCGATGCTGATTCCTGCCTTCTCGATGCTCATCAAACAGCATACCGCCTGTGCCGTAGAGGGTGATATGAAAGTGGCGATGGCGATGAGTATCTTGAAGACTATCTCTGGTACAGGTACATTGGCAGAGATGTACTCCATCGACTTCCCCAAGGATATTTGTATCATCGGCCACTCAGGTTCTGGTGACTTCGATATCTCACAGGCTAAGAAGCCTACGATGAAGATTGTGCCCGTGTTCCATGGTAAGGCTGGTGGCGGTTACCTGACGCAGTTCTATCCGCCTACGGGTCCTGTTACCTATCTCGCCATCACCCAGGACAAGAATGGCGTGTTCAAGTTTGTGGTGGCAGAGGGTATTAATGAGGATGGCGAGATCTTCACCTTCGGCGATACCAACATGCGTACGAAGTTCTCACTGCCGTGCCGTGAGTTTGTGAACAAGTGGAGCGAGGCAGGTCCTACCCATCACATGGCTGCTGCCGTGGGTCATCATATCGACACCATCCTGAAGGTGGCTAAGATCTTTAATATTGAATGTGACGTAGTTTGCAGATAAGCGTATGGCAAAAGGTGGAAGTTTGAAGAGCACGTTGGCCGTGTCTCTGAATAATTACCTCGATGCGGGTGCCATTGTGGCTGGTGCCAGTGGTGTGACGCTGTGGCAGAACTATCTCGGACTGTCGGAGATGCACCTAGGCTGGCTCAATGCACTGAGTGCCAATGCCCTGGGTGCTGCCATCGGCGCTATCATCGGAGGATTTCTGGCTGACAAGTTCGGACGTAAGTTTATCTTTACCTACAACCTGTTGGTCTATATGACGGGTGTGTTGATTGTGATGTTTGCTGTCAATTTCCCCATGCTACTGGCTGGTTTCATGATTACAGGCATCTCTGTAGGTATCGGTGTACCGGCCTCATGGACCTATATCTCTGAAAGTTCCGAGGTGAATAATCGTGGACGTAATATCTGTATCTCACAGATGTCATGGGGCGTTGGTCCGATGGTCATCCTGCTGTTTGGCATGTTGTTTGCGCCAGGCGGCTATCTGTATGCACCTGTTGAGTCTCTGGCTTACGCTGTGATGGGCGAGGAAGTGTCAGTAGCTGCCGTCGAGGTGTTCAGTTCTCGTGTGGTGTTCTGTACACTTTTCATCGTGGCGTTTATCGCCTGGAACCTGCAGCGCCAACTGGAGGAGAGTGCTGAATTTACAGCCAACAAGGCTAAAGACCAGAACAGTATCGCTGACAATATCAAACTGCTGTTCACTAACAATATCGCGGTTAAGACGGTTGCCTTCCTCGCGGTCATCTATCTCACGTGGAATCTTGTGGCCTCAGTGATGGGTTTCTTTATGCCCCATATCTACGAGACGGCCGGCGGTTTGAGTAACGAGAGTGCCAACATGCTCAGTTGTGTGAGTTGGGTATTCGTCGTCCTGACCACCTTTATCATCTCATTCTTTATAGATCAGGTGGCTCACCGCATCTTCTATGTCTTCGGTCTTGTAGCAGCCCTCACGGCCTGGATCCTGATCATCGGTGGCGGTGTATCGACGATCGCCGGTATTTGGGTGTTCACCATTCTCTGGGGGGTCAACAACGGCAGCAGTGTTCAGGTATTCTATGCTTTGTGGGGTTCAGAGCTCTTTCCTGCCAAGTTCCGTGCCGGTGCCCAGGGACTGATGTTCTTCATCGTCCGTGGCTTGTCTGCCATCTGGGGACTGGTTTTCACCTTTATCTATGGTGACAATGGTGAAGGGTTCACATTTGCAGCCTATTGTATGGTAATACTTCTGCTGACTTCGCTGATCGTAGGACTGGTTGGCATGCCAAACACCCGAGGAAAATCATTAGAACAAATAACAAAAGAAAGATATGGAGAAACAGTTTAACAGTATTTTGGATGGCCGCGAAGGATTGAAAGCGGTGGTTGATCAGATTGCCGAGGTGACTGGCTACCTCTGGCAGAAAGGTTGGGCAGAGCGTAACGGTGGCAATATCACTGTCAACGTCACGGAGTATATGGACGATGCCTGTAAGGCGATGCCTGCCATTTCAGAAGTGAAGCAGATCGGTATGACGCTGCCTCAGTTGAAGGGCAAGTATTTCTATTGTAAAGGTACGGGCAAGCGCATGCGCGACTTGGCTAAGGAACCCATGAAGAACGGCTCTATCATCCGTATCTGCGATGATTGTGCCAGCTACGTGGTGATTGCCGATGAACCAGTGGTACCTACCTCAGAGCTCCCCACCCATTTGGCATTGCAGAACTATCTGCTGGAGACCGGATCCTGCTACAAAGCAACTTTGCATACCCATCCCATCGAGTTGGTGGCCATGAGTCATATTCAGCGATTCTTGAAGGGCGACGAGATGACCCGTGTGCTGTGGTCTATGATCCCAGAGACATTGGCCTTTGCACCGCTTGGCATCGGTATCGTACCTTATGCCCTGCCTTCGTCAGTGAATCTGGCTGAGGCAACACTGGAACAAATCAAGACTCACGATGTGGTATTGTGGGAGAAGCATGGTACCGTAGCTGTAGGTATAGACATCATGGATGCCTTTGATCAGACCGACGTGCTCTGTAAGGCAGCTAACATCTACATGTGTGCCCGCAGCATGGGTTCTGAGCCCGATGGTATGACTGAGGCACAGATGAAGGAAGTGCAGGACGTGTTCAACCTGCCGAAGAAACGCCCCTGCTGATTTTCTAAGTTTTAAATTCTACTACCTTTCTACCACCATCTTCGGAAATGTACTTTAAATAAAGGTATTCTGAGGTGGTGGTAGATATATTTTGGGTGGTAGCAAATTACCATCTATCGCTTTTTACGTTTTACAAGGTACTCTGTATTGTACTTGGTGACGCGTTTCTTGAGACCAGGCAGGTTGGTGAGTTTACGTCCAAAGACAGAGACACTGACGGGTTTGAGCAGACTGACGCCCACTTTCTCCTTCAGATAGTTGAAGATGGCCGAGGCACTGATCCACTGACCATCCTTCTCGTCGGTGGCAGGCTCGAAGTAGTCGAGGAAGAACTGTTCGGCAGCAGTCTTTACACTGAACCTACGGTTCCACTCTTGAATCACCTGTGTCTCTGCAGGGCCGAAATAGTAAAGTTCGTGCTGATGCAATGCCCGCATGGCCTGGGCATAGATTTGTTCGTAGTTGGGAGGGGTGCTTATGTCGATGGGGCCTGTGAGTTCCACACTCAGGAAACGACGACTACCAGAAGGGTCTGCCAACACATCCGCTTGATTCGTGGTGGCGATGAAGGAGGCACGACGGGGGAAGTCCTCCACATGACGACCGTATGGCCGTTTGATCTTCACCGATGACAAGGTGATGATGTTTTTAAGGAAACCCTGCTGCGTCTTTGGTGAAATCTGATTAAACTCATCGAGGTTGATGAGCAGCATCTGCGCCATCTGCTGAAGCACTTGCCGTTTGTCCTCCATCTGCAAGTTGCCAGTATAACCCCAGCTCAGTTCGGGTGGTAGCAGCTGTTCACAGAAAGTGGTCTTGTTCCAGCCCTGCGTGGAGATGAGCAACGGCACGGCCTGGTTACCGTATTTGGCGAAGTTGGTCACCTGCCACTGACGCACCATCCCCAGGAACCATGTATAGAACCAATCTTCCCAGTGCGGATTCCTGGTGGGCACCGTCCTTGCCAACCTGCGGATATGGTCTTTGCCATCCCACTTGTCATATTGTTCCCAAAGGTAGTCGCCAATAGGGTCGTAGGGACGTATCATGTCAGACTGGACATAACGGCGTACGTCATTGTCGCGGGCATCAATCCCAGCAAGGCGTACCTTCATCGTCAGGCCTTTCAGTGCACGGTCATCCACAGGCTGCCAGTCGCAGTAATGCAGACTGTTGTCCTTAAACTCCGTATAGCCCATAATCGTGTTGAAACGGAACTGGTAGCGGGAGCAGAGGAAATCAATCAACTGCTTGGTCTCGCGACTCGTGGCCTGTGCCATCTTATCTGTCGCCTCTGGGGTATCTGTCTGTACCTCTTGGCTTGGATGATCCAGGAATGTCAGGGGCTTTCCGCTCACTGGCAATGCCAGTGCCTTGGGATTATAATAAGGGTATTCGTCAAGTGGCATGTGGAAACAGCTACGGACGGATACCGTTTCCCGTCTGATGGCCTTTGGCAGGATTGCCTGATAGAGAGCTGATGCCAGACGATGACCTTCCTGGCAGATCGAAGTAGCCTCTTCTTCCGTAGGATTGGCTGTCTCTGCGATTCGTACAAGGACGATGACCTCTTTGCCAGAAGGACCGATAAAGGTGGCAAGTGTATAGTGTAGGATCTGCGCTGCTTGTTTGATCGCTTCAATCTCAGCAGTGGTATCCAGTCCATCTACAGTCAGTGCTATCACTCCGTTGAAGGTTTTCATTCGCAGGTTGTCGTTGGCATCCTTTTCAAACTCGGCTGAGGGATAGATCAGGTGAGAGGGGTACTGGCGATCATAGCCCTCCATGCTGTCTGAATATCTGAACTGCTCACGGCGACGACCTACGGAACGGTCTTTGGTATCGGTCTTGATACGTTCGATAAAGCTTTCGATGGTCTTCGTGGAGAGCTTGAGTGCGTTCTTTTTGTTTCTTAGTACTAATGTCAGTTTCATACTCCTATTGTCTTGGTAATGGTTGTTCTTGAATCTCAATCGTTTCCTATTGGGGAAAACAATGTTTTCTCCGAGGGAAAACGCTGTTTTCTGCCAGCGGTAACACTCTTATCAGCCAGCGGAAACAACGTTTCCCATCGAGGGCATCAAGTGTGCTGATATTACCTTTGGACGTTCAACATTAAGTGATGATACTCATAAGCCTCGCAGAAGCAGTCGAAAGGCACCTCCCATTCATAGCCATAGCTCTTGACGAGCTGCCTGATCCATGCCTGCTGTTCTGGTGAGAGAGGTCTGTCGCCACGTTTATACTCATAATAGAACTTTGCGCCATGCAGGTATCTGGTGAGTTCCTTTCGAATATAGGTGTAGTCTTTCTTCATCACACGGTCGAAAAGACGACTGAACCCCAGCGCCCATACCACAACTTTCCGTTTGTCATACCAACGGCACTTGTCGCCTTTCAGTGTCTTGGGCATCACACAAGTGGCTACCTCCAGGTTATCTGGGGCGTTCTGTCCTGCGAGGAACCGCAGGCAAGTGGTCTGCATGGGGCATTGGCTATTATGACAAAGCACATACCAGCTGGGTACGTCGGCAAAGTCGAACTGTTTTTTCAGTGGTTTCACTTCTTTGTTTGAATCCATAGTTTTTTCAGAATTTGGTTGTGTGTTATTTTCAGTCCGCAAAGGTACAACATTTTAAAGCGTTTTCCAAATATTATCAACAATTTTTTATCTGCCACCAAATATAGTATCTGCCACCATCCTAAAACACCTTTTATTAAAGGCTTTTTCAAAGATTGGTGGCAGAGTGGCAGATAACTCAAAAAAATACCAGCCATGCAGATTTTGCATGACTGGCGTTAGTATGATAGTGGTTATTGGATTAATAACCAGGGTTCTGCCACATACCATCGGCAGTCGTGGTGTACTGGATCACACCGTCAGCACCAGTTGTACCAGGGAATACGATAATGTTGGTACAAGCCTCCAGCTCAGCCTCAGGAATCGGGCGATAGTAGTGGTAGGCATTGATGTTGCCTGCAGCCTGACCATTGTAAGTCTTCACACGATCCAGAAGAGTGTGGGTACGCTTCAGGTCGAACCAGCGCTGCTGCTCACCGCAGAGCTCGAGAGCACGCTCTTCGAGAATCGTATTGATGGTAACAGTACCCTTCAGTGAGTTGTCTTTACCACTGATAGCACGTGCAGCGCGGAGCTGGTTGATGGTTGCAAGTGCGTCGCCACCAGTAGCGAGCTGACACTCAGCCTTGATCAGATACATCTCAGCCAGACGGAATACGATAGCATCGCGATAGGTGATATCGTGTGTAGGATACTTAGAGTTGTACTGGTCGTCAAGGAACTTCTTAATACCGGGATAAGACTTCCAACCACCGATGTTAACGTTGTTGTAACGGTTGTCGCCATATACATCAGATTTAGCCTTTGCTGTCTGAGTGGGAACTGCGGTGAATTCCTTAGAATCGAATACGGGGATGTCACCACCAGAGATGAACTGGATACGATAACGATCCTTTGCCCATGCCTGCTTTGCCTTACCCTCAGGAGAATCACCATCCAAGCAGCAGTAGTAGATAGCTGTATCACCCTGGTTGAAGTAGTTTCCGTCAGCAGCGTAAGCTACCTCAGGATCGGTCATGAACTGACCCATCTTCGGATAGTGGTTGGGACGGTTGCCCTCCAGACCCTTGGGAATGTTGTAGTGAGTCAGCATGGTAGCATCGCTACGCTGGTCAACATCACGGATTCCCTCATAGATCTTCCAGAGATATGGGGTGGTGGTGTAACGGGTGAAACCACGTCCGTAAGGAGAGTAGTACTTGTCAACAGTTACCTGCTGGCCAGTGAGCTTACTCTTGATGGAAGCAGTTGAAGCACCAAGTACACGAACGAACAGACGGTCGTCCCCTGTACCGTTACCACCTACGTCACCAGAGTTACCATTGTTCCACATCGGCACGAACATCAGGTTCATAGCCGAACCACCACGGCTGTAGCCTGTACGGGTGATCAGAGAGTTGAAGCTCTGATGATTACCACTGGCATCGGTCTTATAGCGATAAGGAATACAGTTGTCTGTACTCAGATCGTTGTCATAATATACACCCCAGATAGCCTCCTGGTTATCCTGTACGGCCTCGTTGTTCAGGTTCCAGGTGTCACTGTAGCGGCTATAGAAAGAAGCGCCAGAGTTAGCAATCACATCCTCAGCAGCAGCCTGAGCTACAGAATAGTAGCTGTTGTCACCCAGCCAAGAAGCGATGAAGAGGGCAGTACGAGCCTTCAGAGCCTCGGCAGCATAATAGGTAGCGCGAGCCTCCAGGCCACCGTTAGCTTTCTTCTGTGTGAAGTTAGCTGCCTTGAAGTGCTCCATCGACTCGTCGATGTCCTTCATGATGTTCTTGAGAACCTCAGCCTCGGGAACACGTTTAGGAGCCGTAGATACAGGAGCAGCGACTGGTTCTGTTGTATAAGGAATCGGTCCCCATGTGGATACCATCTGCAGATAGTAGAGGGCACGGAGGAATTTTACCTCACCATAGTACTGCTCTTTCTTTGCGTCGGTAATCACGGTGTTCTTGCCGATATAGACGATAGCATTGTTACAGACGTCAATGGCATCGTAGAACATCTCCCAATAGTGATCGAAACAGGGGTCATCAGCCGTATTACCATCGAGAGAGCGGGCTGTGAAAGTATATGAAGTCAGTGACTTCTGCTTGTTGTCAAATCCTGCGAGGAAGAGGTCACTACCGGCTTCTGTCAGACCAAGGCCTGCTTCCTTGCCCCACCAGCCACGGGTGTATGCGTAGCATGACTTCACCAGACCCTCGATACCTGTGCCGGTGGCGTAGGTCAGGTCGGCAGTCATACCCGTCTTGTTATCCTCCTCCAGGAAGTCTGAGCAGGACGTGGTGCCCATCAGGGCAATGGCTGCTAATGCAAATGCAAATATTTTTTTCATATTCTGTAATCTTTAAATCTTTAAATTAGAATGATACATTCACACCAACGATAACCTGCTTAGCCAAGGGGAAGTTGATTGAACCACCGGCCTCGGGGTCGAACTTGTCAACCTTAGAGAAGGTGATGAAGTTCTTCAGTGAGCAGTAAATCTTAGCGTTTGAAAGATGGGCCTTCTCCAGCCATTTCTTATAGAGATTGTAGCTCAGCGTGATGTCCTTGATCTTGAAGAAATCAGCCTTTTCATACAACAGAGAGGTCATATAGGTTGTGTAGATGTTAGAGTAACCAGTACCGTTTGTACCCGGAGAGGGGAACTTGGCACCCTGGTTGGTCGGTGTCCAATAATCTACATCTGCCCAGTTGGCATCACCGTCATTCAGACCGAGTGCGTTGTTCTTGTTGAACTGGAAGTAGCCACCCAGACGAGCCATTGCCTGAATTGACAGTGACCAGTCCTTATAGGTGAAGGTGTTAGTCAGACCGATGATGTGCTTTGGAGAGCGCTGGTAAACGATCTTGTCGTCCTCGTTGATCATGTTGTCACCGTTGGAATCAGTGATTTTCAGCGTACCTGGTGTACCATAGTTGGCGATAGGAGCCGTGAATCCAGGATGTGCAGCAAGGTACTGCTCGTATTCACCGACACCCCAGCAACCTGTGGTCTCATAGTCGTAGTAGATGCTCAGGGGCTCGCCTACAATGAGAGCTGTCGTACCAGTAACGTTCTTGTCCATACCGTCAGCCAGTTTTGTCAGCTCGTCCTTTGAGTGTGTGTAGCTGGCGTTGATGTCCCATGAGAAGTCCTTGGTCTTCACTGCCAGGGCATTCAGGGCAATCTCAAGACCTCTGCCTTTCGACTCACCCACGTTCGAGAGAATAGAGGTGAATACAGATGATGCGGGGTTCGTCGCATAGTACAGCAGATCCTTCGTCTTCGTGATATAGTAGTCGATGGTACCGTTGATGCGACCACCGAGGAATCCGAAGTCAAGACCGAAGTCAAGTGAAGAGGTCGTCTCCCAAGTCAGTTCTGGATTGCTCAGAGACATCGGGATGAAGTTGGTTGCTGAACCAGGAGTCGTGTTATATACTGTAGCGATCGTCTGATAGGGATCTACGGCAGCGTTACCAGACATACCCCAAGCCACGCGGAACTTCAGGTTGTCGAGCCAAGACTTGGTACCCTCCATGAAGTTCTCCTCAGAGATAC
>Ga0310696_10007063_pt1 | contig 13258 bp, 7 predicted proteins | sample AusTroGonzalo_MG_4_FD_203885 | JGI IMG/M metagenome (GOLD analysis project Ga0310696, IMG submission 203885) | Bovine rumen microbial communities from tropical cattle in Woodstock, Queensland, Australia - Gonzalo_02 (v2) (version 2) | ecosystem: Host-associated > Mammals > Digestive system >... | reverse complement strand
CGTTGAATACCGAAAGTGTGCAAATAAGAGCGAACGACGCCAGAATGATTCCGGCAACCGATATCGCCGATATCACGTTGATAACGTTATGGCTCTTTTTCGCAAAGAGGTAACGGCGCGCTATGTAGAACGGGAAATTCACTTCTTGAGCAGTTCGTCTATATGAGCCATGTAGTCAATGGTCTTGTCCAGGAAGAAACGAAGCTCGGGTATGATGCGGAGCTGGTGTCTTACCCTTTGGCCGAAATCATAACGGATATCCTTTACGTTGGCGTTGATGTTCTTTACGGTCTCCTCGCCCTTCTCTGACGGGAAGATGCTCAGATATACGCTGGCAATGCTCAGGTCACTGCTCACCTTAACCTCACTGACCGTAATCATCAGCCCCTTTGTAAGCTTGGTCTGATAAAGGAACAGTTCGCTCAGTTCCTTCTGAATCAGTCGTGAAATTTTCTGCTGTCTAGTACTGTCCATATCGTGTATTATTTTTTCCTGATAATTGTAAGACCGTCACGGATGGGTATCATCGCAACCTCAACCCGCTCATCGGCCCTGACCATATCGTTGAATTTCCTTACTGCTACGGTCTGGGGGTCGGAGTCATACTCACTGTCTACAACATGACCGTCCCAGAGAGTGTTGTCTGCAATCATGTAACCGCCCGGCTTGAGATACTCCAGGAGCGATGAATAGTATTCGGGGTACTCCCTTTTCTCTCCGTCCAGGAAAATCAGGTCAAACTTCAGACCAAGTCCGGGAACCACCTTGAGAGCATCTCCTATATGCAGTTCTATCCGGTCGGAATATGGAGACTTCTTAAATCCGTTAAGGATAAAATCCTCCAATTCATCGTCAATCTCGACCGTATGGATGCGTCCGCCTTCAGGGAGTCCCTCAGCCATGCAAAGTGTGGCGTAGCCGGTAAAGGTTCCTACCTCAAGAATCATCTGGGGCCTTATCATGGTAACCAGCATTTTGAGCAGGCGTCCCTGAATATGGCCCGATGCCATCCTGGGATTGAGCAGTTTGAGGTTGGTCTCACGGTAGATATCCCTGAGGAGTGCACTCTCCGGTCCGATATGCGCCGAGATGTACTCTTCCAGAAGGTCTTCACCCGTATAACCGATACCTTGTCCCGATGTAGCCATAATTTGTTATCTTTGTGCAAAGTTAATCGGTTTTTCTGACAATATGAAACCAATGCTCGATCGTTACCGTCAGTATCTGATGCTTGAGAAATCCCTCTCGCCGAATACGCTTGAGGCCTACATGGACGATGCGGGCAAACTGCTGGCCTGGCTGGAGGACTGCGGCATAGGTATTGAGAACGTGACATTGGATGATCTGCACTCCTTCGCTGCGGCAATGGGAGACCTTGGTATAGCCCCCAGATCCCAGGCACGCATCATATCGGGAGTAAAGTCTCTTTTCAAGTTCCTGAGTCTGGACGGTTACCGTCAGGATGATCCCAGTGAACTGCTCGAGGCTCCCAAGATAGGACGTCATCTTCCCGATGTCCTGTCCGTAGCCGAGATAGACAGCATAATAAAGCAGATAAACCTCTCCACCAAAGAGGGACAGCGCAACAGGGCCATGATAGAGACCATGTACAGTTGCGGCCTGCGTGTATCGGAACTCTGTTCGCTCAAGATGGAGGACCTTTTCCTGAACGAAGGGTTCATACGTGTTACCGGCAAAGGCAGCAAGCAACGTCTGGTTCCGATATCCGACAGGGCGATTCATGAGATAGAACTCTACCTGATGGACCGTTGCCATATCGAGATAAAACCGGGTGCGGAGCCCTATCTTTTCCTGAGCATAAGACGCGGCAGGCCTTTGACAAGGGTAATGGTTTTTGATATCGTCAAGAACCTTACCGCAATGGCAGGAATAAACAAAACAGTAAGTCCCCATACCTTCCGTCACTCCTTTGCCACCCACCTGCTTGAGGGCGGAGCCAACCTGAGAGCCATCCAGTGTATGCTCGGACATGAAAAAATATCTACAACCGAGATTTACACACATATAGACAGAAGCCGTCTGAGGGAGGAAATAGTGTCACATCACCCCCGAAATCTGTAATAATTTCACATTTTTTGACAAAATCACCTCTTTTTATTAAAAATAATGGGCTCAGGCCTTTGTATGTATCATTCTTTTTGTAGTTTTGTGCTCGTATGGACTATAGGAAAATACGTTTAACCAACAATTAATAACAAACACTATGTCAAAATCTAGTCGTTTTGCGCTCTTTTGCGCAGGTGTTCTGGTGCTTGCAAGTTGCAAGAACTTCCAGGTAAAAGAAGAGTATTTCGTAGTAAATCCTAATCCCCTTGAAGTACAGGGTGGTGAGGTTAACTACACCGTAACCGGTACATTCCCCGAGAAGACTTTCATCAAGAAGGTTGTTTGCACCGCTACTCCCGAGCTCCGTTGGGAAGGTGGTTCAGTTAAGGGTGAGCCTGTAACTCTCCAGGGCGAGAAGATCACCGGTAACAATCAGGTTATCGAGTGGAAGGAAGGTGGTACATTCACCTACAACGGCAACTTCAAGTATCAGCCCGAGATGGCAAAGTCAGAGCTTTGGGTTACTTTCGAGGCTACCAAGAAGGGCAAACCCGTAGAAGTTGAGCCCGTTCACATTGCAGACGGTGTCATTGCAACTGCTGAGCTCTACTCAGAGACCGCTAAGGGTGCCAACACCGCAGGTTCAAAGGATGCTTTCCAGCGCATTATCAAGCAGGCTCAGGATGCAAACATCATGTTCGTAATCCAGCAGGCTAACGTTCGTTCATCAGAGACCAACAGCGACGCTGTAAAGGCTTTGAAGGAGTCTTTGAAGAACTATGCTGCCGACACCAAGAACTATGCTATCGACAACCTTGAGATTTCAGCATATGCATCACCTGATGGTGGTTTCAAACTGAATGACAAGCTGGCTGCTCAGCGTGAGAAGAACGCTGCCAACTATGCTAAGAATGAGGTTAAGAAGGCTAAGGCTAACGCTGCTATCGAGTCAAAGTACACCGCTCAGGACTGGGACGGTTTCAAGTCATTGGTTGAGCAGTCAAATCTGCAGGACAAGGACCTGATCATCCGCGTTCTTTCTATGTATGATGATCCCGAGAAGCGTGAGGCCGAGATCAAGAACCTCTCAGCTGTTTACAAGGATCTTGCTGCTGACATTCTCCCGCAGCTGCGTCGTGCACGCCTGACTCTGAACTATCAGATCATCGGCCGTTCAGACGAGGAGATCCAGGAGGCTTATGCAACTGACGCTTCTGTTCTGAGTGTTGAGGAGCTGCTTTACGCTGCTACCCTGACTGAGGACAAGGCTGCCAAGAAGGATATCTACACAACCGCTTCAAAGAACTATCCTAACGACTACCGCGCATTCAACAACCTCGGTGAGATCGCATTCAAGGATGGTGACCTGGCAACTGCTGAGGCTAACTACAAGAAGGCTCTCGCTATCAACGCTGATGCTCCTGAGGTAAACACCAACATGGGTCTGCTCTGCCTTGCACAGAACAAGCCTGCTGATGCTCAGACCTACTTCGCTAAGGGTGGTCAGAGCCAGGAGAACAACGAGGCTCTCGGTAACATGTACATCGCACAGGGTCAGTACGAGCGCGCTCTTGCAGCTCTTAAGGGCAGCAACACCAACGGTGAGGCTCTTGCAATGATCATGACTAAGGATTATGCAGGTGCTCAGAAGGTTCTTGCTTCTGTTAAGAATCCTGACGGCAACACCGCTTACCTGGCTGCTGTAGCTGCTGCTAAGACCAGCGATGCTGCTGCTGTTGCTCAGAACCTCAAGAAGGCTGTCAGCCTTGACGCTTCTCTTAAGGATAAGGCTCTGAACGACCGTGTATTCGATCAGTATGAGGACGCTTTAGCCGCTCTCTAAGAATAAGAAGATAGTTTTCGCGTGAACATATGCCGGAAGATGAACTGACGGCGCTGCTCACTCTAAACAGAATAGACGGACTGGGATGTATAGGAGCCAAATACCTATATGAACAGTTAGGCAGCGCGCAGGAGATCTTCAGGAATCGCGAACATCTTAAAGATATCATACCCGGAACCGACACGCAAATTATAGATGCGTTGTGCGGTGCCGGGTATGATTCTTTTATCCGTGAAGAACTTGAGTTTATTGAAAAACACGGTATTAGATGCGTCACAATCGCTGATCCTGATTATCCTGCACGTTTGTTGGACTGTCACGATGCTCCCCTTGTTCTGTTTTCATTGGGTAACGTCAATTACAATGCGACCCGGACGGTCGGCGTTGTAGGCACCCGGAAGGCCACTGATTACGGCCGACGTATGTGCCATACCTTTATTAAAGAGCTGCATGAACTGTGCCCGGACATTACCATTGTCAGCGGCCTGGCATACGGCATAGATATTGAGTCCCATAAATCAGCTCTTGAAGTGGGATTCCCTACTATCGGTGTGTTGGCTCACGGGCTGGATATGATATATCCGTCGGCTCACAGGCCTGTAGCCAAACAGATGCTCTCAGATGGCGGTCTGGTTACGGAGTTCATGTCAAGAACCGCTCCGCTGGGCCCTAATTTCGTACGGCGGAACCGAATAATAGCCGGACTGTCAGATGCAGTGGTCGTGGTGGAATCGGCCGCCAAGAGCGGTTCGCTTATAACTGCCGAGATAGCCTGCAGCTATAACCGGGACTGCTTTGCCTTTCCGGGCAGTGTGGGTGATCCTTATTCGGTGGGATGCAACGAACTGATCCGTGACAACAGGGCAAGCCTTATAACATCGGCATTTGATATGGTCAATGCCTTGAACTGGAACGTCCGTAAAAAAGGCTCTGCAGTCCAGAAGGAGCTGTTTCCGGACCTGTCCGATGAGGAGGAAAAAGTTTACGGCAGGATAAAGCTGAAAGCGCAGGGAGTGCATATAAGCACGCTGATGACGGAACTCAACATTCCGTATCCGCATCTTTCAACGATACTGTTCAGTCTTGAAATGAAGGGTCTTATCCAACAGGCCCCCGGATCACTGTGCAAACCGTTATAGTTTGCGCAGTGAATCCTTGAACTGTGAAGGAGTCATTCCTGTCTCCTGCTTGAAGACGGTGCTGAAGTACTGGCTCTCGGAGAAACCGGTCTCCTCGGCTATGGTACCTACTGATTTGTTGGTCTTAGTGAGCATCTCCTTGGCCACGTCAATCCTGATACGGCGTATGTACTTGTTGGTGGACGCACCTACCAGGTTGTTCATCTTATTGAACAGCGTGGTACGTGATACGTTCATGTGATCCACAATCATATCCACGCCCAGCATGGTGTTGCTCAGGTTCTCACGGATAAAGCGGTTCAGTTTGAGTACGAACTGCTCATCGGCAGCACTGAATGTCTGATCCTCGGAGATGGCGGTAAAGAACGATGTGGCGTACTGACGCTTGATCTCATAACGGTTCTTGAGCTGGCTCCTTATTATCTTGTACAGAAGCTTGGAGTCAAACGGTTTTGGCAGGAATGAGTCGGCACCCATCTTGTAACCCATATCCTGATTCTTGGGATCGCTTCGTGAAGTGAGCAGGATGACAGGGATACTACTTAATTCCAGATCGGTCTTGATTGTCTTACAGAGTTCGAAACCGTTCATGCGCGGCATCATGATGTCACTGACAACGACATTCGGCATACGTTGGCGGACAAGGTCAAGAGCCTCCTTACCGTCATGGGCGGTGTATATGGTCTTGAACAGTGTCGAGTATTCATCCTTGATGAACTGCAGTATGTCATCCTGGTCATCGACAATGAGAAGAGTCATGCTCTTGGTATCGAAGTTGACCTCATCAGTCTGGGCGGGTTCCTCCATGTTTTCAAAGTCAGTTGACTCTGAAATGTCAGGTACCTGCGGCTTGGCCGGAGCGGTATGGTATTTTTCTCCAAGATTGTCAGGTATCTCAATGGTGAAGGTTGAGCCGGGACCGTTGTTCTTTTCGGCCCTGATGTTACCTTCCAGCAGATCCATGAGCATTTTGGCATGTGACAGACCCAGACCGTAGCCGGGAATATTCTCGTTTTCCCTGTAGTATCGTTTGAACAACTCCTCGGGACGGCAGGTGAATCCGCGGCCTTCATCATGGAACTTGATCCATATATAGCCCCTGTCATGTCCTGTTGAAACGGTGATGGTTCCGGTATCACTGTATTTTATGGCATTTGACATGATATTGTTTACGACGGTTTCAACCATCTTGATATCCATGTCAACCATGCCCAGGTCAGGCAGAGGATTGTACTGTGTCTTAAGTCCCTTGGCGTAGCAGTCTATCTTGAAATCCTCAATGATCTTGCCCAACCATTCGTTCAGGTCAACCTGTTCGATGGAGATATCGTTCTTGCTTATTTCATTGGTCCCCTTGTCAAGGATCATATTGACCATCTCGGTCATTTTCTGAACCTGGTTGAATACTCGTTCCAGACGTTCGTAGTCAGATGACTTGAGGGTCTTCTCCTCAAGCATGTCCTTGACGGGATTGTAAATGAGCGAGAGCGGTGTGCGCAGTTCATGAGCCAGGTTGGAGAGCAGGGATATCTTGTCATCCTTGTGCTTGTTCTCCTGGGCGTTTATGGCACGGTCCATATCTATCTGTTTCAGGCTTATGCCGATCTTCGATATGGTTACGCTTATCGAAATGATGATTGCTATGATAAGCAGATATGCCGGAAGAGTCATTATGAACGGCCGAGCGACATTGAACGAAAGTATCTGTAGGGGTTCACTCCATCCCTGAATGGTTCTCTGGCTTACTGTAAGGGTAAACTGTCCGTGTGTGGATCTTGGAATTGAGAACTGAGTACTGTTTGTCACCTTTTCGGTAACAGGGAACGGACGTCCCTTCTTGAGCAATACATATTTGAGTGCAACAGGTCTTGTGGGGTCAAACTGATCTACTGCCACATGTATGTCCAGAAGAGAGAACTTATTGGGAATAGCCAAAGGTCTGCCTTGCTGGCCGCCGTTGCTTTCATGTATTTTTCCGTCAAGTACAATCTTGGTGAGCGAAACGGGATAGGGGTTGCTGTTGTATCGGATACTTACATCGTCCGGATTGATTACAAGCAGGCCTGATGTGTTGGGGAAGTACACATATCCGTTCCTGGATACAATGGAGAAACCGGGAAGGAAGTTGAGCATTGTTCCGCAGTCTCTTCCGTAGTATGTATAAGGCTCCTGTTGCTCCTTATTGTTGGTATCAAACATTATCATGAAGGCCTTGTCGGTGGTTACCCAAAGGTGGTCATGACGGTCTATTGCCATGGAAAGGAACACTCCGTAATCCTTATTGTCCATAATCCTGGAGAGTTTGTTGGCTCTGGGATCATAGGATATTATCTCGTCGGGAGAGCAGGCCCAGATGACGCCTCTGGAGTCCTCGACTACGTTTGATATATCGCTTTGGTCATCGTCGGGAGTCTGGAATACCAGACGTGCCAACAGGGTCCGGTAGTCTATCTCATAGATACAACCGTTGCAGACAACCGTTGCGTGTGAAGGACGTTCCTTGACGTCTACCACTACACCTCTGTTCTCCTCGCCGTTTTTCTGGAGAACGATTTCACGTATCTCCCTGGTAGCGCGACGGTAGATAAGATGACGGCCGTTGCAGTTGAAAAGCATGATGTCGCCGTCGGGAGTCGATATGGTCTTAAGGTTGGTCAGTCGGGAAGAGGAGATGTTAATTCCTGCTTCGGACATGAAACGGGCTGGGCTTAAGTAACCTGTTCTCTTGTTGAACAGGAACAGTCCCTGTGTACGGTCGGTAATAAGAAGGTTGTTGTCATCAAATCTGCATATGCCGGAAATTCTCATTCCATTGGTGGAAGGGAATTCGGTCTGTTGCTCGGTAACCTCATTGAACCTGACCAATCCGAATCCTGCAGAACCGAACCAGAATGTTCCGTCGGCCTCCTGATAACCTGATATCGGTATGCTGTAGGCTTTGACACCGTGTTCCAGGACCTGACTGTTGAGATTGTGGAAGAAAGAGCGCTTCATCGTTACGACACCACGATGGAGTGTTCCCAGAATGAGTTCATCCTCTTCAAGGTTAACTTCGGCACATAAGACATGCAGGGAACTGATCTTTCCGAACAGTTTGTCATTTCTCTTTCCGGTCTTACGGTTCAGAATGGATACTCCGTGCTCTGTCGTGCAGACCAGCAGACTGCTGTCGGAAAGTTCGGCGAGACATACTATAGGATCATTAACCAGATCCGAATTGGATGAGTCAAAATGGGCGATCATGTCAAATCCGGACTTTACATAATAACCGGTTATGCCCTTGCCCTTGTAGGCTATCCACAGTATATCTTTGGAATCAATGAATACGGATCGGCTCACCATATCGTATCCCAGAGGATCCATATGACTGAGAGTACCTGTAGTTACATTCAGATGATATACGCCGCGGTCATCCTCGACCAGAAGAATCTGGTTGGGATCACTGGACACTGCGAGCATCTTTGTAAAATGGAACTGACGCTCTGAGGGGAACTGAGCCAGAATCTGTGTGGTACCTGTATTGAGGTCGTATACCATGACTGCACTCAAAGGCATGTTGTAGAAGTATGCCGAGTCACCTCGCATCATGATGTATTCAGTCCTCAGAATCCTTCCCTCATAGGTTACCAGACGGGTCGAATCATTGTCAGGATCGAAGTCTATGATATGGTTTGTGGTGGCCAGAATTGCACGTCTGGAGCAACCTATGGAGATGACGTCACCGGTAACTATATCATCCTTGCCGACGGTGAAATACTGATACTGGCGTATAGTTCCGTTCGATATCAGGTTGGCACCGTTGGTGGTTCCTACCCATAGCCTTCCGTAAATATCCCTGGCGAATGACCTGACTGCATCGCAGCTTAGACCTTTCTCTGTCGTTATGTCAACCTGCTGGGTGTAAAACGCACTTATGGTCAGACAGGTCAGCGTTGATAACAGTAATGTCAAGATCCTTTTTTTCATATGGCTGAATTCCTTGAATGTTCCGCTAATGTAGTAAAAATGAAATAAATGGACAAACCGGGGGGCCTTACTTGTTATTCGCGCATGGACTGAAGGGTTTTGCCGGTCTCCTTTTTGAAGACCTTGTCCATAGCGTCTACGCTGGTAAAACCGGTCTCTTTGGCTATCGTTTCCATATCCTCGTCAGTGCCGGTCAGTTTGTCTTTGATAATCTTCACCCTGATCCTGGTCAGATAATTGGACAGGTCTGTACCCAGAAGACCTTTCATCTTCTTGAGCATGACGGCTTTTGATATACCTGTCTGCTTGAGGATGTAGTCCTGGCTGAATGTAGGATCAGATATGAACTGTTCTATCAGAGAGTTGAGTGAACCTATGAACTCCTCGTCCGTAACGCTGAAGGTCTGATCGGAACTCATCTTGCTGAAGAACCCGAAATTGTACTGTCTCTTGATCTCAAACCTTCCGCCCAACTGACTGCGTATCAGGGCATACATCTGCTTGAGGTCATAGGGTTTGGGGATGAAGGCATCGGCACCCATCTTGTAACCCAGACTCTTGTTTCTTTCGTCACTGCGTGATGTGAGCAGTATGACGGGAATATGACTTACATCAAGGGTACTCTTGATATAGCGGCATATCTCGAATCCGTTCTTGTCAGGTATGTCAATGTCACTGACTACAATATCGATATCGGTACTCCTGAGCAGATTAACAGCCTCGTTTCCGCTCCCGGCAGTGAAGATGAACTTGAACATACCGTCGAGATCTGAAGTGAATGCTTCGGTCTCATCCTTATCGGCACTGATATACAGTACGGTCATATCGTTGGTGTCGAAGTCCTGAGCCATACCCTCTATCTTGTTTTCAGTGGTCGGGGCCGATGCGGTCTCCTTGGTTCCCTTTGCCTTGCCGTTGGCAGGGAACTCCATAAAGAAGGTTGAGCCGACGCCGTCCTCATTGTTGAATGCCGACATGACCCCGCCAATAAGGCTTAACTGCAGTCGGGCATAGGGGAGTCCCAGACCATAACCGGGAATGGAACTGTCGGTATTCTCCCTATAGTAGCGTTTGAACAGATCCTCCGGATCACATGAGAATCCGCGTCCCTGATCCTTGACCGATACGCGTATAGTATCGCCTTCTTTCTGGGTACTGACGGTGATGGTCGTTCCGGGGCTGCTGTATTTGATGGCGTTGTTCACCATATTGGAGAGTCCGGTCTCGATGATTCTCTTGTCTATGGACACCATGCCAATGGAGTTGTCCATAATGAACTTGAGACTGAATCCCTTTCCGTAACAGTCTATACGGTAATCCTCAAGCAGGAAGTTGAGCCACTCGTTAAGGTTGACCTCCTCAATCAGGATGTCGGCTTTGTTGACATCGGCACGGCTGCTGTCAAGTATCATGTTGACCATGACGGTCATCTTGTTCACCTGGTTGAAGATTCGCTCCATACGCTCATAGTCGATACCGTCCACCGATTTCTCCTGGAGGAAATCCTTTACGGGATTGTATATGAGTGACAGCGGGGTACGTAGCTCGTGGGCTATGTTAGAGAGGAATGCAATCTTGTCTTCACGGTTCTTGATATCCTGTGCCGCAATGGCTTTCTCCATACGGTTCTTTTCCCTGTTGCTTGAGATTCGGGCAATGGAGTAACCGAAAATGAGCATAAGCAGGAGTGCCGAAACAACACCGGGAAGGGTTCCCAGGAAATGTTTGGGTACCCTGAAACTCACGATTGTCTCAGGCTCGCTCAGTCCTTTCCTGTAGGCCTGCCTGATAACCACCTTGTATGTGCCGCTGTCCAGTTTCGGTATGGAAACGGAGGTTCCGGTAGTGTTTATGGACCTTACCAGAATGTTATCCCTGTAGATGTTATAGATGATAAGATGGGGATATGTCGGGTTGAAGGAGTTGGCCGAGAATTCCAGATCCAGTTCCCTGTATTTGATGGGAAGTCTGATAGGTTCCTGGACAGAGTTCCTGATCTCCTCGATGGAATATTCCTTCTTGTCCGTACGGGCCGATGTGCATATCACCTCCACAGGGGGAGTATCATACATAAGAGAACCGTTGGTGTTGATGGTTACCATTCCTATGGAGTTGGGGAACAGTATGATGCCGGATTGGGTGCAGAATGAGAAACTGTTCAGGAATCGTGAACTGGGTACACCGTCCTCAATTGAATAGAGCAGTAGTTCCTTCTTGGCAAAGTCATACATCTGAACATACTCGTTGGTGGTGGTGAACCAGATGCGGTCCTTGTTGTCAACCGCTACGTTCATGAAACGTCCGTTACCCCATGTCTCCACCAGCACTTCGTCATAGTTGGAACGCGGGTCGTAACGGTGTAGTCCGTCTGGTTCGGTAAAGAACAACTCTCCCTGGGAGTTGGCGTCTAGTGATGTTATGTTATGTATGACCTTATGCTTGTTGTGGTAGATGCACTTACCGTAGATGGTATTGTAATCTATCTCCAGGATTGAACCTCTGAATGTGGCATACACGGCATAGGGAGTAGTGCAGATATTCTCGACAAAACGTACCGGCACACCTTCATCATTCAGGAAGAACTCTTCAAGAACGTCACGGGAATGCTTGTACACAAAGTGATGCATGGCAGCATCGAAGATGAAGATATTCCCGTTGTCGGCTGTTACCATCTTGATGTTTGTCATACCTGCATATGCGAGTCTTTCAATCTCGGCAAACTGTTTGGGATGTGAAATCCTGTTTGTGATGCGGTTGAACAGTAACATCTGGCCGGAGTCATCGGCCATAAGGATATTGGAGTCATCGAACCGGCACATGGAGACGATCTTCAGGTCGTCGGTTCCCGGAATGGTCTTCTTCTCATGGGTCTGGGGATTGATACGGCATATGCCGTTTCTCACTGTTCCCAAAATTACCGTTCCCTCGGGCTCTTCAAAGGCCGATATGTAATTCTCGAAGTTGATTATGCCGTCCTTCTGCTCGTAGAGATGGCGTATCTGACCGATGAAAGTCTTTCTCATCGAGACAAGACCGAATCCTGCGGTAGCGAAAAGAGTCTCCTTGTCATCGGAGTTGACCAGCGTGGAGGTTATGTTCTTGAGGTTGTCGATAAGGTTGACACCGGTTCTGCCGTCATCAAGGCCGTTACGTTCTATTACGCACGTTCCATCCTCGTCATGACAGGTAAGCAGGTTTCCGTCGGGGAGCGGGGTTATGAATGACACGTCATCCGACGGCAACCCGCAGTTACGGATGTTATACTCGGCCACCTTCTCATAGTTGCTGCTTATGTGGTATCCTTTGATACCGGCCGATGGAACTGAAAGCCAGATGACATTGCTGCGGTCTATCACGGTGGCCTTGGCTATGATGGGACTGTCTGTCCCTGGTACATGTGAAAGGTTTCCGCTCTGACGGTCATAACGGTAAAGCCCCAACTTGTCATCGGCCAGGTATATATTATCCTTATCAGTTTCGGCGCGAAGTATCTTTACGAAATCATACTCCTCGTTGCCCGGAAAAGAGACCAGCATGCGGCACTCTGTACTCTCCATGTCATAACTGAAGAGACTGTTCAGGTCATTATCGTAGAATATGGCTGTATTGCCTTCCAACAGGAAACTTCTGGTGTGGAGTATTACATCCCCATATTTGAGAGTTTCGGCAAAACCGCTTTTGGGGTGATAGTCCAGGATACGGTCCTTACATGCAATCAACACGTTCTCTGAACATACTATGCTGTTGACATCGCCCAGCATTACAAGTCCTCCGCCGGATACTATTTCCCTGATATTGGTGACCTTACCATTCGAAATAACCGACAGACCGACATCGGATCCCACCCACAGACGGCCCTCTCTGTCCTTGGCCAGAACGTTCAGAGTCTGGCTTTCAAGTCCGTTACCTATAGTAGCCTGGGTTATGGAAAGGCCGTTTACAGCCCACAACAGAGATGTATATAGTATTGTAAGTGATAGAACAAAGAATCTCCTCATATAGTAATGCCCTTTATATCACTACAAAACTAACATTTTTTTACGCATAAAAAAAGAGAGCGTACGGATTTTTCCGCACGCTCTCCTGTGTTGGAGTATCCCTTGGAATCAGAGATTCGGGTTGTATTTCTTCCACTCGCTTACTGCGGGGAGAACGCCCAGTGAGATAACCTCGTCACGCATAGCCTGGAGGTGCTTGTAGCTGGCCTCGATGTCAGCCATCTCAGTTGCTGTACCCTTGACGT
>Ga0310696_10007062_pt1 | contig 13259 bp, 19 predicted proteins | sample AusTroGonzalo_MG_4_FD_203885 | JGI IMG/M metagenome (GOLD analysis project Ga0310696, IMG submission 203885) | Bovine rumen microbial communities from tropical cattle in Woodstock, Queensland, Australia - Gonzalo_02 (v2) (version 2) | ecosystem: Host-associated > Mammals > Digestive system >... | reverse complement strand
GCACGGTCTCCTTCATCCTGCAGAGGAGGTCCACCGCCTCGTCGGTGTCCAGCGGCCTGTAGGAGCCCTCCTTCCACCATTCGAGGACCTTGGTGCCCTCCACCACCAGGGTGGGGTAGAACTTCAACATATCGGGACGGTAATCGGGTATGTCGAAGACCTTCCTGAAGCATTCGAGGTCGTGCTCGGGAGACGATCCAGGGAGCCCGGGCATGAGATGGTAGCATACCTTCAGTCCGTGGTCCTTACACCTCTTGGTGCAGTCGCGGACCGCATCCGTCCTGTGTCCGCGGTCCACCCTGTCGAGGATATCGTCGTCCAGGATCTGCACCCCGAGCTCCACCCTCGTGGCCCCCAGCCTCATGGACCTCTCTATCTGGTCGTCGTCGAAGACGTCAGGGCGGGTCTCCACGGTCAGCCCGACGCATCTGTGCGCGGACACCTCGTTGAGGGCCTGCGCCTCGCCCAGCGTGGTCGAGTCCACTCCGTTCATGGCGTCGAAGCATCTGCGGACGAACCACTCCTGGTACTCCGGGTCCCTGCACGTGAAGGTTCCTCCCATGACGATCAGATCGATCTTATCGGTCAGATGGCCGATGTCCGTCAGCTGGTTTATCCTGTCCGAGACCTGCCTGTAGGGATCGAAATCGTTCCTTCCGGCACGCCTCGCGGCGGGTTCCTTCCCGGTGTAGGACTGGGGCGAGTTGTTGGCGACCCCTCCGGGACAGTATGCGCACTTACCATGCGGACAGTCGAATGGCGACGACATGACGGCCACGACTGCGACGCCGCTCATGGTGCGCATGGGCTTCTTTATCAGGAACGGGAGCAGCAGGTCGCGGTCCTCATCGTTCACGTTCGCGAGGATCTCCGAGCTCCTAGGGACCTGCCCGAGGTCGTACTTCTTACTGAGCTTCAGCTTGAGGTTCTGCAGTTCGTCACGGTCCCTGACCTTCCCGGTCTTGACCGCATCGATGATCTCTTCGGACAGGGCGACGATGCGCTCATCCATAGTACACGCTGCCGGCTTCCCTCTTCTTGGACTGCTTCTTGGGAGCGTCCTCCAGAAGGTCTAGGTAGATTATCTGTGCCAGATTGATGAATCTCAAAGTCCCGTCATCCATCTGGATGACCATCATCGTCTCCGTCCCTACGGCGGAATAGCCTTTGAAGAAACCGACGGTGAGCTCCTCATCGCCATGATTCACTCTGCATTTGGAGCCTGCCGAGATAACGAACTCTCCATCCACGCCTATCACTTCTGCGCCATTAGCTCACGGAAGTGGATGACCGTCTTGCGGTAGTTCTCCATCGCCATGTTGACATTCGCCTCTGTGAAGCTCCATGCCTTGACGATGTCCCCGAACCTTATGCGATAACCCTTGCGGATCTGGTTGTTGAACTCGACATCCATAGCCTCGAGGAGATCCATCGACTTCAGCTTGTTGATGTGCCTGTAGATCGTCGGTTTGGTCGTCTCCAAGAGGACGGCGAGCTCCTCGACGGTCCAGGCCTTGGTGGGATATGCCATCAGGTAATCCATGAAAAGACGGTACGGAACGCTCTCCCTAATGGTCACTGCGCCTGTCTTGGGATCGTATCCCTTCGGCAGGTACCCAATCTGGACGAGCAGTGTCTCTGCGACGACGTCGACGTCGGACACTCCGCTCATGGGGGTGTTGCTGACCACCTGTAGTTCGAACATCTGTTACCGACAAGGCTTATAGCAATAGATGTTTTTAAGGGTTAAGGTAACACGTTAATTAGCACCCTTAAGCACCTTTATTTTCAGTATAAAAATAGTAGGAAAATCAGAGGTTCTGAATCAGCCTCTCCATCGCCACATGGATGCTGGAAGTGGGGATGACACGGGAGACTGGTATCGAGAGGATCTTCTCGACGGTGGGTGCGACTATGGGGGCGCATATCAATCCTAACGCCCCGTCCCTCTCGGCGCGGACGGCCGCGATGATGGCATCCTCCAACGTGGCCACCGGGTACTCGTGGACGCTGATCCTCTGCCCGTTGACCTCGACGTCCTTGGGAACGTTCTCCAGCGCGGTGGACGCGGCTATGATCGCGATGAACCGGGTGTCCTCGGATGTGTTGAGGATCCTCAGCGCCTTGATGACCTGGCGTACGGTCCTTAGGTTGGGCTCCCTCCCGCCCTCCATGACCTTGTACAGCGTGCTCTGGGAGATGCCCGTCACATGGCAGAACTCGTTGAGGGTCATGTGGAGCTCGTCCTCCAGTATATTGCGCAGGGCGATCTGGAAACCGCCGTCCTCCCTTAGCATACCGGTTATGAGGTCGTCGACGGTCATCTCGGTTACCTTTGACGAAATCCGCTGCGTTCAGACCTGCGATGCAGCCCTGTCCGACCGCCTTTGCGACCTGCCACGGTTTGCCGGTGATGTCACCGCACGCGAAGACGCCTGGCACTTCGGTCCTGCACTCCGCATCGACCTTTATCGTGTCATCCATCTCCGGCATGACGCCTATGTCCATCGCGATGTCCGCCGCGGACTTGGCGCCCAGCTCTATGAACACCCCGTCGGTTTGAATCACGGTGCCGTCCCCCAGCGTGATGGACTCCACCTTGTCCGTACCGTCGATGGACACGGGCCTGTTGGTGTACAGCCTGACGCCTGCATCCAATGCCTTGGATACTATGGATTCGTCCGCTGTCAGATTCCAAGCGACCCACGACGTCTCGGAGGCGTAGGATGTCATCAGCTTCGCCGATGCGGCCGCCTCGGATTCGTTGCCTACCAGGACCACCCTGCGTCCCTTGTAGAAGTTGCAGTCGCATACGGCGCAGTAGCTGACGCCCTTCCCGAACAGCTCCTTCTCGCCCGGGACGGCGAGCTTCTTGCGGGAGATACCGGTCGCTATGACCACGGCCTTGGCCCTGATCTCCCTGCCGTCGTCTATCGTGAACAGGAACGAACCGTTGTCGGTTGCGGAGGATACCACGTTCTGGTGTATGAACTCCGCCCCGAAGGACTTGGCCTGTGCGATACCGTCCGACAGCAGCGCGTCGCCGTCGCTGACGACCCCGAAGTAGTTCTCGATCTCTGTCCCGTGGACGGAACTGTTGATGGACTTCCCGACCACCAGCGTACTGGCCTTCTTGCGTGAAGAATGGATGGCGGCCTGCACCCCGGCAGGCCCGCATCCTATTATCAGAACATCGGTGTCCATGTCTCACAGACCGTTGACGATGTCCAGGATGGCTTCCTTGGGTTTGAGTCCCACTGACGTGGTGACGAGGACGTTGTCCTTGAAGAACAAGAGCGTGGGGATGGCGTTGATGTTGAACCTGACCGCTATGGCCTGGTTGTCATCGGTGTTGAGTTTCGCCACTCCGACCTTTCCTGCGAGATCCGCTGCGAGCTCCTCGATGATGGGGCCCATCCTCCTGCAGGGTCCGCACCAGGGTGCCCAGCAGTCGATCAGTGCGATCTTGTTGTCCTCGATGAATTTGTCGAATGTAGCTTCGGTGAGTTCGGTGACCATGTTATCGAAGTATGGATAATCTACACCGATAAAAAGGACGCACCCCGGCGGCACATACGTGCCGCGCTAGGTGCTGGTTCAGTCGATGACGAACTCGTCGACGGTCTTGAGCTTCGGATACTCCCCGATCTTCTTGGGGATGACGTCGAGGTCCTCCCCGTACAGGTCGGACAGCTCCATATGGAGCATCTCTATCCTGTCCGCTCCGCGGAAGGCTCCCTTGTTGATGAGCTTGGACACGGAGTGGTCGTGCGCCACGACCCTGTTGTCGCTGACCATGTTGTCCGCATGGGCGACGATCATCTCCTCGATCGTGCTGGGCATGTAATCCCCGGGCGGAAGGCCCATCTCCTCCACATCCTCCTGGTCCAGACCTGCGCCGGTGTGCTTGCGGACGATGTCCACCAGCTCGCGGGGGAGTCCGTACTCCTCCACCATCTTGGAACCGATGTAGGCGTGCATGATCGTGTGGTCCCTCGCACGTCCGATGTCATGCAGAAGGGCCCCCGCGATGACGAGGGGCTTGTTCGCGTACCCGATCCTGGAGACTATCTCCTCCGCCACCGCCCTCACGGTGCAGCAGTGGATGATCACACGCTTCTTGCAGCCTGCGTCGATCAGGTACTCTATGCATTCGCGGTCAGTCGGAATTGACAACTGTCTTCCCCCTTTCGTTGGGTATCACCGTCATCTTGCCGTGGCGGTCCTCGTATAGGGCCTTCCCTTCGGTGTAACGGTCCAGGAAAATGGCCAGTGCAGCGATCTCCGAATGCGGCTGGTTCCCCACCGAGACGTTGAAGTCCGCACGCTCGTAGACATCGAACGGCACCTTGGAGGCGCCTACGATGATCATTATGTCCTCGTCCTTCGGGATCTTCGGGATGGCATCCACGACCTGCTGTCCGTACATGGTAAGATGCACTATCTTACCGTGGAAGTCCTTGGTGGCCTCCTTCCAGCCAACCCCGGTCTTTATGGTGTAATCCCCGCCGAAACGGTCCACGACGCTGCGAATGTTCTCCTCCAGCACGGGATCATACGTGTCGACATAGATACCTTTGGCGCCCAGAGCCCTCGAAGACAACGCGACATGGGTGGTCACCCTCTTGTCCCTCTCGGGACGGTGACCGATTCTCATGATCCAGATGTCGTTCATTTCCCTTCTTTGATGAGCTCTATCCTGTGCCCGCGGTAATCCATCTTGACCGACCTGCGGACGAGGCTCTTCAGCATCGTCGAGGAAAGACCAAGTGTCTCTGCGATGTCCCCCGAGAACTTACCGTCCTTCCCGACCTCCGCCAGGATCTTCGATTCTATCTCGGAGTACTCCTCCTCGCTCATCATGGCGGCTGTGAGGACATCGCTGATCTCATAGACCGGCCATTGAGCGTTGATGTTGAACGAGGTGTAGTATGTATGGTAGGACTTCTTGGGGTAGTTCCCGTCCGTGGAGATCCAGCGCATCTCCACGAGCTTCATCTTCTCGAAGAAGACGATAGCGTCCCTGCCTTCGCGACCGTATTTCTCCTCGATCTCGTCGGCTGTTCTCCATTCCAAGGTCACCTCTTTCAACACCTCTCTTTTGACGGGTGTGTCAACGGACCTGAGCATTGGGACAAGCTCGGACGGCTCGTTGATGACCTTTATTCTGTTCATGAACCTGATAAATGGCGTCATGATTATATATGAAGTGTGGAGGAAAACTCAGACTGTTCTAATAAAATAAACTAATAATGTACTTTTCTGTACAGTCATTACGATGAATGTCTGGCATTTCTACGACGACTGACGAATGGTAGGACACGGTCGGATCACGCGTTCCGATGCGCAGGCTGGAACCAAATCCTTATTAACCGACTTCCTAATCCACACAGCATGAAGCAGACCAACGAACCCGAGCTCAGGTGGCAGTGTCTCAACTGCTACAAAGTTTACAAGGGTGCGGAGGGCGAGCAGAAAGCCCTCGATTGCTGCGGATCGCTCATCCAGGGATGGTGGACGAACTACGGCAAGTGGGGTAAGCAGAACTGGTACGGAAGATGATTCCGTACCTTTCCTGGACCTCACCCAACCCAATTTCTTAAACATTCCAGTTGTAATTAGGTATTCAGATGACTGATGACAAAGAGCCCATCGGGTCCATTTCGGAGGAGTTCGCTCTCCTCGAGAGACACATCCTGATACTGAAGACCGTGAAGTACAACCAGCCCATCGGTCTGATCAGATTATCGGAGATGACCGGTATCCCGAAGCACAAGGTCAGATACTCATTGAAGCTCCTGGAGAAGGAAGGGATCATCGTCGCCACCACGGGCGGTGCGATGGTCACGGACAGATACGACGATTTCCTGAAGAACATCTCCGAATACGTCAAGGGACTGTACTCGAAGGTGGAGGAACTCCTTTCCCAGATCTGAATATCTGCCCGTCCGTAATCCGAGGACGGATGCCCCCTCCGACAGGCGGGCCATCAAATAGCTTAATATAGGTCCCCATCATTGGGAGGCATACTACCTTGCCGCTGTAGCTCAGTAGGTAGAGCGTGTGACTGTTAATCACAAGGTCCTCGGTTCAAATCCGTGCGGCGGCGCCATTTCTTCAACATTCCTACCGTTGGGCGGAGCTATACCTTGTCCTTGCACATGCAAGCGAACTTCTCTAAGAACTTCCGATCGCACCTGAGATGCCGCTCAGTCCTCGAACTCATCGATGACGCTGCGGATGATCCCCTGCTTGCTCTTAGTGGAGTTGTTCCTCACATAGTTCACTAGATTGGATCCCGTCAACACGACACTCGAGGGTCCGGAACGGACGTAGAACTCCTCGACCTTCCCGTCCTTCAGGAACACGGGCTTCTTGCATCTGGCACAGTCCACACGTACGATAGATTTACCCTCATCCATATCGATGTTCCTGAACGAGATGTATGGGAAGAACTCCTCGCCGATCTTGGAAGATATCATGTGGGTGAAGTGGAGGTTCATCTTGTCCCTGGTCCCGAACTCCTCCTCGTCGACGCCGTAGATGGAGCCGTCATCGGATACGCCTATCATGAGGATGCCGCCGCTGGTGTTCAGGAAGGCCACTATGGTCTTGAGCACCGCCTTCTCCATCCTCTTGTCGTTCTCGCCGGTCTGGATGTTCGTGGTTATGGTGGACTTGAACTCCAGTTTCTCGGATTCTCCGGAAGCGATGATGACGAGCGCCTCGTCCTTCGCGCGTTCATTGGAATACGAACCGCCGGAATAGGCCTCCATGCTCCTGTTGATCCCGGTGTTGATCAGCCAAGAATCCAGCCCGAGCTCGCTGAGGAACGCCGTTATGACCGCACCGACCATGGCGTAGATGACATAGGTCGTTACGACCCAGATCTCGAATCCGGAATCGGCCGTGAAATGGTAGTAGGCCAGCTGAACGACGAACATCAGAAGCAGGACCGTCATCGCGATGGAGAAACCGGTCATGTAGACGAAACGCTTGTTGTCCTGCTCCTTCTCCGGCGTAGAATGGATCATGGCGTACACGACTATCTGACCCATGAGCATCAGACACACTCCGGTCAGTATGCTGGAGAACATGCTGATGTAGACGTGCTCGTCCTTGAAATTGTTGGAGATCACGACTATCAGGAGGGTGAAGACCATCAGCATGATGAGCATGGGGGGCACATGGGCCACCTTGCGGTCCGTGATGATGGCCATCAGGAGCATCAGCGACGTGGGTACCGACAGGAGGAGCTGGTCTATCCTCCCTATGATGAGCTCGCTGATGATGATCAGGATATCCATCAGCAGGAACGCGATATACATCACCAGGGTCCTCGTGGGGATCCTCTGTTCTCCGTCGGAGTAGCTCCAATCCATGATACCCCAACGGCTAGAACATATTAAAGGGGGACGTGGGCGGCGATTCGATAATTTATTATGTATAATAGGTTTAACCGCTCATGATGGGCTCTTAGCTTAGTCAGGTAGAGCGCTCGGCTCATAACCGAGTGGTCACTGGTTCGAACCCGGTAGGGCCCACCACTTTCCTACCCAGATCTTGTAAAAAATTTCTATGGTTTTCGTTATAGCTTCCTTTATCTCGTTTCGACCCACACCAGAGTGGGCCAGAATTCTCATCCGGGCCCACTCCGGATCACACCTCCTCAGGGCCTCAATGTGAACGGCCTGTTGTTCCTATTGCCGTATACCCTTGCCATAGCAAGGGACTCCTTTCCTCTGGCGTAGTAGAGCTCGGTAGTCTTGGTTGAAGCATGCCCCATCATGACCGAGACATCCTCGACCTGATTACCGCAGTCGAGGAGCCTCTGCCCGAATGCCCTGCGGCCCGAGCGCAACTCTATCTTGGTGTCAAGGATCTTCTCGATGGGTGCCTTCAGCTTGCAGAATCCCTGCTGGGTGTAGAACTCCCCTCCCCTCTGCATCGGAGGGAACAGGGAATCCGTCTCCATTCCGAGCATCGCAAGCCTCTTCTTCCTCTCTTCGACGTACCTGAGGATGATGTCCTCGACGCCGTCCATGACGATGGCGGTACGCTGATGTCCGTAGCTTCCCTCCCCCTTGACGTGGACGATGCGGAGGAACACCTGACCCTGAGGTCCGGTGAGCACATCCGATGCGTACATCTTGCGGGCCTCCTGTGTACGAAGGCCTGCGCTGGAACAGAGAAGGATGGCGGTGCATCCCTCGAGGATCTCGAAGCTCTCGGTAGACCTGCCTAGCTCTATCACCCTGTCGATGACGGAGTTGAGCATCGGATCCTTCATGCCGCTGTATGCATGAGGTCTGTAGATGGCATCGAAATCCCTGAATTCCTTGACCACTTCGTTACCGACCGATTTGCAAAGCTGATTCAGAAGACAGAGGTCCTTGCTGAGGGTGGCGTCGCTGATGTTGTTGCTGCGCCTGAACCCCACATACGCTTCTATGTCGTCGGTGGTTATCTTCCTAGGGTTATTGGTCGAGACCTTACCCTCCTCGTAGAGGATCTTGAAATTATCCGCTATAAGGCGGAGCTTCCTCTGCTTGTTGTACACGGTACTGGCGCTCTGATGCTGCGCGATCTTGTCGATGTACTTGTTGACATCGGTCATGAACTGGTACCTCATCAGTATGCCCCCTGGGTGATGGTCGTTCTCATTTCTGGCCCTGTGGTGCTTCCCTGCATGATACATGCTGTGATCCCGATGGATCCCGCACCTGTGCATGCATCAAGTCCGCGGATTGCGGCTCCGTTCTCAGAACATCTTTTCATGTGTTCGTCTCCTATACTCTCAGTCTTTGGGAAAATTTTCCCGTAAGGGGAATATGCAATAATGACCGGATCGGATAGGGCTTCTTTTCCGGAATTTTGCTTGGAAATTATCGATTTTGATTCAATCAAGCTCAAATTCCGGGCCCAAATACCGTTTTTCTGTTCGGTCATTTATGCCGTATTTTCCGTATTTGACTTCATAGGTACAATTTCCTCAAAACTATTTAATATCTTTGGGGATAATTTCCCGTTAGGGAAAATATGGTTCAAGTAGGTAATAAAATCAAAATCGACGCGTCAGGAAGGATAACCATACCTTCAGAGATAATGAAGCTCATGGATCTGGAGAAGAATTCCGATGAGGTCTATTGGGACATCTGCGGAAGGAAGGTCTGTCTGATGAAAGTCACGACGAAATACAACGGATTCGATTTCGAGACACAGGAGATAGAGGAGAGGCTGAGAGATTATGAAGATCAATACCTTGTGAACTTCGATCCCGAGGTCGTCGACCCCGAGGAGATAGAGAGACTTTCCAGAGAACAGTACCTCAAGGACAAGAAAAACAAGGAAGAGCTCCGCAAGCTCAGGAACAAGGACAGCTCCTGATCACCATCCGGCGAAACAGAGGCCACTTTCAACGAGACAAACCTTTTACACCCTTTTTCTATACTTAATAACGGACAGCATGAATGAATCGTTCGATCTCGAAGAGATGATCTGGATCGGTGAAGAGGACATCGATGTCGTCACGGACAATGTGAAAAGATCCGGCATCCTCATAGACGAATGGGATGAGGATCCAGAGGAGACCGGAGACCCGTACACCAGATGCGAGATGTATGGATTCAAGGATATGAAGGTCGAGATGCTGTACATAGACGAGAATGAGTATCCATCCGATATCCGTGCTTCGATCGTAGTGGGGCACCGGACAAACGGTGTGATAAAAAATATCGTTCCTGAAGAAGAACTAAGACCTACGCTTGATTCGCATTCTGAAGTCACGGATCCATCATCGCCTTTCATCAGAAGGAAATACCTCGAACTTTTGAATCACAGCGATACTGATCGGAACTGATTAAGTAAACGTAATAGCAGGAATATGATGGAATGAATCACGCACCCTGGGATGTTCTCCACCCTTCATTCACTCGCGCAGACATATCGTCCTTTCGTCTTTGACTAAAGTAACGTATTGCTGCGCTTCAAACAGCCATTCCGGGTTTCAAACACCCAGGTTTGTGTTGTTATGATCAATAGATACAAAGATCAGGAAAACAAAATAAACTCCTTAAGAAACGACTTGGAAACCGATTACAGGATTCTGATTGGTGAGATCGTCATCGAGAGACTGAATGTGAACGATCTTTACGAGATCCTCCGCTATGGATGGGACAGGAACGATCTGCAGAAGATGCTGGATGAGGAGGACTACGCCGGGATTGGGATAGTTGCGGCATGGATAAGGGAATGCGGAAGCGGATGCCTCGGATTCATGGTCGAGGACGACCCATACGTTTACCCTCTGGATGAGGACGGCAACTACACCGAGGAAGCGTTCGGGAGGTGCTGCTGATGCAGGATTGGCAGATAGCCGTATTGAATTCAGACGACCTAAGAGTGGATCAGGATTCCTCCACCGGATACCGCCTTATCGTCAGGAGGACCGACAAGGAGCACAGGATGCCTATCCAGGAGGTGATAGCGACCATCAGGCATTCCAGCAGGAAACCTGTGATAATGTGCACTGACGACATTCTGAGAGGGATGTTCGCACCGAAAAAGGAGGTCCTGGAGATCCTGACATCCAGAGAGGATTATCAGGAGTACAGGATGTGGCTTGCTGAGGCCAAGATGTGCGGGGCGATCTGATGGGACTCTTCGAGACAGGCCCTGTGTTGGTCACCGTCGGGATAAGGAACCTTATGTCCGCCGGTGATCAAGCGATAGATGTCATCCAGAGATGCTTGGACAGACATTGTTCGGGCGACTGGGGAGATCTTTGTGATGATGACAAGCATATGAACGATGACTCGCTGGAAGCAGAGAAATCCGGAGGATTCGTAGACAGACTGTTCAGCAGCTACGATACGGACTTCGGGAAGATCTACATCATCACTGAGTACGATAAGTCGATGACGACGATATTGTTACCAGAAGAATACTGATTTAAAGGGGGTATCCCCTTTTATTCAATTTAGCACTGAAGAATCATGGTCAATGGGATCGATTCGGCATCGTGGAAAGAATTGATGATGATTGGATATCACAATGAACATGATAAGACCCATACATGCCTTCGAACAACTAGGTGATTCATTCCTATAGCCAATATCGGATACTCAATACTTCGAAGCCTTATCAGCAATCATAGCGAGCACCGCATCCATGAGATGGCCCTTGGGAATCTTCTTGGAACCGAGTGTGCAGGCAATCATGCCCTTTACGGTCTCCAGATACACTTCGGAACCGTCATCGGCCACGGAATCTGCCCTGAATGCCATAGTATATGCGATATCCAAAGCGGAAACAATCTCGGCACGGGAGAACAGCTTATCCAGACCCTTCATGAACCTCTCCCTGTCCGAATCACCGGCATACTTCGCATAAAGGGATTCCCTGTCCATCCCGAGACGGTTCAGCACATCGTCCGGCCGTAAAGGGGAAGGATGCTCGTCCCTCGCCTTCAGAGACCACTGCACGGCATCAGAGACCGCCCTGGCGGCGGCGATCCCCAGGTCCGAGCCTGTGCCTGCCCACATCTCCCTGTCATCGCCTACGGGACAGAACACGGCCATTGAATCCGATGTCGTTCCCGTCTCCAGGAATCCCTGCCTGCGCATGGCAAGGGTCTTGGCCTCCACCAGAGGGATCATCAGATTCACCTTGGCCTCCGTGGTCAGGGGCCTCGGGCTTATCACGCCTATGTTGATCGTGCCCGGGCGCAAAGCATTCATCCGCCTGATGGACACCTCTGTCTTAGCATCGTAGTCGAGCAGCTCCTCTCCAGCGATGACATGGTTCGCAAGGCCGGCGGTGGCGAATGCCGTGGCCTCCTTTCCCCTGAATGTCGACGTCTTGACGTTGAAGACGTGGTCCACCTCTGCGGCGGTCATCATGCCTACAGAGTTATCGGGAAGGCCGAGGGCATCTCTGACGTATCCGATATATCCCATGTAGTCATCGCAGTCGAAATCCTTCGGGACCTCCATGATAAAGGCTGCCTCGGCGACGGAAGAACCTCCGTTCAGCACTGCACAGCTCAGGACCTCCAAAGGCTCCGTGAACGTTATCACCCCGACGGGCGAATCCTTGATACGATCGACCTTTATGGATCTGATGAACCGGGGAATAAGAGCACCCTCTTTAATCGTATGGGCCCCCTTCTCGACGATTTCAATCAGGCAGACCGGATCCGCTGCACTGCTGGATGGTAAGCGCGGATCCTGTTTCGGAGACCCAATGACATTGTAAACTCTTTGAGTATATACCATGAATCACAGAAATTATCCATAATTACATCCAACCTGCTCCAATAGACCTCTTCCAGCTTCATTCGATGCGACTTGATACGGTACGGAGAACAATTGTTCAATCGATAAATCAGAGAGATGTAATTACTTATGGCAGCATGAAAGGCCCGACCGCAGAGCGGGGTCAGTAGGTAATCGGATGGTATGTGATATAATGGACTGACGTCAGATCTTCTTTCAGTCTCAAGGGACCCGTTCCGATCTGAAAGCGCTTCCTCCATTCCCCGCCTGCTGCCAGGCCTTTGGTTGCTGTTTTCGATTAAGACGGCCCGCCGTCTGCAACGAGGCGAGCCTGTTTGCTTGAGTGTTCTTAGTTCCTGCGCATATACAGGATTCCTGCTACTGCGATTACGGCGATGAACAACGAGTCCCTCGTCATAGAGAAATCCGGAGGATGGGCAGACAGACTATTCAGCAGTTACGATACCGACTTCGGGAAGATCTGCATCATAACCGAACACGACAGATCCGTGACCACAATCCTTCTTCCAGAGGAATACTGAAACCGACAAGGGGCCGAAAGGCCCCGTTATCGAGATGATTCAAATGGCAATGGTAGAACGGATGGCGTATCGCATTCGATGATGCTCCTGTCTCCACAGAGGCCGACGATTATCATGATTATGATGGATCATGATGCATTGGATATATCCAATGAATTCTGGTCAGAATCTGTCCAAGGAATCCGGATCCTTCATGAAGTCCGTGACATTCATTATCCTGATGCCCTTCTCGTTGGTGTGAGGCGGCACATCATCCCCCACCAGAATGATCTTCCTGAAGCCGTCGTTCACTTTCAGGAACGGTCTCATCTCCTGCTCGCTCTTATCGGGAGCATCCATCCTGTAAGCTGATTGAATGTAGTACCTCTGATCGCCCCTGTTGGCCACGAAATCTATCTCCAGCTGCCTGTACTCCCTCTTTCCTTCTATGTACTCTCTGATG
>Ga0310696_10007061_pt1 | contig 13261 bp, 15 predicted proteins | sample AusTroGonzalo_MG_4_FD_203885 | JGI IMG/M metagenome (GOLD analysis project Ga0310696, IMG submission 203885) | Bovine rumen microbial communities from tropical cattle in Woodstock, Queensland, Australia - Gonzalo_02 (v2) (version 2) | ecosystem: Host-associated > Mammals > Digestive system >... | reverse complement strand
CTTGTAGTTCTCCCCCGCCTTCTCTTCGAAAACATGCCAGGGAATCTTCAGGTAGTACAGGCCGATGAGCGCCGTCACCACGGCCGCGCCGAAGAGCGCCAGCTGCGACGGACCGCCCGTCAGCTCATCGCCGAAGATCACCACCCCGATGACCAGCAGGATGATGAGCGTGATCACAGGCACCAGCGACAGCAGAAGGCCGGGCTTTTTCATACGCTACAGCATTTTTTTCTTGCGGAAGATCAGGAAGACGGCCAGCACGATCAGGAGCATGGCCCCCAGGATGATGACCAGGTCCCAGATCCCGCCCACGAGGGGCAGGTCGATGTTCATGCCGTAGCAACTGGCAATCAGCGTCGGCGGCATCAGCAGGACCGACACCAGGGTGAAGATCTTCATGATCTTGTTCTGGTCGAGCTCGATCAGACCGAGGACCGTGTTCTGCAGGTATTCCAGACGTTCGAAACTGAAGTCCGTATGGTTGATGAGCGAGGTGATGTCTTTCAGCAGGATGCCCAGCTTGCCGTTGATCACGTCGGGCGTCTTGTCGGAGCGCAGGATGCTCGAAATCATGCGCTGCTTGTCGACGATGTTCTCGCGCACGAGCATCGTGTTTTCCTGCAGCTGGTTGATGTCGAGGAGGAATTCCTCGTTCACATCCTCACCCAAACTTACCCGCTTGCTGTACTGGCCGATCTCCTTCGACATCAGCTCGATCATGTCGGCGTCGAGGTCGATGCGGTTCTCCAGGATACCCACCAGCACGTGGAAACCCGTGGGATAGAGTTTCGAATTGAAGAGGATGCGCCGCTGGATGTCGGTGAAGCTGCGCAGGGGCACCTGCCGGATGGAGGTGATGGTATGGCCGGTCAGCACGAAGGAGACCGACTCCATGGTGTAGTTCTCAGAACTCGGAATCAGGAAGTTCGTGTTGGCGAAGATGGCGTCGATGGTCTCGGAGTAGCGCGATGAACTCTCGATCTCCTCGGCCTGCGCACGGCTCTGCAGCGTGGTGTTGAGAAACAGTTCGACGGCACGCTTCTCCTCGCCCGTCGGATTGAACAGGTCGAGCCAGAGCGCGTTTTCGCGGGAAATCTCTTTCAGGATGGTCAGCGACTCGGAAACTTCCGCCTGACCGTTGTGATTATAAAAGATTTTGATCATTTTCCTCAAGTTTTAGTGTGTCGACATTCCGTGGACTGGCCGTCGGGCCGCAGGTTACGACACACATTCTCGAGGGGTCAGCTTCTCCAGGGCCACGCGACGGAATTCCGACAGTCCGGCGCGTTTCTCGCTGTCGAGGGCGAAAGAGATGTTGTCCCGCAGATACTTGCAGGCATACTCCCTGGGAAACTGATGATTATACTTTTCTACGGCCTCGGGGATATGGTCGATGCCATAGCCCAGGGCCTGGTTGAACTTTTCTACAAATGAGGGTTCCAGCGGACCGGCAGCCGTCCAGCAGGCGAACACGAACGGAAGGCCCTTGAGAGCGATCCATTCCGAAGCCAGGTCGTAGACGTAGCGGAAATCGCCGGCATGCAGCAGGGCCTTGTCGCCGATGAGCAGGTAGCAGCGCTGCGGATCGAGGGGGTCACGCAGGAAGTCGAAAGGCCGCAGGCGCGGGGCGATGTGCCATTTGGCCTGGCAGAGGTATTCGGTCAGCAGCACGGACGTGCGGCTGTCGACGTCGAGCAGGATCTCGTCGACCTCAGCGATCGGTCGGCCGGAGACTACCAGTACGCTGGCCACGGGTCCGGTGGCCCCGATGCAGAAATCTGACACGATGGACGGGTTCTTCAGGTCGCCCAAAGCACCTACGGGCATAATGCCGATGTCGGCTTTTCCTTCCCGCAGCAGCATGGCGGAAACCGACGGTGTGCAGAACTGCATAACGATCTCGCCGGGGGCCATCCTGGTCTCCAGCCCGTACAGGAACGGAATCGTGTTCAAGTAGTTGATCGCTGCAATTCTCACCATAACATGCAAAGGTAGGAATTATTTACGAAAAAGAGCTCCGCTTCGCTCTGGTATTTGTATCCGCTCGCAGAAAAATGCTCGCGTCCCCAAATACCACCCGCTACGCTACGCTTTTTCACGGAATAGCCACATGCCGAAGAAGGTCAGCAGACCGTTGACGATCAGCAGGGTAAAGCCCAGATCAAAGCCCCACCAGCGTTTGCTCACCAGGTTGAACACCAGGCAGAGCACCGGGGCGGCGACGGCGATCCACGGCGTGGCGCCGTCGCGCACCTTCACCTTGGTCAGGATGCCGAAGAAAAACATGCCCAGCAGCGGTCCGTAGGTATACGAAGCCAGCTTGTAGACGAGGTTGACCACCGCATCGCTGCTGGCGACGTAGAGCACCACGATGATGATCAGGAAAAGCACGGCCACACCGGCGTGTACCGTCTTGCGGATACTTTCCTTCCGGGCATCGGTCAGGTCCTGGCGTCCGTTGAAGTTCAGGTAATCGACACAAAAGCTGGTGGTCAGTGAAGTCATGGCGGCACCGGCGCTCGGATACGAGGCGGAGATCAGGCCGATGAGGAAGAAGATGCCGGCCGCCACGCCAAAATACTGGCTGGCGATGGTCGGGAAGAGTTCGTCGGTCTTGGTGATGCCCAGGGCCTCGAAACCGCCCAGATGCTGGGCGTAGACGCACAGGAGGGCGCCCATCAGCAGGAAGAAGAAGTTGGCCACCACGATGATGACAGAGGTGGTGTACATGTTCTTCTGGGCGGCCTTGATATCCTTGCAGGCCAGGTTTTTCTGCATCATGGCCTGGTCGAGGCCCGTCATGGCGATGGTCACGAAGATACCGGCGATGAACTGCTTGATGGCGTTGGTGCCGTGGCTCCAGTTCCAGTCGAACCAGCTGGTGAAGGTATGTCCGTAGCCCACGGTACCGGCATTCTCATTGACGGTGTTGCCCACCACCGAGAACATCTGGCCGAAACTCCAGCCCATGTTGCGGCAGATATAGAAGATGGTCATGCCCACGGCCAGCAGCATGAAGGTCGTCTGCAGCACGTCGGTCCAGATGATGGTCTTGACACCGCCCTTGAATGTATAGAGATAGAGCAGCAGCAGGAACACAACCGTAATGAGGGTGAACAGCAGCACCGGCGACATGTTCTGCGACAGGCTGTGCGGCATGAACGCAAAGAAGACCACGATGACCACGAACACGCGAACGGCCGCGCCCAGGATGCGCGACACCATGAAGACGGTGGTACCGGTCTTGTGCGTTTTCGGCCCGAACCGCTCCCCCAGATAGGTGTAGATGGAAGTCAGGTTCATCTTGTAGTAGAGCGGAAGCAGCACTTTGGCGATGATGATATAGCCGCCCACAAAGCCCAGGACCAGGGGCATATAGAAGAAATTCTGCACCCACACGTTGCCCGGCACGGAAATGAAGGTCACGCCCGAGATGGAGGCGCCGATCATGCCGTAGGCCACCACGGGCCAGGGTGCTTTCTTGTCGCCGGAGAAAAAGGAATTGGAGCCGGCCTTGCGTCCTGTCAGCCACGAGATGAGGAACAGGAGCACGGTGTAGGCGGCAAAGGCCACGAGAAACCAGACAAAGGGGAATTCGTGTCGCATAGGTCAAGGTTTAAAGGGTTGTCGGTTGGTAATCGACCGGCCGAGGGTCAGTTCGTCGGTATATTCTAGATCGTCGCCGAAGCCCACGCCGCGCGCAATGGCGGTCACGGACACGGGATAACGGGCGATCTGCTTGTAGAGATAATAGGCAGTGGTCTCCCCTTCCATGCTGGTGCTCAGGGCCAGCACCACTTCGCGGATCTGTCCCTGGGCGAGGCGGTCGCCGAGTTCATGGATGCGGAGGTCGCCGGGTCCTACCCCGTCGATGGGCGAAATGATGCCGCCCAGGATGTGGTAGAGGCCACTGTATTGGCCGGTGTTCTCGATGCTGAGCACGTCGCGCAGGCTTTCCACCACGCAGACCACCGTGGCATCACGGTGCGAGTCGCCGCACACAGGGCAGGTTCCGTCGTCGGAGATCATGCCGCACACGGGACAGTGGTGAATATCCTGCCGCAGGCGCAGCAGGGCGTCGGCAAACTGTTCCACGTTCTCGCGCGGCTGGCCAAGGAGGTGCAGGGCAAGCCGCAAGGCGGTCCGGCGGCCGACGCCGGGCAGCGTGGCGAGCTGGTCGACAGCCTCTTCCAGCAAGGCGGAGGAATAGTTCCGACGGAACATCGGCGGAAACGCTTACTTGCGCTTGTCGGGGTTTTGGGCAAAGTAGGTATCGACGGCGTTGCGGACGGAGCCGTAGTGCAGCAGCATGGCCTTGGCCTCGCCGTAGTCTTCGATGCCGGTCTCATCCATGATCATCTTGGTGCCGCGGTCCACCAGTTTCTTGTTGGTGAGCTGCATGTCCACCATCTTGTTGCCTTTCACGTGGCCCAGACGGATCATCGTGGAGGTGGAGATCATGTTGAGGATGAGTTTCTGTGCGGTGCCCGATTTCATGCGGGTGCTGCCGGTCACGAATTCGGGACCTACGACGGCGACGATGGGGATCTCGGCGGCCGCTGCCACGGGGGCGTCGGGGTTGCAGGTGATGCAGCCGGTGAGCAGGCCCCGTTTGCGGGCTTCCTCGATGGCGCCGATCACATAGGGCGTGGTGCCGGAGGCGGCGATGCCGATCACGATGTCGTCTTTCGTCGGGCGATACGGTTCAATGTCTTTCCAGCCCTGTTCCTTGTTGTCCTCGGCACCTTCGGCAGCGCGCCGGATGGCGCTGTCACCGCCGGCCATCAGGCCGATGAACAGGTCGTAGGGGGCGCCGTAGGTCGGCGGAATTTCCGAGGCGTCGAGGATGCCGAGGCGGCCGCTGGTACCGGCGCCCATGTAGAAGACGCGGCCGTTGCGGCGCATGCGCTCGACGATGCCGTCGACGAGTTTCTCGATCTGCGGAATGCATTCGGCGACAACTTCCGGGACATGCCGGTCTTCGCGGTTCATGTTCTCGAGCAGCTCCCGCGTGCTCATCTTGTCGAGGTTCGAATAGTTCGAACTCTGTTCGGTGACCTTCATTATTTCACGTTTTTATGATATTCTACCAAACCATCGATGGGGCCCTTGAGAATGATGCCCATGCGCATGCCGGCGGCGTTGACGGCTTTCTCCAGGATGTCCTTGTAGTAGAAGGCGATGGAGCCGACGAAGTTCACCGGATACTTCTTGTAGTCGTAGTGGACGATGTTGCGGTGCAGGAATTCCTCGAAGCTGCTCTTGAGCAGGTTGGCCATGTGCGGATGGTTCTTGAACTCGCTGATGAACGGCGAGAACGATGCCAGGAAGCGACTCGGCATGGGTTCACGGTAGACTTTCTGGACGATAGCCATATAGTCGAGACCGTAGCGCTTGTTGAATTCGTTCTCGATGGCCGGCGGAAGGAGGCCCTTGATAAAGTCGGAAACCAGGCGTTTGCCCAGGTAGGCGCCGCTGGCCTCGTCGCCGAGGATGAAACCGCCGGCGCGGACGTTCTGCGCGATCCCCTCACCGTCGTAGAAGCAACTGTTTGAACCGGTGCCCAGGATGCAGGCGATGCCGGGCTTGTGGCCGCAGAGGGCGCGGGCCGCCGCCAGCACGTCGGAAGCGGCTTCGCAAGTCGAACCCGGGAACACCTTGCCGCAGCAGCGTTCCAGCTTGGCGGAAATCTCGCCGCCCACCATGCCGGCGCCATAGAAGAAGATCCGGTCGACCTTCTTCCCGATCTCGGGAACGAGTTTGTCGTTCAATATCTTTTCGATCTCGGCATCCTCCATGAAAACCGGATTGATGCCCACGGTCTCGATCGCCTTGACCGAACCGTCATCGCAAATGGCCCGCCAGGAAACCTTGGTGGAACCGCTGTCAGCTATCAGTTGCATATCTTTCTTGTAAAATTAGATTCAATCTACAAATATAGTTATTTTTCCGTCGCCGATGTCCCAAAAAAGGGGACACCAGGAGCAAATACCCACTAAAATGCGCCCGATGTCCCAAAAAGTGGGACATCGGGCGCAATATGGGTCGGTTTTGCTCCGGCAATGCTTCTATTTCAGCCGGACGACGCGCAGACCGTTGTGACCTTTGATGCCGTTGGTGTACTCCACCAGCGGCGTTTTGTTGATGACGACTTTCTTCTCGGAGTAGGACGCGTGGATGAAGGTCAGGGTGTTGCCTTCCCAATAGGCGTAGGCCACATGGGCGATGTCGAGGCCGGGCGTGGCGGAGTTGAAGCCGATGATGTCGCCGGTCTTGATGTTTTGGATGCACTTCGGCAGTTCGGCCTTGGGAATGTACCAGTAGTCCCAGCTTTCGAGGTTCTGCTCCACGGCCTTGATCTTTTCGACCGTTTTCGGACTGTCTTTCAGCTGCTTGTAGGAGGCCGGATGGGTCGACATAAAGTTGAACTTCTGGTCGAGAGGGCTGCCGCCGCACTGGCGGCTCACTTCGTCGAAGAGGCCCCGCACCGTACCCTGGATGATCCACTCGGAGGTGTAATGGATGCGCGAGGCGTAGCCGTCGACCTTGCCGTTGCGGTAGCGCAGCTGGCGCAGGTTGTCGACATATTTCTCGAAGGTCGGATGTTCTTCCTTGGCGGTGAGCGACATGGCCAGGCACATTTCCACGAAGAGGATGCAGTCGGTCTCACGTGTGTTGACCGTCAGGCGCTCCGGTTCGAGTTCCAGGGTGTTCGACACATAGGGCGTGCCGAGGAAATGTTTTGCCACCTTGATCACCAGCTCGCTCATCGGCTTGTCGCGGTCCGGGGCCAGGAGGGTCATCACTTCGTTGAAGTTGTCGATGTCTTTCTGCGTGAAGCGCGCGTCGCCCTTTTCGTAGGCCGCAGCGCTGAAGACGAGCCCGAAGAGGGCGGTCAAGAGTATGATAGTGCGTTTCATAGTCAAAAAAAGGCAAGCCGATAAGCCGGATTCTGTACTCTGACGAGCTTCTGTCATTTATCTGATGCAGCCTACCCCTCGGCTCAGGCGAGCAGCCCTCAGACGCCGATATATTTGGCCTTGCAGCCCTCCGGTGCGTACCCCGCGGACGTCGCCGCCAGCGGTCGTGGGCTCTTGCCCCACGTTTTCACCCTTGCCGGCTCCGGAACGAGTCCGGGCTAAACCGGCGGTTGTTTTCTGTTACGCGCTCCATAAACTTTCACCTATCTGTGCTTTCCACAGGGAGGCGCTCTGTGCTGTCCGGACTTTCCTCACCGCTTGCGCGGCGCGACAGAATGACTTGCCGGATGCAAAGGTACAAGAAAAATGATTTGTACCGATATTTTTCCTATCTTTGTAACCCGTAAAAGTCTTTACGGGATTATGAAAATCGGCTTCGACAACGACAAGTATCTGAAGATTCAATCAGAGCACATCAAGGAACGCATTTCGCAATTCGGGGATAAACTGTACATGGAATTCGGCGGCAAACTGTTTGACGATTACCATGCCAGCCGCGTGCTGCCCGGCTTCCAGCCCGACAGCAAGCTCAAGATGCTGATGCAGCTCCGCGACGAGATGGAAATCATCATCGTGGTGTCGGCCGAAGACATCGAAAAAAACAAGATCCGCAGCGACCTGGGCATCACCTACGACATCGACGTACTCCGTCTGCGCGAAGAATTCCAGAGCCGCAACCTGCTGGTCAATTCCGTGGTCATCACCCACTTCAACGGCCAGTCGAGCGCCGTCGCTTTCCGGAACCGCCTCGAAAAGATGGGCGTCAAGGCCTATTACCATTATATCATCGAAGGTTATCCGACCAACGTCGACCTGATTTCGTCGGACGAGGGTTTTGGCAAGAACGATTTCGTGGAGACCACCCGCCCGCTGGTGGTGGTCACGGCACCCGGCCCCGGCAGCGGAAAGATGGCCGTGTGCCTGAGCCAGCTCTACAACGAGCGCAAACGCGGCGTCAAGGCCGGTTATGCGAAATTCGAGACCTTCCCGATCTGGAACCTGCCCCTGAAACATCCCGTCAACATCGCCTACGAGGCAGCCACCGCCGACCTCGACGATGTGAACATGATCGACCCGTTCCACCTGGAGGCCTATGGCAAGATCGCTGTCAACTATAACCGTGACGTCGAGATCTTCCCGGTGCTCGATGCCCTGTTCACCCAGATCTACGGCAAGAGCATCTACAAGTCGCCCACCGACATGGGCGTCAACATGATCGGCTTCTGCATCAGCGACGACGACGTGTGCCGGGAGGCAGCCAACAACGAGATCATCCGCCGCTACTACACCGGCCTGTGCAACCTGGCCGAAGGAGAAGAAAACGAACAGGAGGTCAACAAGCTGACCCTCCTGCTCAAGCAGGCGAACCTGGCGACCGAATACCGCCGCGTAACTGTGGCGGCCAAGCAGAAAGAGGCCAGCAGCGGGGAATATGCCGCCGCCATGGAACTTCCCGACGGCACGGTGATCACGGCCAAGCAGAGCCCCCTCCTGGGCCCGAGCGCGGCACTGATTTTGAACGCACTCAAGCACCTGGCCGGCATCCCGCATCCGGTCAAGCTGATTCCCGCCGAGATGATCGAACCCATCCAGAAAACGAAAGTTTCGTACCTGCACGGCCACAATCCGCGCCTCCATACCGACGAGGTGCTGGTGGCCATTTCGATGCTAAGCCTCTCCGACGAGAACTGCCGAAAGGCCATCGACTGCCTGCCGCTGCTCCGGGGCTGCCAGGTCCACAGCACGGTGATGCTCACCGAAGTCGACCGCAAGACCTTCAAGAAACTGGGAGTCGGCCTGACCAGCGAACCCGTGAAGAAGCAGAGCAGCAGCTACCGCAAATATTCCCAGCAATAAAGCCCTTCCCCATGAATAAACCCTTCTGCATGATGGTCTTCCTGTGCTGCCTGCTGGCCCTTCCGGCCTGTAAGGCCGACGGTCAGAACGTCAAGACTTATGGCTACAAGGTGGAAGAGGTGCTGCCGCACGATGCGGGTTCGTATACCCAGGGTCTCTTTTTCGAGGATGGCGTACTCTACGAATCCGCCGGCCAGTACGGCCAGTCGAGTTTCCGCCAGGTCGATCTCAAGACGGGGAAGGTGGAGCGGCGCCTCAATTTCGAGCGACGCTACTTTGCCGAAGGATCCTGCGTGCTGAACGGGCGCCTGTACATCCTCACCTGGCAGGAGAAGGAATGCTTTGTCTACGATTTCAAAACCTGGCAGAAACTGGGTTCGCACCACTACAACGGGGAGGGCTGGGGCCTGACCACCGATGGCAAGCAGCTGATCATGAGCAACGGCACTTCCGAGATCACGTTCCGCGATCCCGAATCCTTTCAGGTGCAGCGAACCATCAACGTCACGCTTCGCGGACAGAAAGTGATGTACCTCAATGAGTTGGAATACATCAAGGGCGAAATTTGGGCCAATGTCTACGGCACCGACCAGATCGTCCGCATCGACCCCGCCACCGGCCAGGTGCGGAGTGTCATCAACCTGCGCGGCATCCTGCCCGCCCAGTTGCGTACCTCCGGCACCGACGTGCTCAACGGCATCGCCGCAGATGCAAAAGGCAATGTCTATGTCACGGGCAAGTACTGGCCGAAAATGTATCGTATATCCTTAGTCGAAAAGAAATAATCATGAGCAAAGAGAGTCTGATTGCCAGTCTGCGGACGGTTCCCGATTATCCCAAGCCGGGCATCAAGTTCTGGGATGTCACCACGCTGTTCAAGAATGCGGCCGCCTTCAAGGAGGTCGAAGATATCCTGTATGAGGAATACAAGGACAAAGGCATCACGAAGGTAGCCGGCATCGAGAGCCGCGGCTTCGTCATGGGTGCCGCCCTGGCTTCCCGCCTGGGTGCCGGTTTCGTGCTGATCCGCAAGCCGGGCAAACTGCCGTCCGAAACCGTTGCCCTCGAATATGAACTGGAATATGGCCGCGACAAGATCGAGATCCATACGGACGCCATCGAGCCGGACGACGTCGTCCTGGTGCACGACGACCTGCTGGCGACCGGCGGCACGGCCAACGCTGCCGTGAAACTGGTCCGCTTCTTCCATCCCAAGCAGGTGTATGCCAGTTTCATCATCTATCTGCAGGATTTCGGCAGCATCGCCAAATTCCCCAAGGACGTGCCGGTGACCACCGTGCTGAACCTGCGCGGCTTTTAGACCATGGACGGCATCGGCGCCTATTTCATCGGGCTGGACCTCTGGGGCTGGCTGGAGATCTTTGCGATGGTGGCGGGCATCTTCTATGTCTACCTGGAGATCGGCAAGTCCCAGTTGCTCTGGTATGTCTGCATCGTTACATCCGTCCTGAACATCTTCGTATACTGGCACAACAACTTCGTGTCGATGACGGTCATCCAGTTCTATTACATCGTGATGGCCTTCTACGGCATCCATGCATTCCGGGAGCTCAAGGATGACGCCCAAGTTGAGGTCAAAGAGAAGGCGGCGTCTTCAGACAAGGAAGTGCTGATCCGACGCTTCGACTGGAAGACGGGCGCCTGGACGCTGGGCATCGCCATCCCGGCCTATTTCTTACTGGCCAACCTCCTCAAGGCCTACGCCGACACGCATGGCACTTCACTCTTTCCGAGCCAGCCCTACTGGGACGCTTTCATCGGCGTGGGCAGCATGGTGGGCACCTTCTTCCTCAGCCGTTCGTACATGTGCCAGTGGTACATCTGGATCGTCCTCGACACCATCACTGTCGGCGTGTTCATCTACAGCCACATGTACTGGATGGCCCTGATGTATGTCTGCTACATCATCATGGCCTTCTTCGGCATCCGCAACTGGCGGAAGAACGGGGTGTACGTCGACTGAATGAGATTCCGGGACAGCCCCGGCACATCGGGGGCTGTGCGGCGGCCGTAATCGTGAGAACGAGGGCGGCCGCAAGAATCATCAATTGTTTCATGGCAATATTTGTAAAAAAATTTTCGCAATCTCCATCTTTTGACTATTTTTGCAATCCCAAGTTAAATGGGGGGAATAAAAATCCAGCCACTTTAGCTCAGTCGGTAGAGCAGCGCATTCGTAACGCGCAGGTCGGCAGTCCGAGTCTGCCAAGTGGCTCGAGAAAAAAAGAGAGGCTCGCAACGCGAGCCTCTCTTTTCTCATACTTACCTACTTTATTATTTCTTGAAGTAGTCGGCCACCTCGTCGACGGGGACGAGTTCTTCCTGGAATGCGTAGGCACCGGTACGGTCGGATTTGACCATCTTGATGCACTTGACCACATTTTTCAGCGAGGATTTGTCGCCGGAGAATGTTGCGACAGCTTTCTTTGCCATGGTATAATAAAGTTAGATGTTACTTGATCTCTTTGTGAACCGTGTAGCGCTTCAGGTACGGATTGTACTTCTTCAGTTCGAGACGCTCGTTCGTGTTCTTCTTGTTCTTGGTCGTGATATACCGGGAAATGCCGGGAACACCGCTTTCTCTCTGTTCGGTGCATTCGAGGATCACCTGAACTCTGTTACCTTTCTTTGCCATTTCAGTAAATTATTAAACGATGTTGATCAAACCTTTCTCACGGGATTCCTTCAGGGTTTCAGCCAGACCGTTCTTGTAGATGGTCTTCATACCCTTGCAGGACACTTTCAGGGTCACGAAACGCTGTTCCTCTTCCAGCCAGAAACGCTTGGTCTTGAGGTTCGGGGCGAATTCGCGTTTAGTACGTCTCTTGGAGTGGGAAACGTTGTTTCCGATCACTCGCTTCTTTCCGGTAACTTGACAAACTCGTGCCATTGTTGTATTTTTTTATTTTACTATTTTCCAAAGGGGCTGCAAATATCTTGATTTTTCATTAAAAAACCAAATAAAATTACTCATTTACAAAAACTTCAGCAAACGGTTCCAGCGGATGTTCCGGGGGAACTTCTGGTTCGCATCGATTGACATCCAGATCACCCGGGGCTTGCCCACGATGTGGTCTTCGGGAACGAATCCCCAGTAGCGCGAATCGAGCGAGTTGTGACGGTTGTCGCCCATCATGAAATAGTAGTCCATCCGGAAAGTGTAGCGATCGGTCTCTTCCCCGTTGATGAGGAAACGGCCGTCGTCCGTCACTTCGAGGGTATTGCCCTCATACACTTCGATGATGCGGCGGTAGAGCGGCAGGTTGTCGGGCGTCAGCTGGACGGATTCCCCCTTTGCCGGAATCCACAGCGGACCGTAGTTGTCGCGCGTCCACCCCGTGGCCACGAAGGGAAAAAGCATCGCCTCCGAGTCGGGATAGTCGGGCGGGAACACATCGACATTCTGTTCGACGCTCACCACGTTGGCCAAAGCCTGGATTTTTTCTTTTCGTTCGTCCGTCAACGGCAGGGCCGGATATCCGGGCAGGGTCTGGCTGTACCAGACCTCGGCGGCATTGAATCCCATGTCGCGGAGAATCAGGGCGTTGATCGCAGTCCCGTCCGTGATTACACGGTAGGTGTTCTGGATCCCGGGCCAGTTCTCCTGCGTGCTTCCATTGACATACACCTGCCCGTCGACGACGCGCAGGGTATCGCCCGCCACCGCCACGCAACGCTTCACATAGTGGTCTTTCTTGTCGACCGGACGGACGACGATGGGACCATAGGTCTGGATGGCGTAGTCGCGCGAGGTCAGGCGCACGTGCGTGTAGTAATCTTCAGCAGGCGCCTTTGTCAGCACCGTATCGCCGTGCGGGAAGGAGAACACGACGTAATCGTCGCGTTCAACCTGGCCGAAGCCCTTGATCCGCCGATACTTGAACTGAAGGGCGGTCGAGTAGCTCTCTTTCCCGGAGAAAGGCATGGTGTTGTGGACGAAAGGCATGGAAAGTGGGGTCTGGGGCAATTTGGGGCCGTAGGCCGTTTTGCCGACGAAAAGATAGTCACCTGTCAGCAGGGAACTCTCCATCGAGGAGGAAGGAATCTTGAAAGCCTGGAAGAAAAAGATGTTGATGAATGTCACCACGACCACGGCAAACACGATGGCGTCGATCCATCCGAATGCCACTTTCAGGCCGGGATGCTGCTGGCCCACCTTTTCGAACCAGGCCTTGAGCCGGCGGCTCACGCAGAACTCGTAAACCACGGGCAGCCCGAGGAGCCACCACCAGTTTCCGATCCACGCGACCCACGCCAGGTACAAAGCCGCCCAAATGGCGAACCTCACCCAGGATTTCTTATCTGTTCCCTTGACAGTCAATGCACGAAACTATTTTACCGAATTGACGATAGCTTCGAAAGCCTTCGGATTGTTCATCGCCAGGTCGGCGAGAACCTTGCGG
>Ga0310696_10007060_pt1 | contig 13261 bp, 12 predicted proteins | sample AusTroGonzalo_MG_4_FD_203885 | JGI IMG/M metagenome (GOLD analysis project Ga0310696, IMG submission 203885) | Bovine rumen microbial communities from tropical cattle in Woodstock, Queensland, Australia - Gonzalo_02 (v2) (version 2) | ecosystem: Host-associated > Mammals > Digestive system >... | reverse complement strand
TCCAGCATGCCGGCATAGGTGCACTCTTCGAGAGTGCCGAACCGGGCCAGGCCCTTTCTCATGGCTTCGAATATCTCTTCGGCCTTTTTTGAGACCAGCTTCTCCGGCAGGACCTTTTTCAGAGGGGAAAACGTTCCGGTCCGCAGGGCTTCGTTCTGGGCGTCTATGTAGGCCTGCGCCAGTTGCCGTGCGGCCTCCCGGCGCTGAGATGAGAGACTTTTTTCGACGGGCAGGGCGGGCTTTTTCACTTCCTCCTGCGGCGTGCCGCGGCAGCCGCAGAGCAGGAGGGAAAAAAGAAGGGCGGAAAGGAGTGTCGGAAAAAGGGTTTTCATGACTGCGTCTCCGGTTGTCCGGCCGGGCCGGAGAGATGGATCGTCATGTCGCAGTGGGCCACCGTCGTCAAGCGGTGGGCGATCATGAGGATGGTGAGCTTGCCCTTCAAAGTTTTCATCGCGTCGATGAAGGCCTGTTCGGTCTCGTTGTCGAGGGCGCTGGTGGCCTCGTCCAGGATCAGGATCTCCGGCGAGCGGTAGAGGGCACGGGCGATGCCGATGCGCTGACGCTGACCGCCGGAGAGCTGGATCCCGTTGTCCCCCACCCGGCTCGAAAGTTTCTCCGGCAGGCTGTCGACGAAGTCTTCGATCTGGGCCGTGCGCAGGCATGCCCGGACCTTCTCGTCGTCGATCTCCTCTTCGGGGACGCCGAAGGCCACGTTTTCGCGGATGGTCGAGTTGAGCAGAAAGATGAACTGGGGGACGTAACCGATCTTCGCCCGCCACGAGGCCAGATTTTCGCGGATGTCCCGGCCGTCGGCCCTGACCGCGCCCGAATCCGGCGTCAGCAGACCGAGGATGAGATCCGCCAGGGTGGTCTTGCCGCTGCCCGTCGTGCCGGTGAAGGCCACGCTGGCCAGACGGGGGATGGAAAAGGTGAGATCCCGGATGACCGGCCGCTCCGGCACGTAGCCGAAGGTGAGGTGTTCGACGGAGAGCGTTTTTTCGAAAGTGACGGGTTCCGGCGAGACGGCGAGCTTTTCCTCGGGCTCCCCGAGCGCCTCGAAGACGCTGTTGACCGAAGCCATGCTCTGCCGGATCGCCGCGGCGTTGTAATTGATGCGGCTGCACGCCGGGAGCATCCGCGACATGGCGGCGATCAGCAGACTGAAGGAGAGCAGGATCGTCCCGTGGGGCACGCCCCAGAGGACCATCCCCATGAAGATCAGCAGCAGCTGGATCATGGCGACGGTCTCCAGCCACAGCCGGGGGATCTGGCCGATGACGAAGAGCAGCATGTTGTATCTGGACATCTCTTTGCGGGTCTCCGCCGACTGGGCGGTGAAGTAGTCCGCCCGGCCGTTGACCTTGACTTCGCGGATCGCCCGCAGACCGTCGCTGGAGAGACGCTCCGTCTCCATGATGCAGTCGGCGTATTTACGGCCGAGGGAGTAGTTGAGCTTGCGCAGCAGAAGATAGATCGACAGCACGTCCACGAGGAGGAATCCCGCCGAGCACAGGGTCAGCAGGGGCATGGAGACCGCCAGCGTCGCCCCCAGAACGAGGATCACCAGCACATCCGTGAGCAGACTCATGGCCGGCAGCATGACCCGCAGACAGACCTCCCGGGCGCGGGAGACCATGACCCCCAGTTCGACGTGGCCGTATTTCAGATGGAGCCGGTAATTCGCGTGCATGTAGAGGCTGTAGAGGCGCATCCCCATCTCGTACTCCTTGCGCGAGGTGAACTTCGCCTGGAGATAGATGACGAGGAGCGAGAGGAGATTTTTCCCGGCGTACAGCAGAATGATCATGACGCAGGTCAGGACGAGCAGCCGCGTCTCCGATCCGCCGCCGATGGTCCGGGCGTAAAACCTCAGGATGGCGTTCTGGGTCATCAGCTCCGGCTTCGTGAACACGGCGACGATGGGCATGAGAAGTCCGATCCCCGCGATCTCGGCGACGGCCGCCGCCGTCATGACGAGGACGAGCCCCAGCAGCTTCCACTTGTCCCGGGGCGTGAGGAGGATCCTCATCTGGTCGATCGTTTTCCACATGGTCAGGCCCGTTCCGGAAAGAGGTTTCTCGCGTTGAGCGTGGTGAGTGCCGCCAGCTCTTCGGTGCTCATGCCCCGCAAAGAGGCGGCGGTTTGCGCGATCAGGACGAGGTAACCGGGATGATTTTTCTTCCCCCGGTGAGGCACGGGAGCCAGATAGGGGGAGTCCGTTTCGATGAGCAGCCGGTCGTCGGGGACGGCCCGGAGCGCCTCGCGCACGTTTTCGGCCCGGCGGAAAGTGATCATGCCGGTGAAGCCGCAGTATCCGCCCAGCTCCAGAAATTTCTCCGCCCAGGCCGGCGTCCCGGCGAAGCAGTGGACGACGAAGCGTCCTCCGCTCCGGGCAAAGGGGACCAGCCGCTCGTAGGCGTCGCGGTAGGCCTCGTCGCGGCCCTCTCCGTCGCGGATGTGGATGACCGCGGGCAGGGACTTGTCGAGGGCCAGCGCGAGGAATTCCTCCAATACGGCGGTCTGGGCCTGTTTCGGGGAGAGTCCGTAATAGTAGTCCAGCCCCAGTTCGCCGACGGCCGCGGGGCGGGAGTCTCCTGAGAAAAGAGGCGAAAGATCCTCCCGGGCCGCCAGATATCTTTCCGCGTTGTGGGGGTGGACGCCCGCCGCCCAGCGGGCATTCGGGACCGCTTCCGCGAAGGACCGCGCCCGGCAGCTCTCCGTGAGATCGCCGCCCATGGCCAGCAGCTCGAGGGAGTCGACGACTCCCGCGTCCAGCTGGGGCGGAACGGCGAGCTCCATGCGGACATTCGCCATGAACCCCGCGGGAGTATCCTCCCCGTCGTAGTGAAAGTGCGTGTCAAAGAGTTCCATGATGATGAACTAGTTGCGGTCCGTCAGCAGCCGCCATGCGCCGCAGATGATGAAGGCGGCCGTGGGCGCCAGACCGGCGACGGCGGGATTGATCAGGCCGCCTTTGCCCAGCACCTGGAATATCTGGGCGATCACGATGTAGGCGACGATGATGACTACCGCGGTGATGACGGCCAGCAGACTGCCGGTGCGTTCGTTTTTCGTGGCCAGGGGGATGCCCAGGAACACCGCGAGGAAACAGGCCCACGGGAAGGCCAGGCGGTAGAAGAAGACCGTCATGTAGATGTTTTTGACCCGGGCGGGAAGCATGGGATTGCGCTTGACGGTGTTCCAGATGACCATGGTGGGCAGATCGTCTTTCTCGCGGATGGCGTTGAGGATGTCGTCGGGGGTCTCCGGGACGCTCCTCTTGGAGAAACGCAGGACGTCGAAAGCCAGATCCCTGTGCATGGAGGAGGTCCCGCGGCTGGCGGAAAAGCGGGTCTCGTCGTTGCGGTCGTAGCTCACGAAGGTGCCCTTTTCGAAGGTCCAGATGCCGGTCTTCCTGTCGTGGATCGTCCGTGAGGCGTAGATGTCGACCTTGCGGTCGAGGAGTTCCCGGCGCACGACCTCTCTCTGCCGCTCGGCGGAAAGCGCGAGGATCTTCGGCGCGTCGGTCTCGAAGATGTCCCTGATTCGCCGTTCGTATCCCGGTGCGCCGGGGCGTCCGACGAGGGAACCGATCATTTCGTCGTTCCAGAAGGTCTTGAGCGTGACGTGCTGCTGCTCTTCGCCGCCGACGAAGGTTTTGAAGAGCCAGCGCCGCTTGTGGTCGGTGCTGCTGAAGGCCAGAAGGTTCTGCACCGTGCGCCTGCGGTCCGCGGCCCGGTCGTAAAGAGTCTCCGCCTGGCGTTCCGTGTAGGAGACGAGCCCTTCGTTGAAATAGATGTTGACCGCGGTCAGGATCAGGCCCATGACGAAGATGGAGCCGCCGCACCGCGTGAGCGAGATGCCGCTGGCGCGCATGGCGGTGATCTCCATGTTTTTCCCGAAGGTCGCCATGGTCCACATGCAGCCCAGCAGCATGGAGATGGGCAATACGAAGCGGATGTTCCCCGGCAGCTTGTACGCGAGATAAAGCAGGATGTCCCGCGGGGCCGCCCGCGCTTCGAGAAAAGCCGAGATGTCCCGGTAGACGTCGCTCAGGATGAACAAAATGACGAACACCAGCAGGAGGATGCTGTACTTGATGAGAAATTCGCGCAGTATGTAGCTGTCCACGTTCCAGAGGGGGAACCACCGGCGCGGCAGCAGTTTCAGGTCGCTGTACTTCAACTTTCTCTTCCCGCTTTTCTTTGTTTTTCCGAAAGGGCGCGTCCCGCGCGGCGGAACACCGCGGCGCGACATGCCGGAGAGCCTCCGTTAATATACACCGCCGATCGCCGATAATCAATGCGATTTCACCGACTTGTAAAAAAAACTGCTCCTGTGTATATTATACGCGGCATTTCGCAACGGTTTTTCGAACACGCATGGAGGGCGCCTGAGTTATGGCATCGGAGTACGATTTTTCGTCCATCGAGAAAAAATGGCAGACTTACTGGGAGACCCGCCGCACGTTCCGTGCGGAAGACCTCTCTCCGAAACCCAAATACTATTGTCTCGACATGTTCCCCTATCCCTCCGGGGCGGGTCTCCATGTGGGACATCCCGAGGGCTACACCGCCACGGACATCATCTGCCGCTACAAGCGCATGAAGGGATTCAACGTGCTGCACCCCATGGGCTGGGACGCTTTCGGACTTCCCGCCGAGCAGTACGCCGTGGATACCGGGACCCATCCCGCGGTCACCACCAAAAAGAACATCGACAAGTTCCGCAGCCAGATCAAGGCCCTCGGCTTCAGCTACGATTGGGACCGGGAGGTCAACACCACCGACAAAGAGTACTACAAGTGGACCCAGTGGATCTTCATCCAGCTCTACAAGAAAGGCCTCGCTTATCTGGACGAAGTCCCGGTGAACTGGTGTCCGGCCCTGGGGACGGTGCTGGCCAACGAGGAGGTCATCGACGGCCGCAGCGAGCGGGGCAATCATCCCGTCGAACGCCGCCCCATGAAACAGTGGATGTTCAAGATCACCGAATACGCCGAGCGCCTGCTTCAGGATCTGGATCTGCTGGACTGGCCCGAGGGCGTCAAGGAGATGCAGCGCAACTGGATAGGCAAGTCCACCGGCGCGGAGGTGATTTTCAAGACGGTCTGCGGTCACGAGATCACCGTCTACACCACCCGTCCGGACACCCTTTTCGGCGCCACCTACATGGTGCTGGCGCCCGAGCATGAACTGGTGGACGTCATCACCACGCCCGAACGCAAGGCCGAGGTCGATGCCTACAAGGCGGCCGCGGCCCGCAAGAGCGAGCTCAGCCGGACCGATCTCTCCACCGAGAAGACCGGGGCCTTCACCGGCGCTTACGCCGTGGATCCCGTCAACGGCGTCGAGATCCCGATCTGGATCGCCGACTACGTGCTGTCGAGCTACGGCACGGGAGCCATCATGGCGGTCCCGGCCCACGACACCCGGGACTTCGAGTTCGCGCAGAAGTTCGGTCTGCCGGTCAAGTGCATCATCTCCCCCGACCCCGAGGCCGCGGCCAAAGCCGGAGCGGACGTTTCCGCCGTTCTGGCCGGCAAAGCCTGCTGGACGGGCGAGGGCAGACTCATCAACTCCTCCAACGACGCGGGGCTGGATCTCAACGGCCTCAGCGTCAAGGATTCCAAGCCCGCGGCGACCCGCTGGCTGGCCGAACGCGGTCTGGGCCGCGAATCGGTGAAATACAAGCTGCGGGACTGGCTCTTCAGCCGCCAGCGCTACTGGGGCGAGCCCTTCCCGGTGATCCACTACGACGACGGCTCCATCGAGCTGGTGGACGAGAAGGATCTGCCGGTGGCCCTGCCCGACATGCCCGACTTCAAGCCCACGGGGACCGGTGAACCGCCCCTGGCCAAGGCGAAGGACTGGGTCGATTACACCGATCCCGTCACCGGCCGCCACGGACGGAGAGAGACCAACACCATGCCCCAGTGGGCCGGCTCCTGCTGGTACTATCTGCGCTACATCGATCCGCACAACGCCTGCCGCGCCTGGGACGAAAAGCTGGAGCGCTACTGGATGCCCGTCGATCTTTACATCGGCGGCGCGGAGCACGCCGTGCTGCATCTGCTCTATGCCCGTTTCTGGCACAAGGTCCTCTTCGATCTGGGATTCGTCTCCACGCCGGAGCCCTTCATGAAGCTGGTCAACCAGGGGATGATCCTCGGGACCTCCTACAAGGACGGCCGGGGCGTCCTCGTTCCCACCGATCAGGTGGAGTTCACGCCCGCCGGGCCCGTGCGCAAGAGCGACGGCGAGAAGCTCACGGAATTCCCTGCAAAGATGTCCAAGAGCCTGCGGAACGTGGTCAATCCCGACGACGTCATCCGCCAGTACGGCGCGGACAGCATGCGGCTGTATGAAATGTTCATGGGCCCCCTGGAGGCCACCAAGCCCTGGAGCACCACGGGCGTCGAGGGGGTCTTCCGCTTCCTCAAGCGGGCGTGGCGGACCTTCGACGACGCGAAGATCGTCGATACTCCCATGAGCCCCGAATTGGCCCGTCTGGTCCACGGCACGGTGAAGAAGGTGGGTTCCGACATCGAGGCCTTCGGGTTCAACACGGCCATCAGCGCCATGATGGTGCTGCTCAACGATCTGGCGAAACTCCGGGAGATCCCCCGGGAGGCGGCGGAGAAATTCGTCCTGCTCCTGGCTCCCTTCGCGCCCCACCTCTGCGAGGAACTGTGGGAGAAGCTGGGGCATGCCGAAAGCCTCGCCTGCGCGCCGTGGCCCGAGTTCGACGAAGCGCTGCTCAAGGTGGCCGAAATTGAGATCCTCGTGCAGGTGCTGGGCAAGCCCAAGGCCCGTCTGATGCTGCCGGTGGGGTGTGACGCCGCTGCCGCCGAAAAGATCGTCATGGCCGATGAAACGGTCAAGGCGGCCCTCGCGGGCAAGACGGTCGTCAAGGTCATCTATGTGCCCGGGCGGCTGATGAATATCGTTGTGAGATAAATCGTTCGACAGGGAGGCTCGTTCAATGAAGGCATTTTCCTTTTTCGCCGCGGCGGCGGCAGTGATTCTGTTCGCGGGGTGTTCCAGTCCGAAGCTCGACATCGGCGAGTACCGCATCGCCGAGAAGGACCGCGAGGACTTCATCGTGGCCTACGAGGACATGATCTTTCTGCAGATCCGCAGTCCTCAGTACGCGCCGGGGTCGCTGGAATACTGGAACTGGGCGGGCAAATACAGCATCTCCGACGGCGGCGAGATCGTTCTCGACATGGACCGGGAAACGGCCAAGAGGTGGCGGTTCTATTACACCTTTCTCCGCAAACGTTCGGGGATCGTCCTCAATGACTTGAGCAGCAACAAAGGGTACCTGCTGAAATACCGCATCCCCCGGCGCCGCGCCGGCGCCCGGCCCGGCGTCGTCCCCACGGGATCCACCGGGACGGAGCCCAATTACGCCCCCGTTCCGGCGGACGAGTGACGGTTTTTTCACGGAACGGGTGAGGTGAAGACGATGCGTTCGATCGCGGTTCTTTCAATTGTCGGAGTCCTGTTTTCCCGCCTCGTCCTTTGCGGGGCCGACGCTCCTCTGCCGCCAAGGCAGAAGCCATTGCCTGTCAAGGCGTTTTATGAGAACTTCGAGGAGGTCTCCGTCAAGAAGGACACGGGGCTTCTCTTCGCTCCCGGCGTCTATCTGGGGACGGGGGGGACTCCGGCGCATTACAACTCGCTCACGCTGGGCTGGGGCGCTTCCGGCGTTCTCTGGAGCAAACCCGTCGCCATCGTCTACATCAGGGAAAACCGCTTCAGTTTCCGCTATTTCGAGGAAAATCCGGTTTTCGTGCTGTCGTGGTACGGCAAAAAGGAGAGACCCGCGCTCATGAAAATTTTCGGCGGCACCTCGGGCCGGGATACGGACAAGGAGAAGCTTTCGGGCTTCACCCCCGTCGAGACGCCCGGAGGGAGCGTCACCTATCTGCAGGCCGAAAAGGTCGTCATCTGCCGGAAAGTCCTGCGGACGGCCGTTCCCGCCGCCGCCGTGCCCGGGCCGCTCCAGGCCCGGCTGGGCCGCGACGGATTCGTGCACATCCAGTACACGGGGGAGGTGTTGAGCGTCTGGCGCCGCAAAGCCGGTAAATAGCCGTTTCGGACCCGGAAGGGAAGAGGACTGTGAAGAAAAAACGTTGGCGTCTGCTTCTGATCGCGGGCGGGGTCCTGCTGCTTCTGGCAGGGCTCTGCGCCGTTCTGTTCCGGGGCGGTGAGTCGGAGCAGGAGCTCTCGCAGGAGGAGCAGTTCCTCAGGAACGCCTCCCGCGCGTTCGACCCGACGCAATCGACGCTGAAGCGTTTTTCCACGCTCTACCGGGCGGCGAGAAAACTTGAGGGCGTCCCGCAGGAGCGGCGTCAGAAACTGATCCTCAAGGCCATGGCCGACGGAACGAACGGCAGCATCGACGCCTTTCGCGCCCTGCCGGAATCCGAGAAGCCGGCCCGTGCGGAGCTTCTGTACAAGGATGCGCTGCGCACCCGGGATTTCTACCGTTCCCTGCCCGAAAAACACCGCCGCCGCGCCCGTGAATTGCTCAGGAACGATCCCGAGATCCAGGCGGAGGCCGCCCGCATGGTGCACACCGTGGTGAACCGCCTGAACGATCCGGAGAAAAAAATGCTCAGTCCCGTGCTGCAGGTCTGGCAGACGATGCTGAAGGAGAAATGAAAGGAGAAATGATATGCCGCGCAGAAGAGATCCGTTCCCGCACTCGTGTTTCACCCTTATAGAACTGCTGGTCGTGATCGCGATCATCGGTGTCCTGGCCGGACTGGGTCTGCCTGCACTGAGCTCGGCGCGGGAGCGGGCGCGGCGGACGGGATGCGCCTCGAACCTCCGGCAGATCGGTCTGGGACTGGAGCTGTACGCCTCCGGCACCCGGGGACTTCTGCCGCACTGCGAGGGAGTCCCCTTCGTGGGCGGACGGCCGTATCTCAGGCAGACGCTGAACGACGCGGGTCTCGAGCTGAAAAAGGTGTTTCTCTGTCCTTCCGACCCCCGGCCGGGCGCGGCGGATCCCGCCGATCCGGGAAGTTACGAGTGGAATTCGATGGCCAACGGTTACCCCCTCGATCCGAAAAAACTCAGCGAGATCGTGCCCGGATACGAGCTCCCGATCCTGGCCGACCGGGAGTCTCTGCACGGACCCGAGGGGAGCGACCGGGCCAAAAACGTCCTTTATCTGCCTCTCGAGACCCGGGAACAGCTGAAACAGTGACCCTTCCCCGGCAGGGGCCGGACTTTCAGGAGGGCGGAGCGCTTTTTCCCGGATCGGCCGCGAAAAAATCGAAATAAATCCATAAAAAACGGGATTCCGCCTTGCATTTTCGTCTTACAGTAAGTATATTTTCCCCGTATGTATTGTCAAAAGGCGGTTTTTCCGTCGCGGGCGGAAGCCGCGCGGCAGGTCTGCCGCTTCAAAAAACAAGGGATTCGGAATATGAAGTTCGGTAAATCGCTCGTTCTGCTGCTGCTTGTGCTTTTCGCTTTCACTGCCGTGCCGCAGGCGTCCGCCGAAGAGGCGGCCCAGCCCAAGGGGCAGTGGATCCTTCTCCCCGTCATGAAACTCAGCCGCGGCATCGCCAACGTGGCCTTCAGTCCTCTGGAACTGCCCATGAAGTGGTGGGATACCACGAACGAGCTGGGCGGCATCGCCGGCCTCACCTACGGCACGCTCAAGGGCGTCTGCTTCATTCTGGCCCGCATCGGCGTGGGCGTGGTGGACATCGTCACCTTCCCGTGCCCGCTGCCCAACTGTCCCGAGGATCCCTCGGGCTACGGCAGCGGCTACGGTCCCATCATGACGCCCGCGTGGGTGGTGGATATCGACCACGACTGGCAGAACTTCGTCTACCGCGAAGAGGCCATCATCACCGAGAGGAACTGACGCGTCTCCCGGCCGCTGCGCCGGAGAATGCCGCGGGAGGGGCCGTCCCTCCCGTAAGTTTTTCTTCTTCAGATCCTTCCTGAATCGCCGGGAGTGTTGAAAATGAGTTTTTCCTGCGGATTTGTCGGTCTGCCCAACGTGGGCAAGTCAACTTTGTTCAACGCGCTGTGTCACGGCGGCGCCGAGGCCGCGAACTTCCCCTTCTGCACCATCGAACCCAATACCGGCATCGTCTCCGTTCCCGACGACCGGCTGGAGGTGCTTGCCGAAATGGAGAAGTCCGGGAGGATAGTGCCCTCCACCCTCAAGTTCATCGATATCGCGGGACTGGTCCGCGGCGCCAGTCAGGGGCAGGGGCTCGGGAACCAGTTCCTCGGCCACATCCGCAACGTCGATGCCGTCGCCCACGTCGTCCGGGTTTTCGACGACTCCGATGTGGTCCACGTCGACGGCGACTTCGACCCCGTGAGCGACCTGGAGACCATCGAAACGGAGCTTCTGCTCTCCGATCTCGAGATGATGGAAAAACGCCGCGACCGCGCCCACAAGACCGCCCGGACCAACGACCCGGACGCCAAGTTCGAATACGAGACGATCCTCGACATCTGCAAGCAGCTGGCCGAGGGCCGGATCCCTGCGTACGACCGGGAAAACGAGAAAGCCGTCAAACTTGTCGGCTCCTTCGAGATGCTCTGCCTCAAGCCCGCTTTCATCTGCGCCAACATCGGCGAAGACCTGATCGGCTGTGCGGAAGAAAATCCCAAGTACAAGCGCCTTCTGGAGTTCGCCGCGTCCCGGAAGCTGGAGGTCATCCCCGTCTGCGCCAAGCTGGAGGAGGAGCTCAGCCGCCTCGAGCCCGGGGAGGCCAAAAGCTTCATGGCCGACCTGGGGATCGAAAGATCCGGTCTCGAACGGGTCATCCAGACCGGATACAGACTGCTCAACTACATCACATTTTTCACCGCGGGCCCCATGGAGTCCCGGGCGTGGACCGTCGTCAAAGGCGCCAAGGCTCCCGAGGCCGCGGGAAAGATCCACACCGATCTCCAGCGCGGGTTCATCCGCATGGAGACCGTCTCCTACGACGACATGGTCTCCTGCGGCGGCTGGAATGCCGCCCAGACCGCCGGCAAACTGCGCATCGAGGGCAAGGACTATGTGGTCCAGGACGGCGACGTCATCCACGTGAGATTTTCCGTCTGACTTTTTTCCGGCGTTTCGGGAAACGGCGGAGGAACGGATTTTTTCCGCATATCTGAAGATGATTTTTTCTTAACGGGCGACAGTGGGGTATTTCATGGCGAAAAGGAAGTCGGGGAGGGGCGGAATCCAGGCGGGCGGTCCGGCGCGGACCGGTTTCTTCCGCAGGATGTCGAAGTATCTGGGGCGGATCCTGCTGATCCTGCTCGGCGGTCTCATCTTCAATCTTGACAGGCTGGGGGATTTCAGCACAACGCTCCTCCGGCACCGGGAGCTTGTCCCCTACCGTCTCCGGGTGTTCCTGCCCGGCGGTTCCGCGCCCGCGGGGCAGGCGCAGAAAAACGAGGTGCTCCAGGGAAGGGTCACGGAGGTCTACGACGGCGACACCATCACGCTTCTTGCGGGAGAAAAGAATTACCGGATCCGGTTCTACGGCATCGACGCGCCGGAGGCCAAACAGCAGGACGGCATCGCCTCGCGTGACGCTCTCCGCGAGAAGATCCTCGGGCAGGATGTGACCGTCACGGTCAAAAACGTCGACCGCTACGGCCGTGCCGTGGGAAAAGTCTCCAGGGAGGGCCGGGACATCAACCTCGAAATGGTGCGCGAAGGCCACGCGTGGTACTACGCCAACTACGCCAAGGGCGAACGCGATCTGGAGGACGCCCAGCGGATCGCCCGCGAAAACCGCCTCGGCCTCTGGCATGCCGAGGCTCCGGTCCCCCCGTGGCAGTACCGCGTCGCCGAGAAAAATACGGAGAAGGGCGGGAAGAAATGAGCATTCCGCTTCCGCTGCCCCGGGTCGCCGCGTTCGAAAAACGCGCCTTCGGGCTGTTCGTCCACTGGGGGCTCTACTCGCAGCTGGGAAAGGGCGAGTGGGTGCAGAAGATCCACGAGATTCCCGTGGAGGAGTACGAAAAACTCCAGTCTTCCTTCACCGCCTGTGATTTCGATGCGGAGAAACTGGCCGGAACGGCCCGGGATGCGGGGATGAAATACATCGTCCTCACAACGAGGCACCACGACGGGTTTTCGCTCTACGACACCTGCAATCTCAACACCTACGACGCGCCCCACGCTCCCGCGGGACGGGATCTGGTCGCGGAGTTCGTCGCGGCCTGCCGCAAATACGGTATCGCACCCTTCTTCTACCACACCACCATCGACTGGCACTGGGAGAAGCGCCAGACGGCCGATCTTCCCAAGGAGGATTTCGCGCGCTACCTGGATTATCTTCACGCATCGGTGAAGCTGCTGTGCACCAATTACGGACCCATCGGCGGACTGTGGTTCGACGGCAACTGGGCCCGTCCCGGCGACGACTGGAAGGAGGACCGGCTCTACGGCATGATCCGCCGTTACCAGCCCGAGGCGATCATCGTCAACAACACCGGGCTGGGCAATTTGGGAAAGCTGGGACATCCCGAGATCGACGCTGTGACCTACGAACAGGGTTCCGGCCAGCCGCTGGACCGGGAGGGCCACGCCAAATACGTGGCGGGCGAGGTCTGCCGCACCATGAACCATCACTGGGGGTCCGGTTCGGTGGACCTGAACTTCCTCTCTCCGGCGGAGGTCATCCGGCTTCTGGCGCGCTGCCGGGGCTGCGGGGCCAATCTGCTGCTCAACATCGGTCCGGAGGCCCAGGGGGGCATTCCGGAGTACGAGCGCCAGGTGCTCCTCAAAGCGGGCACGTGGTGCCGTCTTTTCGGCGAGGCGCTCTACGGGCCGAAACCGGCGCCGGGCGTCGTCTGCCAGGCCGGGGATCACGTTCTCCAGAGCGGGACCGACTTCTATTATTTCGCCGACGGCCTCGGCCGGAGCGGGAACGCCAACGTGACGGTGGGCATGAACGGCATCGGTTCCCGCGCCGTGGACAACTTCAGGCATGAGGTCACCTCCGTCCGCTGGCTGGACAACGGAGAAGAGCTCCGTTTCGTCCAGGATCCGGAAACGGGGATGCTCTCGATCTTCTGCACGGGGTTTCCCTACGGCACCGACACCGTGGTGCGCGTGGCGAAGATCACGACGAAGCCCCGGCGGTAGCAAAAACACGGACCGACACGGACTGACACGCGGCCGATCAAATCACGGCGGCGTCATCGTCATGCATCGGCCTCGTCCGTCTCCTCAAAACACCCCGCTTTTCTTGAAAAGGGATGGGGGCCCG
>Ga0310696_10007059_pt1 | contig 13262 bp, 6 predicted proteins | sample AusTroGonzalo_MG_4_FD_203885 | JGI IMG/M metagenome (GOLD analysis project Ga0310696, IMG submission 203885) | Bovine rumen microbial communities from tropical cattle in Woodstock, Queensland, Australia - Gonzalo_02 (v2) (version 2) | ecosystem: Host-associated > Mammals > Digestive system >... | reverse complement strand
AACACATCAAAATGTTGCGGGATACAATCTTTGGTAGCCTGAGGACGAATATCACCATAAGGTTGTTCACCATAGTTTGCCAGATATGTACTCTGCGCATTCTTGTCCCATTCAGAAGTAAAAACACATTTCCCACCTATACTTTGCATAGCCAATCTAAAGCCACCTATCCCAGCAAATAAATCAATAAAAGTAAAACGGGGTTTTTCTGGTGGCGGGAATGGAACGGCAGGCCTTAATGCCGACAGGGTTGGCAAGTCCCAAAATGAGAATTGTAGTGTCGCTTCACAAACGCGAAGCTGGTCGTGCGAGAGATTAGCAAGTTGAGAAGGAAGTATATCGAGCAGGCTTCCAAGTTCACCGCCTGCCTGATATGCTTTAACGGCTTTAGCGATCTTCGGCGTCATCTTGAAGTCACCCGCGCGCACGACAACCTTGGAATCTTCAATCGTCGACTGATACTTGTGTTTGACACGGAATACGGCATAGAAATCACCATGCGGCTTCTTACTCTTCGGATAATCGGGGTGTTCTGCAAGGAATTCCTTACGCGACTTGATACCGACAAATTCTGCCGTGTAAATGTGCCGCCGATCTTTAGAACCAGAATAAAGCCAAAGCTCTTTGACCTTGCCCCATCCATCGGGCCCGATTTCCGCTTCTTCTTCAGAAAGGGGATAATTGTACAAATGGCGCTTGCCAATCCACTTCAACTGATTCAACTCTTTTTTGTATGTGCCTACAAGCACACAACGTTGCAACTCCGTTCCCGAAATCACAACCGCTTGAACCGTTTCGGACTTTTGTTTCTTTCTTCTTGTTGCCATGAAACCTTATCTTTTGCACAACAGAAAGGCGCACCTCTCTGCCTGTTGTTAGCCAGATTGTTTATGCCTCATCTTTCCGAACGAAGCAGGAATATTATAGCATATTTTTGCCTGCTTGTGGGGCTTGAAATGAGCGAAAGTGAAAGTGAAAATGGCGAACCATGCGGCGGCACGTTCTACACGTCGCCGACACCTTGACCGCCGCGAGGTACTGCCTGGCCATCTCCACGTCGGCAAATGTGAACCGCTGGAGTTTCATTTGGCGCGCCCCTTTCCTTAAATGCATCCATGATGCGAATGCTTACCTCTATCGCGGTAGGACTACGTAAAATTGCCGACAACATTGCAACACCTTGCTCTGTAAAGGCGGTAGGTGTCCCAGGATAATGCCGTTTGTTCCGGGACTTATCACAATTTGTGATAAGTTCGTTCAGCTCAGACTTGCTAAGTACAAAGCGAAACCTATCAGGGAATCGTTCGATGTTCCGTACTCTTATCCACACTCTTAACTAGAACAATGGTTGAATTCTCGCGCAGAGGCGCAGAGACGCGGAGAACAAACATAATTCTGTACACGCGTGTGCAGAAAGTTTCGCAACGGCGGGGCATGCGGCGGCACGTTCTACACATCGCCGTACGTAGGCGCATGAAGAATCCTTCCGAATGAAGCGGTAATCGCATATCACATTTTTGAGTGGTTTTGCGGCATGGGACGGGCAAAATGCCATTTTGCAGTTTTTGCAAAAATGTGCTTGCATTCCTCATTGCGCTGTCGCGGCAAATTTAGGTATACTATGCCGCGTAAAGGGTAATAGACAATTTTTGCAACGGATGGCAGCGCCCCCGCTCCCATCCGTTGCTTTTCTTCTTTTCCTGCTACCTTGCACAATCCAAAATAGAGTTCCTGCGATCCGCGGAAATTCCACTGTACCCTAAACGCGAAGAACTGCTTTTGGCGACGACAACACGGAACGGCAGTCATGCCGTATTTTCAATGGTCGGAGCGGTGGGATTTGAACCCACGGCCTTTTGCTCCCGAAGCAAACGCGCTACCAGACTGCGCTACGCTCCGACTCGGGACCTTCCAAGATGGAAAGCGGCGCATATTATACGCTTTTCATCTTGAAATGTCAATGGGGGTCAGTGCGTAAAGTTGAAATTCACGAACGGAAGGCACGGAAGGAACCCAACGCCGTTGACGTTCACAATGCCGATCTGGACGCCCTCGTGGTGCTTCGCGAAGTTCACGACGCCGAGCTGGAGCCCGCTGGAGGTCTGCATCGTGAGGTTCGCGCCGCCCATCTGCAGTCCGGAAACGTGCTGGAGCCCGTAGTTCAGCGCGGCAAGGGACACGCCCTTGTACTCGTTGCGCGCCATGAGGAACCCTGCCGCCGTGAAACCGCACGACGCGCCCGCGAGCCAGCTGAAGCCGCCGAACTGTACGCCGTAGAACTCGCCGTCGATGTTCACAGGTGCCAACTGGAAGCCGTACGCGACGTCTTCGTTCCAGTTCAGGATACCTGACATCTGGACGCCGCATATCTCCTTTGTGCGGTTGGCGACGACACCGAACTGGAAGCCCCTCGACGTCGCGAGATCGACCATGTTGAAGCCCGTCAGCTGGCAGCCGGTCATGCGCTCGGAGAGGATACCGGCGAAGCCGAGGTCAAGGCCAAGCAAATGTCCCTTGTTGTTGCCGTACGGCATGTTGAGCCTGAGGCCGTGGACGTCGCCGCGCTCCCACGGGATCATCAGGTCGCTGGGCGTGTAGATGCTGTACTGGAGCCAGGTGGAGCCTGCCATTGCGGCTGCGGCGGACATGGCGATCAAGGTGGATGCCACAAGTTTCTTCATCGTTTGCTTCCTTTCGTTTTGTGTTTTCTTTACATCAGAATTCAAGTGCCTCGAACATCATCGCGAGGAATTCGGAGTATGTCATGCGCTTCTGCTCCATCGAGTCGCGGTCGCGCACGGTGAACGTCCCGTCCTTCGTGGACTGCTCGTCCACGGTGATGCACCAGGGCGTCCCCGCCTCGTCCTGCCGGCGGTAGCGGCGGCCGATCGCGCCGGAGACGTCCCACATGCAGTTGACCTTCCTGCGCAGCTTCGTGAATATGTCGCGAGCCATCGCGTACTGCGCCTCGTCCTTCTTGATGAGCGGGAAGATGGCGACCTTGATCGGGGCGACCTTCGGGTGGAGGTGCAGCACGGTGCGGATGTCCTCCTTGCCCTTCTCGTCGGTGAGCCTCTGCTCCTCGTACGCCTCGCACAGGAGCGCGAGCATGAGGCGGTCAACGCCAGCCGACGGCTCGATCACGTGCGGAACGTACTTCCCCTCGAAGAGGTTCCTGCAGAACGTCTCCGCGTCTGCCGCGAGCGCGGCCTTCTCGTCGTCGGAGAGCGAGACGGGCTTGCCCGCCTTTGCGGAGAGCGCGGCCTCCTTGCGGGCGAGCCACGCGGCCTGGGTCTTCGCGACGAACGCCGCCTTGTCCTCGTCCGTCAGCCTCTTGCACGCCTGCTTCAGCGGGTCGTCGAACACGAGCTGCGGCACCTTGGAGTGGATCTGGTGCTGCGTCAGGTCAAAGTCGCTCCTCGCCGCGATGCCCTCGAGCTCCTGCCGCCCGAACGGGAAGTCGTACTCGATGTCCACGCAGGCCCGCGCGTAGTGCGCGAGCTCGTCCGGCTTCTGCCAGTACTCGACGAACTTCTCGGTCGGAAGCCCCACGGCGTTCAGGAACCTCTTGCGCTGCTCGACCCAGTACTTGTGCCAGACCTCCCAGCCCCAGTCGTCCTGCACAGGGCCGTTGAGGTCGGGATTGTCCGCGAGCGTCACGACGCGCCCGTACTGGAGCTCCACCGCCTCGTCGGGGCGGATGAAGAACTCGAGCTCCATCTGCTCGAACTCGCGGGAGCGGAACGTGTAGTTGCGCGGCGTCACCTCGTTGCGGAAGCTCTTGCCCATCTGCGCGATGCCGTAGGGGACCGCCATGCGCGACGTCGCCGTCACGTTGAGGAACTGCGCGAAGATCGCCTGCGCGGTCTCCGGCCTGAGGTACGCGACGTTGGAGGGGTCGTCGATCGGGCCCACCACCGTCTTGAACATGAGGTTGAAAGGCTTGGGCTCGGTCAGCTCGCCGCCGCAGTACGGGCAGAAGAATTCGGAGCCCGCGACCTTGGGCTGAGGCTTGCGCTTCTGGTCCTCGTAGATGTCCTTCACCTGGTCGGCGCGCATGAGCTTCTTGCAGTCCTTGCACATCGTCATCGGGTCCGCAAACGTGTCGAGGTGGCCCGACGCCTTCCAGATGCGCGGATGCATGATGATGGTCGCGTCGAGGCCAGCGACGTCCTCGCGACCGCGCACGGTGAACTGCCACCACGCCTGCTTGACGTTGGCCTTGAGCTCGCAGCCCAACGGTCCGTAGTCCCAGAACCCTGGCATTCCCCCGTATATCTCGGAGGAATGGTATATGAACCCACGGCGCTTGCATAGCGCCGAGAGCGCGTCTAGCGACGACTTGTTCTCTTCTGCCATAACGACGTATATTATACCAAAAATTCCGACGGAGCGGACGCGAACCGAAGACCTTGTTTCATCCGGCGTAAACGATGTCCTCCGGCGGAGGGGCGGAGAACGTGACGCGGCGTCCGGTCACGGGATGCAGGAACGACAGCTCGACCGCATGGAGAAGGAGCCTCGCGGGACGGCGGCGCATGCGGCGGTCGCGTTCCGCGCTGCCGTAGGTCCTGTCCCCGACTACGGGGCAGCCGAGCTGCGCGGAGTGGATACGGATCTGGTGCATACGGCCGGTGTCGATCTTGAACTCCACGAGCGAAATCCCGCCATGGCTCGCGAGCGTCTTCCAGTGCGTGACGGCAAGGAGCCGCTCGCGCCCGACCGGCGTGTCGATCGTCCCCGCCTTCGGCTTTGGCGTACCGTGGACCACCGCGAGGTACGTCTTGCGCACGTCGCGGTGCGACTCGAACTGGCGCCTTAGCGCGAGGTACGCCCTCTGCGTCTTCGCGAACACCATCACTCCGCTCGTCTCGAGGTCGAGGCGGTGCACGACGCCGGGCCGTTCGGCGGAGCCGACGTTCGCCATGCACGGGAAACGCCTCACAAGCTCTTCGGCGAGCGATCCCTCCTCGTGCCCCGGCGCGGAATGGACGATCACCCCTGCGGGCTTCTCCACCACCACGATGTCTGCATCCTCAAATATGATTGCGATGTCCATGTCGGAATCAGACCGCATAGCGTGGAGGGGACTTCTTGTACTCCCGGACGGTCGGGAGCACGACGCGGGGGACGGGCCGTCCGGCGGCGGAGGCGGCGAGCGCGTCAAGCTCTCCAAGGCGCGCGTCAAGGTCGGCGGACGAACGGGCGTGGACCATCGCGTAGAGCGAGAAAGGCCAGCAAGGCGCGGCAGGACGCAGCACGCAGTGGCTCACGAAGGGCTTGCCCGCAAACGCCGCGCCGATGGCGTCCGCCTCGGCGTCGGCGACTTGCCACACAGTCAGCGCGTTCGCGAGGAATCCGACGGAACGATGGTCGAGGAACGCCCCGAAGCGGCGCATGACACCGCGCGACGCAAGTTCCGCAAGGCCGGATGCGTCGTCGGACGAGAACGGGGACGGGCCAAGGTCGATGATGTCGCCCTGGACGAGGCGGATAAGATGCATGGGGACGACTGGCGTCTCGCCCGTTGGTACGGGTGAAGGGGCAAATCCCTTTGTCGCAACTGGCAAGCTGCCCGCAGTGTCGAACACCGCCCGCAGCTTGTAGGCGCGGCGCGAAGGAAGCTCCATCGCCTTCGATGCCTCTGTGCGCGAGCGAAGCTCTTCGACCACCTCCGCAACCTTCTCGCGGCTCGGTGCGATAAGCGTGAACCAGAGGTTGTACTCGCCTTCGCGGCGGTAGTTGTGCGTGACGAACGGCGAGGCGCTGACGACCTCCGCCGCGGCGTCCACGCGTTCCCCGGGAATCGCAAACGCGACGAGCGTGGAGACGTGGCCGAGCGCGCGCGGACTAAATGCCGCGCCTATCCTGCGGATGACGCCCCTCTCGCGCAACGCGCGGACGCGCGCGTAGCAGTCCTCCTCCGAAAGGCCAAGCCTCTCGCCGACCGCCCTGTAGGGCCTTTCGCAAATCGGGAACCCCGTCTGGAGCGCGTCGAGCAGCGTCCCATGCGGAACGTGCGCGCAGTTCGGTTCCTCGGCGAGGTAGTCGCCCCTCACGGCAAGCGCCCGCGCGCGGCATCCACCGCAGACCGCCTTGTACTCGCACGCGCCGCACTTGCCCTTCAGCCGCTCGGGATGGCGAAGGTCGTCCAGCACAGGACTTTCCCGCCAGATGCGTGACAGCGGCTTCTCGCGGACGTTCCCGAGCTTCATGTCGAAGTATCCGCACGGCTGGACGTCGCCGACGTGGCTCACGAAGACGAATCCCGTACCGGCGAGGCATCCGCGTCCACGCGAGGAAGACGCGCCGCACTGCATCTCGATGCGGCGGTACTGCGGCGCGTCGGTCGGCTTCAGCTCTATCGGCGAGGTCGCCTTGCGGCGGCACACCCAGCCAAGCGCCTCCTCGTACTCCGCCGCCGAAAGCTCCTCGCCGGAAAGCCCCGCGCCGCGTCCGGTAGGCACGAGCAGGAACGGATGCAGCGCCTGCGCGCCGAGGCGGATCGCGAGGTCGTGCATTTCGCCGAGCAGTCGCCAGTTGCGCCGCGTCACGGTCATGTTGACCTGCACCTCGACGCCGGCGCGGCGCGCGGCGGCGATGCCCGCGACTGCCGCGTCGAACGCGCCCTTTAGTCCACGGAAGGCGTCATGCGCCTCGGCGGTTGGGAAGTCGAGCGAGACGGAGATGCGCCGGACGCCGGACTCCGCGAGCCGCCGCGCCGTCGCGTCGTCCACGAGAGTGCCGTTCGTGCCTACGGCGGGCGTCATGCCCTTTTCGCGAGCGTAGGCAATGATGTCCCATATCCATTCGCACATCAACGGCTCCCCGCCCGTCAGGATGAGGACCGGCTTCGCGAAGGTCGCGATGTCGTCCACAAGCGCCTTGGCCTCTGCGAGGGAAAGCTCCCCTTCCGCGACGCAGTCGCCCGCTGATGCGCGACAATGGGCACACCGCAGATTGCAGCGGCGAGTCACCTCCCAGGCGACGAGACGGGGAACTGGCAACGTGCCGTTCACGATATCTCCTCGTCGGTCAGGTAGCAGGCGGGATCCGGCGCCCACGGGTCGCCAGTCGCCGCCTCGGCGCGGGCGCGCAGGTTGCCGCCGCATACGGCGAGCCAGCGGCACGCGGCGCAGCGTCCCTTCACGTGAAGCTTCTTGTCGCGCATCGGCGCGAGCGCGTCGCCTTGCCATATCTCGGAGAACGGACGCTCCCTCACGTTGCCGTAGGAGCGGTTGCGGGAGAACTGGTCGGCGTACACCTCGCCGTCCCAGCTGACGCAGCCTATGCCACTGCCGGAAGCGTTGCCGCCGTTCATGGAAAGGAGTTCGAGCGCCTTCGCGGCGCGTGCGGGATCCTCGCGCTTGAGCTCAAGGTAAACGAAAGGCCCGTCGGCATGGTTGTCAACAGTAAGTATCTCGGGGTGTCCGCCGTCCGCAAACCACGCCTTGGTCTCGTCCATGATCGTCCGTACCGCCGCGCGGCAGTCGGCGGGCGAGAGGTCTTCCGCTCGGATCGACGCGCCGCGTCCCGCGTAGGCGAGATGGTAGAAGCAGGCGCGGGCGATGCCCTCGCGTTTCATCAGCGCGAACATGGACGGTATCTCGCGCCAGTTGCCGCTTCCGATGGTGAGGCGGAGGCCGACCTTGATTCCGGCGTCACGCGCCGTACGCAGTCCGTCGAGCGCGCGGCGGTACGCGCCGTGAACGCCGCGAAAGGCGTCATGCGTGGCCTCGTCACCATCGAACGAAACGCCGACGTAGGAGATTCCGACGGACGCCAGCTCGCGGGCGAGCGCGGGAGTGATGAGCGTTCCGTTGGTGGAGAGCGTGACGCGGACGCCGCGTTCGCGTGCGAGCGCGACGAGTTCCACGAGGTCGGGCCTCATGCACGGCTCGCCGCCGGAGAAGAGCATCGCGGGACATCCGAACGCGGCAATGTCCTCAATGAGCCGCCTCGCCTCGGCGGTCGTCAGTTCGTCCGCAGTCGCGCCGCAACCGGAGTCGGAATAGCAATGCCGGCACTTCAGGTTGCATCGACGGGTGCAGTTCCAGACGACTACGGGGCGGCGCTCCTCAGAAGGCGGACGCCTGCGGTAGCGCAATGCATCGGACGACGGCTCGTTCGCTCCGCAGTACAGTTTAGAAATCCCCGTCATCGCGAACCTTATTCCTCGGGCACAAGCTCGAACGCCTTTGCCTCCGTGTTCCAGAAGAGCGGGACCAAGGCGGAGTACCCCGCGAAAGTCTCGTTGCCCTTCGCGTCCTTCTTGGGCGGGAAGTAGAGGACGACCAAGTACCCGTTCTTGCCCTGCGGCAGCAGCACCGAGGAGCAGGAGTCCGAATAGACGACATCCTTACCCTTCGCGTCCTTGCCAGTCGCGAACTTGCCGGCCGCCGTGACCGCGCCGGACGCTGCGAACTTGAGCGACACCTCGCCGACCGACAGGGGCGGCGCCTTCGCGAAGTCCTTGGCCGTCGTCTTCCACGGCTCGGTCTTCCAGAGGTTCTGCCAAGCCATCTGGACGGTCTCGCCGCCGTTAATCAAGGTGACGACGCCTTGCCCGACACCATCGACCTCGTGCGACGTGACCGCCAGGATGTTAGTGGCGGCAGCCTTGCCGTTCTTTGCGACCACCGCAGCCAGGTACATGCCCGACCCCGTGTCGTAGGAGGCAAACGAATCCGCAGAGAGCGTCCACTTCCCGTCCGACTTGAGCGCCTTGCCGCTGATCTTCCCGTTCGCCGCGACAGAAAGACCCTGGACGAGGCCGGACACGTTCTCGAAGTCAACGGCATCGCCACTGCAGCCGAACTCCGCGCCGTCGAACGTCCCCACCGCCCACGACGGCAGGGGATCCACTACGACGGCGAACGCATACGTCTTCGTCGTCTTCCCGGCCGTCGTCACGGCCACCTTGACCTCCGACGGGACGACGCCCTTCTTCGCGTCCACCTTGGACGCCGCGGTAGGCGCGCCGTAGATCGTGTTCGGGAGGACGTCGTACTCGGTCTTCGAGCCCTTCTTCAAGACTCCCTTGTCCGTGAACTTCAGCCCCGACGGAAGCCCCGAGACCTTGACCGTCGTCTTGGAGAGGGCCGTCACGGCGACCGGCCAGTCCACGGCGACGCCGCAGTAGATGTTGGTCGTCACAGAATCGGACAGGACCGCGCCGTTGACGGAGAGCTCAATGTTCTCCGCGTCCTCCTCCTTCGTCACGAACACGGCCTTCGCGCGCACGTCGCCCTTCCCGTCCATCTTCAGCTTGAGCGTGGGATCGGAGAGGTCCTTGCCGTCGGCGGAAGGGGCCGGGTCGATCTCCCAGCGGCAGAACACGGATCCTTTCGCCGCCTTGGCGGTCAATGTGACCTCCTTGCCGGCCGTGACCTGCCCGTACTTCGGGTTCGCAGAGACCGTGCCGGTCGCGCCGGAGCCCTCCGTCATCGCCCCTACGGAAAGTACCACGCCGGGGTCTCGGAACGCGTATCCGTCCGCCCTTTCGCCGCAATGGGCGACCAGGACGCGGTCCTCGAACACCGCAGGATACCCCTTCTTTGCATCCGGAGCGACCGCGACGACGACGTGCAGTCCGTCCTCGCAGGCAAGCGCATTCGCGGAGAACGTGGCCTTCCGCGTCTTTGCGCCGTCGGGCAGGACGGCCGAGCCCTTCGCGACGCCCTTCTCGTCGAGGGTGAACGCGACGTCGCCGGTCTTGGCGCCATACGCCGCCGTGAACGAGTACGCCCCGGCGTACGTCGCAACCAGGCCCGCCGCGCCGGCGTCGCCCTTGTCCGCCCAGACGAGCCGCCAGAGGCGCGCGGCGGAACCGCCGAACGCGCCGTCCGCACACGCGGCGGCCGAGCCAGGCAGATAGCCGAGCGCCGCGCCGGAGAGCGATAGCCCCACCGGCATCGTCGCCTTGCCGGACGTCGCCTCGGCGGAGACGGCGAAGTTGGTCGCCGACCCGAGGGACTCGACGGACGCGTACGAATCGGCCTTGAACGTCCAGTTCGTCCCCATGAGCGAGAGCTTGCCCGAGATCTTGCCAGCGGCGGTCACGCTCATCGCGGCGACGCCGTTGCCGGCCGCGCCCTCGAATTTGCCTACCGCCCAGGCGGGCAGCGGCGAGACGACGACCTTCAGGATGTATGTCACCGCAGTCTTGCCAGCCGTCGTCACGGTCACCTTGACCTCCGACGGGACGACGCCCTTCTTCGCATCGACCTTGGACGCCGCGCTTGGCGCACCGTAGATCGTGTTCGGGATGACGTCGTACTCGGTCTTCGAACCCTTCTTCAGCACTCCCTTGTCGGTGAACTTCATGCCGGAAGGAAGCCCCGCCACTTTCACCGTGGTCGCCGAAAGCGCCGTCACGGCGAGCGGCCAGTTCACGGCGACGCCGCAGATGACATTAGTGGTCGCCGGGCTACCGCCCGGCGAACTGGACATGTCCGTGCCGTTGACGGAGAGCGAGACGTTATCCGCGTCCTGCTTCGTAGTCGCGAACACCGCAGTCAGGGCGATGTCCTCCGCCGGCATTTCGAACGACACGCTCGGGGAACGCTTGGCAAGCGCGTCTATCGGGCTTTCGCCTCTCCACTCCACAAACACATACCCGCTCGCGGGCGTCGCCTTCAGCGCCACCTTCTTGCCGAGCGGATACCTGCCCGCGCCCGTCACCTTGCCGATCTGCGTTGCGGAGACGCTTCCACCGTCCCACGCCGCGACTTCCACCGTCACCTCGGGAAACTTGACCTCGAACGTCGCCGTGGCGACCTGCTTCTTCTTGCCATTGGTTGCGGTGAAGTAAACGGTGCTGGTCCCCTCCTTGGTGGCTACCCCAGTGAATGTTCCCTTCGCGTCGTCGTACTTGAGGCCGGAAGGGAGTCCCGAAAGCGCAAGCTTCCATCCGTCGGCCTTGACCTTGGAGAGAACATCGGAGAGGCTTTCCGGCGCAACGCCGGCCCAGCACAGATACGAATCCCTGAGTCCAGCGTCATTGAACAGCGCTGGAAGCAGGTTGGGGACCTTGATCTCAAAGGTCTTCTCAATCCCCTTCTTGACCGACGCGTTGGTGGCCGTCACCTTCACCACATAGACGCCGGGCTTCGTCGCCTGGCCCGATATCACCATCGACTTCGAGTCGAACTTGAGCCCCGTCGGGAGTCCCGAGACCGCAAGCTTCGGTTGCGATAGCGACTTCACGCGTTTGTCGAGATCGTGCGTAAGGGAACCATCTGCCACAGTCATGACGTTCGTCATCGTCTCGTTGAAACTCAGATTTGCGGCGTCCTCCGCCGATGTCACAAAACGTGCATAGACGTCAACTTTGCCGATTTCCGACGGCGTCTTGAACTTGACTGTGGGGTTCCTGAAATCCGCTCCGTCTGCAGATCCCTGCGGGTCGGAATACTCTCCGCTGGCATCGTCGTATCCACCATACCACCCTGCGAACACAAAACCCGTCTTAGCCACAGCCTTTAGCGTCGCAACCGCATCTGCGGAATACGTCCCGCCGCCGGAGAGGGACTTCGCGCCTCCTGCGGGATCGACTATCGTCACTATGTTCTTTCGGACGCGGTAGTTCGCGGCGAGCGGAAAGGTCTTCGATAGGAGTCTCGTGTTGTCGTGGGTGGCGTCGCCGAGCGGCACGCCGCTGTCAACCTTCACGACATTGCCGTCGCCGTCCCGTCCTTCGTAAACGTATGTGTGCCTGCTCGACGAGAAGAACGGCGTGACGGTGTGGAGGCCCGAGTTCCAGTCAGCGGGGAACAAGGCGTTCTCGGGCGCACGTCCCCAGCGCTCCCCCCAGTTGTAGGCGCCTTGCATTCCGTCGAAATTGTAGCTCATCGCGGTGGTTCCCCGGATGGACACGTCGTCGTTGGTGACGCAGAAGTAGTATCCGCGCGAATAGTCGTACAGCTGTGGACCGGACTGACCAAACTCACCATCGTCCAACTCGTAGCTACCGGTTTCAGCGTTCATTCGCCACATCTCGGCGTGGCCTGCGCCCATCAGGTGTCCGATTTCGTGCGACATCATGTAGCCGTTCGCGACCGCCTCGATTATGCAGACGTTGTATGCGTAGTCCCTGTGCCTGCCCTGGCGTATGGTGCTGTCGGTAAGCGAGAATGCGAGGCCGACGTACCCGTAGGGGTTGTCGTTTCCGCATGCGACGAGGAACGTCACTATGTCCGCGCATGCCGCCTCGCGGGCGTCGCGGACCTTCTTGCAGTCCGCCATGTACGCGGCGGGAAGTTCGTTGCTCCATCCCGCCACGCTGTTGAGTATCGCATAGGCATCGACGTCGCCATCCGGCTCCCTGGCCTGCGACATGTCGGAACCCACCTCGACCACCCCCGCGAGGTTGAACGTGAACAGTTCGTTGAGGCCAGTATTTGCAAAGACCGCGTTGCAGCGCTGCACGGCGTCGGCCGCGAAAAGCCCTGTGGCGTCGGCTAACCCCGCGAACGCGGAACGGGTCCTCACCCATTCCGCCGCAGACTTGTCGAACCCGACAAGCAGGTCGATGACGTTCGTGACGGTCTCGCCGGCAGCCATGATGTCCCTGCCGTCCACGAGGGGATCCCCGGTGAGCGGCTGCATCACCTGCGCCGCCGCCAGGCCCGGCACCCGCCGCGAGGTCTTGTGCACGTGCTGCGGCGCGCCGCAACGTCCCCCGCAGGACATGGCGGACTCCCGCACGGCGACCTTGCCGCCGCAGACGGTGAACGTCAGGCGCGACGCCTTCTCCGCAGACGAGACCGTTGCGACAAAGCCACCGGGAACCATAACCACTGACGCGTCGTTGAGCCACGCGCCTGCAGTCTTGCCGCCATAGGAGACGACGCCCGTCGATGAAACCCGCCTCTCGCCGAGAGAAATGCGCACGACTGCGCCGTCGAAAGACGGCAACTCGATTGTCGCCCCTGACGACGGGCGCATGGACTCCATGCCGGCGAGGATTGTCTCCTCGCGCAATAAACCGCATGTCGGAGCGGCAATGACTGACCCACGAACAAACAGAAGCGTCTCAAGCAGCACAGCCATTATGGCAAACATATTCCTATTCATGTCTCTGCCTCCTTTCTATTGTCATGCATATTATACCAAAAAAACCGACGTCGCGAACGTCGGTTTTTCCTTTCTTCGAAAAAATCCTATGAATGGGCAGACGGAACCGGACGGCATTTAGTCTTCCTTGCTGCCGCCGTAGAACTCATCGTCGCCGGGATCGTCCGGATGCTCCGCCACCCACT
>Ga0310696_10007058_pt1 | contig 13262 bp, 10 predicted proteins | sample AusTroGonzalo_MG_4_FD_203885 | JGI IMG/M metagenome (GOLD analysis project Ga0310696, IMG submission 203885) | Bovine rumen microbial communities from tropical cattle in Woodstock, Queensland, Australia - Gonzalo_02 (v2) (version 2) | ecosystem: Host-associated > Mammals > Digestive system >... | reverse complement strand
TAAACTGCATTTTAGTCGAGTTTATTGGTTACCACACTATTGCCCTTTACAGCCCCAGCTTCTTGCGAATGTCCTTAGGAATGGCGTTCTTGTTGACGAGGAAGTCCATCGTGTTGGCAGCGATGTAGGTCTTGGTCATATACCAGATGCCCTTGTAATCGCCGGTCTCGCCCCACGAGTTCTGCACCATATAATATTCCTTGCCGTTCTGGTCCTTGGCCACACCGAAGATGTGCATGCCGTGGTCGTCGGTCAGTTCCCAGTTGTCGAAATGCTCCTGACGCATCTCCTGTGTAGGAATGATTTCAGGAACGTTGCAACCCAGCGAATCAATGATGTCGCGCTTCTTTGTAGTAGTCAGTTTCAGCCATTTGGCCATATCACTGCCACGAAGGCTTTGTGTAGCCTTGCTGTCGATGGCGTAGGCCAGACCGCTGCGGGTGAAGCCGTCCTCCGAGACGTCTCCGCCCCAAGCGATGGTGTAGCCGTTCATCACGGCATTGTCGATAATCTGCATCATTTCGTCCATCGGTACGTTATACGACAGCGGGAAGCGCCAGTTGTCCTGCACTTCCACGGCGAAGCCCGTGTAGAAGGGATGGTGCGTGTAACTGGTGATGCTGACATAGTCGTCGAGGTTGATGCCCAGCGAAGCCATGAAGGTCTTCGGGGTGTACTCCTTGCCCTCGTAGGTGAACTTCTCAGGGCACTTGCCTAAATAGGCATCGAGAATGCCTTGCAATCCGACCTTCCACTGGTTCGAAATCTTCTTGGCAGAGCTCTTGGCGATAGCTGCCACGTAAGGTTCCAACACTCCGAAGAATTCGTTGAAGTTGTTCAGCGAGTCACCATACAGCGAGCCAGGGAATGGCATTGCTTCAAGCGGACAGATACCGTGATTCTTCAGCGTTGAGAGCACGTCCTCAGCGCTGCCGCCTTGTGCAAACTGGCAATCGCCATGATAGCGAACCACCTGAATGGCGCGCTCCATGTACGTCTTGTTAGCTACGAAAGCCTCGCAGAGGTCGTACTTCTTGCCCGTCTTCTTCAGGATTTCAGCCTCGAAGAACGACAGGGTAGAGTAGTCCCAACACGTACCGCTGCGGTTCTGGTCCTTGATGCGCGTGATGGGGTTCTCCTTGACGACCGTAAACACGGGTTTGTTTTTGTTGACAGAGTCTTTCTTTTCCTCTGCCTGTGCACCGAGGGCAAATAGTGCCAGCAGTGCCAAAGTCATTACTTTTCTCATTACTTGTCTCTTTTTTTTGTTATTATTGTTTTTTTTAATTGTTTTCTTCTCGTGGTCGTCAAATACGATTCTCCATGAACGTCTCTAACTCCTGTGGATGATACGGGATGCGCTTTTGACCGAGGAAACGACAGCCATCCTTCGTAATCAGCACGTCATCCTCAATGCGGATGCCTCCGAAATCCTTGTAGGTCTCGAGTTTGTCGAAGTTTAGGAATTCCTTGCAATGTCCGCTGGCGCGCCATTCGTCAATGAGTTGGGGGATGAAGTAGATACCAGGCTCGTCGGTGACGACGAAGCCTTCCTCCAGTCGGCGTCCCATGCGCAGACAGTTGGTACCGAACTGTTCCAGTTTTGGACGTGTCTCCTCATCGAAGCCCACGTAGATCTGTCCGAGGCTTTCCATATCATGCACGTCCATACCCATCATGTGTCCTAATCCGTGAGGCAGGAACATGGCGTGAGCTCCAGCGCGAACGGCTTCGTCCGTATCGCCTTTCATGAGTCCGAGTTCCTTCAGCCGTTCCGTCATCATACGGCAGACGGCAAAGTGTACGTCCATATATTTCACGCCAGGCTTGGCCACGTCCAACACATAGTCGTGACAGGCTTCTACGATGCTGTATATTTCCAATTGTCGCTGGTCGAATTTACCCGTGACAGGCATGGTACGCGTGTGGTCCGAACAGTAGTCGTCCAGTTCGCAACCAGCGTCACATAGTGCCAGGCGTCCTGCCTCGAGCTTAGCTGCCGAGGGATTGCCGTGCATGATTTCCCCGTGTTGCGAGAAGATGGTCGCGAAACCCGTGCCTTGTGCCAGACTACGGGCAATGCCATCCACCTGACCACCAATGAAACGTTCTGTCACGCCAGGTTTGATGAGCAGCTGTGCCGTTGTGTGCATCACGTAACCGATGTCGCAAGCACGGTCAATAGCGTCTATTTCCTGCTGTTCCTTCGTCGCGCGTTGCTTCACCACCGCCTGAATGAGTTTCAGCGAGGCTGCATCCTTCTGTTTCGACGGGTGTATGCCCAGCAGATCCATAATTTGTATCTTGGTGTCATGACGGTAGGGTGGCAGGAAGTGAACCGTTGTGCGTGTCGCTGTACAGCGACATACTGAACTGAGCGCTGACATGGGGGCGGTCTTTGTGACGCCTACCTCTACAGCCAGGTCGGCTACCGAAGGCACAAAGCCCATCCACACGATATCCTCGATGTCGATGTCGTCACCCAAGAGCCATTCTTCGTCGTTGTCAATGTCTATAACACCTACCAGTCCGTCACGGTGTTGACCGAAATAGTAGAGAAATGAGGAATCCTGACGCATGGGAGCATACGCATTTGCAGGGTAATTATATGGTGCCTCGTTGTTGCCAAACAGGACGATGACGCCCTCACCAACCAGTTTTTTCAGTTCCGCTCTACGACGGATATAGGTGTTTTTATCGAACATAATCTTTCAACGTTTTAGTGTTAGTACCTATTTATTAGGTACATAATTGGGGCAAAGGTACGAAAAAGTAAGCAAAATACCAAAGGAAAACTTGTTTTTCTTTGAATTTTCTTTTAGTTTCCGAAAAAAATTCGTACCTTCGCGGACTGTTATGAGATATTTCATTTGGTTCGGCTACGACGGAACGCAGTATCATGGCTGGCAAATCCAGCCCAATGGCATCACGGTGCAGAGCGAATTGCAACGATGTCTTTCGCTGCTGTTACACGAAGAAGTTAGCATCACTGGTGCTGGTCGTACAGATACGGGTGTTCACGCCCGTCGCATGGCGGCTCACTTTGATACCGAACAGCCTGTCGATACGCTCGTATTGGCAAAAAAACTGAATGGTCTGGTGCATCACGACATTGCCGTTTACAGCATCGAACCTGTTGCTGCCGACCTTCATGCCCGTTTTTCGGCAGTCTCTCGTACCTACCGCTATTACGTCCATACCCGCAAGGATCCGTTCCTTTGTACTTACTCCCTTGAACTTCACTATCAGCTTGACTATGCGCTGATGAACGAAGCTGGGCGCATCCTGATGGAGTACGACGATTTCGGCGCTTTCTGCAAGGCGGGCAGCGATGTGAAGACGACGCTCTGTCATGTGACTCATGCCCAATGGCACCAGACGTCGCCTACAACGTGGTATTTTGAGATTACGGCCAACCGCTTCCTTCGTAATATGGTACGTGCCGTTGTGGGCACTCTCGTCGAGGTCGGACGCGGACGTATGACACTCGACGATTTTCGTCAGGTGATTGAGGGGAAGCAACGTACTCAGGCAGGCGAATCAATGCCTGCAAAGGCGTTGTTTCTTGAAGATGTAAGTTATTGATTATGTGGTTAATACTCGCTTTTATGTCAGCAGCGCTTTTAGGCTGTTACGACTCGCTGAAGAAGAAGGCGCTCCGCGACAATGCTGTACTGCCGATCTTGTTCCTTAACACGTTTTTCTCGTCGTTGATCTTTTTGCCATTCATTGTGCTCAGTGCTACCACTGACACCCTCGACGGCACGATAGTTCACGTGACCTCTGGCGGATGGGACATGCACAAATACATACTCCTAAAAGCATTCATCGTTCTCTCCAGTTGGCTGTTGGGCTATTTCGGCATGAAACACCTGCCGCTGACTATTGTCGGACCTATCAATGCCACGCGACCTGTGATGGTGCTTGTGGGTGCCCTGCTGGTATTTGGCGAACGGCTCAACGCGTGGCAGTGGGCGGGTGTGTTGCTGACTATCATCTCGTATATATTGCTTAGGCGTAGTGGTAAGAAGGAGGGCATCGATTTCCGTCACGACCACTGGATATGGATGATTATCGGTGCCGCAGTACTCGGTGCCGTTAGCGGGCTCTACGACAAATATCTTATGGCACCGGTCAGTGAGGGCGGAATCGGGCTTGATCGTATGATGGTGCAGTCGTGGTACAACATCTACCAGTGTTTCATCATGCTGACCATGTTGCTGGTATTATGGTGGCCTAAGCACCACGAGACGACTCCCTTTCGCTGGGAGTGGGCTATCATCGGCGTCAGCATCTTCCTCTCTACGGCCGATTTCATGTATTTCTATTCCTTGTCGGAGCCCGATGCCATGATTAGTATTGTCTCGATGATTCGTCGTGGCAGTGTTCTGGTCAGTTTCCTCTTCGGAGCCATATTCTTCCATGAGAAGAATCTCAAGGCGAAAGCTGTCGATTTGGCACTGGTATTCCTTGGTTTGGTGCTTCTATACATTGGCTCGGAGTAAAAAAGGGCAAGATTTATTTGGTTTTTCGCTCGATTTACACTACCTTTGCAGCCAAATTGGAAAAAAGCTAAGAAATTATGGGTAAAATTATACTTACAGGCGACCGTCCTACAGGTAAACTTCACCTTGGACATTATGTTGGTTCGCTGCGTCGTCGCGTAGAGCTTCAGGAAGCTGGCAACTATGAGAAGATGTTTGTGTTTATGGCTGACGTTCAGGCACTTACTGATAATGCTGACAATCCTGAGAAGATTCGTCAGAATATTATTGAGGTGGCTCTCGACTACCTCTCGGCAGGTCTTGACCCCGAGAAGTGCATATTGTTCATCCAGAGCCAGATTACTGAGCTTGCTGAACTTACCACCTATCTGATGAATCTCGTCAGTGTTAGTCGTGTACAGCGCAATCCGACGGTGAAGACGGAGATTAAAATGCGTGGTTTCGAGGGTGAAAGTGTCCCTCTGGGCTTTTTCTGCTATCCTGTTTCACAGGCTGCCGACATCACACTGTTCAAGTCTACTACCGTTCCTGTTGGCGAGGACCAGGAACCCATGCTTGAGGTAACGCGTGAACTGGTACGACGTTTCAATCAGGTCTATGGAGAGGTGCTTGTCGAGCCCAATATCATGTTGCCTGAGAATGCTACAGCCCGTCGCTTGCCAGGAACCGACGGCAAGGAGAAAATGTCGAAGTCGCTGGGCAACTGTATCTACCTCTCTGACGATGCTGACACCGTCTGGCAGAAAGTTCGCTCGATGTACACCGACCCAGAGCACATTAACCTCAACGATCCTGGTCACGTTGAGGGCAACGCTGTGTTCACCTATCTCGACGCCTTCTCAAAACCTGAGGACTTTGCTAATTTCTGGCCAGAGTACCAGAACCTCGACGAGCTGAAAGACCATTACCGTCGTGGCGGTCTGGGAGATATGAAATGCAAGAAGTTCCTCAATCAGATTCTCAATCAGATGCTTGACCCCATTCGTCAGCGTCGTCACGAGTTCGAACAGGATATCCCCGAAATCTACAACATCCTGCGCAAGGGTACTGAGAAAGCCCGCGAGACAGCCGCTCAGACTATGAGCGAAGTTCGCCAGGCCATGCAGATCAACTATTTCGACGATGTTGAACTCATCCGCTCTCAGTCAGAACGCTATCGTGCTAAATAACGCTGAAGACGTTCTTGTAGAGACATTTTAGCATAGCGGCGCCACTCGTTGGTGCCGCTTTTCTTGTCGTCAAGGTAGTGAAGGTCGTGCATGTGGGCGTAGGCCTCCAATTCGAAGGGGTTGAGACAATAACCAGCATTCTTCAGCCGACGCCAATAGCGGCAGGCAAGGAGCCAATACCAGCCGTAGAGGATGTAGAAGCAGAGCCAGGAATCGTGGGTGGAGCGTGCCTGATAGAGGTGAATCATCTCGTGATTCTTGATGGTGCTGCTAACGGTGTTCTTCGACGTATGGGACGCATTGATGCGTGTTGCCTCTTCCTTGCTGTGGGTGATGATACGACCAAAGAAGGTCATACCGTCGTAGCCCTTGCGGATGAGCCAGGGACGCGCTATGGCACGCATGTCGGAGAGTTTACTCGGTCGTCGGAACAGTGGCATATTGTGCTATGAAATCGTCTTCGGAGATGATGGGAATGCCCAGTTGCTGGGCCTTCTTGTTCTTGCCCGAGGTGGAGGTGACGTCATTATTAATAAGGTAGGACGTAGAACCGCTGACAGCCGAGGCGACCTTGCCGCCCTGCGACTCGATATAGGCCTTGAGTTCGTTGCGGTTCTTGTAGTGGTGGACGTCGCCAGTAATGACGAAGGTAAGGCCGGCGCACTTGTCGCCCGACACTGACACGTCGGGAGTGGTGACAGTGAGCTTTGTGAGGAGGCGGCGATAGCGGGCAAGGTTGCGCTCGTTGCGGAACCACAGGACGAACTGGGCAGATTTTTCGGGGCCTATGCCGTCGATATGGGCAAAGACGTCCTGCGGTTCGGTCTGAATGGCGAAGAGATCGTCGCCCAGTTTGATGGCTTCATTGACGAGGTCGTCGAGGGGATAGGCAGAGAGCAGGCGCTTGCAGACGTCGAGGCCGCAGAGCGGAATGTTAAGGGCGTAGAGCAGTCGGTGAGCCTCGACCTCACGACTCTTTTCTATAGACCGCATAATGTTAGAGGCCGATTTCTCGCCGAAGCCATCCATACGCGAGAGTTCGAGGATATGGCTGCGTAGTTCGTAGATGTCGGCATATTCGGCAATCCATCCGAGATTGATGAACTTCGAGAGCGTCTGTTCGGAGATGCCGTCGATGTTCATACCTTCTTTGGAAACGAAACGCGCCAGTTTCCTGAGTTGCTTGGCGGCACAGTCGGGATTGGAGCAATGGAGAGTCTTGGTGCCCGACGCGGATGCGTCGGGAGTGGTGGCTGTGCGACCATAACGGATGGTGGTGGGCGCATGGCAAACGGGGCATTCGTTTGGCACACTGAATGTGCCGACGCTTTGGGTAACCTTGATGACTTTGGGGATGATTTTGTTGGCCTTGATGACGCTGAGCTGGGTGCCAGGACCACCAATACCCAGACGCTCGCACTCGCTGATATTGCATAGCGAGGCACGTTTGACGGTAGTTCCCTCGAGTTCGACGGGTTGGAAGATGGCGACAGGCGAGATGGTGGATGCCGCACACGACCACTCCACCTCTTTTAATATAGTGTCAGCCGACTCGTCTTGCCACTTGAAAGCCAGACCCGCACGGGTGGCGTGATGACCTGTGACGGAACCTGTCTGGGCGTAGTCCGTATCGTCGTAGCATACTACAAGACCATCGACGGGAAAGGGGTTCTTGCGGGAGGTTACTTTGGCGGTGAAGCGAGCCAAACTCGCTTCCACTGTGGAAGCGGACGGCGTGTCGACTCGTTCGCGTTCGACGGTGGTAAAGCCCTGAGCGTCGAGCCAGTCCATCCGTGCCCCCCAACTGACGATGTTCTCTTCAGTATATACTAAGGTGAATGGTATCCACTGGATGTGACGCTGGCGCACCTCGTCGGGGTCTTTCAGCGTCAGCGAACCAGAGGCGAGGTTGCGCGGATTGGCATAGTCCTCGCCACTCTCCATGAGGAAGCGTTCGAAGTCGTCGTAACTAATGACTGCCTCGCCTCGAATGACGGTATGTCCTTGATAGCCAATAGTCTGAGGGATGCCGTTGATGGAACGCGCAAGGTGAGTAATGTTGGTGCCGATATGACCGTTGCCACGTGTGACGACCTTCGTCAACTTGCCATTGTCGTAGGTTACGACGAGCGTCAGACCATCTAACTTCCATGATATCCAGATGGGGCGTTCCTCAGCCCATTTCACAAGGTCGCTGACCTGTTTGGTCTTCGCCAACGAGAGGGCTGCAAACTCGTGTTCCTCCTTCTGACCCGTAATGGTGTCCTCGGAAACTTTCTGCGTGGGCGAGTCGGGCAGGGTAGTGCCTGTCTCTTTTTCCAGCGCTTTCAGTTCGTCGAAACGCTGGTCCCACTCATAGTCAGTCATTTGCTCGGTCCGTCCGTTATAATAGGCGTCCGATGCTTCGTTTAGCTCGCGAACGAGCTGTTCCATGCGTAATATCTTGTCGTTTGGCATAGTTTTTATCCAATTTTGTGCAAAGGTACAAAAAAAATTCGTACCTTTGCAGTTCAAACGGAAAAAAATAATGATTTCAGTAGAAGGATTACGTGTCGAGTTTGGTGTGAAGCCGTTGTTCGCGAATGCCAGTTTCGTGGTCAACGACCGTGACCGTATTGCCCTCGTGGGCAAGAACGGGGCAGGGAAATCGACACTGCTAAAGATACTCTGTGGCAAGCAGACGCCCACGTCGGGTGTGGTGAGCGTGCCAAACGATACGACTATCGGCTATCTGCCCCAGGTGATGAACCTGCAGGATTCGACGACGGTGCGACAGGAAGCTCAGAAAGCTTTTGCCGACATTCAGCAGATGGCAGAACGAATAGAGCGGATGAACCGGCAGTTGGCTGAACGCACGGATTACGAGAGCGAGAGCTATCTGGCGCTGATTGAGAAATATACGTCGGAGCACGACCGCTATCAGATGCTGGGTGCCGACGGTTATGAAGCCGAGATTGAGCGCACGCTGATGGGTTTGGGCTTTGAACGCAGCGATTTCGAACGTCCTACGTCGGAGTTCTCCGGCGGTTGGCGAATGCGCATTGAACTGGCCAAAATCCTGTTACGCAAACCCGATGTCCTGTTATTGGACGAGCCCACCAACCATCTGGACATTGAGTCTATCCAATGGTTGGAGCAGTTCCTGGCCACGAGTGCCAATGCTGTTGTGCTGGTGAGTCACGACCGCGCATTTATAAATAATGTGACGAACAGGACGCTGGAGATATCGTGCGGACAGATTATCGACTACAAGGTGAAGTACGACGAATATGTCGTGTTGCGTAAAGAACGTCGCGAACAGCAGCTCAGAGCCTACGAAAACCAGCAGAAGGAGATAGCCGACATGAAGCAGTTCATCGACCGTTTCCGCTATCAGGCCACGAAGGCTGTGCAGGTGCAACAGAAGGTGAAACAGTTAGAGAAAATCGTGCCTATCGAAATTGACGAGGTGGACAACTCGGCTATGCACCTGAAGTTCCCGCCCTGTTTGCGAAGTGGCGACTATCCCGTCATCTGCGAGGACGTCAGGAAGGCATATAACCACGTGGTGTTCGACCACGTGAACCTGACCATTAAGCGAGGCGAGAAGGTGGCCTTTGTGGGTAAGAACGGCGAGGGTAAGTCGACGCTGGTGAAATGTATCATGGGCGAGATACCGTTCGAGGGAAATCTGAAGGTTGGTCACAACGTACAGATAGGCTATTTTGCCCAGAATCAGGCACAGCTGTTGGACGAAAGCCTGACAGTATTCCAGACGATAGACTATGTGGCTAAAGGCGATATGCGTCTGAGAATCAACGACATCCTTGGCGCTTTTATGTTTGGAGGCGAGGAGTCGGACAAACGCGTAAAGGTGCTTAGCGGTGGCGAACGTAGCCGTCTGGCGATGATTCGTCTGTTGCTGGAACCTGTTAACCTGTTGATTCTCGACGAGCCTACCAACCACTTGGATATGGCCTCGAAAGATGTGCTGAAAGAAGCCATCAAAGCCTTTGACGGAACGGCTATCGTCGTGTCGCACGACCGTGAATTCCTCGACGGGCTGGTAACGAAGGTCTACGAGTTCGGAGGCGGTAAGGTTCGTGAGCACTTAGGAGGTATCTACGACTTCCTCAGGAGCAAACATATTTCAGAGCTCCGGGAGCTCGAAAATTCCCAGGCTGGGAACAAAACATTCCCAGCGTGGGAACAAAACGTTCCCAGCGTGGGAATAAACGCTCAGCCGGTAGTAAAGAATCAGTCGTATGCCGAGCATAAGGAACAGCAGAAGCAGTTGCGCAAGGCTGAGAAGGCTGTCGAGCAGTCGGAACGCAGAATCAGCGATATGGAACAGCGCCTGAAGGAACTCGACGACCTGCTGATGAAACCCGAGAATGCGTCGAATATGGAGTTTGTGACGGAGTACACTACGACGAAGAAAGCCCTCGACGAAGAAGTGGAGCGCTGGGAAAAACTCTCAGAAGAATTGGAGCAATTAACGAATTAAAAGCATATAGAACAATGAAGAAATTATTGATTATCATGGCATTAGCAACAATGACCGTTACGGGTTCGGCACAGCAATTGCGCTCAGGTATCAATCTGGCAGATTTGGATACGAGCGTGCGTCCTGCTGACGATTTCTATGAGTATGCCTGTGGTGGTTGGATGAAAGCCAATCCACTGCCTCCTGCCTATTCACGCTATGGCAGTTTCGACCGTCTGGCCGAAGACAACAACAAACGTATCAACGGCATTTTGAAGGAACTGTTGGAGAACAGCTACGAGAATGGTACCATTGAGCAGAAACTGAGTGACCTGTATAAGTTGGCAATGGATTCTGCCCGTCGCGAACAGGAAGGCCTTTCGCCTGTGATGCCTCTTATCAAGCGTCTGGAGGCGGCTAAGACTAAGGATCAGCTATTTGCCATCCAATTAGAATTGGCGCCCTATGGTTCAGAGGAATTCTTCAACTCTTATATTGCTGCTGACGAGAAGAACGCTACGGAGAACATCGTCAATATCTTCCAAGGCGGTCTGACGTTGGGGCAGAAGGATTACTATCTGGAGACTGACGAGGCTACCACGAAGATTCGTGAGGCTTACAAGAAGCACATTGTCCGAATGTTCCAGCTCTTTGGTTTCAAGAAAGGTGCTGCCGAGCAGAAGATGAAGAACATCATGAAGGTGGAGACGGCTTTGGCTAAGGCTTCGAAGTCGCGTACGGAACTACGTGACCCACAGGCCAATTACAACAAGATGACGTTGCAGGAGTTTGAGAGCCGTTATCCTCATTTCCAGCTGGAGAAGCAGGGCCTGGCAATGGGAATGAAGAGCGAGCACATGCAACAGTTGGTAGTCGGACAGCCTGAATTCATGGCCGTTGCTGACCAGTTGTTTGCCACGATGAAACCCGCTGAATATCGTGACGTGATGGAGTGGGGGATTATCGACGGTTCGACGGGTCTGCTGAACGACGAAGTCCGCGAGGCTAATTTCGACTTCTACGGCAAGGTGATGTCTGGTCGTAAAGAGGATCATCCTTTGTGGCGTCGTGCCACCAATCAGGTGCAGGGCGTGATGGGTGAGGCATTGGGGCGCATCTATGTGCAGAAGTATTTCCCTGCTTCTTCGAAGGAACGTATGAAGACACTGGTGGAGAACCTGCGTATTGCACTCGGTGAGCGTATTGCCGCCCAAGACTGGATGGACGATTCGACGAAGGTAAATGCTCTGCTGAAGCTGAATACCTTCTACGTGAAGATTGGTTATCCTGACCGTTGGATAGACCTCTCTGTTTTGAAGATTGATGCGAAAAAATCTTACTATGAGAATATGAAGGAATGCCGTCGCTTTTGGACAGCTTGGCAGATTGAGCACAAGGCAGGAAAGCCTGTTGACAGAGACGAGTGGCACATGACTCCACAGACAGTGAACGCATACTATAACCCTACCACGAACGAAATCTGCTTCCCTGCTGGTATACTGCAAGTTCCGTTCTTTGATCCTACTGCTGATGATGCCTTTAACTATGGTGCTATCGGTGTGGTAATCGGTCACGAGATGACACACGGATTTGACGACCAGGGACGCCAGTATGATAAGGACGGAAATATGCACGATTGGTGGACGGAAGCTGACGGAAAGAACTTTACAGCGCGTACGGATAAGTATGCCGACTTCTTCTCGAATATTAAGGTGTTGCCAGACCTCAATGCCAATGGTCGTCTGACACTGGGCGAGAACCTTGCCGATCACGGTGGTCTGCAGGTTGCCTGGTTTGCTTACAAGAATGCTACCAAGCGCAATCCGTTGCCGGTTATTGACGGACTGACAGCCGACCAGCGTTTCTTCCTGGCCTATGCTGGCGTATGGGCAGGTAATGTGACGGAGGCAGAAATCCGTAATCGTACCAAAAGCGACCCCCACTCACTGGGTCGTTGGAGAGTCAATGGAGCCCTGCCTCACATCGATATGTGGTACGACGCTTTTGGTGTTAAGGAAGGTGACAAAATGTTCATTCCGAAGGCCGAACGACTGCCTTTGTGGTAAGAATATTTGTCAAAAAGAAAAAAATGCCGACGTAAATGTAAATTTACGCCGGTTTTTTTTGTTGCAATTAAAAAAAAATAGTAACTTTGCAAACATTATTACTACCATGTGTATGATGAACGACAATAATATAGAGAAGACGCAACGTACAGTTCGCCCTCAAACGCTACAAAGGGAGATGGAACTTCCACGCGAAGACCAACCCATGCAAATGCAGCAGCAACAGCGACAAGCTGCAGGTAAAGCTTGCCCCTATTGTGGGGCTATCAATGAGCCGGAAGCCATGTTCTGTGCCCAGTGTGGTCAACCAATTAACAAGATGGCCTGCCCTCATTGTGGAGCAGAGATGGACCCAGACTCTGACTTCTGCGAAGTATGCCACCACTACATCCGTAAGGACGTTTGCTCCTATTGCGGAGCCCGATTGTCAGGCAATGAGGCCTACTGTCCTGAATGTGGCAGCCCTCGTGGAGGTATAGTCTGTCCGACGTGCCATACGCTGAACGACTTTGCTTTCTGCAAGAAATGCGGAACGGCGCTGACGGAAGAGGCCCGTATGCTGGTAAAGGAGTTACAGCACAATCCTGACTATCAGGAACTGGTGGAGATTGTGCAGGACTTCTCGAAGTTGGAGAATGCCTTACCTTACAATTCTGAGCGTGATATTCTGCGCGAACAGGCTAATAACAAGTTACGCGAACGTGTGCTGACTTTATTGGCCAAGGACGAAGGTGTTGAGAATCCCATCATTTCGAAGCCCGAGACGAAGCGTATGACCAAGGAAGAGTTGGAGGAGCAAAAAGCAGTAAAGATAAAAATGTTGTCGGCTATCCTCGACAAACTTGCCGTTCCGGCATGTCCTTCACCAGCGAAGGCTCGCAACTATGCAATGGCCAGCAAACCCGTTGGAGTGCGTCTGGCTTGGGTGTGCAACTACAAGCACGCAATGCATAGTAGCCCCTGTGGTTGTGCGAAACCCCAGATGGGAGGCAAATGGGTGGTTTTAGGTAAGAATTCTAACGCTGAAATAAAAGACGATAAATAAAATATGGACGAT
>Ga0310696_10007057_pt1 | contig 13263 bp, 2 predicted proteins | sample AusTroGonzalo_MG_4_FD_203885 | JGI IMG/M metagenome (GOLD analysis project Ga0310696, IMG submission 203885) | Bovine rumen microbial communities from tropical cattle in Woodstock, Queensland, Australia - Gonzalo_02 (v2) (version 2) | ecosystem: Host-associated > Mammals > Digestive system >... | reverse complement strand
TCATAAACACGCGGCTTTGCCGCCTAACTCACCTACGACCTACAACCTACTACCTAAGACCTCGTTTCGTTACTTCGAGTATAAAGATAAATCTTTCATCTTTCGTCTGTAGGGCCGAAGGTCCGTTCTTTCGTCTAATCCTGTGGTTAGTGATTAGGGGTTAGGGATTAGGCAACAGGAGTTTGGCTTTAGGTTCATAAACATGCGGCAATACCGCCTAACTCACCTAAGACCTACAACCTACCACCTAAGACCTTATTTCGTTACTTCGACAGTAAAAATAATTCTTTCCACAAAATGTTACAAGCGCATTTGCAAAGAGAAGTGGACTGAAGCTATGGGGTTTGAGGTATGGGGTTTCAGGTATGAGCTCGGCGCTGCGCGCCTTTGGGGTATGGGGTTTAGTTGGTAGAGCTTAAGCTCTAAGTTCTAAACTCTACCATCCAATTCCTACTTCCGAAATCCTAATTAATTGAATTCTATCCCCCAAATTCGACCATTCATCCCCCATTTTCACATATTTTTTGAACTTTTTTACTTTTTTTATGACCAAAATCACATAAGATGTATTATTTTTGATAGCGAAACAAAAACTTCATTTTCTAAGAGGATTGAATAATGAAAAAAATTCTGCTCGCCACGATGATTTCGGCAGCTCTGGTTTTTGCAGCTCCGGCCGCAAAGAAAGTCAGCAAGGTCGCTACTGCTAAGAAGGCTGTAGCCGCCAAGGTAGAAAAAGCAGCCGAAGCTCCGGCTGCAGTAGAGGCCAAGGCCGCTGAAGCCACCGCAGCAGCGCAGACTCAGGCCACTGATGCTGCTGCAGCAGCACAGGCTCAGGCTACGAGCGCCACACAAGCAGCAACGGATCAAGCTCAGGCAACCGCAGCTCAGGCGACGGCAACGGCCCAAGCCGCACAGACCCAGGCTACTGACGCTGCCGCAGCAGCACAGGCTCAGGCCACCAACGCCACGCAGGCCGCAACGGCTCAGGCTCAAGGTGTAGCAGACCAGGCCCAAGCAACCGCTAACGCCGCTCAGGCTCAGGCAACAGACGCCGCTGCCGCAGCACAAACGCAAGCAACGGATGCCGCCCAGGCCGCAACAGCACAGGCTCAGGACGCAGCCGCCCAGGCACAGACTTCTGCCGAAGCAGCACAGACTGCCGTCCAAGCTAAAGCCACCGAAGCCACTGAAGTTCTCGAAGCCAAGGCTGAAGAAGCCCCGGTAGATACCGCCGCTCTCGCCAAGGCCGAAGAAGAAAAGAAGGCTGCCGAAGCTGAAGCCAAGGCCAAGGCTGAAGAAGAACAGAAGAGAGTCGAAGACGAAACCACAGGCACAGCCAAGTCCGCCGTCATGGACAATCCGTGGGAATTCATCGCTGTTTCCGCAGCGTTCATCGCCTCTGTTCTCGTGATCATCTTCACCGGGGACTAATAAGCTTTTCTAAAAGGCTGAACAGCAAATTTAAGGACCGTCCATGCGACGGTCTTTTTTTATATCGTCCCCTTGTCAAAACGGAACGAGTCAACACCTTTCAAAAAAATTTCGTTTCTACATCTTACAAACTGCGTACACAAATCATAAAATGCAATATATGACACGCGTACTAAAAATTTGCATAAAACAGGGAACGACTTGAGAACAGAAATAAATTTATTCTAATGTATTTCAAGATAAAAAACTTATTTTCATTTTCAAGAAAATAAGGTTAGAGGGCAAAACTTGTTTTGCCCGCTTTTACATTAGGAGGAATCGTGAAAATCAAGAGCTATCTGTGGGCTTTATGCGCTGCTGTAGGTATAACTGTAGCGCAGCAAGAGCAACCCACTCCTTATGATTTGATCAGACCAACATTCCCGCTGACATGGGACACGACCGTTTTTGATCATTACGACGCATCCGTCACCCATAAAAAGAACACTGTCCCCAAAATCAGGACAACTCCTTTTTATGCGCCGAACGCCTATATTGTAGATACGCTAAATCAGGCTTATCTCGACGCCATCAACTACCACATGTCGCCAATCCGCGTAAACCAGGCGGGCTATCTCGAAAGCGACAAGGAACGTCAATTCTACTACATTGGAACAGCCTCTAGCTTTGAAATAGTCGATGTCAACGGCAAGTCCTTTAGCCCAGCCATTACAGGCACATTAAAGTCTTCTGGACATACCACATCCTCGGACTGGACCATTGTCGCAGGCACAAATGCGGCCACAAATGACCAGATGCGCTATAGAGTGGATGTTACCGGCCAATCCGGCACCATCATGATAGGCAACATTCCGCAAGGAGTTCCCACAGAAACCCGCCTCCGCATCAAGGTCGGCAAAGAAATTTCAAGCACATTCATCATTTCCGACCAGGTGTACACCATGGTCAAGGACGCGACTATCAAGTTCTACGGAATCAACCGCAGCGGTTACGGAGATTCCTGGTTTCACACGGCAAGCCACACTAAAGATGGCGCCGGTGCAGTAACCGTCGGCGACAAAGCAGAAGTTCGAAACCATTACGATGCTTCAATGGCAGGGACACTCGAAGGCGGTTACTATGACTGTGGCGACCATCTGAAAGAATCCCAAACCCAGATGTACGCCTTTATGGTCGCTGCGGTCATGGCAGCTACAAACCCGGATGTAGACGTAGACCATTATAAATTCAACCACGGAGCAGGCGGAATCGACGGCGTCCCGGACATGCTCCGCGAAGCTAAGCACGGAGCCGATTTTGTACTCCGTTCTTTTGTAAGAGCAAAAGGCGTCATCGATGATATGGCACTTTCCATTGGAGCTAAAGGTTCTGACCACGGTTGGTGGGGACGCCCGGAAAATCAGGACGATCTCCCGGTAGACGGCTCCCCTTCTGCAACAGACCGTGGTGGCCCTAGTTCTAGAATGGTCCGCTTAGGCGAAATTGGAGCAAATGTTGGCGGCGAAACAGCCGCAGGCCTTGCCATTCTTGGCAAGATGTTCAAAGATCATTATCCCGAATACGAAGCATTTGCAGACAGCTGCCTGATGGTCGCCAAAAAAATGTACAGCATGGCAAAAGCCATCGCTCAAGGCAAAAGCACCTATGACGGGGACAAGCAAATCAAGAACAACACCTCAGCAGCAGGCTGGTCTAGCCAAGCATACAACGGAAACAACGAATTTTACGACGAAATGGCGCTCGCCTCTGTAGCCCTTCTCTACGCCACCGGAGACAAGCAATACGCCGATGATATGATCCGTACCAGAAACTTAGTGTCATCAGGAGTAAAAATCGGCGACAAAGGTGAAACGGCTCCACCTCAGGAATATATGGAAAACTGCGCCGGTTGCTTCGATGGCGGCTGGTTCGTCACAAACGACAAAGGCTTTTTGAAAAACGTAAAGACGACCAGCTGGGCAAACAGCTACACTTTCGCCCTTTACGCTTTGTACAAACTCATTCTTGCCGACAAGAACAAAGCTATAAATCAATACGGCCTGACAGAAGACGAATGGCTGAACGCTGTGGAAGACTGCGTTGCCAACTTGATTTACAACGTTTCCGACATGTCGGAAGGTGCCGGGAATGCCTCCATTGAATTGCCTATGGGAAGCATCATCTGGAAACCGAATAAAGTTACATACGACGCCGATTGGTTCAATATGGCATCGCCTTCGGGAGAATGGATTTACAACCGCTACCAGGCAGGCAACATCTTTGACGTCATGGCGTATGTCGATGTCGCCAAAAGCATAGAAGCCCAAGGCCTCACGCTCCCGCACATGGGCACTCCCAATTGGAAAACTGACGAAATGCAGCAGCTGGCCATCAACCAGATGAACTACATGCTCGGTGTGAATCCGTGGGACATTTCGTTTATCTACGGTGTTGGAGACAAGAACGATGCCCACCCGCACCACCGCGCTTCAAACCCGGAAGGAACAAATGTGCCAGGCAGTCCTTACCCGTATAAAGTCCCCACAGGCGCCTTCCTTGGAGGCATCAAACCCGGTGGAGCCAACTCTTTTGTACCCAAGACGATGAGCTGGGAAGATTACGAAAAATCCGAAGTCTGCATTGACGCCTCGGCAACGTTCTTAGGCGCGGTTAGCCTTGTCGCCCACAAATTCGACATGACCCAGGCGCCAGACATAAGCGTGGAAATTCGCCATAAAAGCGCAGACTCCGCCATCGTGACCGTAAACCTCACCATGCGCGGCACAGCAGTCATTCACTACGGCACCACAGAAGGTGAATACACGCTTACCGCAACAGATAATCTCAAAGGAGTCCAGCACGATATCGTCCTCCACAACTTGACTCCAGGTACCACCTATTACTTCTACGTTACAGGAGCAAACGCCTACAAGCCAGAAAACCAAAAGACCAAGTTCTTGGTCGACAGCACCCAGACGCCATATTCTTTCACGACACCGAGTTCCGTCGAAAGTGCAGAAATTACAAACGTCACCGTCTGTAACGTTTCTGCAGACAGCGCCGAAATCATGTGGTACACCCCCAACGGCGAATACGAATCCAGAATTTACTGGGACACCCAGCCACACTCCACGGCAGCCGAATACGCCTACAATTCCGGTGTCGGAAACGCCGATGTATCCGGCATTCCAACCCAATTCCATTACGTAAAGATTGGTGGACTCAAGGAAAAGACGACTTATTACTTCATGGTCGAAAGCAATGGCACATTTGCCAATGTTGACGAAGACGGCAAGCCTTTAAAATTCACGACACCAGTCACATGGTACAACTTTAGCGTAAAAACTTACCAGTATCCTTGGCAAGTCGATATGGCTATGGTCAATATCAACATTTTCAATAACGAGTCTAGAGCATTCGACAGTTTGACAATCCGTCTCTACATGCGCGGTACCGATGAAATCGAGAACGATATCGGCATGGGCACAGACATTTGCAACGACTACGACGAAGCGGGATTCAGCGGCTCATGCTCTGAAGAAACTATCGAGGAACTCGCAAGACTCCTGCGCGATGCACACCCGGTCAAAATCGAAGACACCTACGACGCCGCTACGGGAACCTGGCAATGGTACTTCCCGCTAAACCTCGGTTCCACAGTCATCAAGAGTTCTAGCCGCCTGCGTTTTGACGTGAGATTCGATCACCGCAGTCCGTACCCTCCGTACAAGGACTTGATGAACGAAGCTCCGAACAAAAAACTTTATTGTAAATCTGGTAACAAATGGTACGCCCCGTCCAACGAAACTCCGGGCGCCCCCACCTTGAACGAAAATCCGGGAGACTGGAGCTGGATGCCGCACTCACGCGCAAACGGCGAAGAGCTGGATTACCCCGGCATGCCGTGTATCGAAAAAAACGAAGGAGACAATGACTTTAATGCCGCACCTGTGAATCCGTATGTATCCGTCTACCGCAAGAATGAATTTATCTGGGGTTACAGTCCTTCCAAGAAGGAAATGCAAACCAAGAGAGCGAACTACAAAATCAACATGGTACTTGATCCACCGTTCAATGTTTCCAACGGTTCCCATGTCGATATTGACCAAGCTAGCAGCACTGTCCACGTTACTGGCAAAGTTCACGTTTCCGAAGGTGGATACATTACCAAGATTTGGGCAAATGGCGTTAAAGTGAGCGGTCTTCCATTTGTTGACGGCGTCAGCCTTGACAAGTGGCTTCTGGACGAATCCGGAACAAATATTATCGCCAAATACGACATCCCGACGGACATGTGGGAGCTCGATATCCCTGTCAAGATGAGCATCGGAAGTAAGAAGGTCGACATCACCGTGTTCGCAGGACCAGACCCCACATGCGATGTCTGTTTAGAAAACGGCGGCTGCGCCTTCGAGAACAGAACCTACTACGTGAACTTCTCCAAGGGCGATGCGACAGCCTCCCAGCTTGTCGTCAAGGATGCTGCCGGAAAACCGGTTATCAGCCCCGCCAACCCGGAAGGTACAATATTCTACATAGACCTGATGGACAAAGACAAGTTAAAGAGCAAGACAAATTCTGTTGATATCTTCATTACCAACAACAAGAAAAACGACCAGCTCAAGGTAAAGTTGACAGCAGACCCGAATAACCCCGGCCACTTTATCGGTGGCCCGATTACAGCCATCAGCCATTCCAAGGAAACGAGGAACCAGACTTCTGAAATTTCGTTCTTTGCGGGCGATACCATCCAGATTGCCTATACCGACCCGAATGACGAAGACGATATTTCCACATACTCCTTCTACGCGGAATCCAAAACACCCTCGCCGCAGACAGTACTTGCCGAAGACACGAACTGCGACAACAAGGCGGACCAGCTGAAGATAATCTTCTCGAACAAACTCTCCGACGGTTACACGCTCGACAGCATCAGGTTCTTTATCGATGGCATGAGCGATACCGTCAAGGTTCCGCTTGTCGCCTCCAAGTATGCGGACAAGAACGAAGTCGTCATCCCGATAGACACAAGCCTCGTCCAGAAGAACCCGAGTCCGTCCGGAAAGATCACGACTTACGTGACCGACCATGGCTCCGCGAACCCTGAAACGGCAAAGATTGCAGATGGAATCCGTCCGATGCTCGAAAGCGTTTCGATTCTCGAAAAGGTTGACGACGAAGCAAGCGGACTGGACACCGTGATGCTCGCCTTCTCGGAACCGGTAATTCTTTCGTCCGAAAGCGAATGGCCGCTTGTCATTGCCGGCGCTGCAGGCGTACCGACTGTCGTCGGGAAAGGTACAACGACAAACAACGGAAAGAGCTGGACATTTATCATCAGCGGCAACGACAACAATGCGCTTGTCCCGATTGGCGCACAGGCAAGCTTAAAAACCACTGGCGGATTCTCCGTTACAGACCAGAGCCTGAACCCGGCCGATGGAGCCTGCAAGCCCTCCGTACCGGTAACGCTCATTTCCCGTCCAGTTCCCATTTATCATGCCGACATGATAGACCTGCAGGGCGACGGAATTCCCGATGTCGTCTACATGATGTTCGAACGAAAGCTGAAGACAAAGGATGTTTTCGACAGCATCATTGTAAACTGGGGCAACCCGGGCATAACGCGCACATTCGTGACCACGGCGGACACCGCCGGCGGAACCATCAAGCCCAGGGAAACATACTGGACCATCCGCGATTCCGTCTCGGCCCCGTTCAAGGTCATGATAGACTCCATCCACTCGAAGGATTCCGTCAACACCTACAGCATTATCGAAATCAATATTCCAGAAAGCCTCGCCTATCCTTACGGTTCTACAAGTGGCGAAAAGGACGGAAACGGAACGGTCTCACCAATCAAGGGCATTGCAAACGGATTGTTCGAATCGACATACACGCTGTACGACAAGTGCGCTCCGGTTATCTCAAACGCACGCCTCATCAAGAACATATTGACAGTCTCCGTATCCGAACCCGTCTCCTTTACCGAACCAGACAACCGCTATATCCAGCGGGAACGCGACGAATACATTCCACCCGAAAAACCGCAAAACTCGGGCAAAACGCAGCTGTTCATCTATAACGAAAACGACAACGTGTTCCATGTCGGCGACCGCATCCGTCTTGTTCCGCAGGAATATGGAGGCGTTTACATAGACAAGAACGGCAACATCCCGACAAAAATGAATCCATACATCCGCATCACTGGCGACGAGAATATGCGCTTCACCGTAACGCTCACGAAACCGGTAAGCACTCCGAAAGGCGGAGCATACACGGGCCGTCCGGAAACCGTCGCGAAAGACGCCTTCGTGACAAGCGCTATTTTCGACGGCAAGCACAACTTCATCGGCGGGGACGGAACATTCCTCGGCCAGGCGGATACCGCCGCCTACTACGGTTCGGGCCCGAGCTTCGACATCGAAGTGACGATGCCTTCGGCAAGTTTCACGACGAACGACGGTCGATACATGTACGATTTCAGCCTGAAAATGGTCATGGACCTCTATAACAACCTCGGGCAGTACATCAACACGTACAAACTCGAAATTCCTAAGGAGAACTTCGCGACAATTCGTAAATACGTCAATAGCGGAATACTCAAATTCAACCTGGAATGGGTCGCCAAGGACAACGAAGCCCCCGTCGCCAAGAAGGGCAACAAGATCGGTACAGGCGCCTACATCGCAAAGTTCGATTTCACGGCAGAGTCCTACTGTGCTACGACTTTCGAAGAAACGAGTAACGACTACAAGGAAAAATGCGAAGAAGTCGGCCGTAAAGTCGAACGATTAACCGACAACAAGACAAAGACTCTAGGATTCAAGAGAAGGAAATAACGAACTCACAGTCGCCTTGCACTTGTAAATTTTCAGATACAATATTGAACTAGGAAAAATGCGCAGCAAGTCCAGCCGATTCATTTTTCCCGGTTCTTTATTCATATGCTACACGATTGGGAAAAAATCATCGAGCAAAAATTCTTTTGAGAACAAAAAAAGAATTTACCTCAAAACATTTCCCCATAAATAATCTATTTTAGCATCAGAGAAAGTATAAATTGAGGGCAAAACATGTTTTGCCCGCTTTTTATGTACACGTAAAGGAGACAAAGTGAGTATCAAGAATTACCTGATTGCATTGTGCGCTATCGCCACATTGGTGTTTGCCCAGCAAGAAAAACCGACTCCTTATGACCTGATTAGACCGGTTTGGCCCTTAACTTGGGACAGTACCATATTCAAGACGAATTTCACCCCAGGTCCAAAACGAGTTTCGTTGCCTGATAAAAACACCCCGGAATATTACGCACCTAACGAGATTATCACTCCGGACACATTGAACCAGGCGTACATCGACGCCATGTTGCTCCAGATGTCTCCCATACGCGTAAACCAGGCCGGTTACCGTCCGCAAGATGCGAAAAAGCCCGTTTTGTATATCGGTTCCGCAACAGATTTTGATGTCGTCAACCTGAAAGGCGAAATCATTGCCAAAGGAAAGTTCACGGAGACGCTCAAGAGCTCCGTTTCGTCCTCTTTAACGATCAAGGCATCGAACAACGCCCAAGTTACAGCCGGTGGCGACACGCGTTACACGGCCTCTAAAAAGGGGCCGTCAGGAGCCTTAAAGAAAGGCTACCTCCCCGACGGACTCCCCGAAAACGAAAGATTGCGTATCAAGGTCGGAAACGACTACTCCTCCACATTTATCGTCAGCGACAGAGTTTACTCCATGCTTCGCGATGCGGTACTCAAGTTCTATGGAATCAACCGTAGCGGCAATTCCGAATCGTGGTTCCACGCCCCAAGCCACCTCAAAGACGGCTCCCTTGCCAACGTGGATATGACCGGCGGCTGGTACGACTGCGGAGACCATCTTAAAGAAAGCCAGACCATTGCCTACAGCCTTGCCCAACTGGCCATGACCGCAGCGGCCTACGAAGACCGCGACCAGGACAACTACGCCTTCAACCAAGGCGAAGCCCAGAACACCGATGCAATCCCGGACATTCTCAGGGAAGCCAAGTTCGGTGCCGAATATGTCATCAAGGCCTATGATGCCGCCAAGGGCGTCGTTTCTTCAATGCCCGTTTCCGTTGGAGACTTTGGAAAAGACCACGGCTGGTGGGGTGCACCGGAATATCAAGACAATACCATTCACGATAGAGGCGGCCCGACAAGCAGACTTTTGAGAAGCGACGACCACCCGGCAAGCGATGCCGAACTAGGAAGTACAGCCTCCGGAAATTTTGCAGCCGGTCTCGCCATTGTCTCCAAGATCTGGAACAAATACGATTCCGCCTTTGCAAAAAAGAGTTTGACCGTAGCCAAGGCCCTTTATGATTACGGCAAGTCCAAGAAGATGCTCACAAATTCTCCTGCTTATAGCGGCGGATCGACCTACCACGACGAAATGGGCTTTGCAGCAGTTTGCCTTTTCTACGCCACTGCGGACAAAACATACCTGAACGATGCCGTCGAAGAAAAGTCACTGGCAGGCGGCCAGACCAAAAGAGACTTCGTCAACAGCGACAAAAAAGGCGCGGGCATGTTCAACGGAGGATGGTTTGCACACAAGCAGGCTTCGTTCTTAAAAGCCAATGCTGCCTCGGACTGGGCAAGCGTATATACAAGCGCCCTTTATGCCTTTTACAAGTTGATTTTGGAAACAGAGGACAAGGCAAGCGCCTATGGCCTTTCGAACGAACAGAGAATGATCTATGCCGAAGACGTCGCCTTCACCATGGCGGCCAACCTCGCAAGCGTCATAACGGGCGGCACAACGACAATCGTTCTCCCCGCCGGCCAAGCCGGTTGGACAGGCGCCAGCATTTCTTACGACCCTATATGGGGTATTACGAACGCCGTAAACACATCGCAATGGTGGACCAAGTACGAAGCCGCCAACATTTTCGAGCTTTTGGCCTATTACGACGTGACGAAGGATTTGGAAAACGTCACGATGCCGCAAACAGGCTCCATTCAAAACTGGAAATCGGATGAAATCCTTGAACTTGCCGTTTCGCACATGAACTACTACCTGGGCATGAACCCCTGGGATGTATCCTTGATATATGGCGTCGGCGACAAGAACCACTCCCACCCGCACCACCGCGGTTCAAACCCCGAAGGCAAGAACGTCCCCGGAGTCGTGAAAACGTATAAATACCGTCCGCCTGTTGGAGGTTTGGGACCTGCGGTACCGCCAACAGGAGCTGACGACCTTTCTGTTCATTTCGACAACTGGCAGCTCACCGAAAACACCTGCATCGACGCCGTATCCAACTTCCTCCCTGCGGCAGTCCTTCTTGCAAAGTCCGAAGATTTGAACCGTGCGCCAGCAATTTCCGTTGAAATCCGCCATGTCGATGTAGATTCCGCCATCGTTTCCGTAAAACTGGACTTGAGCGGCTACGCCTATATCGTTTACGACACTACGGAAACATTGAAGAATCCGAAGACCGCAAGTTCCGAAACAGCGACAAACCAGCACCAGATCGTGCTAAACGATCTCAATCCAGGAACAACATACTACTTCTACGCTACGGCAAAGAATCCGCGAAGCGGCAACACCTCGAAAAAATGGTTTGTCGATAGCACGCAAACTCCGTTCACATTTACAACGGTAAACGCTAAAGACCCCGCCAACATCCAGAATGTTACCGTTTGCAATGTCACCGCCGACTCCGCCGAAATCATGTGGTACACGCCGAACGGCGAATACAATTCGAAAGTTTACTGGGATACAGTCCCGCATTCAAAACCTGAAGAATTCGCATTCAACACAGGAAGTGGCAACGCCGATGTCTCTGGCATTCCGACGCAGTTCCACTACGTGAAAATCGGCGGCCTCAAAGAAAGAACCACCTACTACTATGCCGTAGAAAGCAACGGAGTCTATACAAACGTCAACGAAAAGAACGAGCTTCTAAAATTCAAGACCCCCGTAATGCAATACAACTTTGAAGTCCGAATGTCCCAATATGTTTGGGACCCGATGCCGGCCCTCGAAATCAACGTTATCAACAACGAAGTCCGTCCGTTCGACAGCTTGACAATCCGCGTCTATATGCGCGGGACAGACGACATCTATTACGACGTCGGCATCAGACGCGATATTTGCCAGGCCTACAGCGAAGCGGGCTTCAACGAAACATGCTCCAAGGAGACTCAAGCAGAACTGGACGGATTGTTCCGTAAGACATTCCCCCAGAAGATTGAGGACACCTACGACCCGACGGACGGCACATGGCAATGGTACTTCCCCATCCCGCTCGGTTCGACGGTCATCAAGTCCACAAGTAGGCTTAGAATTGACGTCTTGTTCGACAGACGAAGCGAATGGGAACCGCACCTGGATTTGATGAACGACACGCCCAAAAAGAAATTCTATTGCCAAGACAGGGGTTCGTGGACATCCCAGGCAAATGACAAATTGACCAAGAATCCGGGAGACTGGAGCTGGATGCCACACTCCAGAAGCAACAACGAGTATGCCGATTACGAGGGCATGCCTTGCTTGCCCAAGAACTTTGGCGACGACGACCTAGCCCCCGTCAATCCTTACGTATCCATTTACCGCAAGGACGAATTTGTCTGGGGTTACAGTCCGTCCAAGAAAGAAATGGAGACAAAGAAGGCCAAGTACGATTTGACCGTAATGCTCGACCCTCCGTTCAACGTTTCCAACGGAACCCACATCGACATTGACCAGAACAACAGCACAGTCCATGTCAAGGGCAAAGCACGTGTATCGGAAAACGGCTTCATCACGAAGATTTGGGCAAACGGCGTCCAGGTCAGCGGCATGGCGTTTGTCGACGATCAAAGCCTTGACAAGTGGCTTTTGGACGAATCCGGAACAAAGATCATCGCGAAGTACGACATCCCGACCGACATGTGGGATCTCGACATCCCCGTCAAGATGGGCATCGGTTCCAATAAGGTGGATGTGACGATATTCGCCGGTCCTGACCCCACTTGCGAAGCATGCACGGAAAACGGCGGCTGCGCATTTGACAACAGAAGTTTCTACATAAACTTCACCAAGGGCGACGCCACGGCCTCCCAGCTCGTCATCAAGGACGCCCAGGGGAACCCGGTCGTAAGCCCCGCCAACCCGGACGGCACCGTATTCTACATCGACCTGCTGGACAAGGACAAGGTCAAGGACAACACGCAGACGCTCGACGTCCAGATCATCAACAGCAAGAAGAACGACGTCCTCACCGTCACCCTGAAGGCGGACGCGGCGAACCCCGGACACTTTGTCGGAGGCCCGATCACCGCCATCAACCACTCCAAGGAAACGAGGAACCAGACTTCCGAGATCTCCTTCTTCGCGGGAGACACCATCCAGGTCGTCTATACGGACCCGAAGGACGAGGACGACATCTCCAGGCAGTCGTTCTACGCCGTATCCAAGGTGCCCACGCCGCAGAAGGTCCTCGCCCTGGATTCCGACTGCGACAACAAGGCTGACCAGCTGAAGATCGAGTTCTCGAACAAGCTCGCGGACGGCTACAAGCTCGACAGCGTCAGGTTCTTCATCGAGGGCATGAAGGATTCCGTGACGGTCCCGCTCGACGCATCGAAATTCGCAGACATGACCGAAGTCGTCATCCCGATCGACACGAGCCTCGTCCCGACAAGCGCGAGCCCATCCGGAAAGATCACGACCTACGTTTCCGACCAGGGAACGCCCAATGCCGAAACGACGAAGATTACCGACGGCATCCCGCCCACGCTCGTGAGCGTCTCGATCCTCGAGAAGTCGGACAGCGACAACAGCGGACTCGACACCGTCATGGTGGCATACTCCGAACCGGTCATCTTCTCGTCCGAA
>Ga0310696_10007055_pt1 | contig 13264 bp, 9 predicted proteins | sample AusTroGonzalo_MG_4_FD_203885 | JGI IMG/M metagenome (GOLD analysis project Ga0310696, IMG submission 203885) | Bovine rumen microbial communities from tropical cattle in Woodstock, Queensland, Australia - Gonzalo_02 (v2) (version 2) | ecosystem: Host-associated > Mammals > Digestive system >... | reverse complement strand
CAGAGGGCGTCGGTGGCGTCGAAGGTGTCGAGGTCCTTGCTGTCGATGTCCAGCACGGCAACGACGGCGCGGCTGGCAGTGGCGGGCACGGAAGTTTTTTGAGCGGGCATGCGCGTGGCGGTAGCGGAGTGACCGTCACTGCCGGCCGCGGCGAACACCGGCACTACGATCTCGGAGCGGGAGAGGGAGCTGCAGGCGATGTGGCCGGGGAAGGCTTCGACGTCGGGCACTACCACGGTGCGGGCTTCTTTCCAGGCGGTGCCGCAGACTCCGCGGCCGTAGGCGATGCGGAGGCAGGCGGATGGGCCCTGGAAAGGCCCCAGTACCAACTCTTGCCCGAGGCCGGGGCCCTGGCGGTCGCTCAGAGCGGCAGCATCACGCACAACGGCATCGCGCACAATGTAGAATCCCACCCAGAAGAACTTCATACGCTCGTAGATAAAGGCAGAGATTTCGGCCATGCGGGAGATGGCATCCGGCTCATCACCCAGGAATGCGGCGATATCCTGATAGAGGCGGAGATACCTAAAGGTCTTGAAGGGCAGATGGCAGTATCCGTCGGGATTCTTGTCGAGATATTTCTGATGGCGCTCCTCCGCATCGAAGAAATTGCGGAGAGGCTCAAGCTCCACGACCAAGGGCTGGCCAACCCGGGCCTCAGCCCTGGCGAAAGCGGCCTCCAGCGCAGCGCGGTCGGCAGGATCCGAATAATACACACCGGTGCGGTAGCGGGTTCCCTCGTCGTGCCCCTGACGGTTCAGGCTCAGAGGGTCGATGATATCGAAATAGAGGTCCGCCAGCATGTCGAGGGAGATGCGTTCGGGCTTGTAGCAGACCTTCACCGTCTCGGCGAAACCGGTGGTGTCGGTATAGACCTGCTCATAGCTGGGACGGCCTTCGAAATCGGCACGCCCCTGCGCATACCCGCTGACGGCGCTCACAACGCCATCGACTCCCGAAAAGAAATGCTCGGTGCCCCAGAAGCAACCACCTGCAAAATAAATCTCTTTCATACTTCAACCCAATGGATCTTGACACCGCTGCGTTCCATGCCGCGGAACCAGGTCATCTGGCGCTTGGCGAACTGATGGATTGCGGTAGATAGTTTATCGAATAGTTCCTGCTCGTCCAGCTGGCCCTGCAGGTACAGGGTGACGAACTTGTATTCCAGCCCATAGCCTATCAGAGTCTCGGCAGGCACTCCACGTTCGAGAAGGCCGCGGATTTCGTCGACCATCCCCTCTTGCAGACGGGCCTGGAGTCGCGCGTCGATGCGGGCGTTCCTTACCTCGCGGGAAACCAGCGTCCCGATGAAATACGTGCGGGGAATCTCCGTACCGGGAGTAGTGGCGGTCACGGAAGTTATTTGAGCGGGGCCGTGCGTGGCGGTAGCGGAGTGACCGCCACCACTCCCGGCAACGGACAGTCTGCCAGAATCCGCCGGTTGACTAAGTGGTTTCGAAGAGCGGAAATCATAGCCGGCGGTCACCGCATTGATGTAGAGGCCGGTACCCCCGCAAAGGATGACCACCCGCCCACGCGAACGGATATCGGCAAAAGCCACCCGGAAATCCTGCACGAAATCATACACATTGTACTGCGTCCCGGCCTCGCGTATATTTATCAGATGATAAGGAATCTCCTGATACTCGGCCAGGTCCTTTCCCGTGCCGATGTCCATCCCCCGGTAAACCTGACGGGAATCTGCGGAGATAATCTCAGCTTCCAGCCCCAGCCCGGCCAGTTCGCGGGCCAGCCGCACCGCATATTTGGTCTTTCCCGAAGCGGTAGGGCCCAGCACGCAGACCAGCTCCACGGCCCCCGAACGGAGGTCGGCCGCCAGCGCGGGAAGGTCTATCACTTCCGGCTCCGGCAGTTCTGCAGGCAATGGTTTACGAAACTTGGGCATAGGATGCAAAGATAGAAAATTCACCAGAATTTTCTATCTTTGCATCCCACTTATGCCAAAGGCCAAGAGTACCATACAGATACGCAACAAGCGCGCAAGTTTCGACTACGAATTCATCGAAACTTACGTCGCCGGCATCGTATTGGTCGGCACCGAAATCAAGAGCCTGCGCGCCGGCAAAGCATCGCTGCAGGACGCCTTCTGCTATTTCGCCAACGGCGAGCTCTACGTGAAGGGAATGAACATCGCCACCTATTTCTGGGGCAGCTGGAACAGCCACGAACCCATGCGCGACCGTAAACTCCTGCTGACCAAGCGCGAGCTCCGCCACCTCAGCCAGGCGGTCAAGGCAAAAGGCCTCACCATCGTGGCTGTAAAGCTCTACATTGCCGATAACGGATACGCAAAGCTGCAAATCGCCCTGGCCCGAGGCAAGAAGGAATACGACAAGCGCCAGTCCATAAAGGAAAAGGATATGAGGCGGGAGATGGAAAGAGCGTAAAAATTTTTTGCAGGTTTATAAAAATAAACTATCTTTGCAGTCCCAATCGGGGGATTAGCTCAGTTGGTAGAGCGCTTGCATGGCATGCAAGAGGTCAGGGGTCCGAATCCCCTATTCTCCACAAAAAAGCGACGGATGAGAATCCGCCGCTTTTTTTATTGTCTTTGCCGCACTGCCTCGTAGAGGAGGATGGCTGCGGAAACGCTGACATTCAGCGAATCGAGTCGGCCTAGCATCGGGATGAGTATGTGGGCGTCGGCGGCTTTGCGCCAGGCCTGCGTGAGGCCGGTAGCCTCGGTGCCCATCACGATCGCGGTGCCGACCGTCATATCTACGTCGTAATAGTTCGAAGAATCCTGGAGTTGGGCTGTCAGGATGCGAATTCCCCGCTCTTTCAAGAAGGAAATGGCTTCGTCGGTGCTGCAGGCCACGGTGGGGACCGTGAAGATGGCGCCGATGCTGGCGCGTATGAGGTTGGGGTTGTAGAGGTCGGTGAGGGGGTCGCAGATGAGTACTGCGTCGGCTCCGGCGGCGTCGGCGCTGCGGAGTACCGCGCCCAAGTTCCCCGGTTTTTCCACTCCTTCCAGCACCATCACCAACGGATTCTCCTTCAGATTCAGATCCTCCAGCGCGAGATACCTCGCCTTCACCTCGGCGATTATTCCCTCCGTCCCTTCCCTATACGCCACCTTCGAATACAGTTCTTTTGACAGCTGGAATATATTCACCTGCCGCAGGTTGGGGTATTCCCCTTTCGGGAGTTCGCCCTTCGGGCTCACCCCACCCTCCCTTCGGGACGGTCCCCCCGCTTCCGTGCCGCGGGTGGCACGTCCCTCAAGGGGAATCCCCAACCATGCGGCATCGCATATTTCAGAGCAGATAAACAACGAATCTATTTCGAAGCCGGCGGAGAGGCAATGCTCCAACTCGCGACGGCCTTCCACGACGAAAACCCCTTCCGAACGGCGCAGTCGGGACTTTTCTTGAAGCGCGAGAAGGCGCTTCAGCTTGGGATTCTGGGCAGATGTGATTACTTCCGGATTCATTCGTATTCGATTACGGCCTTGACCAGTTTATAGCGGCTGACCATACCCGTTTCGCTGGTTTCGTGGGAACGAGTGCGGGAATTATATGCAAGATATCTTTCGCCGTTGATGAAGACGAACCCCGGGCAGGCGAGCACCCAGTGCTCATCGGCCTCAACCCAGCGGTTCAACTCGCAGGGGATCTGCCTCACGAACGGTCCGTCGGCCAGATAGCAACGGAAGAAACAAGCATCGGAAGTGCCTCCGTAGGTGTTATAGTAGGTGGGAAAAAGCAAATCATATCGCCTGTCGACCCTGCAGGCCGCAGAATTGTAGAGGAAATCCCCCGCCAGAATCTCGGTATCGCTCAACTGCTCTCCCCTCTTGTTGAACTCCGTTACGGTCATACGACGGTTCTTGTAATGCTCCTGGGTTATCCTGGAATAGAGTTTCCAGCGGTTGCCACGGGTGACCATCACATTCTGGGTGTCATGGATCTTGTCGTAAAGCATCTTACGGTCGGTGAACTCGATTCCGTCCTTCGACTTCCATAAGAACACACCACGCTCCCAGCTCTTTTCACCTATCCACTGGCAACCGACCATGCGGTAGGGGTATTCCTTGTCCTTGACCATGAACACCGACTGTTCGATCACGGTGTCCATCACCTTGCACTTCAGCTCATAGTGGAAACCATCGGCAGACTCGGCGAGATACAGGTTCTGGTTCCTCTCGTTCTCTGCAACTCCGTCGAGGGGATTGCCGGAGAAATACATCCTGTAGGTGCCGTCGGGCAGCTGAAGGATATTGTAGTAGTTGATCAGTTCCATCCCGAAATCCGCATTCGTAGCGAGCTCAATCGGGGCTTCGGGGAAACTGACGCCGATTATGGTCTTGCGCCCGCAGCCCAGAAAGGCCACGGAGAGCAGGCAAAGCAGCAATATCTTTCTCATATGAGGGGGATGTTGTTTTCGGAACAGGCGGCGATCATATCCGCAGGCCAGACGGATGCCTGGATCTCGCCGATATGGGCTTTGCGTAGGAAGAACATGCAGAGGCGGCTCTGGCCGATACCTCCGCCGATGCTCTGCGGCAGACGGCCGCCAAGCAGCTCCTGATGGAAGTACAGATCCGCCTTCCATTCTTCGCCGGCGAGTTTCAGCTGTCGCAGCAGGGCGGCTTTGTCGACACGGATACCCATGGATGAAAGCTCGAAACTATGCCCGAGCACAGGATTCCAAACCAGGATATCGCCGTTCAGGCCGGGAAGCATCTCTCCGTCCCAAAGGGCAGGAGTGCTCCAATCGTCATAGTCCGCGGAACGGCCGTCGTGCTTCTGCCCATCTCCCAGGGCGCAGCCGATTCCCGCCACGAACACCGCACCGTATTCCCGGCAGATGGCATCTTCCCTCTCCTTCGGGGAGAGCTCGGGATACTGCCGGCGCAGATGCTCCGCGTGGATGAAATGAATCTCCTGGGGCAGGCAGGGAAGGATCACGGGATACTTCTCGCATACCATGAACTCGGTGCGCACGATGGCAGACCATATGCGGCGCACTATATCTTTCAGGAACTCGGGACCGCGCTCGCCCGAAAGCATCACGCGTTCCCAGTCCCACTGGTCCACATAAAGGGAATGCACATTATCCAGTTCCTCATCGGCCCTGATGGCATTCATGTCGGTGTAGATACCATAGCCCGGTTCGATGCCGTACTCGGCAAGGGTGAGGCGTTTCCACTTGGCCAGCGAATGCACTATTTCGCAGACCTCCCCGTCCATATCCTTCACGGGGAAACTTACCGCCCGTTCCACACCGTTAAGGTCGTCGTTGATACCGGTGCCCTTCTTTACGAACAATGGCGCGGTAACACGGCGCAGGCGCAGTTCCGATGCGAGGTTCATCTGGAAGAAATCCTTGATTTCCTTGATGGCCCCCTCGGTCTGCCGCGCATTCAGCAACGGTCCGTATCCGGATGGTATCTGCAGTTTCATTGCTTATTCTTCTGTCTTGGTTTCTTTCACTATCTTCTCGGGACGCATCTGGGGGAAGAAGAGCACGTCCTGGATAGCTGTCTGGCCGGTCATGAACATGGTCAGACGGTCGATGCCCATTCCGAGACCAGAGGTGGGAGGCATGCCATATTCGAGGGCACGCACGAAGTCGAAGTCGATGAACATGGCCTCGTCGTCGCCCTTGCTCTTGAGGCGGGCCTGCTCCTCGAAGCGCTCCAGCTGGTCGATAGGATCGTTCAACTCGCTGTAGGCGTTGGCCAGCTCCTTGCCGCAGACGAAGAGTTCGAACCTCTCGGTGAGGGCAGGATTGCTGCGGTGGCGCTTGGTAAGAGGGCTCATCTCTACGGGATAATCGATAATGAAGGTGGGCTGGATGAGGTTCTTCTCGGCATATTCTCCGAAGATGGCATCTATCAGCTTGCCCTTGCCCATGGAGGGTTCTACCTCGACATTGAGCTTTTTGCAGGTAGCGCGGAGTTCATCCTCGTCCATGCCGCTCACATCTACCCCTGCGTATTCCTTGATAGCGTCGAGGATGGGCAGGCGGCGATACTCTCCGCCGAAGTCCACCTCGTTCTCCCCTATCTTCACCTTGGTGGTTCCGTTGACTGCGACGGCGATCTTCTGGAGCATCTTCTCCACGAAGTCCATCATCCAGATGTAGTCTTTGTAGGCTACGTAGATTTCCATGCAGGTGAATTCCGGGTTATGGGTCTTGTCCATGCCCTCGTTGCGGAAGTCCTTGGCGAACTCGTAAACCCCGCTGAAGCCGCCTACGATGAGGCGCTTGAGGTAGAGTTCGTTGGCTATACGCAGGTACAGAGGTATGTCGAGGGCGTTATGATGCGTGATGAAAGGACGCGCGGTAGCACCTCCGGGGATGCTCTGGAGGATGGGGGTCTCCACCTCGAGGCAGCCGGCGGCATTGAAGTACTCGCGCATGGTGGCTATGATCTTGGCGCGCTTGATGAAAGTATCTTTGACCTGAGGGTTCACGATGAGGTCTACGTAGCGCTGGCGGTAACGCATTTCGGGATCGGTGAAAGCGTCGTGCACCACACCGTCGACTTCCTTTACGATAGGAAGCACGCGGAGGCTCTTGCTAAGGAGCGTAAGTTCTTTGACGTGGATGCTGAGCTGGCCGGTCTGGGTGATGAAGGCATAGCCTTTGATTCCCACCACGTCGCCTATATCGAGCAAGCGCTTCCACACAGTGTTATACATCGTCTTGTCTTCATCGGGGCAGATTTCGTCGCGCTTGACGTAAATCTGTATACGACCGGTTTCGTCCTGGAGCTCAGCGAACGAAGCTGCGCCCATGATGCGGCGGCTCATAAGGCGGCCTGCCAGGCATACATCGGAGAAATTACCCTTCTCGGGGTCGTAATTGTCGGTGATATTCTTTGTTGTTTCGTTGACGGGGTATAATGCTGCCGGATAGGGTTCGATTCCCAATTCACGCAGTTTTGCAAGTGATTCCCTACGGATCTGTTCCTGTTCGCTATATTCGATATTAGCCATATATATAAAATAATTTGTCCGCAAAGTTAAGAATTTGCGGACAAATAACAATTATCTCTCTGTCATCAGAAGGAGTAGCCGATGCCTAAAGTAACTGTGTTACGCGACATTCGGGCATCGTCGGTCACCATCCTGGTCACCATGCCGCCTTCGATTCCGATCTGGAAGCATAGTCCCCCGCTCAAAACGAAGCCGCAGTTAGTGGCCAGCATTACGTCGTAACGCTTGTAATCACACGCCTCGTAGACATCCTCGGTTCTTCCCCCTTTGGTTACAGTCGACGAGAGGCCGTACGAGAAGTGAGGGCCGAAGGATACATAGAAGTGGGTGGAGCCCGGAGTCCTCAGACGGAAGTCGAGAGGAATGGTGAGATAGCTTTCCTTGTCGATTTCGCCATCGATTTCGGATGATCCTGCCGAATAGGCAAGGCCCGAACGCAGGGTGAACCAATTACCAAGATTGGAAACATCCGAAGTGAAAGATAAATAGAACCCACCGTACGGAGTGCGATAATCGTCGTAGCCCCTGTAGATGTTATGGAAATACAAATCGGATGAACAATATCCCACACTAATCTCGGATTGCGCAAACGAACTCATCGAAAAAAGCCCGAGAGCAACCACAATCAAAAAAATCTTTTTCATAACCAACAAAATTAGTTTCAACACCTACCCCTTCGCAAATACTTTGCCATACGGGAAATCTTCGATATCTGTCTCGCCCTACAAGAAGTGTTTTCTTCCCTTCTTTTCGCCTACTATTTGCCACCACATGGGTTGCAACTCTGACACACGTCCACTTTCATCAACATATAACAAGGAATATTCCTCTATTATCACCGTTTGATATCCTTTCTCCTCTGTCAAATTTTGAGGCTCTTGTAGGTCGGGCAACACGAATGAAAACAAATTAGAATCATAATACTCGCATATCCTGCTGGGATTTCCTCGTATTATTATGGTATCGCTATCCGGTTTTGCTTGAATTGACATGAATGTGTATTCTGTGCTTAGTATCTTCAGATAGTCGACATCCTTCGATATCTCATTCTTTGTACTATCGCGACTGAATATGACATAACAGCGATGGTCTTCGTCTCTCGGATATTGCATAGTTATATACACACCTGTTTCCGGGAAAGAGTACGTCCAGGAAACCGACCCAGAGCACCCATACAACATCAACATTCCTAATAGAATCAACGCTATTTTATAATCAAATCTATTCATCATAACCATTATTTTAGAGAGGTTTCACCGGGCCCCATAAAAGGGGTTTGCTCAACAGCCAACCAACCTTCTGAGCTGATCTTGTTGTTCTTCCCTCTCGTTCCAGAATAATCCGTTTATTCTTTCTTGATGCCTCCAAACTTTGATAAGCATCACAAGTTAAACGAGTTAAGCCCCATGATATACCATTACTGCCAGCAACATACCCGGCTGCAATATTCCCCACATCTCTCGCAGAAGCATATACGACCTGGCCATCATTCGTTTTCGTTATAGGCATGCCACGCATAGAGTATTCTTTAGGCTTTTGTTTAGCATCCTCCGTGACTGACTGCGTCCCATTTGTCACTTTGAAATCATATTCGTGATTCGTTCTGGCTTTATCCACATAATCTATAAGAGTCACCCCTGCCATCTTTGATAAAAAATCTATTCCACTGTTATCGTCGGGATCAATGAGGCTTCCAACAGCCCATTCTCCAGTATCACTGTTATAAAAAGATGTTGACGTGGCAGACAATCCGATGGATTCACCACGAACTGTATAATTCCCATCTTCATCCATGTGATACTCATAAATATTTAGGTCGTCGTTTAGAATACCACCGATTACTTGATACTCACCATCATATAAAATTACCCACGTTTCCATCCCATCCGGATCCACAAGGTTCACCGGATCTCCGGCGCAGTAGGCGTAGGGTGAGATGTGGTAGTACTTCTCGGCGAGGGGGTCGGGGGTGGTCCAGCGGGAGTCGGCGGCGGCGAAGAGGCGCGCCCCGAAGTCGTAGGCGCCAAGGCCCCCGTCCCATTCCTTGCCCGACCACTTATAGGGGTTGTCGAACGCTATCTGAGTCCCGTCGTCGATGGATTCCCCGTCCGGGTAGTAGTGGTAGTTCTGCTCCACCGCGCCCGAGGCGCCCGTCACCACACGCGTGTTCCCCAGATGGTCGGCAACGAAGAAGTGGTAGGCCATGTCCGCCGCGCTGATGAAGCCCCCGTCCACAAGGATCTTGTCCAGGACGCCGGACCTGTATACCAGGTTGCCGACGTAGTCCGTGGGGCATTCGAACACCTCCGAACTCTCCGCTAGGCCGGGTGCGGCCATCGCCATGGGAACGGCGTTCAGGCTCAGTGCAGGCTCGGCTTCAAGGAAATAGGACACCAGCCGTCCGGCGCGGAGCTTCCTGCCGTCGGCGGCGTACTGCACGCCGTAGGCGCCGGGAGCGGAATTCGCGTCCGCCGCGGCATACTGCACGCGGGAAGGGAGGCCGAGGCGGTTGTATTCCACGGAGAGGATGTCCCTGTCGAGGTCCTTCACCATCCGGCCGCAACGGTCGTAGGCGATGGCCGTGGGAGGAGTGAAGATTCCGTCCCCGGGGAACGTGGGTTCAAGCTCCCCCTTCCCGGACATCAGCCTCGGCGAGGAACCGGGACGGCCGTAGAGGTCATACGTGTTCCTGTCCGTCATCTGGTTGCCGGAGAGGGTATAGTTGGTTATTTTCTTTATCTTACTCGGCAGGAGTCCCGGAATTTCTACCCTAGAGATCCTCGACATCCCCGTGATGTTCCCGTTCGCGTCGTACGAATAGGACGTGTCGTAGTCGCCGCCGGCAACGCCGTAGTAGTAGCCCGCCGAGACGAGGCGGCCGTGGCCGTCGTAGCCGTAGACGTACCGGCGGGTGGCGGCGTCAGTGCCGAAGCGCCAGTCCGCGCTGCTGATCCTGCCGCCCCACTGGGGTGCGCCTCCGAAGGACGGGGACTCATAGCTGAGGGTCTCCTGGAAGATGCCGCTGCAGGTGATGCCCGTGAGCCAGGAACGCACGTTCCTCTGGAAGCTCGTCAGCAGGGGCGAGGCCCCGTTCCTCCCGTCCGAGGCAAGGCGGCCGAGGCCGTCGTAGGCATTGGCATGGAGGCAGACGGCGGCACCGTTCCCCACCCTGTGGCCGGTGGTCAAAAGGCGGCCCCAGGTATCGTATGTATAATCGTACTGCTCGGTTATGGTCTGGCCGGATGCGTCGGCGTGGATGACGGTGCGGGAAAGGACCTCGTCGGTGAAGCTGTACGTGAACTGCTCCGTCTCCGTCCCTCCGAGGTGCGTCTCGCGGACGGTCTGCACCTCACGGCCCTTCGCATCGTATGCGTGGGTGGTATGGAGGAGCCTGTCCCCGGAAACGGGACCGAGCACGCGGTCGTAGCTCCCGGTGAGGCCGAACGCGCTCCACAGGTTAGCCTGGTCCAGTATGAAGTCCTGAGGGTCGATCATATACAGGGTATATCCATAATACGTGCCACCTTCGCCCGTACGCCTCGCATAGGCCGCGTTGTCCCCGAACGTGCTCCCGAACACGTCGGGGGCAGCCGTGCAGGTGCCGGTGATGCAGGGACGGCCCTGCCCGTCGGTCAGGGTCAGCGTCCACCGTCCCGTCCTGCGCTGCACCGCGTCCTGGCTCAGGGCCAGCGCCCCGCGGGCGTCGTACACCATGTAAGTCCAGCCGCAGCCCGGGAGCTTCTTGGCCGTGCAGTTCCCTCTGCCGTCATACCGGTAAAGGTACGCAAATTTATCCATATCCGCGCTTGAGATGGATTTTTGTTGCGAGAGGGCGGGAGGGATCACGGCGGCGGGGCGCCCCATGTCGTCGTACACGTAGTAGGTGTCCAGGTCGTCTCCCGACACGGGATGGCGGCGTTCGAGGAGGACCCGGCCGTACAGGTCGGTGAAGGTCAGCACCGCCAAACCGTCCTCGTCCTGCACGCTTTTCACAGCCAGCGTCCCTTCCATCCTGGAACCGGCACGGGAGATCACGTACGTGGTGTCCCCCGTCCAGCGGATGGAGAGGCTGTCGCATCGCAGGAGCGGATCGCCCCCGTTGGTGAGGTAACCATGACGGACGGCCTTGCCATTGAGGTGCCAGCTTTCGCCGGGACCGTATTCCGCGCGGGGACGCTCCAGAGGGTCGGGGGCGTATTCTATAAGGGAGTACGGTTCCGCATCCGAATAGAGGGGTTCGGACGGGACCCCTGTCTGGGGAGCCAACGAAGACGTGCGGAACGGTAGCCAGGTGCGGAACGGACGCCCCGACGCGTCGTAGTCCGTGCGCTCGCAAAGGTGCATGCCCCCAGGCCCGGCATTGACGCTCAGCGTCTGCCAGGGCCGGCCAAGGCCGTCATAGTATTTGACTGTTTCCCTCGCGGACGTGGTATCGGATACGGCCGGATGTGTATATTGCTTTGCCCATACATAGTTCCCCGGAGATCCTAGCATGGAGGTGGCATAGTGGTACTCGTATGACGCCACCTTCTTCCTGTCCCCGTCTCTGACCGTCAGCAGCCTGCCCATGCCGTCGTATTCGTAGCTCTCGGTGATGCCGCGGCCGTCGGTGACGGAGCGCAGCTCGCCCGTGGGAGTCCACGACCAGTTGGTGGCCGCGGCATCGGAGGGATAGACGCGGACGTTGTCTATCGCCGTAGCGCCGGAGCCGATGGTCCTGCTGCCGGAGAAGGGCTCCGAACGGTACTGCCACTGGCCGCCGCGAAGCTCCATCCAGTCGATGGTGTAAGGGATGCCGGCGGTGATAGGGTGCGTGATGGTTTTCTGGCCGGCCCAGGATTTCCTGCTGTTATAGCCGGGGGTACTGTTACCGTCTCCTTCGAAGCCGTGGGACCATGCGTCGATGTCATCTGCCGTGGTCACTTCGCGGTAAACGGGGTAGTAAATCAGGGCATTCCCACTTAGGGCCGGCAGGAACCAGGATGTCCCGCCCGGCAGGGTGGGGCTGTTCTGGTCCGGGGAGTAAGTTATCTTGAAGGTGTGGTGGCCTGCGGACACCGTCCCTTCGTATAGCGTAGTTATGGGGAGTATCACTTCGGGATTGGGGCAGACGTAGTCGAATACGGTATCCCCGTCCATGGTCCCGGAAAGGTTGTAGCCCCGGCCGTCGTGGAAGTTCATATGGAACGAGAAGGGGCCGGTGCGCTCCGCATCGAAGGCGAAGCTGTATTCGGTGAGCAGCTGTCCGGCAAACGAGTGGTCCTGGCTGGCGATGTCGTCCACCTGCGATGTATGGAGCGGCATGAGCATCCCCGTGAAGGACGCCTCAGGGTACATGCCGGATGGCTCCCAGAAGTAACGGTAGCAGGCCCCGCCCTCGCCAGTGGCGGCGAGGACGTTCCCCTTGGAGTCATAGCTGTCGAAGGACAGCTTCGGGGAGCCGTACACGGCACGCTGCCAGTCATAGAACCCGCCGTCGTACGGATGCCACGACGCTGCCGGGCACGGAGTGTCCAGCCTGCTTTCATACATCCTGTCCGGCACGAACAGCGAGTCCGATTGCCGGTAGGTGGTGAGCTTCGATGACACCACCGCTCCGTCGCGCAGCACCGTCTGCTCGACCGGGCGGTCGAAGATACCCGCTTCCTGCATCTGCGCGTACACCAAGTATGGGCTGATGTCGCCGCTGTATGTAGTACGGACCTCCTCGCGGCATACGCTGTCGCGCCGCACCTCCTTCACCAGCTGACGGTGGTCGTTGTACTCGTACTCCGACACCTCCACCTTCGGCACGCCGCCCCCGTCCGGATATGTCGTCACGACCTTGCGCGTAAGGGCGGGGTAGTAGGTGTAGATCTTTGTCGCCGAGAATCTGACAAGTTCTGTATTATCTCCCGTTTGAAAATAGGATGGTTTATAAACAAAAAGTGAATATAGACATTTCGTCGTATCCTGAACATATGTCAACGCTTCTTCTATTATACTATCGCTCGTCTCATTATACACGCACCTCTTTTGCAACAAGCCTCGGCTGATTTCCATCGAGCTAAAAGGATTGTTCAGCAAATTACAATAATATGTTTGGTATGTTTGGATTGGAGGTCGATCCAAACATGTCATCCCTTGAGTATCAAAGTTTGAGTAATAATACTCGGTTTTACCAAAACCGGGAACAACCTCAGTAATCCTACTATATGTTACATGATTACCATCAGAAAAAGACAACTGATTAAGGATTTTTTCCGAGAACATTAAATAATAAAAGGTGTCATTTTGCGGCCATGGTTTTGTAA
>Ga0310696_10007054_pt1 | contig 13264 bp, 3 predicted proteins | sample AusTroGonzalo_MG_4_FD_203885 | JGI IMG/M metagenome (GOLD analysis project Ga0310696, IMG submission 203885) | Bovine rumen microbial communities from tropical cattle in Woodstock, Queensland, Australia - Gonzalo_02 (v2) (version 2) | ecosystem: Host-associated > Mammals > Digestive system >... | reverse complement strand
CGAAGAGGTCGACAAGAACCTCCACACCATCATGAACAACATTTATGACATGTGTGTCCAGTATGGTAAGCAGGCCGATGGTACCATCAACTACGTGAAGGGTGCCAATATCGCTGGCTTCATGCGCGTTGCCAACGCCATGCTCGCTCAAGGTATCATCTAATTTCCAGAGCAAAAAAGGTTTTTGCAAGGCGGCCTGTGAAGGTCGCCTTGCTTTTTTTGTGCCTATTGATGGAGATTTGGGATTTTTGAGGAATAATGTTTGTCTTTGCCGACGAAAAATCAAAATTAGTAAAATCGAAATGAATACAGCGCATTAAGCGCAATGACGGAAAACGGAATATTAAGACAATAGCGTTAGCTTAATTGGAGTCAGAGGAATATTAATCAACCATCATCTTCGAAGGGATGATTCTGTCTACTACGACGAAATCGCCATCAATATGAAAAGCAGCTGTTTATATTACTTTGTAAACGTGCATAGCAAGCGTCAAGTTTTTGATGGAACAGTTCTCCAAAACGCTCCAAAGTCATAAAACCTTCGGGGATTTTGTTGGAATAGGGGCGAGGAATGAATTGTGTTGCATTCCCGTAAGTCACTTGTGGCTCTGAAGCCATGTTGGGAGTATCTTCTTCTATGGAATCGTATGGAATCGTCATGTTTTTCTCTTTTTTCTCACCGCAAAAATAACCATATTTCCCAAACAAGAACATCGTTTCTGAAACATTTTCTTCTCTTTTCGTTTGCCCGAAAGAAAAAATCCTTACATTTGCCCCCAACAAAACCACCCAAAGTCTAACCAAATAGAATTGAAATGAATACAGCGCATTGAGCGCACCAACGAAAAACGGCATATCATAATAAAAGCGTTAGCTTAAGAGCTTGTGTTTTGGAAACTTAGACACTTTCTTGATATTTCAAGCTGTAAGCAATGCCTGCGTGTTTACACGTGGGCTTTACTTAAGTTGAAATATCGGCAGTCTAAGGCCTCCAAAACCGACTTGTAGTATAGCCCATGTTTTTTGCTGGATAGAGTACAAATAAACTGAAAAACACGTCATAAACAATAGATTTACAATTGAAACAAATCAATTTAATAAATAACAATTAAATCCTTAACGTTATGAAAATTAAACATTTACTTATGGCACTGCTGATGGCTCTCTTGCTGCCGTTGGCCATGTCGGGTCAAACCTACTTCACCCAGACCACCACAAACGACTTCATAAAAGGTAACGGTCTGAACGTGACCATCACCAACGACTGCGTTTCCCTGCAGCAAAAGATGACCTCCGTCGCCGACTGGACCGCAGCTACCAATTTGCCGCAAGCACTGAAAAGCCACCAGGTGGTGACTTGGCGCAACTACGTTTACCTTGTAGGCGGCCATAACGGTTCCGCTCCCGTGAACAATGTCTATCGTGCCACCCAACAGGACAACGGTATCTCGAGTTGGTCAGGTATTAATGCACTGCCCGTTCCCTTGAGAGATATGGCAGTGGCCACCACCCAAAGCCAACTCATCGTGATGGGTGGCCGCAACAACGACACCGTGAGTGACAAAATCTATGCTGCCAAGCTGAACGACGACGGCTCCATCGGCACATGGAATGAGCTGGAACTGACCCTTCCTCAGCCTTGCTGGGGAATGCGTGCTGTGGAAGTAATGGGCAACCTTTATGTTATAGGTGGTGCCAACACAGACAGCGATAATGCCGCCTCCGCCAAGGTGTATTGTCTGAAAATCAATGCAGTTGGCGAACTAGTGAGTATTTCGGAGGTGAACAGCCTACCCGGAGCCCGCAACGGCCACGCCGCCACCGTCTACGATTCTAAAATCATCGTCACAGGCGGCCACGATGCCACCTTTACTGCCAAGAACACCGTCTACAGTGCCACCGTCAACCTTGACGGCACTTTGGGTACCTGGCAAACTAAGGCGGCCTTGCCCGTCGCGCTGTTCGACCATACCACCCTCTGCGCCAACGGTATCTTGACTGTCATTGGCGGCCACAACGGCTCGCTGCCCAGCAACCAGTTTTATTACACCCTTGCCAACGCTGCCACCTACAACTGGACGCTCTCTGATGTCATCTTACCGGAACGCTATACCCAAGGCACCTCTTTCGCCTTTGGCAACAAGATTTTCTTCTGTGGTGGACAGAACATCTCCGACGCCTTGGTCAACTACACGCGCTTCATGGCGGTCACCACTGCCGAGCAGCCCGTCAACAAGGCGGCCTTCATTGGTGACCCATTTTACGTGGGCGCACCAAAGAACTTACAACAGCTTGACTACACCTTAAATCAAACAGGTTCGTCGACATCCTATGAAATCTTGTATCGCATGGCCGGCAACAACAAACTATTCGGCAACTGGATTTCGGCTGGCTCCAACTTGCCAATTGTGCTAAACCAAAGCTATAGCTACATCCAATACATGTTCCGCTTTGCTGCCAACGGCACCGACAATCTCTCGCTTGACGATGTAACCCTCACTGTGAGCGGCTTCACCCAGCTGGCTGGCAACTTGAATAACATGTCCACGCTGACCTTGGCAGGCAGCCCCTATTGGGTGACCTCGGACATCAGCTTCACCTCGGGAACACACAACATCGAGGCTGGCGTGGTCATCTATTTCCGCGCCAACACCGGCCTCAACATCGGGCAGGCCTCAGTGAACTTCAACGGCACTGCCACCCAGCCCATCCTGCTCACCTCCGAGGACGAGATCAGCGGAAAGTGGAACGGCGTGTATTACCAAGATGCCAGCGACAGCAACGGCCTCACCTCTGTAATGAGCCACACCACCATTGATAAGGCGGGCAACGGCGACAACAACGCCAATCTGCGCCTGCACAACACCAGCCAGCCCACTATCAACAATTGCACCTTCAGCAACGCCGACGGGCGCGGCCTGAGGCTCTGCAACTCGCACCCCACCATTACTGGCTCTGTGATGTCGGGCAACTCGTTCAGCGGCCTCGACCTTGAAAGCGCCACCCCGACCTGCAACGCCTGCGTGATGAGCGGCAACCTCTATGGCATCTACTACCGCAACAACAACTTCGGAGCCACCTTCCAAGGCGTGACCACCACGGGCAACACCTATGGCCTCTATTCCTGCACGCCCGATCGCACCTTCACTTTGAACGCCGATGCTTTGTCCTTTGTGAACAACGATACCGATATTGCCATGGCAGGCGGACGCATTGCCAACAACCAGACTTGGAATCTCTTCCCTAACGGCTACGCTTTCTTTGGCAACGTGGAAGTGTATGGCAGCACGCCCAAGCTCACTATTGAGGCTGGCAACACTATCAAAGCTGCGGCAGGCACCTCGCTCTACATTGGCAATGGCGGCAGCCAAGGCGGTATGCTCTACGCAGTGGGTACAGCCACCGACAGCATCGTCTTTACCTCATTGAACGGCGAGGTGGGCGGCTGGAACGGCCTCAACTTCCGCGACGGCAGCGACTACAACTCCCTTTCTTCCATGCGCTTCTGCAAGGTGGAGAAGGCCAACACCAACATTTATTGTGCCAATACCACCCAGCCTGGCATTATGTGGTGTTCAATACAGGATGCCGTGAACACCAACATTGACCTGAACAGCTCGAACTTGAGCATTGATGAAAGCATGGTAAAGAACGCCCCAAAAGGCTTAAATGTGTACTCATCAAACCCCTCGTTGGTTTCCGTCGTTTTCGACAACCACAGCGAGGCCTGCATTTGGCACCAGAACGCCTGCGTGATTACTTACTATACTTGTACTTTGCAAAACTCGCATTTTGGAATACGGTATCATACTCCCAATATGGATTTCCTGAACAATATCAACGTTACTTATTTTAACAATGAGAATAATATTGCCATGCCAGGAGGGTATATTAATGAAGATCACGTTTGGGCAACCAATACGTATGCTATTCTTGGCGATCTTCGTATTGGGCGTTATAATGGTTATTCTCCGAATCATTGCCGTTTGACTGTGATGCCAGGCGCTGTTTTGAAGTTTGAGGAAGGCAAGCGGATGGAGATTGCTTATTCTGATAATGGTAGTCGTTATGCTGAGCTTTACGCCGAAGGCACCGAAAGCCAGCCCATCACCTTCACCTCAATGAATGGCGAGGCTGGTGGATGGAATGGAATTGTGTTCAATAACGAGAGCGATGATTTCACCGGAGCGTCTTCTTCGTTAAAGCATTGTATCATTGAGAACGGAAATGAGTATAACCTTTATTGTAGAAGCACCAACCAGCCTTCATTGATAGAAAACTGTGTTTTTCGTAATTCTACGGGTAAAGGAGTTTATATGTATAATAGTTACGATACCATCAGGAGCTGCACTTTCGAGAACAACGCCGACTATGGCATGTATTACAACAACGGCCATTACGTGGGGATGTTGGAGGACTTGACTTTCACTGGCAATTTTCAAGACGGTGTGGCGGTAAATGGTGGCTATATCAGCGAAGACCGGACCTGGAATGCATATACATATTTTATTCTTGGCGATCTTCGCGTTGGGCGTTATTCTGGTAATACTCCGAATCATTGCCGTTTGACTGTGATGCCAGGCGCTGTTTTGAAGTTTGAGGAAGGCAAGCGGATGGAGATTGCTTATTCTGATAATGGTAGTCGTTATGCTGAGCTTTACGCCGAAGGCACCGAAAGCCAGCCCATCACCTTCACCTCGATGAATGGCGAGGCTGGTGGATGGAATGGAATTGTGTTCAATAACGAGAGCGATAATTTCACCGGAGCGTCTTCTTCGTTAAAGCATTGTATCATTGAGAACGGAAATGAGTATAACCTTTATTGTTATAGTACCAACTTACCTATAGTGGAGCGTTGCGAAATCGCTCGCTCCAACGGCGTTGGCATACAGCTCTATTACAGTTCCCCCACCATCAAGAAGAGTACCATTAAAGACAATGCCACCTACGGTGTGCTTCTCAACGGCAGCAGCAGCCCCACCATCGGCGGCAACTATGTGAACGGCTGCAACATCTATGGAAACGGCGAATATGAGATTTACCAGAACACTAACACCGACCTCACTCTGAACTACAACTACATCGGTGCTGTTGATAGCCTATATATAGAGAGCCACCTTTTGTACGACAAACAGGACAACAATAACAAAGGCCGTGTGAATGTCTATCCTGTGTCGTGGCTACCCATGCACATTGGCGAATATGACTATAGTGGTAGGCTATATTACGACAACAACCCTAACAAGCCCCTCAACGGCGTGACGATTGCCGTGAAAGACTTCCAGGGCGAGACTCTGGCCGAGACCACCGTCGACAGCGACGGCGACTTCTCCTTCGACGACTTGGATCTCAGTACGGCCAACAAGATTGAGGTTATCTCGGGCATCGACTTCCCGAACGCCATTACCTCGGTGTCGGCACTGTTCGTGAAGCGCCACTTCGCCCATCTGATGACCCTTGAAGGCAACCACACGGTGGTGGCCGACGTCAACAAGAGCTTGACCATCAACGGTACCGACGCGTTGCTCATCCAGCGCCATGTGGCTCACCTTATCAGCACCTTCCCGACGGGTGACCTCCTGATGGCTACCGACACGGCCTACAGCAATGGCAACCAGTTCACGATGAACCTGAGTGCGCTGTGCTACGGTGACGTGGATGGACGCCTCAATATCTTCGGCAGGGACAACGGCTTGGAATTGGAATACGATGGGCACCTTATGGTGGCACAGGGCGAGGCCATTGAAATTCCTGTGCGCCTCAATGCGGACAACAAAATGGCTGCCATCACCTTGCGCATAGGCTATCCAGAGGAATACCTTGACATTGAGGATATTGTCCTCGCTGCCACGGGCGAGAGCCTGTTACATGGCGGTGAGGCCGGACATCTCAACATCTCATGGTGCGATTTAGATGCCGTGAGCGTAGGAGCAGGGGAGACCTTGTTTGTCATCAAAGCCCGCGCTAAGGATTTGAGCTTCTTGGACGAGGAAATTGCTTTCACCCTTGAGGGCTATTCCGAACTTAACGACGAAGAAGGAAACCATCTGCCCGACATCGTGCTGCTGATACCCACGCTCACCACCGAAATGCTAAGTGTGGCCGACAATAGCACCGATGCCGCTTTGAGTGTCTATCCGAATCCCACCAAAGGTGAAACAGTGCTGCGCTACAGTCTGACCGCCAAGGGCCGCGTGAGCATTGCGCTCTTCGACCTCATGGGCGTGAAGGTGGCCGACATTGTCAACCAACGCCAAGGCGAAGGTTACAACGAAGTGCGCTTCGACATGGGCAGCTTGGCCGCTGGCGTCTACTACTGCCGATTCGTGTTCGCGGGCGAGAATGAGTTTGTGAAGACTATTAAGATTGTGGTTGAAAAATAAGAAGCCATGAAGAACGTACTGAAATTCATAGCCTTGTGGCTGTTTCTGTCGCCTTGGATGAAGGCATCAGGAACGGATATCACTACAAGGATAGGTAGCGGATCGGTTTGCCCAAGCAACGACATCATCGTGCCTGTCACGGTGCAGCATTGCGAGAATGTCGGCTCCATCAGCTTGGTCTTGGCCTTCGACAACACCAAGGTGAGCTACATGGGCTGCCAGAACTTCAACAGCCAGCTCAGCTCGATGATTCTAAACCAAGTGAATGGGAAGATTTATTTTGCTTGGGCAGAGACCAACTCTATTAGCTTTGAGGACAACGACACCCTCGTCAATCTACGTTTCAATGGCATCGAGGGGTATTCAGCCTTGTCTTGGCAGACCGCGCAATGCGAATACACTGACACGATAGGCAATGTTCTGCCTTCCAACTATGTGAATGGCGGCATTACCGTTTACCAGATTCCGACCATCACCGGCCATCCGCAAAACAGGACACTGGTGGAAGGCAATGGCACCAACTTCGATGTAAGTGCTTCGGGGCAAGGCCTAAGCTACCAGTGGCAAGTCCTGACTTCAACGGCCACGCAATGGACTAACCTAAGCAACGGCAGTCACTACAGCAATGTGAACAGCTGGAGGCTGAACGTGAACAATGTCGATATAGGCATGAGCGGCAACCAATACCGATGTGTGGTGAGCGGCACCTGTGAGCCGCAGGCCATTTCGCAGGCTGCCACGCTGACGGTGAATACCTATGTGCCTACCATCAACACGACGGCGCAATCGACATCAAGTTGTCCCAACACCAATTTTGCCATCCCTATCGTGGTGACGAACTGCAACAACGTGGGTGCTATTTCTTGGGCCCTCAGTTTCGACACCAGCAAAGTGAGCTATGAGGGTTACCAGAACCCCAATCCTGCCTTGGGCATTGATTTTGAGGTGAATGCCCTCAACAGCGTGGTCTATTTTACTTGGTCATCGTCAACGGCCATGAATATCGGCAATGCCACGCTCATAGAATTGCTGTTCTCGTCGGTGTCGGGCAATTCCTCTTTCCAATGGGTGACTGCCGACTGCGAATATAGTGATGTGTCGGGCAATCTCATCCCGACTTCTTTCTCCAATGGCTCGGTGACGGTGTATTATGTGCCGTCGGTCACTTCTCACCCCTCCGACCGCCTTGTCGACCAGGGCGCGAACACCGATTTCTCCATCGGTGCGAGCGGGCAGGGGCTTTCCTACCAATGGCAGGTGAGCACCGACGGTGGTTTCAACTGGAGCAACCTGAGCAATGGGGGACACTACTCCAATGTCAACTCTTACAAACTGAATGTCAACAACGTGCAGTATGACATGAGCGGTTACCGTTATCGCTGTAAGGTGAGCGGCACTTGCGAGCCGAGCGCGTTTTCCAATAGTGCCATGCTGACGGTGCGGCCTACCACCATCCAAACCTCGGTGGCCAGTGCTTCGGCCTGCCCTGGGACAGAGTTTGGTTTGGCCGTTTCTGTGACCAACTTCAACAATGTGGGTGCCATTTCCTTGGCCTTGAATTATAACCCTGACATCCTGACCTACACCGGCTATTCTAATGTCAATAGTGCGCTTGGCACTGGCGACTTGGTCGTCAATGCCACTGGCGGCACGGTCTATGTGTCGTGGTCGTCGGCCAACGGAGCCACCATTGGCAACGGGACTTTGTTCAGCTTCCTTTTCACCGGCGTGACGGGAAGCTCGAGCCTGCAATGGAACTCCTCATTCTGCGAATACACCACCGTTTTGGGCGACAACATCCCCATGACCTTCAGCAACGGCAATGCCAACATCTATCAGGTGGCTGTGGTCACGGGGCATCCCGAAGACCGTTGCGTCTATGAAACCCAAAACACTACTTTCGGTGCTTCAGGTTCGGGCAGTGGTTTGTCGTACCAATGGCAGCGCAGTACCGACAATGGCGTGTCTTGGGCTGACCTGCAAAACGGCGACCATTACGGCTATGTGACCTCATCCACCTTACGCGTGAACAACGTCACCTTGGGTATGAGCGGCTACCGCTTCCGTTGCCGGATTACGGGCAGTTGCGGCGAGCCGGTCTACACCAACTCGGCCATGCTTTCCGTTGAGGTGTCTCAACCGGTGGTCATTGCTGAAAACGCCACTTGGCAATGCACGGGCGAGGTGTCGCAGAACATCATGGTGGAACACTTCAACAACGTGGGTTCATTCTCACTTGTGTTGGTTTACGACACTAATTATCTGCGCTATTTGGAGCATTTTGACCTGAACAGTTCCATGTCGTCAGGCGATTTCGTTATCAATTACACGATGGGTAAGATTTACATGACCTACTCATCCACCAATCCCTTGAATATTGGCAACGGCAAGCTGTTCAGCCTCAAGTTCGACAGCTCGGGCGGTAACACCACCAACTCTTGGCTGACCAACAGCTGCGAGGTGACCGATGCTACAGGCGAAGCCTTCAATGCGAGCTATGTGAACGGCTACATCAAAGTGTTCTCCAACTGCGCTTTCACGGACATCGATATCGACTATTTCTGGTACGATGAAATCATGGACCTCTGTTCGAGGGGCGTGGTGACGGGCAACCAGTGCCAAGTGATGCCTAACCAGAACCTGAAACGTGCCCAGTTGGCCAAGATGCTGTTCATTAGCTTGTTCGGTAGCGCACACGCCTCAGTGGTGACGGATGGCTTTCCCAGCCCATTCATAGACATGCAGAAGACCAACACCTATTATTACAAATACGCCAAGGCCCTTTCGTATCTCGAATACCGCGACGGCGTTTCTGTCTTCGACCGCGACAAGATGAACTTCAACCCCGAAGGCACCATCAAGAGGGAGTATTTCATCAAAGCTCTGCTAGAGACTTTCAACATCCCACCCTTGTATCAGGATACGGTCATTTTTGCGGATGTGCCTTTGGATAAATCCACGCGAGGTTACATCAACCGAGCTTATAAGATGGGCATTTTGGTCGATGTGAATCCTGACACTAATCCCAAGTATTTCCATCCCGAAACCGCAATCAAAAGGGGCGATGCCATGGGATATTTGGATTGGCTGATTAACCTGTACAGCATTCCGCATCCTAACAACTCGCAGGACATTACGCAGTCCGACTTCTTCATCCCAGGTAACTACACGCCCTACAACTTCACCTCCATTTTGGGACAAGAGATAGGTAACTTTAACCACACCACCAAATCGAGTTTTAACATTCCCGCGCGAGGTTTCCCCTTGCAGTTTGAGCATACCTACAACTCCTTCCTGACCGAGTTGCCCAACCAGATTTTCGCCACCGACCCACTTGGACAAGGCTGGTCGCACAACTACAATGCCTACATTATCAACACTGATGAAGTGCTTGACGACTACGGCCACCCCTTGGCGACACCCTGCCTCATCATCTTTTGGCCCGACGGTACTATTCACGTTTACGACAACGAGAATGCTCCCGTGCATCCTAAGCCCATCACCAAGGGCGTGTATGACGTGGTGACGCACACCTATAGCGACCAATACAGTGTGAAGATGAAAGACCAGTCGGTCTATACCTTCACGAAGATTGCCGGTGCCGCAGACGATTCGCCCTACATGATGACGCGCATGGAAGACCGTCACGGCAATGCTACCGTGTTGACTTACGGCATTGGCCAAAACGGTCTGCCAAGGCTCTCTACCGTGAGTGACAATGCGGGTCGAGATTTGGTGTTCACCTACCACCCGAATACAAACTATCTGAAGAAGGTGGTCGATCCGCTCAGTCGTAGCGTTTCTTTCGTCATTGAGGACGACAACCTGACGGCATACATCAACGCGAAGGGCGACTCCACTTTCTACTATTACGACACGCTGACCCACTACAGCCACCTGCTCGACTCCATCAAGCTGCCCAAGGGCAACGTTATCACCAACACTTACGAGCAACGCAAGCTGACGAGTACGATGTACAACAACGGCAGTCCGACCACCATCCAGCACAACCCGAACTACGTGGCCAACGCCAATGTGTTCTATTCCTCGACGGTGACGGAAATGGTTGACGGTCATTCGGTTTCAGCCAATCATCAGTATGACAAAAATGGCAATGAGACCCATATAACCATTGGAAGTTCTACGGATGTCACTAAGACGTTTGACGATCATGACCCTACCTTGCTCAAATCCATGACAAACAACAAAACGGGTGTAACCGTGAATTATGAATACGATTCAGTGGCCAATGTTACGAAGATGAGCAAACAAGGTGGAAACATTACTATTGTCAATCAATATGAGTATAATGCGCAAAACGATGTTGTCAAACAAATTGATGGCAAAGGAAATATTACACAATTCACTTACCAAAATGGCAACCTGACCAAAATAACAGATGCCTTGAACAATGAGAGCCATATCAATTATAATGTATATGGCCAGCCTATAACAATCATTGATGCAGTAGGTAATCAGGTGAATTTCGATTATGATGCTTATGGTAATAAGAATTCAGTCAGTTTCCCATCGATGAACGTAAATGCTAGCATGGCTTATGACTTGGCAAGTCGTATGGTTCAGGCCACTGATTTCAATGGAAACACCAAAAATTATCTTTATGAAGTGGATGATGCGCTTCTAAAAGAAACGGATGCTTTGGGCCATGAAACACACTATGTCTACGACAAGAACGGCAACCTGACTGCCATCCGCAACGCTGCAGGCGACTCGACCTTGTTCACTTACGATTTTGATAACGATTTTCTGCTCTCTATGAGTTTTCAGGGCATTGCAAAACATTTCAGTTATAACGAAGACGGTACGTTACACACCATGACTTCCCCTAATGGTGATGTGTTTACTATGAGTTATGATAGTGATGGTCGTGTTATAAATGATGGATATGCCGCATACGCTTATTATGGTTCAGGTAATGTTCGAACTATTACTAAGGATGGTAAAAGCATCACATACACGTATGATGCCATGAACCGTGTGCAGAGCCAAAGTTATGATGGTCAAACGGTCAGTTATGAGTACGATGCCAACGATAAGATAACCCAAATCACTTATCCAGGAAATCATGTTGTAGTTTATAGTTATAACGCATTGAATCAACTTGATATGGTAACCGACTGGAATGGGCAAACCACCACTTACAATTACCGTGCTGATGGCTTGCTCAATAGTTCCCTTTACCCCAACCAAGTGCTGAATGAGTTCTCTTATGATGTTGCTGGACGTGTCACCGAAGTAGGCAGTAAGCGTGGTAATGGACAAGGCAGCGACATAGTGCGTTACCAGTTTGTGATGGATGACAACGGCAACCAACTTTCATCTACTGCCCTTGATCAGTTTGTGGATATGCCTGTCGTGAATTGGCCCGATGTGAGCTACAGCTACAATGCTTTCAATCGCTTGCTTTCGGATGGTACCAGTGAGTACCAATACGACTACAACGGCAACATGACAGCCAAAGGTAGCGCAACTTACAACTACGATGTGAAGAACAACCTCGTTTCGTATGGTCATGAGGGTAACTACGCCTACACTTACGATGGTCAAGGCAACCGCCGCTCCGCTTCACGCAACGGTGAATTGACCAAGTTTGTCCTTGACCAGAAGGGAAATGTGTTGGCCGAGTTGGACGGTTCCAATGCAGTGCGATGCTATTATGTGTATGGTATAGGTTTGATTTCACGTATCAAGCCCGACAATAGCATCAACTATTACATTTATGATTACCGCGGAAGTGTGGTAGCCATGACCGACGACACAGAGGAAGCCAACATAACGCACAAGTACAGATACGACGCTTTCGGTAACATCATCCAGATGGAAGAGGCCGACTTTAACCCCTATCGCTATGTGGGCAAATATGGGGTGACATACGAAGATGAGAATCTTTATTTCATGCACGCTCGCTACTATGACCCTACCATTGGTCGGTTTCTGAGCGAAGACCCCATTTGGAGTACCAATCTGTACGCCTATGCGGATAATAATCCTATAATGAGCATCGACCCGAATGGAAAGGAACCTGTAAGTGATTATTTGAGTTTGTATGGTGTATTGCACCCTGGCGAAGGTGATGCTGGTGATTTTGCAATGAATTTAGCCAGTTTAATCGGGGCGTTTTCGGAACTGGGAGGTATAACATTATTACAAGGAGGGTTGATGGCAGCGGGATTAGGCACAATAGGATCTTATGTGGCAGTTGCTGCTCCTTATGTTTTTGGAGGTCTTGCTGCTTTTGGAATAGGTTATAAACTTGGAGATTGGCTGTTAAATAAAATTGAGATACAAGAGAAAATATCAAATTTAATGGACAAAGGTATAGAATGGGCTATTGAAGGAGTAGGAAGAGGCCTTGATGCATTAAGAGTTGAGGATGCTTTAACATGGTGTTTCGTAATGGCTCATAATGCCAAAGTCAATGTAAAGAATATGTATAATAATACGAAGGGTTCAATAGTTGATAGTGGTATTGATTGGGTTGTCAAACAAGTAAGAAAGATTGTAACCCATGAATCCAACAAACAAAAGAAAACTAAAAACTGTGTTAATTCATTCAAATAATGGGAGGAATCAAAATGAAAAAGTTATTATTGATATTAGCGGCCATTTTTATTCCTTTCATGGCAATTGGCCAGTCATTAACTACCACTTACGAATACGACGAGCTGAACCGTTTGGTACAGGTGAACTATCCTAACGGGCAGCGAGTGGAGTATGAATACGATGCCTTGGGTAACCGCCTCAGCAGGACGGTGACGCAGTTGTTGGTCATTCGGGTTAGCATTAATCCAGAAGAGGCTGGAACTGTGAGTGGTGCTGGTAACTACGAGCCCCAAAGCACCGTCACCTTAACCGCCACC
>Ga0310696_10007052_pt1 | contig 13265 bp, 13 predicted proteins | sample AusTroGonzalo_MG_4_FD_203885 | JGI IMG/M metagenome (GOLD analysis project Ga0310696, IMG submission 203885) | Bovine rumen microbial communities from tropical cattle in Woodstock, Queensland, Australia - Gonzalo_02 (v2) (version 2) | ecosystem: Host-associated > Mammals > Digestive system >... | reverse complement strand
CGTCCGGCACCGTTTATGGCAGTAAATGATATCTTAAGCGGATTAAAGCGTTTTATGGTAATGATCATCACATTCAGTATCGGAATACTGCTTGTGATGATAGTACTCAACTGTATCAGCACACTAAAGAGCGAAAAGCTCGTCAGATGGTTTGGCGTGACCGAAGCGGATGCATATCTTTCAAGCACAAAGAATATAACAGATTATCATAATGAAAACGGAAAGGAATATCTTGAAAGAGACCTGGAAAATATAAGAAAGCTGCTTGAAGAAAACGGAATGCCTGCGAAGGTTGGTGCCGAGGTACTGTTTAATTATTCTCTTAAAAAAGGTGAGACAAAAGCAAATTCGATGGCATTCCTCGGAGTAAATACCGATACAAAGGACTATGATAACTATATTAACGGTACAGCACCTCAGAATCCTAACGAAATAGCAATTCATTATATGCTGCTGGATAAGCTGGAGGCCGCGATAGGTGATACGATGACAATTACCGATCCGGACGGTTCGAGAGACTATATCATTTCAGGTACATTTGAGACCATGACTAACAGGGGCGAAGGAGTAAGATTTCACCAGGATGATGACAGGAACTACTCATACATGAACGGTATCTGGGGAATACAGATCAAGTTCTTAGATAACCCTTCGAAAAAGGAGACGGCAGCACGGTTAGAGAAGATGGAGGCGCTGCTTCCCGAATATGAAATATATACGCCAAGCGGGTTTACGGATAAGACGATCCATTCCGCTGCATATCTTGATGATACCAGATGGCTGGTCCTTTTAGTGGTAATACTGATAAATATCCTGGTAGCCGTGCTTATGGAAAAATCCTTCCTTACAAAGGAACGCGGTGAGATAGCGTGCCTCAAGGCATTGGGATTCAGAGATTCATCGATAATATTCTGGCAGACACTACGAGTTTTCATAGTAATGCTGATCTCGACCGTGATAGCGATAGCTCTTAACAATCCCGTATGTCAGATATCCGTGGGCGGCATATTCAAGAGTATGGGTGCAAAGAAAATTATCTTTGATCCGGATGTATTGGAGAGCTATGTGCTCTACCCCGGTATTATTATCGCAGCGACTTTGTTCGGAGTATTCCTGACAGCTATGTCGGTAAGACACATCAGTGCAAATGAGATCAACAGTATAGAATAAGTTGAAACCGAGGCATTGAATTACGCATGATAATAGCCTTCCCCTCAAGGGGAAGCCTTAAGAGAAGGATCAAAATCAAAAGTTGAAAGAGGAAAAAATATGAGCAGAAATGTATTAGAAGTAAAAGATTTATGCAAAACATACGTAGTAAATAAAAGACAGAATAATGTTTTAAAGAACGTGAACTTTTCAGTGGAAGAGGGCGAGATGATAGCTATCATGGGACCGTCGGGCTCGGGTAAATCAACTCTTCTTTACACCGTATCAGGCATGGACAATATGACCGCAGGTGAGGTGAACTTCTGCGGTAAGGATATTTCCAAGCTTAAGGCTAAGGAGCTTGCTGATGTACGTCTTAATGAGATGGGCTTTATCTTCCAGCAGATGTATATGCTGAAGAACCTGAATATTCTGGATAATATTATATTACCTGCACGCCAGTCTAAGGCAAACAAGCTTTCAAATGCTGAAAAGACCGAGTATGGTAAGAAGCTGATGAAAAAGCTGGGAATTATAGATATCGCAGAAAACGATATCAATGAAGTATCCGGCGGCCAGCTGCAGCGTGCATGCATCTGCAGGAGCATGATAAACAATCCGAAGCTTATATTTGCCGATGAGCCTACCGGAGCACTTAACCGTACCAGCTCAGATGAGGTCATGACAGAGCTCGGTAAGCTTAACAAAGAGGGCACCACTATCATGCTGGTTACCCATGATGCCAAGGTGGCGGCAAAGTGCAGCCGTGTTATGTATATAGTAGACGGCAATATTAAGGGTGAGTATAAACTTGGTAAATTAGAGAAGAATAGCGACATAAGAAGCCGTGAGAGAGGGTTGAACGGCTGGCTTATAGAGCAGGGATGGTAAACGTCATAAGGTGTCACCGAAGGTGATGGAACCTTGTGACTCGGCTCCGCCACAAAGCTGTGGAGTTATTGCAGGCAGTACGAAAATAAAAAATCGACTAATAGTCGAAAAAAGTACTTGACAAACATAAAGTCATACTGTATTATATAGAAAAACCGACCGGTAGTCGAGAAAGGAATACAGTATGAAAAAAGGAGAACAGAGAAAACAGGAACTGTTAAAGATCGCATATCGCATGTTTGTTGAAAAGGGTTATGATAATACAAGCATAGACGAGATCATAGCTGAGGCCGGTATTGCAAAGGGAACCTACTATTATTATTTCCCGAGTAAAGAAGATACATTAGAGGCCGTGATAGATATGATGATAAACGAGGAGGTTGCAAGAGCAAAGGAAGTCGTTGCAAGCCCGATGCCGATCCCGCAAAAGCTGGCGGCGGTCATATATTCACTTCGTCCGGGTCAGGAAGAACAGAATATAGCAAAAGTAGTTGAATCAAACGAAAATATCATACTTCATGATAAGCTTAATAAAAGGCTTATCGCAGAGGCTGTCCCGCTGCTTTCAAGTGTAGTAAGAGAGGGCAATGAGACAGGAGTATTTAACTGTGAACAGATAGAGGAACGTGTAAAGATGATCCTGATCATCTGTTCCAGGTTGTTTGATGAAGATGATTTTACTGAAAACGAAGTGACCGCATTCATAGATGTAACAGAGAAAATATTCGGGGCACAGCCCGGAACTATGAGTTTTGTCAGTGGATTGATAATGGGAGGGATTGAACGATGAATAAGACAAATGATAAGTATGTTTTTAAGCCTGTGAAGTTTTTTGTATTGGCATATCTTTTTACATGGATCTTCTGGATACCTGCGATCTTTGTATCGGGTGATATCGGTGCGGGACTTATGTTTATAGGACTCTTGGCACCCGGAGTTGTGTCAACGGTGTTTGTACTTACATCAGGGTCACCGGAACTAAAGAAGGATCTTAAGAATAAGATTGTAGGTTTTTATAAGGTTAAGTGGGTTAATGTATTTTTGGGCATAGGTGTTTTTGCCCTGATAATAGTAGGTTCGATCCTGCTTTCGCTTGCCTTCGGTCAGTCTCTTGACCAGTTCGCTTTCACGGAAGACTTTTCGTTTACCGGTGTAGGTATAGGCACAGCACTTGTTACGATCCTTTTGGCTTCCATTATTGAGGAAATAGGCTGGAAGGGATACTGCGAGGATTCTATAGGAGAGTATATGAACTGGTTCTGGGAATCCATGCTGTTCGGACTTTTCTGGTCACTCTGGCATCTGCCGCTCATTTTTATAGAAGGAACTTACCAGGCAGGCCTTATGGTAAATCCTTTGTATGTGGTTAATTTCTTTGTAAGCGGTATTCCGCTCGGATTTATCATCACATGGGTATACTTAGTCAGTGACCGTTCTATTCTTGCATGTATGATATTCCATCTGTTTGTTAATTTTATGCAGGAAAAAATAGCTCTGACTCCTGGGACAAAATGTGTTGAAACCATAGTTGTAACCGTGGCTGCAGCGATCATAGTCCTCTGCAATAAGAAAATGTTCTTTGAAACAGACCATGTAGGCAGACTGCTTGAAACACAGTTTGGTAAGGGAAGCAGCAATGAGTAAAGGATATAAAAAGTTCCTGCTTCTGTGGGCGGGAGAGCTTATATCATCCATAGGCGGCGGCCTTACGAGCTTTGGACTTGGCATATATGTTTTTAATGAGACGGGCAGCGCCGCCGGTATGTCACTCGTTACCCTGCTCGGTTTCCTACCGACACTTCTTTTAAGTGTACCTGCGGGAGTACTGGCAGACCGCTTCGACAGAAGACTGCTCATGATGATAGGAGACGGATTCTCCGGACTTGGGATACTCTTTATCCTGATATGTATGCAGGGCGGCGGAGCCACGTTAGTGCAGATATGTATAGGCGTAACAGTAAGTGCGGTGTTTTCTTCACTTTTGGAGCCCGCATACCGGTCTACGATCACGGATATCCTTACAAAAGAAGAGTTTTCAAAGGCTAACGGACTTGTTTCCCTTGCAGGAAGTGCAAGATATCTGTTTTCACCGATTATAGCAGGGTTTTTGCTTACTATAAGCGATATTTCACTTTTACTTATCATCGATATATGCACCTTTTTTGTTACCATCACGGCTACCGCTATAGTAAGAAAGGGTGTTAAGACTAACCGTAACGAAGATAGACAGCCGTTTTTTACAAGTATGAAAGAAGGCTGGCAGGCTGTTCACGGAAGGAAGGGAGTATTCTTACTTATCATGGTTTCGTCTGCAATCACCATGTTTATGGGTATACTTCAGATACTTGTGGAGCCGATGATCTTATCTTTTGCGGATTCAAAAACACTTGGGATAGCCGAATCTGTATGTGCCTGCGGAATGCTTGCCGCAGCCCTCATACTCGGCATCTTCGGTATAAAAAAAGGATATGCGAAAGTTCTGAGAGTGTCATTTTTCATGGCAGGTATATTTATGATAGGGATGTCTCTGATAGAAAATGTTATCCCTATATGCATATTCGGTTTTTTATTCTTTGCGATGCTTCCGGTAGCCAATAACTGCATGGATTATATGGCAAGGACCAACATCCCGGACGAGCTGCAGGGAAGGGCATGGGGCTTTATAGGTTTTCTTTCACAGCTAGGCTACGTTGTGGCATACTCGGTTTCGGGAGTGGCAGCGGATGGTCTCGGTGCTCTTACGGGAAAAGGAGTGGGAAGAGGTGCTGCGATCATGATATTCATATCGGGGATACTGCTGGCAGTTACAGCTTTGACGCTGCTTCGCCTTCCTCAGATAAAGGAGCTTGAAAAGTAGTATGGTGGAAGGCAGCGGAGTTTTCTTGCTTGACATCATAAGAGGACAATTGTAATATTTATTTAAAAGATGATATACAAAAATCGGCAACATTGTCATCCTGAACTATAATGAAGTGGCTATTAAGGCTGTAAAATTCTTCACTATACTCAGAATGACATATATAAATAATACAAGGTAAGGGAACATATGGCAGATATTTTAGTGGTTGAAGATAATATGGAAATGGGAACGATCCTGTGTGATTTCCTGAATGCGGAGGGGTATACCACTGAGCACTGCGTAGACGGCGCCGACGCTATGGATATGTTTGTATCATCAGGAGCAAAGATGGTTATACTTGATATAATGCTTCCGCATCTTGACGGTTTCGGTATATGCAGGAAGATCAGGGAAACGTCAAATACTCCGATTATCATGGTCAGCGCAAAGAACATGAAGGATGATAAATTGAAGGGGCTTTTGCTGGGGGCTGACGATTATATCGAAAAGCCTTATGATATTGATATCCTGATAGCTAAGGTCAAGGGTGTTTTTTCAAGAAGATACAGTACGGATGCTTTTTCTGACGGATTCTTAAAGATAGACAAGTTAAAAAGAACGGTTAAGGTAAATAACGGAAATGCTGAAGCGGCCCAAAAAGAACTTGAACTGACCCAGAAGGAATATGAGCTTTTAAGCTTGCTGGCAGATAATGCCGGAAAGACCATGAATAAGGATTTTCTCTTCAACAAGATCTGGGGCATAGACAGTGATTCGGACCAGCAGACTCTGACGGTACATATAAAATGGCTAAGACAAAAGATAGAAGAGGATCCGAAAAATCCCAAACACATCATAACGGTGTGGGGCGTAGGATACAGATACGAGCAATAACAATTGTATAGAAGAAAAGGCGAAGAAATGAAGAGTTTCCGAAGACTTCTTGTAATAGTTGTCGTCTGTATGGCGGTCATAACTGTTGCAGCCAATCTGATCTTAATACATAATAATGAGGGCGACGAAGGTCGCCCTTATCGCGTTGAAGCGGAAAGAATAGCATATGCCATAGAACACGGAGAAAAGGCCGATATATCCGAATGCAAGTACATAACGGGCATGGAAAAGCTGGATGGGAAAGCGGCAGAAAAAGATTTTTATAACAGTGAAAGCGACTATTTTGTTATGAGTATAAACGGAAGTTTATACCGTTTTGACTACAAGACCGATACGGACAAAGAAAAATACGGGATATTAGTCTATTTAAACGTGTGTATGGGCATTGTTTTTCTGTTTGTCATAATCATGCTGTTATATGTAAGAAACAGGATACTTGCTCCGTTTGACAGTATCTCGAATCTGCCGGAGGAGCTTGCGAAAGGAAACATAACCGTACCGTTAAAAGCTCAGAAGTCCGGATTCTTCGGGAGATTTATCTGGGGGCTTGATCTGTTAAGAGAAAGGCTTGAAAAGGGCAGGCAGCAGGACCTGGAAACACAAAAAAACAATAAAAGTCTCATACTTTCGCTTTCACATGACATAAAGACTCCGTTAAGTATCATAGAGCTTAATTCTAAGGCTTTGGAGCGTGGGCTCTATGAAAACAACAAGGAAAAGAAAGACCGCATAGCGGGTGTGATAAACGAGAAATGCGGCGAGATAAAGTCGTATGTTGACCAGATAATACAGGCATCCAAGGAAGATTTCCTCGAACTTGAGGTGAATAACAGGGAGTTTTATCTGGCTGAAATAATGAACAGCATTAAAACAGTATATGCTGATAAGATGGAGCTTTTGCAGATCGAGTTTAAGATTGATGAGTACAGTGACTGTATGTTAAAGGGCGATCCCGACAGAGCAGTGGAGGTACTGCAGAATCTGTTGGAAAATGCAGTTAAATACGGGGACGGACAAAAGATAGAGATATCATTTGTACGTGAAGAAAACAGCCAGTTGATATCTGTAGCCAACACCGGATGTACTTTGGGTGATGAAGAATTGCCGCACATTTTCGACAGCTTCTGGCGAGGTTCCAATACAGGCTCCAATACGGGCAGCGGACTGGGACTCTATATATGCCGACAGATTATGAACCGCATGGGCGGAGAGGTGTTTGCCGAAATAAAGGACGGTGTGATGATCGTAACTGCAGTGTTTAATATGGCTTGATCGGTAATCTTTATACTTTCTTTAATATTTCTTTGTGATTGTTTAACAATTAGCTGATACCATATATTTGTACCGGTCAGGAAGCGGTATAAATACGGAAAACAGGGGTGCATAAGATGAATTACAAAGTTATAAGCTGTATCATAATAACGGTCGTAGCATTGTTTAACGCTTTCATGGAGTATCTGGATTGGAAGTCAATGAAGAACAGGATACCGGAAAACGTTAACGATATTTATGACGAAGAAACATATAAAAAATGGTGCAGTTACCATAAGGAAAAATGCAGGTTAAAGTTTATCACTTCCATAGTATCGTTTGTTGTCGGCTTATCGGCTTTTGCATTCAACGTATACGCATGTTTTGCAGGGATATTCCCGGATACCGCATTCTGGGGTATGGCAGCAGTTACGATCCTTTATATACTGCTTGATGTTTTTGTTATTCCGCTTGATTATTATGACAAAATGAAAATTGAAGACAAGTATGGATTTAATCGTTCGACCAAAGGTACCTTCTGGGGAGATAAACTGAAGGAATATCTGATAGGGTTGATCGTGTATGTACTTATAGGCTGTCTGTTCATCTTTCTGCATCAGAAACTCGGAGACTGGCTGATCCTCACATTTGCCGCAGCGCTTATGGTGATAATGTTTCTGATAGCGTTCTTGTTCCCTGTATTCAGCAAGATCTTCAATAAGTTTACACCTTTGGAGGACGGGGAGCTTAAAGACAGGCTTACAGAACTGCTCGTAAAGAACGGCTATTCGGTTAAAGAGATCAAGGTTATGGATGCTTCAAAGAGATCTACCAAGATGAATGCTTATTTTGCAGGCTTTGGAAAGATGAAGACCATAGTCCTGTATGATACTCTGAAGGAAGCCATGACGACCGATGAAATATGTGCGGTATTTGCACATGAAATGGGTCATGGAATTCACAAGGACACCCTAAAAGGACAGATAACAACTTTTATACAGATGTTTGTATTAAGTGCCATGGCGTGGTTTACAGTCAGGACTCCTGAGCTGTTTACAGATTTTGGTTTTGATAAGACAAATTACGGATTTGCTATGATAGTCATCCTGAATGTGGGTTTTGCATTTATAATGCCGTTGTTTGGTCTGATCGTTAATTATTTTTCGAGAAAGAGAGAGTTCAGAGCCGATGCACAGGCTGTAAAGGAAGGTTACGGTGAGGCGCTTATCAGTGCTTTAAAGAAGCTGGCAAAGAGCAATTACGCTAACCTCAGTCCCGATCCGTTGGTAGTGAAACTTACATATAGTCATCCGACACTGAGTCAGAGATTTGATGCGATAAGAAAAACCAGTTAAGTTTTTAAAACGAAAGCCGTCACACGTGAGTGCGACGGCTTTAACAATTATCATCTATATTTCAGTTCCGGATGTTTTTCATAAAAGAGATTTTTATCTTTATACATGTTTTCGTCGGCTATTCTTAACGCTTTTCTGACGTCAAGATCGCCATCGTTATAACAGCTTCCTATCGCAAAATTGACATCTTTTTCTTCCTTTATTATTTCTCTTATGCGATCGATCTTGGCTTCAAAATCTTCTTTGGAATCATTAAGACAAAGAACCATGAATTCATCTCCGCCGGCACGGTAGATCTCATCATCCGTAAATACACTTTTTAACAGTGCAAAAGATTTTTTAAGAGAACGATCCCCTGCAAAGTGTCCGTCGCGGTCATTGATCATCTTCAATCCGTTAAGATCTACAAATGCTACTCCGATAGACTTTATAGTATCATCCTTTTCTTCGTCAAATCGGGAAATACGGTTGTTCATGGCATTTCTGTTAAGGCTTCCGGTAAGGATATCTATTGTTCCCAATCTTTCAAGTTTTTTAAGCATTTGATAATTGGCAATCTCGGAAGCAATGAAAAATGTAGTGATCTCAAGTATTTCCTTGATCTTTACAGCATTATTTACATCAAAATTACTTGCCCACATATAGCCGAGCAATGAACCCCTGTATCGTAGAGGGAACAGAACCATACTGTTAACGTGATATGTTTTTAGTGACTGATACCATTCGGGATTTCTCTGTTCGATCACCTTCATATCCTGTTCATTTTTCACTATGACACAAGTACTTCCGGCTAAGGTATCCTCAAAAGTTAGTAATAGTTTGTAAAAATCCTGCCTGTATTTTTCACTGCGAAAAGACCTTAGCAAATCCGGTTCAAAAGCATCTCCCAGCAATTCACTTGTCTCATTTGCAGGATCGAATGTAGCAATACAACACCTGAACGCACCACAGATTTCCCTGATATCAGCAGCTACTTCATTAATGGTCTTGATAAAATCATCACTGCCTCTGAATTTTATACATGCAGAAAGCACCTTGGCCGATGTATCGGGTGAAAGATCCGACATGTTTTCTTCGTTAGCTTTAGGTGAGATCACATATGAATACAGGCAATAACCTGTACCCGGCTTGTCAGATTTCAAGGGTGAAAGATACATTTCTACCCAAAGCCCCATATGTGAGAGGTTTACATATGTATGAAGCGGTTGATGCAAAACAGCACTTCTGTATATAAAATCCTCAAAATTCATATCTTTCGGAAGACTGTAATAATATGGTGTATTATCAACAAATGGCTGTTTTGTCAGTTCTTCTATATCATTTTTAAACAGAGTGTTTCCCGTAACAACAAGTATATTGCCGTAAGAGCCATCATCATATGTATCAACCGATATAACACAGGATTTAGTTTCCATTTGTTCGAGAAGACTTGAATAATCCATACTTTTACCCCTCATAATAATGTATTCTCACACAGTATTGAATGTAAAAAGCATACTACCAATATTAAAGTATAGCACAAATTGACGTTGATGACAATATCTATACACTGACATGCATCCACTAGAGATAAAAACATTGTCATGAATACTCTATTATGTTATACTTTATGTGATATTTATTGTTGATGCATAAAAGGGGAAAAGCGCTATGATAACCAAAAATGATGCGATAATAAGAATAGTTATAATATCGTGTATTATTATATTTATTATAGCTTTTTTAACCATTCCATGTCTGTCGTCCGCATTGGATTATTATCTTTGCGATGATGTAGAGAATATCAATTCAGAGAGCTTGAAGGATGATAACACTGTAAAAGTGCGTTTTAACAGTGTGTTACATCTGTTTGGACAGGATAAACTCTTCTATATGAAGTATTTCAGTGAGAACTACTATCTGTTACGAATTGATGATGAACATTTTTTATATGTGCACATCCCAACAGCGAATGTTGAGTTTTGGACCGGAGTACCTGTGTTTGAAAAACTGTCGGAAGCTTTGGCATATAAGCCGGAAAAAGATTATACATTAATAGCCAGAGTAAAAGAATTTAGTCCTGAAATGAAGGAGCAGCTTAAAGACAGTGTTACATATTTTACAGATAAAGATTTTAAAAAGATCAGCAATCCGGAAATAACGAATCTGGAAATTTATTTGGATATTTTTATATTAAAACAAGTACATATCAGATTGATAGGATCAAGTATATTCCTAATTATTCTTATATTTTTGCTTGTAAAAATGATACATAGATACAAGGAACTAAAGAGTGAAGGACGCTTTGATTGAGCAATGAGCTCTTTTGGGGTTTGCATAAGTGGGGTGATTTAGCAAATGCGTGATGAAGAAAAATCTAAAAAGTTGGCAAAAAGATCGCTGATATGCTTGGCGGTTGATTTTATCCTGGCATTCGTATGGTTCTTCAGTTATGAATTATTCGGTTTTTCCGTACATAAAGTTGTAAATAAAGCAATAGCACTGATATGGCTTCCGGTGTACATAATAGGACTGGTGCTATCAATGACGGCAAGAAATACCTGTAAAGAATGTGAATATGCCAGAAAAGTGTCTAAAGCTTATATAATAATAACGATTATCCTGGCGGTGATCATTATCGGAATACTCATTTTGGTAGCAATGCTTTGCAGCAACCTTGACAAATGTAATAACGATTGTAATGGTTGTTTTGAGTCATGTAATAATTGTCCGGGATAATGCTATGAATTTTATTATAAATACTGATAATTATGCTTTTTCTCCGTATGCCATAACTTTTATTTCGTCGTTTATCATAAGTTTTTTAATAGCATTTATCATTTTGATAAAGAACAAAGTGAATAAGAATGTGGCAATGCTGTCATCATTTATCAATTTTTTGTGCAGTATATACTGTGCCTACCTGTTTTCTGTACTTACTGCGGATGATATGGTTGAACAGCTTGGTAAAATATCTTTTTCCAGTATCGGCGGATTGATCGGAGTGGCAGTCGGAGTAATAGTATTAGGGCAAATATATAAGGAGTACAGGACAAAACTGATAAAGGCATATACTCTGGTAATACCGCTAATGTACTCCATATCCAAGATGGGTTGTTTCCTTGTTGGATGCTGCTACGGGATAGAGTACAGTGGCGCGTTTTCAGTAACATATCATGGCAGATTCGCAGCATGTACAGGGATAGAACTGTTCCCTGTACAGCTTTTGGAATCGGTGGTTTTTCTTATCATTTTTTTGTTTGGTTTATTACTGGAGTACATAATAAAATCCCAAAAGACGGTTATTATATTAGTAATAATATGTGCTATATCAAAGGGATTGCTTGATTTCCTACGTGCTTCACATGTTGGAATAGTCATTTCGGTAAATCAAGTTTCATGTCTGGTTGTTATTATCTTAACCATGATAATACAGTTTCGATATGTCAAAGGATGCGATAGTGATGGATGAGAATAATAAATCTAAAAAAATGGCTTACATCTCGTTGATACTTTTGATTGTTTCGATTATTATAACTGGGGTTTCAGTACTCTTTCTGGGAAGCGAGAATGCAGTTTTTATTAGAAGAGTAGCCACACTAATGATTTGTCCGCTGTATATTGCAGGGTTTATACTGTCTATAGTAGCAACAAAACCCGGTTCTTCTTGCAAATTTGCCAAAACGGTTTTCTCAGTATATTTAGAGTTGACTATTATTATAATAGTGGGAGTTACAGTTTTTGTAATCATCGGTGTTAGCGTAGGTAATTCTTTGGGAGAAAATATCGGTAATGTGTTTAGTAAAGGATGTATTGGTTGTCTTGATTCTTGCCGTGATTTTCCGGATTAAGTATTGTAGATACTGTATATATAAGATATTAAATGAACGGTAAAAGAAACTGTTGATGGGAATCATAAAAAGCTATTAGCAAATAAAAAGATGAAATCTTCATTTTATCATATGAGGCAGTATTATGAATATACAGATCTTTGGAACAAAAAAATGTCAGGATACAAGAAAAGCGGAACGCTTTTTCAAGGAACGTGGTATAAAGTACCAGTTTGTAGATATGACGGAAAAGGGAATGAGCAAAGGGGAACTGACAGCAGTAGCTCAGGCAAACGGAGGCCTGGAAAACCTTATAAATCCCGATGCAAAAGATAAGGATACGGTTACTCTGTTAAAATATATCACAGAAGAAGACAGGTTGAGGAAAGTACTTGAAAATCAGCAGGTTATTAAAACTCCTGTGGTAAGAAATGGAAAACAGTCTACCATAGGATATCAGCCGGATGTATGGAAGAAATGGGAATAAAGGTAATATATAAAAAGGCGGTTTGAGGGCAAGTTATTATGAGAAAAAAGAGTATTGTTATCGGGGTATGCTTTATATTTTGTTTGATGTGCTTTACGGGATGCGGGAAAAACGAAAGTGGTGTTGAGGTACAACCGACCGAGCAAGTAACAGTATCTCCGGAACCTACAACAGAGCTTGCAGCTACTCCTATACCCACAGCAGAACCGACAGCAGAACCAACTGCTATACCTACCCCCACGCCGGCACTTATAGAGGAGCCTATGACAGGCTTCACATCTGATGAGGAATTAAGAAGCTATCATGAGAGTATTTGTGAAAAATACTATGATGAAAATGGGTATACTGTCTTAGAGCATAAGGAAAAATATCTCGAAGAACTGCAAAAGGAATATAAGGATGTACCGGTTTACAGGTTTAATCTTCTGAAATCGGTCAGTCCTGATGAACATAATACTATAGAGATATATGAGTTGGCGGTTCTCGGGCATCCTGTAGCATATAAAGATTTCCGTACGGACGACAGTGAATATCATAATTACAGAGCCACAGGTTTGGATCCAAATGTTGAACTGTATGATTATAGTATT
>Ga0310696_10007050_pt1 | contig 13266 bp, 10 predicted proteins | sample AusTroGonzalo_MG_4_FD_203885 | JGI IMG/M metagenome (GOLD analysis project Ga0310696, IMG submission 203885) | Bovine rumen microbial communities from tropical cattle in Woodstock, Queensland, Australia - Gonzalo_02 (v2) (version 2) | ecosystem: Host-associated > Mammals > Digestive system >... | reverse complement strand
CGAGCTTCACCGGCTCGACTGCATGGCCTGCCACGGCATCCTGGACAATTACGTCCTCATGCTCGACCGTCTGCGCGAATACTCCCTGCTCCCCGCCCCGACCAAGCCCTTCCTGACCGGCCACGACCTCATCCGGCTCGGCGTGAAACCCTGTCCCGAATTCGGCCGCATCCTGCGCGAAGCCGAGGACATGCGGCTCGAGGGCGAACTCGCCTCACGCGAAAATGCCCTCGTCTGGCTTCGGGCCAGAGTCGGGCACATGAAACAATCCTGAATCCGAAAACCGGGCTTTCCCGGCCGCGCTTATTGGAGCGCGAGCATGCGTTCGATGGGACGCCGCGCGGCGTCCATCATCTCCGGGTCCAGCACGATCTCCTCGCATTTCCCCTGAAGCGCGGCCAGCACGTTTTCGAGCGTGACCTTCTTCATGTCCGGGCAGATCACCTGCGGCAGGAGCGGATGGAACACCTTGTCCGGGTTCTCGCGTTTCATCCGGTGGATGATGCCGAGCTCGGTGCCGATGATGAATTCCTTGAACAGCGATTCGGACACGTGCCGGAGCATGCCGCCGGTGCTGAGCGCCGCGTCGGCCGCCGCCACGACCATCGGACGGCATTCCGGGTGGACCAGCACCTCGGCGTCCGGGTGCGCTTCGCGCGCCTCGCGGATGCTCTCCAGCGTGATGCGGTCGTGCACGGGGCAGCAGCCGCTCCAGAGCGACATCGGGCGGCCAAGCTTTTCGGTCATGTTCGCGCCGAGGTTGCGGTCGGGCAGGAACATCACGTGCGCATCGGCCGGGATCGCGTCCAGGACGCGTTCGACGTTGCCGGAGGTGCAGCACCAGTCGACCTGGGCTTTCACGGCCGCCGTGCTGTTCACGTAGGCCACCAGGATCTCGTCCGGGTGTTCCTTGCGGTACTTCCGCACGGCGTCGACCTCGGCCATGTCGGCCATCGGGCATCCGGCGGTGGAGTTCGGCAGGATCACGCGCGAATCGGGCGACAGGATCTTCGCGGTCTCGGCCATGAACCGCACGCCGCAGAAGACGATGAGGTCGGCGTGATAGTGTTTCGCCTTCACGCTGAGCTCGAGCGAATCGCCGCAGAAATCCGCGATGTCCTGGATGTCGCCGTCGACGTAATTGTGCGCGAGGATGGTCGCCCCGGTCTGTTCCTTCAGGGCGAGGATCTCGGCTTTCAACTCGGCCGGATCGCGTTTCATTCATTGCCTCCGGGGTTCTTCCCCTCAAGTTCGGCGAGTTTCGCTTCGAGCTTGTCGAGGCGCGCCAGCACCTTCCTCATGCGGATCGGCAGGGCGAAACGCTCCAGATACGCTTCCTGGGTCTCGCCGGGCACGCCGAAGACCGTGCCGCCGGGGGGAGTGCTCTTCTGGGCGGCCGAGCAGCCGAGCACCTTGGAGCCGTCGCCCATGGTGATGTGGCCGTTCACGCCGGCTCTCGCCTGCAGGACCACGCCCCGTCCGAGCTCGGCGCTGCCGGCCACGCCGGACTGTCCAATCAGGACCGAGGATTCGCCCACGATCACGTTGTGCGCCACGAAGACCTGGTTGTCGATCTTCACGCCCTTCTTGATCCAGGTCATGCCGAACCGGGCGCGGTCGATGGTCGAGCACGCGCCGATCTCCACGTCGTCGTCGATCCGCACGATGCCGTTCTGCGGCACCTTCACGAGCCCGCGGAACGTGGCGGTGTAGCCGAATCCGTCGGCGCCGATGACCGCGCCGCCGTGGATGATCACGCGGTTCCCGATGATGCAGCGGTGCATCACGAGCACGCCGGGATGAAGAATGGTGTTCTCGCCGACCTTCGTGAACTGGCCGACGTAGGAGCACGCGCAGATGATCGTGTTCTTGCCGATCTCCGCGCCCTCCATGACGACCGCGTTCGGCCCCACGTACACGCCCTCGGCCAGCTTCGCGCTCGGGTCGACGAATGCCGTCGGGTGGACTCCCGGAGGATAATCGAGCGGGGGCGGCGCGAAGATGCCGCAGAGCTTCGAGAACGCCTTGTCGGGGTCCTCGCACAGGATGTTCGTCTGTCCCTCGGGCGGTTCGTATTTCCAGTCGGCCGGCACCAGCACGACGCCCGCGTGGCTTTCGCGCTGCGCCTTCAGATATTTCGCGTTGTTGAGGAACGACACTTCGTTCGCCTGCGCCAGTCTCAGCGAATTGACCGCCGTGACCACGGTGTCGGGGTTGCCGACGAGGGTTCCGCGAACGATCTCGGCGATTTCGGATGCTTTATATTCTTTGCTCATATCGTGATTCTCCTGTTGGATGAGGGGGGTGTTCGATCATTTATCGGATGCGGCGGCCGCGGGGTCCTGGGCGTTCTTGCGGTAGCCCCGGTTCAGGTCCTGCACCACGGAGTCCGTGATGTCGAGGTTCGGCTGGCAGTAGACCACCAGCGAGACGTCGCTCAGCGAGATGCCGGACTTGTCGAGCACGAGGGTGTAGCCCTCCAGCACGGCTTTGTTGTGGACGACCTGCTTGATCTCGTCGATGAGTTCGCCGCGGAGCTTCTCGTGCATTTCGCCGAGCTGCGTCTTGCGGCTCTCCTTGTAACTCGTCAGCTCCTGTTCCTTGAGCTTCAGCGACTCGTACAGCTGCTGCGCCTTCAGGCGCTTGCTCTCGCGTTCGGCCCCCGAGAACGCGATGTTCTGCGAGTCGTCGCGCGCGGATTCGTACTGCTTGCGCAGGTTCTGGTACTGCTGGTTCAGCTGGTTCGAATATTCCCGGAACACTTCCATCTGCTGGTCCAGCTTGATTTGCAGCGTCTTGGTCTTCTCGTACTGCTCGAACGCCTTCTGCATGTCGATGACTGCGATTTTCACTTCGGCGGCGCAGACTCCCGCTCCGAACGTCAGCGCCAGCAGCGCCGCCGCGAGATATCGTTTCATGGTCTGAGATTTCATGGTCCGAGACTCCTTTCCCGAAAAAAAAGTTCTCTTTAAACATAAAGCATGTCTTGAAATATACAAACTCAACACCTATTTTAAATCGGTTTTTTTTCACTTTTTCCGGAGTTTTTCCCATGAACGACGATCCCATCCTCTCCGCCGCCGACGTCCTCGCGCAAAAAAAGAACCTCCTCATCTTCACCGGAGCCGGCGTCTCCGTCGAGAGCGGCATCCCCCCCTTCCGGGGCCCCGGCGGGCTCTGGCAGAAGGTCAATCCCGACTTCTTCGACATCGACCATTTCATGAGCCATCCGGTCGAATCCTGGAAGCGCATCCGCTCCATCTTCTACGACCTCTGGGGACAGTGCGCCCCGAACCCGGCCCACCTCGCGTTCGCCGAGCTCGAACGCCTCGGCGTGGCGTTCTCCCTCGTCACGCAGAACATCGACAATCTCCACCAGCTCGCCGGGTCGAAGAACGTGATCGAGTTCCACGGCACCCTCGGACGGCTCTGCTGCACGCAGTGTTCGTTCACGGGCGCGCCGTCCAGGGAACTCCTCGCGGGCGACCCGCCGAAATGCCCGAACTGCGGCGGCCTGCTGAAACCCGACATCGTCTTCTTCGGCGAATCCATCCCGGAATACGCCCTGAACCAGTCGTTCGCCGACGCCGAATCCTGCTCGGTCTGCCTCGTCAGCGGCACCACCGGCGAGGTCATGCCCGCCTGCATGGTCCCGCAGACGGCCAAACGGCACGGCGCGGTCGTGATCGAGGTCAATCCCGAGGAATCCGCGTTCACCGCGCACACCACGGACATCTTCCTGCGCGGCAAGGCCGGCGAGATCATGCCGCGCCTCGTCGCCGAAGTCGTCAAACGCCTCTCATGATCCGCTCCGGACTCCCCATCGACGCGGTCCTGCCGCGGATCGCCGAGGCGTTCCAAGGCGGCCGCCCCCTGGTCGTCACGGCCGAACCCGGCGCGGGCAAAAGCACCGTCGTCCCGCTCGCATTGCTCGAACCCGGCGTCCTGCCGCCCGGCAGGATCGTGATGCTGGAGCCGCGCCGCATCGCCGCGCGCGCCGCCGCACGGCGCATGGCCGCGCTCCTCGGCGAACCGCCCGGAAAGACGGTCGGATACCGGACGCGCTTCGAGACGGTCGTTTCCGCGGAGACCCGGATCGAGGTCGTGACCGAAGCGCTCCTCACGCGGATGCTTCAGGGCGATCCCTCGCTCGAGGGCGTGTCCGCCGTCCTCTTCGACGAATTCCACGAACGCAGCATTCACGCCGACCTCGCGCTCGCCCTCACGCTGGACGCGCAGTCCGTGCTCCGCGACGATCTCCGGGTCGGGCTCATGTCCGCCACGCTCGATGTTCAGGCCGCCGCCAGACTCCTCGGGGACGGCGCGGCCGTCGTCGACGCCCCGGGACGGTGTTTCGACGTCGCGGTATCCTACGTCCCGGCCAACCCCGGCGCGCCGGTCGAACCCCACGCCGCGGCCGCCGTGCTGGATGCGATGAAACGTTACGACGGCGACGCGCTCGTCTTCCTGCCCGGCGAGGCAGAGATCCGCCGGACGGCCGCCGCGCTCGCTTCTCTCCCGCACGACTGCGAAGTCCTCCCGCTCTACGGCTCGCTCCCCGCTGCCGAACAGGACCGTGTCTTCGCCGACTCCCCGAACCGCCGCATCATCCTGGCCACCCCGGTCGCCGAGACCAGCATCACGATCCCCCGCGTCCGCATCGTCGTGGACTCCGGGTTCGCCCGGGCTCCCTTCTTCTCCCCGGCCACCGGCATGGACCAGCTCCGCACGGTCCGCATTTCGCGCGCGTCGGCCGAACAGCGCCGGGGCCGTGCCGGCCGCACCGATTCCGGCGTCTGCATCCGGCTCTGGCACGAGTACGAACAGAACTCCATGCCGGATTTCGCCCCGCCCGAGATCGAACACGCCGACCTCACGGAACTCGCTCTCGAGCTCGCGCGCTGGGGCATCGTCCGAGAGAAGGCCAATTCGCTCCGCTGGATGACGCCCCCGCCGGACGTGATGCTCGACTACGCGTTCTCGCTCCTCGCCGAACTCGGCGCGGTCGATCCCGCCACCGGCCTCATCACGCCGCACGGCAAACGCCTCCACCGGCTCCCGGTCCATCCGCGCCTCGCGAACGCCGTGCTCTTCGCCGACGCCCACGGCCTGCGCAAATCCGCCGTGCAGATCGCGGCCATCCTCTCCGACCGCGACCCGCTCGTGAACCCGGCCACGGCCGACCTCGCGGAACGTTTCGCCGCGCTCGACGGCGCATCCGACGCGCGCGCCGACCGACAGACGCTCTCCCGCATCCGCAAAGCCGCCTCCCAGCTCGATTCCGCCCTGCCCCGTTCTCCGCACCGGTCCGGGTCGCAAATGCGCGCGGGAGACCCCGCGCTGATAATCGCGGCCGCCTTCCCCGACCGCATCGCGCGGCGGCGTTCGCCCGGGCTCCCGGAATATCTCCTCTCCAACGGGCAGACCGCCGTTCTGGCGCAGCACGACCCGCTCCGCGATTTCGAATACCTCGCCTGCGCGGACGTCAGCAGCCTCGCGGGACGGAACACCATCCGGCTCGCCCTGCCGCTCGACATCGTAGAACTCGAATCCGCCCTCCCCGAACTCTTCGCGGTCCGCCGCGAAATCCTCTGGGACGACGAATCGCTCTCCGTCCGGGCGTACCAGGTGAAAGCCGTCGGCTCGCTCTCGGTCGACCGCAAACCGGTCCCCCTCCGGCCCGGCGAATCCGCCCCCCTGCTCGCGGCCGCCATCCGCAAACGCGGTCTCGCCGCGCTTCATCTCACGCCGGCGCAAACCGAGTTCCTGAACCGCGTCCGGTTCCTGCACGCGAACGGCTGCGACGGGTTCCCCGACTGCTCGGAACAACATCTGCTCGACACGCTCGAGGACTGGCTCTGCCCCCACCTCGAAACCATTTCGCGGCTCGACAAGCTCGCCGACCTCGATTTCCGCTCCGTTTTCGCCGCCATGCTCCCCTCGAAGGCGCTCGCGACCATGAACTCCCTCGCCCCGGAGCGTTTCGAGGCGCCCAGCGGCTCGCGCATCCGCATCGACTATTCCGACCCGGCGGCCCCGATGGTGCGCGTGAAATTGCAGGAGATGTTCGGGCTGGCGCACTCGCCGAAGCTCGCGGGCGGACGCGTCCCGATCGTCTTCGACCTGCTCTCGCCGGCCATGCGGACCGTGCAGATCACGCGCGATCTCGACGAATTCTGGGACGGATCGTATTTCCTGGTGCGGAAAGACATGCGGGGGCGCTACCCCAAGCACAACTGGCCGGAGAATCCGCGTCAGGAGCCGCCCTCGCGCTCGAGCATCAAGCGTCCCCCGAAGCGCTCCTGACGAAGCGCCTTTTCCCTCAAACCTTTTCCCTCACTGCTGCGCGGGCGCGTCCAGCAGCACGACTTCCGCCGTGACCGCGAAATGGTCCGACGAGGCGAGGCCGTCGCGGAAATCCTGGATCGTGCCGTGGGAGAGCACGCGGACGCGGCTGTTCACGAAGATGAAGTCGATCGGCTTCCGGTGAGAACGCTCCCGGCGGTTTTCCTTGAAATCGTGGAACGTCTCGTCGCCGGCGCCGTAGTGGTCGGTCTCGGAGACGTCGCGGGCGTCGCGCAGGACGTTGCGGACGCGCCGCGCGGGCATGTCGTCCGCCGTGGAGTTGAAGTCGCCGGTCAGGATGAACGGATACTGGTCGATCATCGGGGCGAGACGCGTGAGGATCACGTTCACGCCCTGGATCCGCGCGATGGAACTCTGGTGGTCGAGGTGGGTGTTCGCGATCACGAATTTCTTTCCGGTCTTCCGGTCCTGCAGCAGGCCCCAGGTGCAGATGCGGGGGAGCGAGGAATCCCAGGCGGACGAACCGGGCGTCTCGGGTTCCGGGGACAGCCAGAACGTCTCCTGCGAGATCACGCTGAAGCGTTCCGGGTCGTACAGCACCACGTTGTGCTCGTCGCCCTTCTTCTTGTCGCGGCCGACGCCGAAACTCTCGAAATTCAGGCCGGACGTGAGGTCGCCGATCGCGCGCGGCAGCGTCTCCTGCGTGCCGATCAGGTCGAATTTGTTCTCGCGGATGGTGCGGAGCATGCGCGGCAGACGGTCCTTCCACGAATTCGGGGAGCGGTCGTTGGGGCCCCGGACGTTGTACGTGGCCACGCGGATCAGATCGGCCGGGGCCTTCGACGCCCCGGCCTGCGCGCCGGACGCCTTCGGACTGCCGAAAGTCAAAGCCAGAATGGCGATCACGCCCGCAGTCGCCGTCAAAACAACCATTTTCAAAAACCATTGTCCGAGTCTGTCGTTCATAAGTCGCTCCTTTCCCCGGTGGTTTGTTCCGTTTCGCCGAACGGCCCGGCCGTGACCAGCGGCAACAGTTCGCGCCGTCCGTTCTTCCCCTCCTTCGCCTCGCGGACGCTCCTCACGTCCAGATCCGCCGCGCCGTCCGCCAGGATCGCGCGAACGCGCGCGCCCTCATGCAAACCCGCGACGCCGGTGATCTGCCGTCCTGTCCCGGGTTCCGCGAGGTACACGTAGCCGCGGTTCAGGATGCGGAACGGGTCGTACGCCTCGAATTCCGCCCGGACGCGTTCCAGCCTGCTCGACGCCGCGTCCGCACGCCGGGTCAGCGCGGTCGACGCCGCCTGCATCAGCATGTCAACGCGCTGCATGCGTTCCAAAGCCAGGCGCATGGAGTCGCGGAACACCTTCGACGCCATCACGCGCGACAGCCGCCCGGACGCCCGCTCCACGGCATAACGCGCCGCGGTCTTCATGCGTTCGTCGAGCCCGGCCAGGGCGTCGGTCAGGACGCGTTTCTCCGGGATCAGCTGTTCCGCCGCGCCCGAAGGCGTGGGGGCTCGCATGTCCGCCGCGAAATCCGAGATGGTGAAGTCGATCTCGTGACCGACCGCGCTCACCACGGGGATCCGCGACGCGTAGATCGCCCGCGCCAGCACCTCCTCGTTGAACGGCCACAGGTCCTCCATCGAACCGCCCCCACGGGTCAGCACGATCACGTCCACGCCGCCGACGCGGTTGAAGAACCGCACGGCCCGGGCGAGTTTCTCCGCAGCCCCCTGCCCCTGCACGGGAGCGGGACACAATTTGATCTCGAGGTTCGGGAACCGCGCCAGCGCGATCTTCATGAAATCCTTCACGGCCGCGCCGGACGGCGAACTGATGACGCCGATCCGCCGGGGCATGTACGGGACCGGTTTCTTGTGCGCGGGGTCGAAAATACCCTCGGCGGCCAGTTTCTCCTTCAGCAGGGCGAACTGCCGGTGCAGGTCGCCCACGCCGCACATCCTGAGCCGCCGGATGTAGAACTGATAATCACCGCGCTGTTCGTACAGCGAGAGCGAACCGTACACCTCCACCTGGTCGCCGACTTTCAGCCCCAGGCTCCTGCAGGCCGACGAGCCGTTGAAATACACCGCCTTCACCTGCGCCGTCGCGTCCTTCAGCGTGAGGTACACGTGCCCGGACCGGTACGGATTGTAGGACCCGACCTCGCCGGTCAGCCAGATCGGATGGAACGACTCCTCCAGGATGGTCCGCACGGCTCCGTTGAGCTCGCTGACCGTCCACGGACGGGGTTCCCCCTCCCCTGCCCCGGCTGTCTGTTCAGGCTCGTTCCACATCGTCTTCCGGCTCCGAACCGGGTTGGATCGCGCCGCAGCTCACGATGAGCCGCATGGCCTCGGACACGCTCATATCGAGCATGATGCACTCCTCGCGCGGGATCAGCATCAGGAAACCGCTGGTCGGGTTCGGCGTGGTCGGCATGAAGACGCTGATGAGGTCGCCCTTGCCCAACTTGCGCGCCGCCTCGCTGTTCTCCGGGGTGTTCTCGTTCGTCATGAAGGCGATCGCATAGCAGCCCTTCCGCGGGTACTCGATCAGGACCACCTGGCGGAACATGCTGCCTTTTTTCGACGACATGATGGTGTCGCCGATCTGCTTGCAGGTCGAATAGATAAAGTTCACGAGCGGCACCTTCAGCAACAGCGCCTGCGCCTTCGCAATGACCTTGCGCCCGATGGTGATCTTCGTGAGCAGGCCCAGGAAGAACAGCGCCGCCAGGATCACGACCAGCGCCAGCACGCGGATGATCTGCGTCCGCCAGAACTGCGGCAGGCCGGACATCAGCCCCAGCGAATCCGCCAGGGTCAGCCCCCAGTCCGTGAGGTGCGAATACAGGTACCACGCCACCCACAGGGACAGGATCACAGGCACGGCCACGAGCAGGCCCGTCACGATCATGTTGCGGAAGAACAGGAAATGTTTTTTCTTCGGAGTCTTCGCTTCGGCTTTGACTTCCTTGTCGGCGTTATTCGGCATGCTCGGGTTCTCCTTCCTGTTCCCGGATCAGGGTCAACTTCAGTTTGCGCACCGTCCGGCTGTCGGCCAGCAGGACCATCGCACGGAATCCGCCCGGCTCTTCGTAGACCTCGCCGGTCCTGGGAATCCGGCCCAGTTTCGCGCAGATGTAGCCGCCGATGGTGTCGGCCTCCTCGCTGTCCGCTATGTCCGCGCCGGTCTCCATGTTCACGGCGGAAACCGGCGTCCGGGCGTCCAGGATGACCGATCCGTCCGCCAGCCGCACGGGCCGCACCTCGAAATCGTCGGCGGTATCGTATTCGTCGTGGATCTCGCCCACGATCTCCTCGATGATGTCCTCGAACGTCACCACGCCGGAGGTCCCCCCGTACTCGTCGATGATGACCGCGAAATGATTGCTCGTGACCTTGATCTGGCGCAGCAGGTCCGAGACCTCCTTCATCTCCGGGATGAAGATCGGCGGCCGCGCCAGTTCCGTGAGCGTCTTTCCCTCCAGGCTGCGCTCGTCGATGAAATCCTTCGCGTACAGGATGCCCTTCACGTCGTCCAGGCTCGTCCCGTACACGGGGATGCGGCTGTGGCCGGACTCGATGAAGAGCTTCTTCGCGTCGGCCACGCTCGCGGAGGCCGGGATCGCCGCCAGGTCCACGCGCGGGGTCATGATCTCGCGCACGTTCTTCCCGCCGAGCGCCAGGATGCCGCGGATCATCTTCTTCTCTTCTTCCTTCAGCCCTTCGTTTTCATCGTCCGGGCCGGCCACGAAGCTCATGATCTCGTCTTCGGCGGACGCCACGTCGGGCGCTCCGGCGCGGTGCCAGTCGTCGCCGGCGATCGTGACGCGTTCGATCAGCGTCGCGAGGGGATGGAAAAACCGGCTGGATATGATCGGGATCGTGAACTTCAGCACGGCCAGGTCGAAGCGAAGCAGAAACAGGCGTGCCGCGAACTCCGACGCCACGGTCAGCAGCGTGACCGCGCCCATGATGACCAGCCAGCCCCAGCGGTGCGTGAATTCCGGCGCCATGCGCCCGGCACACTCCATCGCCAGCGCACCGGCGAACGCCGCCAGCACGCACATGATGAGTTTCAGGAGCGCGCGCAGCGATTCCTCGCGGTCGTGCCAGATTTCCAGCTGTTCCGCGAATTTCCGGTCGCGCTCCGCCACCTTCAGGATGCGGCCGCCGGTCAGCGACGAGATCGCTTCGAACGCGGCCGTGATCCACACGAAGAGGATGGAACACACGATGAACAGCACCAGGTTCATTCCGCCGCTTCCTTATGCTCCATCGGCGGGATCAGATTCTGCCGCAGCAGAGCCCGCATCACGCGTTTTTCCGCACGGCGCATCACGCGTTTCGCCGCCGGGTTCAGATCGTCGTAGCCGGCCGCGTGAAGCAGTCCGTGGACCACGTACAGCGCGACCTCCTCCGAATACGGCAAGCCGCGTTTGCGCGCCTCGCGGTGCGCCACAGCCGGACACACGATCAGCTCGACCGAGGGGTCGTCGCCGTCGTCGTCGGCATCGTCGCCGAACGCCGGGTCCTCCCCCGTGCGGTAGTCGAAGCTGATGACGTCCGTGGGGCCGTGATGCCCCAGAAAATCCTCGTTCACGCGTTCGATGCCGTCGGGCGAGAGGAACGACACGCAGACGCCGCCGGGGACGTCGCCGAGTCCGGCGAGTTCTGCGGCCGCGGCCGTCATCCGGCGGAGACGGGTCCTCGAGGGAGCCGGATAATCGCGTCCGGCGCGCCAGATCGTGACCGCCTTCATGGGAGCTTCTCCTCGACGCGCGAATACGAAATGCGCGTATGGTTCATGGATTTCAGCGTCTTCAGGAACGACTCGCGGATGCGCGTGAGCTGTTCCAGCGTGATGTGGGAGGCGTCCAGCTGCTTGCGCTGGATCTTGCCGTTGAATATCTTTTCCACGAGCGCCCGGACGTTCTCCTCGGTCGTGTCCTCCATCGAGCACACCGCCGCCTCGCAGCAGTCGGCCAGCATCAGGATCACGACCTCGAGTTCCTGCGGCAGCGGGCCCGGATAACGGAACGGCTCTTCGGGCGGGATCGTGCCGGTGCGCTTCTTCTCCTCCTCGTAGAAGAACGAGATAAAGTCGTTGCCGTGGTGGCACTCGATGGCCCTGCGGAGCGGCGTTTTGAGCTTGTATTTGCGGGCGAGCTGCACGCCGTATTCCACGTGGTGACGGATGATCTCGGCGCTCTTCTCCGGCGGGATGCCCTTGAACATGTCCTTGCCGTGGGCGTTCTCCGTGAACATCTCCGGCGAGGCGAGCTTGCCGACGTCGTGGAAGAGCGCGTAGGACTGCACTTTCAGCGACATCGCGCCCACGCTGTTCGCGGCCTCCTCGGCCAGCAGCGCCACGCGTTCGCTGTGGTGATACGTGCCGGGAGCCTCCATCTGGAGCTGTTTCAGCAGCGGATGGTTCCGGTCCGTGAACGACAGATACGACATATTGCTCGTCACGTCCAGTACGGTTTCCAGCACGATCACCAGCACCAGCGCCAGGCTCGCGGTCAGCAGACCCGCCGTCAGAGGCACGGCCAGACTGAACCCGAGCAGGTTCCACATGCGTTCGCGCACGATGGTCAGGCAGTCGGGACTCTGACGGAAGATCAGCGAGGAGAGCATCATCGTGATCGTGCAGGAGAAGAACGACGCCGTGAAGAATTTCTTGTAATCGTAGACGCCACGCACGGCGGCCGTGCAGACCGCGCAGACGAAGAGGCCCGACACGAACGCCGGGAACGACAGATCGAGCGCCACGGCGGACACGCCGGACACGAAGATCCCGGCGAACACCGCCGCCCGGCCGCTGTAAATGACGGCGATCACCATCGCCGGCAGCGCCAGAGGCATCGCCAGATACAGCGGCACGATCGGGTAGCCGCCCGACAGCGCCACGTTGTTGTACAGCTCCATGCTCACCCGGTCGCAGACGATGGAGAAGATCACGATGAAGCCGATAAGCCAGATCGACCGGTTGTTTCCGATGAGCTCGGGATGGACGCGCGCGATGTAGATGCAGGAGAAGACGATGAGCAGCGCCACCAGCATGATCTTCTGGAAGATGTTCGATCCGGTGAAGCGCGCCTGCCGGGCCATCGTGTACGCCCGCGAATACGCCTGGAAGAGCTCGAATTTCTCCTTCGTCACGAGTTCGCGCTTCTGGACCAGGATGGTGTCTTTCTTATACAGGATCTCGGGCTCGCGTTCCGTCTTCGGCACGGCCTCGTATTCCTCCTTCAGACGGCTGACGGTCAGGTCGTCGTCGTAGGTGAGGTTGCCGCCCGCGTAGAGACGGCGGAAGAAATCGAACAGCGGCTTTTCGTAGGCCGGACGCTGACTGGCGGAAACGGCCGACAGGAGCGCGTCCACGGTCTGCTCGGCGGCGATCCTCGGGGTCAGGATGCGCCCGAGCTTGAGGGGACCGACCTCGCGCAGTTCGAGGTCCAGGATCTTCGCGTTCAGCTGCACGTTCACGGCGGTCATCTCGTCGCCGTCCGGCGAACGCTCCGCGAAGATCTGCGCCTTCTTCAGTTCCTCCTCGGACGCGATGCCGCCGATCACGATCTCCTCGACCTGGCCGGCGGCCTTGGTCATGCGGGCTTCGTCCAGCGCGATCTGGCGCAGGTAGTTGAAGAGCAGCGGCGGCATTTCCCGCACGTAGGAAACGAGTTCGGCGAGTTCGCCGCCGGCGTTCTCAGGCGTATTGTACGGCTTGTGCTCCTCCTCGGAGGCGTTCCGGCGGAGGATCTCCTTCATCAGCTGGGCGTAGCCCGCCGTCATGCTATCCTTGCGAGCCGGGTCGAGCCGGAAATAACGCGGGAATTCCAGCGCGAAGCTCCGGAAATACCGGTCCTTCTCCTTCGAATTCTGGTACGTGAAGTCGCACTCGGCCTCGACGTCCTGCGGCGAACGCGCCCCCTCGACCAGGATCGGC
>Ga0310696_10007049_pt1 | contig 13267 bp, 18 predicted proteins | sample AusTroGonzalo_MG_4_FD_203885 | JGI IMG/M metagenome (GOLD analysis project Ga0310696, IMG submission 203885) | Bovine rumen microbial communities from tropical cattle in Woodstock, Queensland, Australia - Gonzalo_02 (v2) (version 2) | ecosystem: Host-associated > Mammals > Digestive system >... | reverse complement strand
CTTTTGGTATCTACCCCATCATCTGTTGTGCTGCTCGGAGTCCATTCAGGAATGTAGCCCTTCGATGTCTCATCCATGATCTCTTTCTTCTCTTCGTTGGTGATCTGTCCACCTTTTTCGGCTTCTGCGATCTTCTGTGCAGACTCTGCTTCAAATCCGGGAATATCAATTGCAAATCCTTCAGGAAGATGTCCTAATCCTACAGTCTGATTCCATAATTTTCTTGCCTCGTCCAAAGGATCTGTAGGTTGGTCTGCTGAAACAGCTGTGTTAGGTGCTACTGTATGCAGACTCGGATCATTTAAAGCCAACTCTCTCTGCAAGGGAGACAGAGTGCTTATGTTGTTGACAGTGTTTTTTGCCAAGGACAGGCTCGGGTTACTGTTAAGCACTGTTCTTGCCATCTGTCTGTCAGGATCGGATGCTGTGGGAAACTTTGAGTAGTTAAGATTGTGGTATCCTTCTACTAAATTCTGGAGTCTGTCGGCTGCCTCTTTCAGTTCCTCATCCTTATCTTTCTCTTTTTCTCTCTCAAGAATGCTTTTCATCTGCCTTCTCCTTTTCCTTTAAAGTCTTTTCAACTTCAGCCACTTCCTTAAGTACAACTCTGTCTGCCTCATCTTTGATCTCATCGTATATGTCTTTGACAAGAAGCCTTTTGACTTCTATGTCATAAGGAAGCCCGGAAATAAAGTTAATCAACTGCTGCTTTGCCCGTCTTAAAGTTAAATTCTCCATACTCTCTCCTTATGAAATATAGCCGACTCCCAATACCGCAACTCTGTTTCCTAATCCATCAGGCACAGTATATATGCCTACATCTTCTCCGTTTAATTCAAGCTGAAGTGTTTCTACACGTCCGGCACTTAATGTTGAACCTACTGTCATGCTGCCACCGCACGAAATATTCTGCGTTGCTGTAATATTTCTTGAAGCATTAAGATATGTGACTTCCGTTGTAAAAAAGTTTGCTGTGCAACTTGATCCTAACGTAACGATATTGTTCACTGTGATATCTCCAAGGTCACAATCACCGAGAATCGAGTATCCTGTGCCGCTCTTTTGGAACTTTGATGCAGTTATAGTTCCGTTTACAATAACGTCAGCATTTACCGAAACACTTCCTGTGGAAGAAATCGAAATCCCTGTGGACGAGATCGAAACTCCAGAATAATTTGTTCCCTTCTTTACAGAAGCACTTATTCCGCTTTCGTCTACCGCAAGCCTTGCAAGCACTCCTGAATCAGGATCGTTTATCTGCTGATAAATACCGCTTGTAGTCAGTTCAAGTGATGCTACACTGCCGCCTAACTCTTCCACCTGAAGTCTTATTGCCCCGGCACTCTGGATGATCTGCGACATCTCTTTGCCATTCATGATCTTGCTTCCGACAAGTTCCGAGAAATCATCTTTGAATTTCCCGGAAATGTTGTCGGAATCGATGTTCATAAGGAGCAATTCTATCTGTTCTCTGAATTGGAACAGATATGACTTCATTTGCTGCAGCTGTTCAGGAATTGAAACGTCTGATTCTATTTTGGGAAATAAGAGATTTGCGTTCAATAGATATCACTCCCTGTTTCAAATACTTTGGTTAATCTGTGTATGATCACATCACCAACACCTTCGACCTTTACCTTAAAGCGATCACACCTTCTCGGAATGATGTTCAAAGGATAGACCTTGTAGCCTGAAGAACGCATTTCAAAAAGCCTTGTGTAAGGTTTCCCATCGTAGGAGATCCATACTCTTGCTTTTGCCTTCGGACTCATTTCTGCTTTCATGACAACTCTGTGGATGTACTTTGCATCGGATGTGAAGTAATCCATCTCGTTGGATTCAAAACTCCATTCAAAGTCATCTTCTTCCGTTGTGGTGATGTTGTTTCCTTTGTCAAACAGATGGACCTTGTCACTTACCACACCCACACAGATGTTGTTCCATGTGGTCATGTATTCGTAGGCTGTGTTGTCATCCTCTGTCCAGAGTCCCTTCCTTGCATCATATACATACATATGATGCTCATATGCTCCGTTCTTATAGATTCTGCCAAGGATGTAATAGCTGTCTTTGTTCCTACCGCCTACACAATCAGTGAAGCCACTCATGTCTCCGAGTTTCTTGGATACTGTCTGCGGAAGGGAACCGTCATAAGCAACAATGTCTGTCTGTGCTTTGTAGAAGAGGACTTCGTTTACAATGCTCATTGACTTTGAACATCCTTCCTGTACTCCTCTGCACATCGTCTCTCTTGTCTGATGGGCTCCATTTGAAGCAATAGCGATCTTAATGAGAGACCTTTCCTTGAAGAACGTAGGGTAGCCGAGATAGGTGATCGCCCCGGTAAACTTACCTTCAGATCCTATGGTCACCGCCCATGAGTCTGTGGAGATGCCTTCAAAACAATTCCAATTGGTAGGATCTCCGAGTTTCGATGCATATATCTCTGTGCCATCTGAATTGCATCCCCAAAGCCTATTCATTGCTTCGGTAACAAATGCCATGTCAGGGACTAACCTCTCAACCTTGAATGTAACATTTGAAAGTGCCTTCGTTGCAGAGAGCAGACCTGATATTGTAATGGCATTCGTGGTCACATCCTTTATGGGATATGTGGCAAAATGGACTCCGTTTTCTTCGTTGGGAAGGACCTTGTCTACCTCTGTCCATGTATTGGTTCCGAGATCGAGAGAGATCTTTGCTCCATCGTCCTTACTGAATCCTGATCCAATGCCGGATGCGGTTATCATTACAAAGGACGTTGTGATAATAGTCCATGTTCCACTTGTGGAAGAATACTGTTGAAGCTGTGCTTTTCCGTCTACCTCTGTTAAGAGATAGTCTCCGTTCTGCGGATCATGGTCATCATAGTAGGCTGCATTGTGATATGTAATAGCCTGTCCTTTGTTATCTGCGAGTGAAAAGGTGACGGATGTTGAAGAAAACTTATTCTCCAGGTCATGCAATGCCGAGTCACCTGAATCTTTAAAGAAGACCTTGTCAGGGAAGATGCAGATGTAGTTTCCCATCTTTACTATGGTCTTGTTCTTGTTGTTAAGAGTGCCTGATATAGTTGTTGTCTGCCCATTCTTGGCAATGATGGTCACTCCTGTTTTGGTGGCAATGTATAGCTTTTCTCCACCCAGAACACCCCTTATGTCGGTAAGAGCAAGACTTGTTATCTGCCTCTTCTGACGTGAGGACAGATAAGGGAAGTCTTTCAGTGACATATTGTGCATGGACCTCATTTCTGTGTTAATGCACTCATTTGTCTGATTGAGTCCTGTGAATTGCTCAACACTGTCTGTCTTCTCTTGTTTAGCTTTTTTTGTCCTTAAATCGGAGAGATTTGGCAATAACATTCTTTGCTCCTTCCCGGATAATTGGTAATGGGCATATGCTGACGATTATACCAACGTGCATAATCATGATACTGTGAGTTGTACATGGCTGCCGAGTTCTGGTATTTGCCATATTCCTGATTGGCTTCGTCTATCTTTGCCATGAGATATGAAGGATAGAGGATGTCATAAGGTTGTTCGGCAAGCAGATCCTTGTCATCGTCCGTGTAAGGGAAAATGAGTCTCTGATCCTCTTCGCCCTCTTCAGGCGGCTCGATGTCAGCATAAGGATTGTCCTCATGTGTAAGAAACAGATCGTTATATATTCTGTTGTCCAATTCAGAGAGCCATTGCATTTTAATCTCATCACTGTACTGATTAGGTTTAAATGTATCTGCTCTGTTGATTGCTTCACGGATCTTCATGTTTGCTCCTTAATAAAAAAGGGAAAGCACCTTCGGCTTTCCCTGTTGTGCCGAAAGACATATCAGCCTTTGGCAAGTTCCTTCGTCTTCTGGTTGAAGGCTTCTTCCTTGGCTTTTGCAAAAGCATCAGCTGCATCCTCGGCTAATTCTGCATTATACAAAACTTCGGCTACCTCTTCAGGAACCTGTACTGTTGTGCCTCTCTTCAAGATGTAGTTCTTGAAGTTTACACCAACAAATACAGAGTCCGTGTTGTTGACAGGATCTCTCGGAATTCTCACACTGACAAGTTTCTTGGTAGGCTTAAGAGGCTTTTCAGGTGCTTTGGGAGTCTTGGGAGTCTCTTCAACTTCTGTGGCTTTGGTTTCCTCAACCTTTGCTTCTACAGTTTCGACAGCTTCTGCTGTCTTATTCTTTTTACTTTCTGCCATAGCTTTCTCCTTAATGCCCCAGAGAGATGGCGAATCTCCCTGGGGACTTCAATTTAGTTTGCTTCGTCATCGAATGAGTAGGTCGAGCCTGTCTCAACACGAAGAAGTCTTTCCTGATACAGAATGCCTGCACCATGGTTAAACTTGTAACCGATAGTGCTAAACTGCTCAAGAGGACCACCGATAACGGACTTGTCCTTAATGATGAGTTCCATGCCTTCACCTTCAGGATCAAGGACACCGAAAGCATCCTTGCCGAGTGCGATGGAGCCGTAAACAGCTGCATCGGCTACTCCGGCTTCACCGGGATAGATAGGTGAGTCATCATCAACAGCTGTGAGTACGGTGGATGCAAATGTGATCGTTGAGGATGTGTTGTCGGTAACAGTTACTCTGTTGGAACCGAAAACGATCTCTCTTCCGATGAGTGCATCATCAGCAACTGTACCACCATCAAAGGTGATGGATGTAGCTGCACCGGCACTGATCGCACCATTCACTGTGAGTGTTCTGGAGTCAGATGCAAGAGGATCTCCTCTGTAAACCTTAACGTTGGGATCTACGATGAAGCGGAAGCCACGAAGTGTTCCGATCTCGCCCTTGAAGATGGGCTGAACATCATCGTACTTGTGGAATTCTTTCCACTCGGAAGACTCGGTAAGGTCATACTCCTGTGAAGGATGGATAACCCATACCCAATAGCCATCGAACTTCGGAACCTTGTTCTTCTTGAACCAGGTTGCAACCTTGTTAACGAGTGCGGGATTGATGATGTGCTGATAAGTGATAGCTTTTCTCGATGTTGCCTGAACACCGCTATATTCACCATAAGCTACGTTAGTTCCTGTGAGGATCTTGTTTCTTGTGAGAGTATCGTATGTATCACCTTCTGCTGCACCCATTTCCTCTGTAGCACCGAAGATAACATCATCGTATGCTTCCATCTGGAGTCTGTCGGAAACGGCTACATAGTCACCATGCTGATTGGTGCTGATCTCAAGGTTGGTCATACCGAAGTTCTGTCCTGTGGGGATGACACCTTCAGTAAGAGGAGTCAGTGCCTTGGGGAATGTGTTGAATTTACGGAATTCAACCTTGTTGCCCTTCATGGGGACCTTCTTTCCGAGAGGAGTGAAGATCGTTGCATTCCTTGCATTCTTAAGCAATGTCTGCTCATAGAATGTCTTCATGGTCACAGCCATGCTCTGGGGAGATGTCTGTGTGGTTACGTTGATGGGATTTACGTCCGTTGAGAAACGGAGCAAATTAAGTTTAAATCTTTCCATGTAAGTCCTTTCTGCAAGGACTTAAGTCCTTGCTACTTCTGCATTCTTCTTTGCTGATCTGCATATGCACGAAGTTGTTCAAGACTCATCTCTTTGAAGTTCACTGTCACAGATGTGGGAACAGATCCGCTTAAGCCATTCTCGATAGGTCTCTTTGTACCTGATGCGATAGAATTGGCTGTTGCTATCTGTGCTTTCTGTACGGCATCTGCTGTCTGCCCACGCATGACTTCGTCATAGTGTGTAGCAATGTAGGCTGCCGTGGTGTCTCCGTTTGTAGCGGACAAAATGCGGACAAAATTAGGATCATTAAGTTCCCTTGAGAGGTCGAAATTGGGATACTTTTGCTGTGTTCTTGTCGCATTCTGCCTTACCACTTCAAACTGTTGTCTTTGTGCCTCTTCCCTTTGCTGTCTCTCCTTTGCAGCCTCTGCTTCTCTGACTTTGCGTTCAAGCGTGACGAGCTTCCTTGCTTCAGCCGGAGTCATATCGTTGTCTTCTGCGTACTTTTCGTAGTATGAATTGTCGGATTCAACAGCTTTGGACAGTTTGTCCATGTAGTCTTTGTCTTCAGGATTCAAACCATACTTAACTCCGATGGTTGCAAGAAGAGCGTTTGCAGACTTTAAACTCTCTTCCTGTCCCTTGTACTTCTTGAGTCTGTCGGAGATGGTTCTCTCCATGTATTCGTGATGTGCATCTTTGTACTTGTCTGATTTGATCAGATCTTCGTATGTCAGTTCGGAAGGCTTGGCATCTTCTTTCGCTGTGTCCACTTTCTCTTTGGGCTTTGCTGCGGATGCACTTGTCCGCTTCAATGCTTCAAGATAGGCTTCTCTTCCTCTTTCGGGGATAGAGGATGGTATTTCTGCTCCCGTTGATTCTCCAGAAGGTGATCCTTCCCCGGCTGTGCTACCAGATCCGTCACCACCTTCGCCAAAACGGAGAAGGTTAAGTTTAAAAAACTTCATATTGATCCTTTCTGCTGATTAGGTCAGCGAATCCTTGTATTGTTACTCTATCACAAATGTAATTGTGATTTCTAACCTACCCCTTGAAGAAATTTTATTTTTTTTCAAAAATTTTGATTTCTTCAGGGAATTGCTCTCCCATAAGCCTGAAGCATTCTGCTGCTCCGAGGAAGATAGGCATGGTTTTCTGCGTTGGTGTAAACTTCACCATCTGGAAACCTTCGTCTTCTTTTACTTCAAGACCATATGCTTCAGCTTTGCTTAAACTTATGGCGAGAGACCAAAGCAGAACGGAAACGGAATTGCAGATAAGATAATTTCCTTCAGATGCGTGTCCGTTTGCCGTTATGCTATGTTTACCGATCTCTACTGTGATCATACATTACACCCTTGTGCTGTTCTGTGCCTGTTCTCTTGCTGCTTCAACTCTCTTGTTTCCCATCGGATTGGCATCTACGTTCATGTCAACCTCTTCTGTGCTTGTCGGAACAGGCTGACCGCCTTCTGCAAGGATCATCTCTCCGATCTGATTTGCGAGTTGAGGATCTGTCTGCTGTGCAAGCTTAAGTGCCAACTGTTCAAATTGTAAGAGCCTCATCTGCAATGTCTGATTCTCCTGGATCTTCTGCACGATAAGATCCTTGTGGTCGAAGTCCATGATCTCAAGGCAAGCAAGTGCCTGATCAGCTGATTGAGGATTGAAGAATCCAAGCTGATAGAAGTTGAGAGCAAGTTCGTTCATCTCCATCTTCTTGTAAGGAGATGCTTTCTCTGCTGTTACATCAATGTCAAATTCAGGGAGACGGAGTCCAAGGTCGATACCGCCTACGTTCTGATTCTGTGCTACAATGCCGGAATTATCGAAAGTGACAAACTCTTCCTTGCCGTTTGCATCAGGAGCAATGCGGAACATTCTCGGCTGCGTGTAAAACTGTCTCATCAGTTCGATTACCTGATATACAACCTCTCTGTATGCTCTGTAAAACTCTCTGTTGGTCGATCTTGCATTCTTTCCGGCTGCTTCCTGTAAAGCTGCAATTGCGGATGCAGCTGTTACTCCAGAGGATGTTGTGCCGTTGTGAACGTCCTGATTGCTTGTTGCCTGTTTCATCTCGTCTGTTTTAACGGACATATAGTTAACGTAGATTGAATCGAGAGGCTTTGTGTCAATGGCTCTGATGTTCTGCTCATCCAATCCCCCGGCAACGTGAACGATCTTCTTTGTTCTGTCCAGGAATTCCTCTTCGTTGATGGATGCATTCTCACGTTCAAAGTATCTTGCAGATGCTCCATCCTTGGCATTCTCCATGATACAGTTATTAAGTTCATCGATGTCAAGCTGTGTGCTTCTTCCGATGTCTGTGATGCCGTATCCGATGATGCTGCCCTTGATAGGATATAGGCTCATTACTACGAAAGGATACTTACCATGATCGTAATATCCTCTCTGTGCCATTGATTCTCCCACAGGAACCTGTGTTACAATTCCTGTGATGGGATCTTGCTTGGTCTGCATAGGCACTTCGGTCTCGTTCTCGGATGCGAAGATGACAAAGTCATTCACATACTTGCAATACTGAAGCACCTTCTTGCCGTTGTATTCTGTGTGATAATACCAATCCACCACAATGGACTTGTTTGAAGTGTCGATGTTGTCATCTGTCTTGTATTCGCTGATAGTGAGTGTCTTTGAATCAAGATGTCCTTCAGCTTCAGGATACCTCTGGATCAGAGTGTCATTATCCACAAGTTCGATGTTGAACACGTTTTCGGAGTTTTGGATGTCGGATACTCCCGGTTCCCAGAAGAGATTAAGCACATCCGTCTCTTTGATGGTAATGTCTCCAAGTCCGTTATGCTTTGTGGCATCCCAGAAGATGCCCTGAACAGCACCGCCCTGTTTAACGGCATACCATGCTATGTCGGAGTAGGTCTCCTCATATCTGTTCTGCTCCATGACCACAGGGATGATGGATGAGAGCATCTTTGCCTGATCAACGTCATCCTGTTGGCGAGGCTTGATGTTGCAAGTGGGATAGGAATCCATGATATCCGAATATCTTCCCTGTATGCACATCCACAGCCAAAGCGTTGACTTGGTCTGTATCAATTCATTTGCCTGATTCAGCATTCCCCACTGACGAAGCTTCCAAAACTGTTCGTTTGCAATGATCTTGGCTTCAAGTCTTGCTTTGCCTTCCTTGTACTTTCTTAAGATCTCCGTTGCTTTGGCTACTTCTTCGGAGCCGATCTTTTTCTTTACTACAGGAATCGGATTGTTCCCCATCTCGTCCTTTGCGAGTGCATCCACCGCAAGAGGACGAGAGGCTTCGCTTACCCTTCCTTCTCTTATTATGCCCTGTGCCATGTTTTTCTCCTTTTACCTTTAGGTTTGTAAAGTTTAATTAAGCGAACACATAAGTAATTATGAGATCGCATATTTTCATTTAAACTGATTAAGCGGATCGTAATACGGATGCTTCTCGACTACTATCTCTCTTGGAGCAACAGGACGAGACATACACATATATCTCATGCTGTCGCAGTTATGGCTGACTACACCGCCATCTATAACAAAATTATGTGTATCTTCAACCACCATGTTATACACATCTGTCTTCCCGGAGTATCTAACCGCTTTTACTTTCATTTCTGATTCTCCTCGTTCTGAATTTAGCCTTACAATTCTGATGGCAAAAGTGATTCATGCCTTCAGGATACTTCTTGTAGGATTCAAATGTCTTTCCGCAAAAGTCACATTTGTATGTGTGTAAGGTTTTTTTGCCTATGCTAACTTTAGTGTGTTCTCTATGCCATGCCTTTCCTTTTTCAGATTTATGCCATGCGGATGCTAACGGACGAATTTGATTGAGCCGTTCAGAAGACTTCTGCCTCGCTTCTTCTCTTTTCATGTGCATTGATATATGCTCACTAAATGTAAGAAGTTCAAGATTACTGATCTGATTGTTTGCTTTGTTCCCATCAATATGATGCACATGATAACCTTCAGGAATTTTCCCATTGTGGTATTCCCAAACTGTTCTATGGAGCCGCATCCCATTCTTTTGGAAATACTTTCCGCAAAGATAGTACACAGTGCCATTGAATTCCTGTTGTTTATCGTTTATGACTTTTGTATCCATAAGTCATCCCCTTCCTTCAAGTCTCCTATCTTAATCCATGTTCCGTCCGACTTAAGCAATAAATGATCAGATGTGCCTGTGATTTCAGTTCCGTCTTCAAGTGTTATTGTCAAAACATCCGCATTTTTTTTGGTCATGCAGCAGTTATGATATCTGTGTTTCTTTCCGTCATTTGAGATAACATATCCTTCTGTGCCAACAAGATTGGATATGCTTCTGAATCCTTCATCTGTAAGTACATCGGTCTTACCTGATAAGCAAAAGTGGTCTTCAAGATCCGAATCCATGTCCTCAATCTTATGCTCATCAAACATCATGAGTGGAATAGTCCTGATGGCATTCTTGCAAGTGTTGAAGAAATAAATCTTCGGATATCCGTTTTCATCAAACTTCATCCTTTCTCTTACTTGCATCCATCCCGGTATTCGGTCATTTACTCCCGGTTCAAAGTAGACTCCGTTCTTGTCTGCGATCTCTGCTGCACTGACACCTCTTGATCCATCCCAGATGGAAGGATCTGCCGGACCATATATCTTTCTTCCCATGAGCCATTTGTGGCTTGACTCTATGTTATGGATCTCCTTGAATTGTTCTTCATTTGACCACTTAAGTCCTTCGTTGGGGACTCCTGTGCAACCATACAACTGAAGAATGAGATAGAGATTCTCGTCAAAATCCATTGCCCACCAATCACATGAGAACGGCTTTCCATAGCCCCAATCGTATGAATGATAGACCTTCCAATTTCTCGGTATGTCAAACGGCTCGATTACATGAGTCCATACTCTTTCCTTTAAGGCATCCTCTACAGATATGCCATGCTCCGCACACATCTGCGGATCAGGTGAAGTCCTGAATTCTTCAAAAAATGCACCTTCAAATACATCCCATCTTCCGTTGAGCCATGCTTCTCTGATGGTAGGTGGAAGGTTTTCAAGGAACCTGACATATTCAGGATCTTTTTCCATGAGGACTTTGTTATCCGTCACAAGGCTTTGGATAAATACATAATCATCAGGATTCTCGTTGATCTCAAACTTCCTGTCTATGAATATCCGCTTTATGTATCCGTGTCCTTGTCCACCCGGATTGCAAGTGTAGTAGATCCTCTTTGGGAAGTCATTCGCACCACGGCATGAAGCTGCAATCTTCTTTATCCATTGTTCCTTAAGCTGCGTTGCCTCGTCAAAGAAGATAACGTCATATTCCTGTCCTTGATACTGATCAACGGACGTGTCATCTTTACAATATCCGCATATGATCTGTGATCCGTTTGGAAAATAGATGATCTTTTCGGTCTTGTTGTACTTACAGACTCCATACAGGATAGCCATGAGTGGCTCGATGTGGTTTTTAACTATCTCTGGATATGACTTACGGATGATGAGCATCTTTATTCCCGGATACTTAAATCCGAGAAGGATCGCTTTCGTCCTGACCGCCCAAGACTTGCCACCGCCTCTTGCACCGCCAAAGCCAACGTGTCTTTGTGTGGCTTTTAAAAACAGATCCTGTTTAGGATTCGGAGTATCTATCTTTATGACTCTGTTCATACACTGTACTCCTCATTGCCTTCGATCTGTATGGTCAGAGCATCTCCTGTTTCCTGGCTCTCATTCTCCATCTTCTCGACTTCCTTGATCGTCTTCCTCTCCGAAGCTGTGGGACCGAATACTCCGATCTCTCTCGCATATTTCGTTGAGCGAGTGAGTGATGGCAGCACCGCAAGCCGATATTGTTCGTCTTCTTGGCATTTGTTCCATTCTTCTTCCAACACCAGCCTCATGGTATTTTTTAATCTGTCCCATGCTTCGTCTTGGGCTCCTTCCTCACGGACAATGGCTCTTTCGACTCTTTTCTGTCTGCGTTCCTCTCTTTTAGCTGCCCAAGAATTTTTCTTGGCATATCTCTGGAGAGTGGTTGTCGGCACTCCGTATTTCTTTGCCAACTCTCTGACCGAGGCATTGCTCGTCATATATTCTTTTTCAGCCTGTTCAAAGTCAATCTTCATATCTCTGTCTGCCATTTAGGTTGGCGAATCCCTTCTTTTCCAAAATACCACAGAAGGGATGTCGATTTCTAACCTACCCCCACGAAAAATTTCAAAACCGAACCAAAATTGTGTGCATTGTATAAACTCCGTCTGTTTAAAAGCCTTGTAAAATAGCCTGTTTCAGCCACTTGGTTTATTGAACCAAAAATGGATCATCTGACTCAAAGTGAGCCAAACGATCCATCTTTGTAGAATCACCATCGAATGAAGGACAATACGCTGATTTTAATACCGCTGCCGAATTTGGACTAATCGTTTCTGATTGCCTTTAATTTGCATCAGAACCTATCAATTTTGAATCGGTTTGGTTTATTGGTGTGTTTAATTAACCACATCGTTACATCCGTCAATTTGACTATATCTGTGCGTAATTTGATACGCTTGTTTGTGTGTTCAATGAACCGCTGCCGATTCATTTCTTTTCTACTCTGAACATATCCAAGACTTTTGTCTTGAAATCATCTGTGAGTTTTAATTCCCATCTGTGAACATATCCGCATTTTGTGCAATGCTCCATGTAGAAGAAGAATTCTTCTATAAGGTCTTCAGCTGCCGGACCTGTCCTGTTCATCTTTCCACAGTGAGGACACTTCCATTTGACAGGCGGCAATTTGTTTATGAGATGAGTTACATTATCATCTGTATCTGCTATAGTTGGCATTTCATTCTCCTTTCAAAAAGCTTAAGCTTGATATCGTCATCGGTAAACTTTACCTTCCACTCATGAACGTAATTGCATCCGGGACAAGCTTCACAACATCCCTTCAGCAATTCAAGGATCACAAACGAGTCTTCCGTAATCTCGTTCTCTTTCTTACATCTCGGACACGTCCACTTGATGTCAGGCAATTCATCCTGTAGTTCTGTTGTATCTATTGGGCTAAACGTCCTTATCATTACTCTGCAAACCTCAATGATCTCTTAAGCTTTTGAGCCGTGTTAATGATCTTTGCCTTCTCTTTGATCTTTTGATAGTCTCCGATGGTCTCCCTGGTTCCGATCCTTCTGGAGCAATTCGGACACCAATATGTTCTCCATCTTACGTTTCTCTCTTCTCTGGAATTGTCACAGATCATCTTTGTTTTACAATTTTCACAAACCATCCCTTTTTCTCCTTAAATGTTAAGAGCCTCTCTTAATTCTTCTACCTCTTCCTTTGCTTTCATGAGATCCTTGATCACAAGGTCTCTTGTTTCTCTTAATACCGCTACCTTCTCGCATGGGCTTAAATGCTTAAGTTCATTTCGGATGTGCTTCCTGATGCTCATACAAGCGAAAAACTTCTTCGTTGAATTCTGTCCTATTTCCATAATGTCACCCACCCATCTACTATGCATCCTTTTCGGTCTTTGTCTCCGGCTGCTTTCTCACGGATATGGATCTCATCCTTAAGTTGTTCTGTCAGGTGAGCAGCAATCAATCCTCTTAAGGTCTCATCATCCAAAGTGTTGCGTTCAATTTGAGTGAGATAGAATCCGGTCGATATCGTATGCTTTCTCCTTGCCATGTTGTGGAAGTCCTTAAGTATGTCAAAATACTTTTTCTTGTACATCTTCGCTTTTTGTCTCAAGTTCATCGTCTTCTCCTCTCTCCCGGAATATGCTCGGAATTATTACC